>Ga0207426_1001175_pt1 | contig 23419 bp, 26 predicted proteins | sample AraplaMF_Cvi_mMS_FD_184265 | JGI IMG/M metagenome (GOLD analysis project Ga0207426, IMG submission 184265) | Arabidopsis root microbial communities from the University of North Carolina, USA - plate scrape MF_Cvi_mMS (SPAdes) (version 2) | ecosystem: Host-associated > Plants > Roots > Endosphere... | reverse complement strand
ACTTCTCGATAAAGGAAAGGTCATTCCTGTTGGCGTTTTCTTCACCCTGGAAGACGATTGCCTCTTCGTCGCTGAGTTCGCGGACAATAGCGCGGAACTTCAGTCCAAGCATCTTGACGGCAGCCAGACGCCGTCTTCCGAACACGATCTGGTATGGCAGCCCATCACCTTTGTGCGGCCTGATCAAGCCAGGGACAATCTGCCCACGCTCCTTGATGGACGTCGCAATCTCATCAATGGCCGCATCGTCATAGGCGCCATCGAAGCGGTCGGGAATCGAGGAGGGAGCAACGTCATCGGGGTCCACCTCGACAATATGGTCGCCGTCCTTGAGGAGCCTGTCGAGAACCTCGCCCTTTTCCTGTATCTGCCTGACGCCTGCGGCGACCTTGAGAAGGTGTGGAGATGTTGTCGGCTTGGCGGCCGGCGCTGCGCTCGGTTGCTCAAGCTGACCGAGCACATTGGCAAACATGCCACGCGAATCCTTGCGGCTCATTCGCGCCCCCATGCTGCCCAAAGCAACTTCTCGATCTCTGCATTGGCCGCGTTGATCGATTCCATTGCGCGGTCATAGGTTTTCGGTGCCGAGAAGCGCGAACGCTGCACCTCATAGAGGCTCTGCTTCCACGTCAATGCATCAGCAACAGCCGTTGACTTCGTCACCATGTTCAACAGCAGGTCTTCGCCAAAGACCTGTCGCATCAACGCAGTCATGTTGGCCTGCGGGTGATCGTTGGCTTCGAATTTCGTCACGAGGAACTTCGCGAAATCCCACTGGGCCGAACTCCCCATCTCGCTCAATATCTGCATGTAGGACGAGGCAAGCTCGAGGAATTTCCCCGTCGAATCGACGTCCAGCATGTGTGCCGGGACCGGTATGATGACGCCGGTGGCAGCGGTCAGCGACGACAGAGTAAGGAAGTTCAGGGAAGGCGCGGAATCCATCAGGATTACGTCATAGTCATCCGCAACCTGCTCGAGGGCCTGAGATACCCGCAGAAGGAAGCTCGTGCCGCCATTCTTGCGCATCTCGAGAGCAACAGCCGTTTCAAACTCTGTCAGGTCGAGCCCGGCGCAGATCACGTCGAAGCCGGCAATATGCGTGGTGTGGACCAGCGACTTCGTCGGCTTGGGATCCGAGAAGCGAATGGCCGCATAGAGCGTTTCGTCCTCGCGCGGATCGAAGTCCGGAAGCGCGCCATGCAGGCTTGTAAGCGACGCCTGCGGGTCGAGATCGACCGCCAATACCCGGTAGCCCTTGAGCGCCAGGTAGTGACCAAGATGAATGGTCGTGGATGTCTTGCTGGAGCCGCCCTTGAAATTGGTGACCGCAATGATCTGGCATTCCTCGCCCTCGACACGGCGCGGGTTCATCCACTTCTTGCGACCCTTTCCGGCCAGCATCAGTCGCAGCTCGAGGATCTGCTCGAGCGTGTACATGCGGCGGCCGTTTGACGTCGTCTCGGGCGAGGGACCCTTGTCCTTCAGAACGATCTGCCTGATATAGGCTTCCGAGACATCCAGGAGCGCTGCGACTTCCGACGAGGAAAATTTCCGCATCTCGCGGCGCGCATCCGGTGGATACTGTGCCATCGAAAGATTTTGCAGGGCGAGCTCCAATTTGGTGGAAAAGCTCTGCATGAAGTCGAGGCTGCTTAAGTGGCGATTCACGATTCTTTCCTCAGTTCGTTCCAATAGCCTAAGCGCCGATACGGTTGATGAACAGTTAATTCAATAATTGTTTCGCTCTATAGCGATAATTCGCTCTTTTTGCGTAGTTACAGAACTAGCTCGATTCGCGAGATTCGGCAAACCCGTCACTGGCTCCCTTATGTGGTCGGCTGACGGAGGCTGCACATATGAGGACGAGGTTGACCCAGCCGTGCCGCGGCCGGCCGCCGTCGAGTTACATGAGAAGGTGAAAAGGACCGATTCCGCCTGTAGCTGTTCACAAACGGCGAAAGGAACTGCCTTGAGAGACACGCCTTTAGCGCGACAGAAGCAATCCCGGATCAAGAAGGTGAAGGTTCAGAAGGCACCGATGCGCCTTGGAACAGGCGGCGAAGAGCGGCGGCGCTGCCCCGTCCGAGCCATCCCTGGCTCGATCTAAGTAGTGGTTGCCGAGCCCGTGGCTGGTACAACCTGCATTTTTGGGCCACCGCACGGCGCGTTGTGTCCGTGCAGTGGCCAAGTTTTGAAAGCGTCAGGGCTGCTCGACGATGACCGTCACCGGCGGTGGCGGCGCCTCATCCTCCACAGGCGCGCTTTCGACGGGCTCCGGCGCAGGCTCCTCCACTGGAAGAGTGTCACGAACCTGATCAATCTTGCCAACGGCGGGCCCTACGCCCAAGATGTCCTTTGCTCGCTCGAGAGCCCCGTCACTCACTTCGCCGCCCTTGGTAAAGCTCGAGAGTGCTTCGCGAAGGGCTTCGTCGCTAAGAGCAGGGTCTGTAGGGATGGCATCCGGCCCATTCTCGGCCTCGAATTCTGCATAGGCCATCACATAGGCCGAAACCGCCGCCATTCGCGGATCGTTCGAATGCAAGTAGGCGTGGTAATTCCTGTTCAGCGAGTTCAGCCCGGCAAACTCGGATTTGGCGGCCTTCGTTCTTGTCGTTGTGGCGGTTCTGGTCCTGGTCGTCGTTGCCGCCTTCTTCTCGTGTGTGAAGAACGACTTCAACGTCGGGTGATCTCTCCGGGTGTCGTCCTTACTCTTTGCATGCGAGCCGTGTGAGCCAACGGTATCGGATTTCTTCCCGTGTTCGGAATTGCCGCCCGCGTGGTTCCCCCCGCCGCCGTTGCCCCTGTTGCCGCCCCCGTTGCCGTTGCCGCCCCCGTTGCCGCCTCCGTTGCCGTTGCCGCCTCCGTTGCCGCCTCCGTTGCCGTTACCACCCTTTGCGTAGGCGATGCCCTCTAATCCCAGGAAAGCGCCACCGGCGGGTACAACCGCAATTGTGAGCGCTATAACGCTGCGTCCAAGAATACTTGAAATGCTCATATCAACCTCCCGGTCCAAAACCGTTTTGCCGTCTTTTGTTCCTACGTCCGGAAAGCCAAGCTGCTCGCGGCAGGCAAGACGCCAGCCTTCCGGCCGGACGCGGACATGCCGCGTTCCAGATCACAACGACGATAGCCTGCGTCCCGCGCAGGCTCCATGGCGGTCAGACCTTTGCTTAACCGGATAGGACCTAGGTCCTAGCCAAAAGGAGACCAAAGGTCGGAAACCTGGGGGCTGCGAGGCGATATCGTTTGACCCGCCGCTGGATGAAGCTAGTTTACGATCGAAACAACTAAAGTGCCGCCACCCAATTTTGGCGGCCGATCCCGAGACATCTCGTGCGGCCCCGTGAACTCATAAAACGATGGAATTCGCAATCATTGGCCAGGCAGTTCCTGTTCACAGGAGGCGCCGTGTCGCTGGTGGCGATGGTGTTGGTCGGCGCATTCGTGAGCAGTCTGATCGAAGACGCGGTGACCCGCAACTCGGCGGCATCCACCGCCCTCTACGTCGACAGTGTGATTGCCCCCCTCCTGCCTGACATGCTGACGGCCCAAGAGCTCGACGATAGTGTTTCCCGCGCGCTAGACGAGACGCTGGAGCAGGGGGCGCTTGGAAACCGCCTGATCTCCTTCCGGCTTTGGCGCGCGGACGGCACGGTTCTCTATTCAAACGACAAAACCATGCAAGGAAAGCGCTTCGAGTTGAGCGACGACCTCAAGGCGGCCTTTTCTGGCACGATGGTCGCCCAGTTCAATCGTCTGGAAGATGCGGAAGACGAGGTCGAGCGGGCGAGCGGCAAACCCCTGCTCGAAATCTACAACCCCGTTCTGCAGCCATGGTCCGGACAGGTTGTCGCCGTGTCCGAATTCTATGAAATAGCCAATGATTTCGAGCGCAGCCTCAATGAGGCGCGATTGCACAGCTGGATGGCCGTCGCCGCCTTCACGCTTGCATTCTTTATCGTGTTGTCGGCGATCGCGTTGAGAGGCAGCCGAACCATCGATGATCAGCGGCATGCTCTAAGGCGGCGCGTGGATGACCTTTCAGCCTTGCTATCCCAGAACCAGGCCTTGCGCAGGCGCGTCCAGCGTGCGTCCCAACGCGCCACAGCCCTCAACGAAAGCCACCTGCGGCGCATTGGTGCAGATCTCCATGACGGACCAGCGCAGCTTGTTGCATTTGCCTCATTGCGCCTGGACAGCAATGCGCTGGTCGATCCCTCAACACCGGCATCCAGGCGCGAGGGTGAAATTGCAGCCATCAAGGAAAGCCTGGACGAGGCAATGCATGAGATCAGGACCATCTGCAATGGGCTGGTGTTGCCGCAGATCGAAGCCGCAACCCTAACGGAGATACTGGAGCGCAGTGTGCGCGCGCATGAGCAGCGAACCGGGGCAAGCGTTGAACTATCGGTAGCGGAGACGCCCGAAAATCTTTCGCCCTCCGCCAAGATCTGCGTATATCGCTTTGTGCAGGAAGGGTTGAACAACGGTTACCGTCACGGCGGCGGCAAAGAACAACGGGTCGTGCAACGCATGGAAGGTGACCGCATCAGCATCGAGGTTTCCGACGGCGGCCCCGGCTTTGATCCCGACGATGTCGGCCCTGCCAGCCTTGGCCTTGCAGGACTGCGAGAGCGGATTGAAAGCCTGGGCGGCACCTTCCAGCTCCGAACATCCGCACAAGGTACCATAGTCAGCATGTCGCTCAGCAGCGAGGAGATTGCCCAGTCATGACAGCAGGAATTCGCGTCGCCGTCATAGATGACCATCCATTGTTCAGGGAAGGGGTATCCCGGAGCCTGTCCGAGATAGATGGATTTCAGATTGTCGCGGAAGGAAGCACGAAGGACGATGCAATCAGGGTCGCCGAGACCCTCCAGCCCGATGTCCTGCTCATGGACATTTCAATGCCTGGCGGCGGGTTGAACGCGATCCTTCCCATTCTGACAACCGTACCATCACAAAAGATTGTCATGCTTACGGTTTCCGAATCCAGCGATGATGTCACGGCGGCATTGAATTGCGGCGCAAAGGGCTATGTGTTGAAGGGGGTCGGTTCAAGGGCGCTTGCAGAGATTATCCGCAGCGTGGCAGCTGGTGAAAGCTATGTCGCGCCGGCGCTGTCTGCGCGGCTACTTTCCAGCCGCTCTTCACCCGCACCGAAAACACCATCGGCCCTGGAGGCGTTGACCGCCCGTGAGCTGCAGGTCCTGCAGCTGGTCGCTTCCGGCTTGAGCAACAAGCACGTGGCAAGGCAGCTCGATCTGCACGAAAAGACCGTCAAACATCACATGACGCAGATCATGGCCAAGCTCGGGGTCGCCAACCGAACGGAAGCGGCTATAGCGCTGCGCGATGCCACCGACGGGCGGGGCAATCAGTGAATGAAGGATTCAAGGCGCGCCTCATCTGCTGAGGTTGCCCGCCGATTGACGATCGTGCGTCCACGGGCGTCCTTCATGATGTAACGGCCGTTCCGGATGAATTCGCTCATGCCGTCGCGGTGGCGAACCTCTATTGACGAGTTGTCCGTATCAACATCAACCGTCGAGCCTGTTCCGGTCGTGGCGCTGCCATTGGACCTACCGCCGCTGTTGCCGTTACCATTCCCCCCGCCGTTGCCGTTTCCCCCGCCATTCCCATTGCCATTGCCACCGCCGTTTCCGCCCCCGTTTCCATTTCCGCCACCGTTGCCGCCACCGCCGCCATTGCCATTTCCGCCCCCGTTGCCGCCACCGCCGCCGTTGCCACCGCCGTTTCCATTACCGTTGCCGCCTTTGGCGGCCTCGGCGGTCTGGAGGCTGAGCTTGAACGAGCCGCCCGAAACCGCGACCTTGAACGGCATTGCCGCGAGCGACAGACCGATTGACATCGAGCATAGAGCCACAACAAAACTACGTCGTGAGAGCATCACCATTCCTTGCATTCCATGGTTTTTCTGGTTGCGATCCAGCCAGCCGGCGCTGTCAGCCATCTTAGGCTGGGGCCCAGATAAACCGCGCGGCATTGCAAATGCTAGCCGCTCAACCCTTGCCAATTTTGCCCACGGGTCGACCCGACCGTCAATTCGCAATCGTTGACATCAGACCTTTCCTTGACCACCACCGGACGTTAGTCCGGCCCTCCTAGGACCAAGGTCCGAACATTGCTGGGAACAACAGGCCTCGCCGGAGTAACCAGAGAAAAGCGACCGGCTCAGACTGGAACCGAAGTGGAGTACTTCACCCGCTTCAAGGCGAAATGCGACGACGATGTCGCCACTGCGTGGTGCGTCAGAATACCCTGCATGAGGAGACGCTCGTAGTCCTGGACATCGGCGACGGCTACGCGCAACAGATAGTCCCAATCACCAGACATCGAATAGCATTCAAGCACTTCCTCATGGCTCTCTGCGAAGCGCTCGAAATCATCTCTTGCAGCCGGATCATGCGTCTTCATTCGCACCTGGCAGAACACGGTCAGCCCACGACCAACGGCTTCGGGGCTCACGAGCCTGACAGTCCGCCCCAGCATGCCCGCCGCCTCCAGCGCCCTGATGCGGCGCCAGCACGACGCGCTCGATGCCCCGACCCGCTCGGCCAGCGCGGCGTGGCTGAGATCACCCTCGCTCTGGAGCAATCGGAGAATCTTTCGATCGATATTGTCAATTGCGGGCAATTTCATTGGAATCTCTCGCTTCCGCGATATGTGCGGTTCTCATGACAAGGCACTTAGGGCGAAACTATGCGGCCCACACGAGTTTTGCGAACCACTCCATTTAAAAGAGTAGCGCGCCTTGCCTCAGATCAAATGCCTGGATGAGAGAGTTTTGCCGAACGACGCGGCCTGCACATCGGGCCATGTTCTTGTGCTGCCAGCGTCAAACGCCAACCCGCACCAGCGCGACGCGATGTCAGACCGGGGGGCTGAACAGGGTGAAATACCCCCACGCGGCAACGAACAGTGCAAGAATTGCTGCGGCGATCGCGAGCTTGCGAAGGCCCGGCCGGGGTGGCCGGGGCGGCTTTCGTCGACGGAATTGAATCACATTATCGTTCATCTTCGGTTTCTCCTCGCGCCACATCATACGCTGTTTCGGGCGAGCAACAGCAAATGTCAAAAGGAAAAAGGCGCTCAGTCTTTCACGAAGCGCCTTTCTGTGCCGGGCGGCACCCGGCACAAAGCGCTGGCTTGCAGGTTGCCCCTGGGTTCGCGCAAAACGCGTGTCACGATGAAGTCACAACACGGATCGTTTGGCCTATGCTTTAACGCTCTGGGGCGGAGTGAACAGGAAGGCGCCATGAAGCGTGTCGTGCGCGGTGATGGCGACAGTGTATGAATGCCGATAATTTATAGACGCGTGACCCGGGATGAAGCACTCCTCAATGCTGACATCATCGTCGAAGCCTACGCGAGGCCGCCCTGGCACGAGGAGTGGTGCCTTCAGAACGCAATCTCACGCATAGACGAACTGACAACGACACCGATGTGCCTGGCGGTGGCCGCGTTCGATGCCGAACGACCCGTTGGCTTCGCCTTCGGCCTGCCGCACACCTCTGTCATGGGACGCGGGATCCACGTCGCGGAAATAGCGATAAGGCCACGGTACCAGCGCACGGGGATCGGCTCCCGCCTCCTGCACACATTGGAGGAGGACGCGCGCACAATGGGCTATGTCCATGTTTGGCTCGTCTCGCGCAGCACAGGCGGCGTTGCGGAGTACTACAAGAGCAACGACTATGAACACTCCGAAAAGCTCTGCGTCTATTCCAAGAAATTGAAATAGGGCCGACGCAACGCGCCGGCCCCATCCCCACCGTCCCCTCAATTCATGTCAATTCAGGCATGTCGCCGCTTTGAACGCCATCACGTCCGCCAGGCCCTCATGCGGACCGTCCCCAATTTCACGCAGAACCTCATTCAGCGCCATACCAAGGTAGTCCATAGCCCCCACCAGATCGGCATCTCCAGCGGCATATTTCGCATAGGCGATCATACGCGCCAGTGCGACGAGCTCATCCAAGTCCTCAGAAGATCGCTCACTGCCGTCTAGTACCACCGATCCGTTTGCCGATGCTGCACTCATAACTATTCTCCCTCGAACCATTGGAGAATATTCAGTGTGCGCGCAAAAGGCCCGTGAAAACCCCGTGACACACTTTATTGTTGCATTACAGCAGACAGTTTCCAAATTATCGCTCTTCCGAGCGGACAAAGGTCTCGTTGAATTGCCACGCCAACTCAGCCGGGGGCGAGCAGTCATTGTCCGCCACTCGGACAGCGTCCAGCAGAGCGAGAGCGTCCGCCCGTTTCTGATCGACCTCGTTCGATCGCAGCAACGACAGGAGTTCCTGCCGATCGGCGGAAACATCCGCATTTGCCACAATCGCCCTCCAAGTCCGCTTTTTAAAGAACAAATCGACAGCAGCGACTTCGAGCGCTACGCGAAGTTCATGCGTCAGCATCTGCCGGCCCTCCAGCTTATCGAGTGTCGACCTGACATTCACCAGCGGCACGGTCAACGCCCGATATGCAAGCTCCATGGGTCCATGCAGCAGCGCTACATCGGCGTCGTCCACCGTCGCTCCCGAGGCATATTCGCCGTAGATCCGGCCAACGCCAACCATTCCGAAGACTTTACATTCCGCCGCGCGAAGCGCCCCCATGCTTGCACCACCGAACACACGGACCTGCCGTGAGAGTGCAAAAAGGATCTCTTTGTGCCAGACAGGCGCGGTGTATTCGAAACCGCCATCGACGATGCCGATGACTCGCGCGCCTTTTCGCACTGCGGCCAACACGTCACCTTGAACGGCGGGCGGATATACGGTGACCCCATCTCCTGCCAGCGTCGCTGCGTCCGGGAGACTTGGCCCAACAAAGATGACTTTCATGAAAACAGCGCCTTTGCGATCGCGCGGGCGCCAAAGCGACGCGCCCGCGCGCCCTCGGGGTTTTCGAGGCTTGGAACGAAGACTTTGACGACATGGAAGGGCAAGGCGGGGTCGCTGAGTGGTAGCGCTATCACTGGCGCGATCTGTCGCTCCCGCAAGGCATCGAGGATCCTGTTGAGGTGCGGTTTGTCATCGTCGCGCGCAGCAGCGATCCAGGCGACTGGGATGGCATCGAGGGCATGCAAGGTCTCCGCAGGCACAGGCCTTTGAAACGCGTCCGGCGACAGGTCGTCGCGGGCGCCGCTGATGAATGTCATCCTCGACTGAACGGCTTCTGTTATTGCCCGAATGGCCGCGCGGACAGGGGAGGGATGCGCACCGCTTCCTCCCGTCACCTCGACAAAGCGAATATTGTCGCCCCGTCGCTCCGCGGGCCCGAGGACGGTCGTGAAGCAGGGCACAGCTATATCGCTTGTCATATCGAACAGGCGAACGACAAGACCGGCCGCCTCAATCTTTCGAACGAGGTCATCGAGCCATGGATCTTCGAAGCTTGCCGGATCAATGCAGCGCGAAAGCCGATCCTCAACGGCGCCAACCTGCCAGAGGCAAAATGCGTCGCGTTCGACACGCTCAAGGAGTCCGTGCAGGGTGGCCTCTTCCATCGTATTGCCGGAGGCAAGACCATCGGAAGACATCCAGAAGCGATTGCGGCGGGTGCGGTCCAGAAGTGCCGCCTCAAAGGGAACATACACGTCCCGATCGGTCACGAGATCCTTGCCAAGCGCCCAGTCAATCTGTTCATCGAGCCGAATGTCGTCCTCATGCCGACCGATCAGGCAAGCAAGCGTGTCAAAAGAGAATCCCTCCACTCGCAGATCGTTCGCCGAGGCGCAAAGCGTTGCAATGGCCGGCCTGTTGGCAACGACGCGCTCAAGCGCTTCCATAACGGCCGAAGCCTTGGCATCGTCGTCGGTCAGACCCTTGCCTTGGGCGATCGCGATCGACCGCCCATTGGGGACATAAGCGCACCACACCGGGATGCCGATGTTGTCCAATCCGGTGTGGCGCGCCACGCGTGTTATACCAAAGTTCGCGAGTAGTGGCGCGGTTCGGGCCAGCGTCTCAGAGGGTGGAACCGTGCGGTCGGAATAGGCGGCCAGCTTGATGCTCGTCAGGGGTTCGGCTCGACGTGGCCGGAGAACGCCGCTTTCGCCGAAGAAACCGCAATTGCGAAATCCACCTTCTTGACGACGGAGGCACCTGACTTGCGCAGATCCGCGACCTTCGCCAGATCACCGGTTGCCCCATCGAGTGGCTTGACGGTCCCCGCATCGAGGTCGGCAATCCAAAGTTTCGCATCCCCTGCAATGCCGAATACTACTGCCCTTGACATGACGTTTCCTTTCGTTGGTGTCAAAATCCAGCTTTCAAAAGCCCTTCTCTGTAGAGATCCTTCTGCCATTGCTCCTTGAACGGAATGACAGAAAGCCATTTTTCCAGGTCGAAGACCGGGTTCAGCGCTTGCGCACGCTGCCGATAAAACTGGGCCCGCCTGCGATCGCCAATCATTGCACAACTCGCAGCAGCAATGCGGTAAGCCGGCTCCTTGTCCTTCATGGCTTCCACATAGGCAATGGCGTCGTTGTACCGCTCGAGGAAGTAGCTCGCGCCTGCGGCACACCAAAGATAGCTGTCAGGCGAAATTGGATTCAGCGAGATCGCCTTCTCGATCTTGGCCAATGCCTCCTTGGGACGCGAGGCATGAACAAGTGTGTCGGCGTGGCTATAGATCACGTCGGCGAAATGAGGGCTCAATTCTTCCGCGTGGCGGAGCGCCGCCACGCTCTGATCGACGTCGCCGAGATAAAGCTTTGTCACGCCGAGTTCGCGGTAGCCGCCGGCGAAAGCTTCGTCCCGCTCGATGGCCTTCAACGCACTCTGTTCAGCAAGGCCCAAGAGCTCCTCGTTACCCTGCGCCGTCACCAGCCACTCGCTGGTGTAAGTCCGCGCCAGGCCGGTAAACGCTGGTGAAAAATCCTTATTATATTTCAGCGCCTCCTTGAAGGCCGCTCTCGCCCTGCGAATGTGCGGCAAGGTCAGCTTGCCCATCAGGCTCGCGCCGACAAGGTAGGAGTGATATGCCTGCGGGTTCGCCTCCAGGCTAAGCCGGGCTTCCTCATTCCTGGCAAGCTCATCCACGACGGATAATGACAAGTGCTGGGCCATGAGCCGTCGCTGGGTTGGCAGCGTTGCCGCGGTCATGGGAAATCTCACGGCCCAGATGATTTCGTCCGTCGGGAAATAGACCAGTTGCGCATAGAGGCCTTCGCCCGAAAATCTTGTATCGAGAAGATAGGAGATCGAGTGGCGGGCAATCATGGCCGCCTTGTCAGAGTCACGACGGATTTGCTCCGCAGTGTGAGGCGCAACGATGGAAATGTTTCGGAGGCCGCATAGCTCGATCGTGACATCTTCGATCAGCGCGGCGGCAAGCGACAGACCGACGACGTTACCCTGGGACGTTGGTGGAAGCAGAACCAGCCGCGGCAGGCTCGAAGCGGCTCGAGGTTCCGCCTCACGAGTGGTCGCATTCTGCGCCTCCGCTGACACGAAATAGCTCCTCGCTTGGCGTTCGCCCCGAGGCAGTAGCTCCGGGTCGGCTACTCCCGGCAGCCCGCGGAGGATCGCCCGGATCTGCTCATCGGACGGGTCGTGTTCCAGGAGCTGTAAAGCAGCGCCCGACACAGCGCGATAATCGTCGGCACACTGAGCAGCCGAGCCCGCATCGAGGAGCGTCTGGCGCAACTTGGCCCTGTGGCTCCGCTGCTCCCGCGCGATCCAGTGGTCGACCGCTTTGCTGGCTGAGCGAACATTGCCGACGAATTCACGCTGAAGCAGATCGCTACTCGCTTTCAGCCGGTCCATCGGCGATTTTGCCTCATCGAGTATTCCAATATCAACGGTCAGGAGTTCCGCCCGCAGTTCGACGGAGGCCGAGGTGATCCGAAGTGGCGCGGCAACGCTGTCATCGATTTGTCGAATACGGGAAATCAGCTTTCGCAGATTGAGACCGGCCTGATCGGCTTCGGCATCCGACCACAGAAACGAAGCCACCTCTTGGCGTGTGAGCGCATGACCCTTGCACGTGAAGAGATACGCCATCGTCAACAGTGCCTTGGCGGGATAGCCGACTGCATTGCCCGCTTCATCTGTCAGCCGCAGTTCGCCAAATGTCTGGAGGTGCAGCACCGCCTATCCTCGTGTTTCGTCCGCGCGTTCCCAGCCCTCATGCGAATCCGTGCCCGATTGCGAGGAGCCAAGGCTCCTTGCAAGCGCCAACAGCTTTCGACGAATGTTCGGATCTTCGATCGCGATAAAGGCGCGCGTTAGCGCCAACCCCTCCTTCGAGGCGATGAAATGCGCAACTTCATCGGTCTCAGCGCTCAACTGCAGACCTGCCGTATGCGCCCCCTCTTCATCGAAAAAGAAGCCAATAGGCACGCCAAGGACCTCCGCAATCCGCTGCAGCCGGCTCGCACCTATGCGATTGACGCCTTTTTCGTATTTCTGGAGCTGTTGAAACGTAATCCCAAGCGACTCTGAAAGGCTAACCTGGCTCATGCCAAGTAGCTTCCGCCTCAACCTGACACGCTCGCCCACATAGGCATCAATGGCGTTTGGAGTCTTGGCCTTCATGGCGCTCACCGTTTCCTCGTGTCAGACTGGCAATATCTTTGAACTCTGAAAAAATACAACCAAGAGTAAATTATTTCAAGAAGCTAATTGCTGATCGCCCAAATTTTTCCCCCGCCGTTGCGAATTTATCCCTGTCGCGCAAATGAGACCAAGGTCAAAGCGGTCAAGCAACAGTATTGATGCAGCACAACACTGACCCTGGGCGGTACATATTTTTGGCGATGCAATTTATGGTCGTGTCACGTCGATTTCACGAGCCGCTTTGAACTTTTGCGACTATGGTCGAGGCACGGTTAAGTTGAAGCTTCGATCGCCGATCGCTCCAGCGGAGATGATTGGCGGCAAAGCCATTTCGCTGAACTGAGCGATGGGTGGGCGTCTGCGACAGCGTCTCGGTTGTCAACAGGTGCACCGCTTAACCAATGTCAGCATTCAACACAGATCAAGAACGACCGGAGAGGGCAATGGAACTACGTCCTATAGTAATCAGTCACGCCGACAGGCTTTCCGCCTGCAGGGAGAAGATCGAGCAAGCCGTCTATCTGATCATCCAGGGCGAAAAACTCGACGGCTTTTCGTCGACGGAAATCGCAATGGCAATCGCCGATATTGCTGACGACTACATCCTCGCCGCCTCCAGAAAGCGCGCAGCGACACACTGATGGTGCGTGGACCTGGCTCCGGGGAGCCGGACAACACGCCCTCTCGGTCGAGACCCAGGCCGTGGCCAGGAGAGCCGCGGCCGACTGAAACCGACCAGAGTGCGATCAGAAAAGGGAAGCCTCCGAGGAACGGTAAGGCTCCCGATTCCGGTCATGGTTATTGCGGTGTCGTGCCGCCGGTCGAAGGATTGGGCGGGGCTGGTGTTGCCGGCTCGCTTGACGGCGCGGCGGGCGCCACCGGCGGCTTCACCGGCTGAGTTTCAGTCGTCGAAGCCGTCGGGTTCATGTCGGTACCCGGCCGGTCGAACCATTCCGTGATAGCAAACGCCGCAACGAGGATCACAGCGATCGCGGCAACCCATCCGATCCAGGCACTCGAGCTGCGACGCACCGGTGGCGTGCGCAGATCATGATCTGTGTCGGGATTGCGGTTGGGATCATTGGGGTCGTACGTCATGTCGTTTCTCCTCTCTGCAAGAAGAGAAATGAGCCGTGCCCAAGTTTGTTCCCGATGCGGGAGATGCCGCGTGCCGGACGATCCGCCGTTTCACCCCCGCAACAAGCGCTTAAAAGATCCTCAATGCGATGCGGCCACCGTCACGACGGCGCCGCCCCCAGCGCATGGAGAATGCCGCGGAGCTCGGCCAGACCGCGCAGACGCCCGATTGCCGGGTAGCCTGGCGTCACGTTCTTGTTGAGATCGTCGAGCATGCGATGACCATGGTCGGAACGGAAAACGATCGTTTCGTCTGCCTGACGCCGTCGGTCCTCCGCAACAAGCTCCTTCAGGACGGCGACCATATCAACGTCACCCTCCAGATGGGCGCTCTCATGGAAGGTACGGCCGTCGCCCTCGCGCCTGGTTGCCCGCAGATGCGCGAAATGGATCCGGGCGGCAAAGCGCCGGGCAATTGCGGCCAGGTCGTTGTCTGCACGAACGCCGAGGCTGCCGGTGCAATAGCACATGCCATTTGCCTCAGAGGGCACGGCATCGAAGAGTGCGGCATAGTCATCCGCGGTAGATGCAATACGCGGCAGGCCAAACAGCGAGCGCGGCGGATCGTCGGGGTGCAGCGTCAGCTTCACGCCACGCGCTTCGGCAGCCGGTGTCACTGCTTGAAGGAATTCAATGAGGTGCTGGCGCAGCCTGGAGGCATCGATCCCGGCATAGGCGGCGAGCTTTTCGCGGAACTGCGGGATCGTCAATGGCTCGGTCGTAGAGCCGGGCAGGGCAGATGTGATGATCCGGGTGATCTCCGCAATTTCGCTTTCGCTCATCGTGTCGAACACTTCGCGCGCCCGCGCCGCATCCTCGGCGCTGTACTGTTCCTTGGCACCTGCGCGCTGTAGTACAAACAGATCGAAGGCAGCAAACTTCTCGTGATCGAAGCGCATGGCGGTGGCACCGGTATCGATCACATGGTCGAGTTCGGTGCGCGTCCAGTCGACGACGGGCATGAAGTTGTAGCAAACAATTGCAATACCGCAGGCGGCAACAGCTTCCAGGCTGGCAATCCAGGCCTCGATTTCCGCCTTTGCCCGCCCGCCATTGCGCTTGACCGCATCGGGAATGGGGATGCTCTCGACGACGGACCATGTCAGGCTCGAGCGCCCAGCCGGCGTGGTTTCGATCATCGCCTGCCGCTCACGCACTTCAGCCTCAGTCCACGCGCGCCCGATCGGAACCTGATGCAGGGACGAAACAATATTCGTCGCTCCGGTCTGGCGCACCTCATCAAGTGTCACCGGAGCCTCAGGCCCAAACCATCTCCAACCCTGGCGCATGCACTTCCTCCTTGGGATCGTCTTGTCGTTGTCCGCTGATCGGCTCAGCAGAAGTAATCTGGATACTGCGTTCGAAGCTCGGCGACATCGGGTATGACGGCGCTGAGGTGATGCATCATTGCCGCGCGCGCTGCTTGAAGATCATGGGCCGCAATAGCATCGCGAATGAGTTCGTGTTCGTGCACGACATTGTCCATCCGGCCAAGAACCGGCAGCGTCAGCCGACGCGCCCTGTCGATCTGCACCTTGACCGTCTTGAGGATCGTCCAGATCCCAGGATATCCAGCGATGCTGGCAATCGCCTCGTGGAACGCCTCATCCTCTTCGTGAAACGCCGAGGGGTCGCCGAGTGCGGCCAGTGATCTCTGTCGTGAGATGATGCCATCCAGGCGACTGATATCGGCAGCTGTCGCGATCTCGGCCGCACGTTCCACCGTGGTACCCTCAAGCGACTTGCGAACGACGACTGCCTCCGGGATGGCCGCGACGGGCACGCGCGACACGACGGTGCCCGATTGCGGATAGATATCGACAAGCCCGCCTTCCGACAGTCGAAGCAGCGCCTCACGCACGGGTGTGCGGCTGACGTTGAACTCTTCGGCAATGCGCTTTTCCTGCAGTTGCATTCCCGGTCGCATACGCAGAGCAAGAATGTCGGCGTACAGCCTGTCGTAGATGGCATCTGCGGTCGTCACGCGACGAAGCTTCGCCGGCCTCTCGGCCCCGGAAGGCAAGGTCGCGGGAGTGGAAACAACTGTTGCCTGCATTACGTGCGGCCCTGACATTGACTCGTTCGTGAATACTAGTATATCAATTTATCGCGACTGCCAAGCTGCACCGGGAGGAATGGTGTTTTCGGCAATCATTTCAGATGTTTCACGCATCTAAGAGAAGGTACCGATCCCTGCAACGATCGGTTCGGGGACACGCAGCACCACGTTTTGCGGTGCCCGGCAACAAGAGGAGGAGAAACAATATGAAAGTCACCCGCAGAACATTTGTCGGCACCGCCGCAGGCGCGGCCGTCGCGAGCATGCTGCCGTTGAAGGTCTTTGCACAGGCCAAGAAACCGGCAAGTCCAGTCACCATCACGATCGCGGATGTCGCCGGCAACCTCGCGCTCACGCAGGGCATGTTCGAGGCCTATGCCGCGGAGAAGCCGGAATGGGTCTCGAGCTTCGCCTTCACAAAGGCACCGGCGCCGGAACTCCCTGGCAAGATCAAGGCGCAGCAGGCAGCCGGCAAGGTCGATATCGATCTCGTCCTGACAGGCACGGATGCACTTTCGGCCGGCCTCGACCAGGGACTTTGGATCGATCTCGGAGCGCACAAGTCCGAGCTTCCCAATCTCGAGCAAATCCTGCAGCCGCAGGCCTTCAAGATGCAGGCCCTTGCCAAGGATCAGGGCGTCGTCGTCACCTATTACCCGTCCGGTCCCCTCATCGAATACATGCCTGACAAGGTGCCCACGCCGCCAAAGTCGGCGCAGGAGCTGCTTGACTGGGCGAAGGCCAACAAGAACCGCTTCATCTACGCTCGCCCTGCCAATTCCGGCCCCGGCCGCACCTTCCTCATGGGCTTGCCCTATCTGCTCGGCGACAGCGACCCGCGTGATCCCGCCAAGGGCTGGTCAAAGACGTGGGACTATCTCGCAGCACTCGGCGAACACATCGAATACTATCCGACCGGCACTGGCCAGGTGATGAAAGAGCTTGGCGAGGGAACCCGCGACATCGTCGTCTCGACGACCGGGTGGGACATTAATCCGCGCGCGCTCGGCATCGTTCCGGCTGAAGCGAAGGTGCAGAAGCTCGATGGCTTCCACTGGGTCACCGACGCCCACTACGCAGTGATCCCGAAGGGCGTGTCCGACGAGAAGATCGGCGTGCTGATCGACGTCCTCAACTACGTCCTGCAGCCCAAGCAGCAGGCAATCGCCTACGACGCCGGCTACTTCTATCCGGGTCCGGCCGTCAAGGACGTCACAATTGACATGGCGCCGCAGGAAAGCCAGGACACCCTCAAGGAATTCGGTCGACCGGAATATGCCGACTGGATCGCCAACAATCCCCTGGAGGTTCCGCTGGAGCCGAAGCAGTTGGTCGAAGCCTTCCGCATTTGGGACGAGAAGATCGGCGCCAAGAAGGGCTGATCAAACAACATCAGCCGGCCGGGATTTCGTCCCAGGCCGGCCACCTCATTCTGCAGATGGAGATTGGTTTGACCTCGGTATCGAATGCCGCAGCATCGACGCGCAAGAACGCGCGCCTGGAACTCGACGGAATGCGTCGCGCCTTCGGGGCGTTCAACGCCTTGAATGGCATCGATCTTGCGATCGAGCCCGGCGAGTTCGTGGCGCTGCTTGGTCCATCCGGCTGCGGCAAGTCGACCGCGCTGAACTGCATTGCCGGCTTGCTTGCACTGACGGGTGGCGAAATCCGCCTTGGTGGCACGCGCATCGACCAGCTCGAACCGGAGCGCCGCGGCTTTGGGATGGTTTTCCAGAGCTACGCCCTGTTTCCACACATGACTGTAAGAAAGAACGTCGGCTTCGGGCTTGCCATGCAGGGCATAAAGGGTCCCGAGGCCGACCAGCGCGTTCGCGATGCCTTGGCCCTGGTTCGCCTCGAAAGCCAAGCCGACAAATTGCCGGGCCAGCTCTCTGGCGGGCAGCAGCAGCGCGTCGCAATCGCGCGCGCCATTGTCATTCGCCCGCCAATCGTCCTGATGGACGAGCCGCTATCCAATCTTGATGCCAAGCTCCGGCTTGAAATGCGCGCCGAAATTCGCGGTATCCACGACCAGATCGGGTCCACCACCATCTATGTCACGCATGACCAGGACGAGGCGCTGTCGCTTGCCGACCGCATCGTGGTCATGAGCCAGGGTCATATCGAGCAGATCGGTTCGCCCCAGGATCTCTACCAGCGGCCGGTCAACGTTGATGTCGCCGACTTCATGGGCTTCAGAACCCGTGTTCCGGGCCGCATTACGCGCGTGTCCGGCGATGAGGCTGAGATCGAGGTCGCCGGCGCGCGCCTCATCGGCACGATGCGTTCGCCCCTCAAGGCAGGTGATGCAGCCATCCTGTCCGTCCGTCCGGAGGATCTTGTCGCGTCCAGCGGCGAGGGGATCGCCGCCACCGTCAGCAGCATGGAGTATCGCGGACGCGCATTTTTCGGCATGGCGCGGGCAGGCGACGGTTCGGAACTCTATTTCCGGGCGGACGAGCCGCTGGGCCGCGGCGCATCGACGAGGCTGCGGCCGGTTGCCGGTCGGGCCCTGGTCTTTTCGGGGGCGGCGGGATGAACCAGCCCTCGCTGCAAACTCGACTTGCCGCTCGTGGGCTTGACGGCACGACGCTGCTGCTTCTGCCAGGCCTGATCTTCATGATCGCGCTGTTCGTCTACCCCTTCCTCTATGGCCTGGCCGATTCACTCATGCCGAAAGAGGGCGCCTGGTATGCCAACTACACAAAATTCTTCAGCGATCCGTTCCAGTACCAAACGATCGCTGCGACCATGTGGCTGGCCCTGCCGGTAACCATAATCAACCTCGCATTCGCGGTGCCGGTTGCCCTGCGCGTGCGTCTGATGCGCCGACAGCGCCTGCTGACGACCATTCTCGTCTTGCCAATCACCCTTGGCACGGTCTTCGTGGCCGACGGACTGCTGACCTTTCTCGGACCGCGTGGCTGGTTCAATCATACGCTCCTGCTGCTCGGCATCCTCGACAGCCCCGTGAAGCTGACGAACAATTACTGGGGCGTCTTTGCCTCGCTACTGATCACCGGCTTTCCGTTTGCCTTCCTGCTCACGCTGTCCTACGTCACCGGTATCGATCCCGCGATTGAACAGGCAGCCGCAACATTGGGCGCAGGGCCACGGCAGCGCTTCTTCCGCGTCTTCCTGCCGCTTCTGGTTCCGGGCCTAGCCGTCACCTTTTGCCTTGCCTTCGTCCAGGCCTTCGCTGTCTTTCCCTCCGCCGTGCTTCTGGGTGCGCCGGCAGGGCCGACGCGTGTCATCTCCATTGCCGCCTATCAGGCCGCCTTCGAGCAATATGATCATTCGCTCGGTTCGGCGATCGCGCTCATCATGGGTGCCGTGGAGCTCGCTGTCGTGCTGACGGTTCTCGCCATACGCTCACTCTTCTACCGCGGCCCCGCCGGCGGCACGAAAGGCTAATCATGATCCGAGATCAGGGCCTCACCTCGAAGATCTGGCGTTTCGCCATTTGGGCGCTAGCCATCCTTTTTGTGCTAAACCTGCTTGCCGTCATCGCAGCCGTCATTGTCAATTCGTTTGCGACGCGCTGGCTTGGCACATGGCTGCCGGCCGGCTGGACGACACGCTGGTACTTCAGTGCCTGGAAGGAATTTCAGCTTTCCAGTGTCGTTCTCGTCACCTTCGAGATCGTTTTCACCGTCGTCATCATTTCTGGAATTCTGGGCGTCACGACCGCCTATGCGCTTGCGAGGCGCAACTTTCCCGGAAAGGGCCTTGTCGTCCTGCTATTCCTGTTGCCGTTGCTGATCCCGCCGCTGACCTACGGTATTCCGCTTGCAACCGTCCTCTATCGGCTCGGCCTCGGCGGCACATTCTGGGGTGTCGTGCTGATCAACATCGTGCCTTCGCTGCCCTTTGTGGTCCTGGTGATGATCCCCTTCATCGAGCAGATAGACCCGCGTATCGAAGCGGCAGCCCGCGTGTTCGGTGCAGGAACGACGAGCCTCTTTCTGCGAATCTTGCTACCGCTGCTCCTGCCGGGAATGCTGGCCGCCTTGCTTTTGGTTCTGGTTCGAACCATCGCGATGTTCGAACTCACCTTCCTGATTGCCGGCCCCACGACCCAAACACTCGTCGTCTCCCTCTACTACGCCGTCTTCGCGTCAGGCGTCCGGGCAGGCCAGTCCATCGATGCGATGGCGGTGGTCTATATGGTCACGACACTGTTCTGGCTGGTCCTCGCGCTGCAGTTCGTCAACCCGACGCAGATCGTCGCGCGGGCAAAACAACAAAGTGCCCACTAGCGGGGTCATGATGGAAATGACCGCCTCTTGAGGAGGAGGCGGTCATCGGGCATGCGCCTAGCAGCGCGCCTCATACCTGCGGCCATACCGGTCACGATAGACACAGTAGCCGCGATGTTCGGTAGAGCGTCCAATCAGGGCACCCGCCACGCCGCCGGCCACGGCACCAATGGCCGCACCTTCCCAGCTATTGCTGACTGCACCGCCGATGATGGCTCCCGAACCGGCGCCGATCGCCGTTCCCTTCTCGGTCGCGGTGCACGAGGCCAACGCGCCCATAAATGCACCAATCAGGATAATTTTTCTCATCTTCCACTCCAACCATAATTGATTTTTGCGTTACGGCTTAGGAACTAAGTCGGACGTCTCAAGGTTCCATCGGACTTAGGTCTGACACTGGCATTCGCTGGACGGCAGGACCCCCGGTTTCGCCAACGTGCGGTCGAACATGGGCGTCGAAGACCACTATTCAAGACCTCTCCTGGAAGGCTATACCCGTGCGTCGCCAAACACAAACCGGAGCCGCCATGACCGATACTGTCCTCGATCGTTTCCTCCGCTACGTCGTTATTGACACTCAATCGGATGCGGGCTCACCAACACAGCCGTCGACAGCCAAGCAGAAGGACCTGGGTCGATTGCTCGTGGACGAGTTGCTGGGGATTGGCGTGTCCGATGCTCACCTCGACGAGCATGGCTATGTCTATGCGACCATTCCATCGAATACCGACAAGACAGTCCCGGTCATTTGCTTCTGCTCGCACATGGACACGGCACCAGATTTCACGGGAACGAATGTGAGGCCAAAAGTCCTGCACAACTATGGCGGTGGCGACATTCAGCTCTCCGGCGACCAGAAGCAGGTCATTCGCGTTACTGAGAATCCGGCGCTCAATGACCAGATCGGCAACGATATCGTTACAACCGACGGGACGACGCTGCTCGGTGCCGACGACAAGGCCGGCATCGCCGAAATCATGACGGCGGCGCAAATCCTGATGGACAATCCCGACATCAGGCACGGAACGATCAAGCTGCTTTTCACGCCCGATGAGGAGATCGGTCGCGGCGTTGACAAGGTCGACCTGACCAAGCTTGGTGCGCAGTTTGCCTATACGATGGATGGGGAGACAGCCGGACACATAGAAGACGAAACGTTCTCGGCCGACGGTGTGGAAATTGCCATCGAAGGCGTCGCCATCCATCCAGGCTTTGCCAAGGGAAGGATGGAGAACGCCATCAAGATCGCCGGTGCGATCATAGATCGGTTGCCCAGGAATATCGCACCGGAAACGACCGACGGACGGGAAGGCTTCATCCATCCGACCGGTCTGAGCGGATCGATGGAAAAGGCGGCTATCAGCCTCATTGTCCGGGACTTCGAAGAAAGCGGCCTCGCCGACAAGGAGAAGCGTCTGGAAGCGATCGTGCGGGAGGTGATGGAGGACTATCCCGGCTCGTCTTACACGTTCGCCGTCAAGCAGCAGTATCGCAACATGAAGGTGGTTCTCGATCGCCACCCGCAGATCGTCGAAAACGCCATCGAAGCGATCCGCCGTGCCGGAATGTCGCCGGTCCGCGGCAGTATTCGAGGCGGAACGGACGGTTCGCGTCTCTCCTTCATGGGGCTGCCATGTCCGAACATATTTGCAGGCGGACACGCCTTCCACTCACCACGCGAATGGATCAGCAGGCAGGACATGGAAAGGGCCGTCGCCACTCTGGTTGAGCTTGCAAGAGTTTGGGAAGAGCGAGCATAAGTTGCCCGACCGCCCGAACAACGCACGGGATGACAGGCGGAATTGCATCTTGCCGGCCGGCCCTACATCACATGAGCCTGATTGCTCAGGCGAAGGTTTCGCCGTGTTTTCCTCGCTCACCTGATACGTCACGCCCTTCCTGCGCCTGCGCCATGGCCTTGACCAAGGCGACGATTTTTTCGCGCAGCTGCGTATCGGTGATCTTCAGGAACGCGCGGTTAAGTGCGAGCCCCTCCTTCGAATGCAGGAATTCGGCGACGGGGTCAGCCGCGACATTCGTCTCAACCAGGCTCACCGCCTCGGATTCGTTCTGTTGGAAGAAGAAACTCGGCGACGTACTCAGGACCTCGGCAATCCGTTGCAGCCGGCTGGCACCGATCCGGTTCAGACCCTTCTCGTATTTCTGCACCTGCTGGAACGTAACACCGATCTGGTCGGCAAGCCTTTCCTGACTGAGACCTAGGAGTTGCCTGCGCATCCTCACGCGAGAACCGACATAGGTATCGATGGCATTTGGTGTCTTTGCATTCATCATACGCGTTTCCATGACCGGGCCGGCGTGGCGATCATCGCTCGATCTCCGTTATAGCACTCCCATAAATGTGTATTAGGCATGGGCCAAATTCAATTGGTAGTTCTTCCTACTTGGGTAATATCATCTGACAAGAATGTGACTCCAGCCCGAACATGCGGCCAGGGCTCGCTCACAAGTATCGCCAGGCTACGGCCTTCGCTAAGGCCCCGTGTCAACATTGCTCACCGGTGGAAGCGAATTGGCCGGAACTCCCTGTGGACGATCTTCAAAGACCTGTCGGGCTGTATCATGTAGGTTTCATCGACCTGTTGACCCCACTGATCTATGAAGTTGTGGGGGAACGTCGATCCGGGCGGGGATTTCGTCAGCTTGGTGCGTGGCTGACCGCCATAGGTGACACTGCCGGGGATCGGCTCGAGGCCGGGCGATGAAAAATCCTTTGCAGCCGTGCATGCAGCAAGAAGCAATGCTCCAACCAGTACAAGAGCTCTCTTCTTCATGGCATCCTCAACGCTTCGACCCTGTTTTAGAAGCATATATGTGATCAGTTCCGCCGGAACAGGTAGCCCGCCCGTCCGGCGCAAGATTTCAGCGGCGCCTGCCCGCACCGCGTCTTCAAAACCTACAGCAGATCGCGCCTTGCAAGGCTTGCCATCAGGGCCGTAATCCCGAATCGCCAGGGCGGGCACTCGGTCGAAAGCCTCACCGTGTTGACGAGCGAGCCGAGACCCGCCGAGGAGATTTCGACGACGTCGCCAACCTTGTGGGTGAAGCCCTGATTCGGCGCATCGCGATCCTGCGTTGGGGCAAACAGCGTTCCCAGAAACAGCATGAAGCCGTCCGGATACTGATGATGGGCGCCGCAGGTCTGCTTGACGAGGTCAGTCGGGTCGCGGCTGATCTTCGACATCGAGCTCTTGCCGTGCAGGACGAAACCGTCAGTCCCGGTAACCTTGAGGTCGAGCTCTGCGCTGCGCACGTCATCGAGGCCAAAGGTCTCGTCGAACAGTCGGATGAACGGGCCGATCGAGCAGGAAGCATTGTTATCCTTCGCCTTGCCGAGCAGGAGCGCC
>Ga0207426_1001173_pt1 | contig 23441 bp, 21 predicted proteins | sample AraplaMF_Cvi_mMS_FD_184265 | JGI IMG/M metagenome (GOLD analysis project Ga0207426, IMG submission 184265) | Arabidopsis root microbial communities from the University of North Carolina, USA - plate scrape MF_Cvi_mMS (SPAdes) (version 2) | ecosystem: Host-associated > Plants > Roots > Endosphere... | reverse complement strand
TACGCGCCCGACGGATAGGTGAAGTTGGTCGGATCATAGAACGCGTTTTCGTTGAGGCCCGGCTCCATCGTTTCGAGCGGGAAGTTGTGCGGCACGTACGCGGCGAGCGATACATCGACGAACGACTTCGTGCGGTCCGTGCCCGCGACGCTGAATACGCCGTTCTTGAACTCGATGTCCTCCACCGCCGCTTCGAGCAGATGCGCGGCGATCTTCTTCGCCTTCGCTTCGACCTTGTCGAGCGCCTTCATGATCGCCGAGCCGCCAACGGAGATCGAGCGCGAGCCGTATGTGCCCATGCCGAACGGAATGCGGCCGGTGTCGCCGTGAATGATCTCGACGTTATCGATGGAAATGCCGAGCCGGTCCGCGACGACCTGTGCGAACGTCGTTTCGTGCCCTTGTCCGTGGCTGTGCGAGCCGGTGAAGACGGTGACCGAGCCTGTCGGATGGACGCGCACTTCGCCCGCTTCGAAGAGGCCCGCGCGCGCGCCCAGCGCACCCGCCACGTTCGACGGCGCGAGCCCGCAGGCCTCGATGTAGCACGAATAACCGATACCGCGCAGCTTGCCGTTCTTCTTCGATTCTTCCTTGCGCGCCGCGAAGCCTCTCACGTCGGCGAGTTCGAGTGCGCGGTCGAGACACGCGTCGTAGTCGCCCGTGTCGTAGGTGAGACCGACCGGCGTCGCGTACGGAAACTCGCGAATGAAGTTGCGGCGGCGCAATTCGACCGGGTCGATATTCAGCTCGCGCGCCGCCGTTTCCACGAGACGCTCGACGACATACGTCGCTTCCGGACGGCCCGCGCCGCGATAGGCATCGACAGGCACTGTGTTCGTGAACACGGCTTTGACTTCGGCGTAGATCGCGGGCGTCGTGTATTGACCGGCGAGCAGCGTCGCGTAAAGCACGGTCGGAATTGACGATGCGAACGTCGACAGATACGCGCCCATGTTCGCCGTCGTATGCACGCGCATGCCGATGAACTTGCCGTCCTTGTCCAGCGCGAGCTCGGCCTTGGTCACGTGATCGCGGCCATGCGCGTCGGAGAGGAAGGCTTCGGAACGCTCGGCGGTCCACTTGATAGGCCGCCCGACTTTCTTCGACGCCCACGTCAGCGCGACATCTTCCGGATAGAGAAAGATCTTCGAACCGAAGCCGCCGCCTACGTCCGGCGCGATCACGCGCAGTTTCGATTCCGGCAGTTGCAGCACGAACGCCGCCATCAGCAAACGCTCGACGTGCGGATTCTGATTCGCGACGTAGACCGTGTAGCTGTCGTCGTGCTTCGAATAGCTCGCATTGACGGCGCGCGGCTCGATCGCGTTCGGCACGAGGCGCTGGTTCACGATATCGAGCGTCGTCACGTGCGCGGCCTGGGCGAACGCGGCGTCGGTCTTCGCCTTGTCGCCGTGGCCCCAGTTGTAGCAGACGTTGTTCGGCACGCTGTCGTGCACGAGCGGCTGCCCGGCATCCGATGCGCTCGCCGTATCGACGGTCGCGGGCAGTTCGTCGTAATCGACCTCGATCAATTCGAGCGCGTCCTTCGCCTCCTTCACCGATTCCGCGACGACGAGCGCCACCTGATCGCCCACGTGCAACACCTTGTCGTGCGCGATGACGGGATGCGGCGGCTCGTGCATCGGCGAGCCGTCGGTGCTGTGGATGAGCCAGCCGCACGGCAGGCCGCCAACGTTCTCGCCCGCCATATCCTTGCCGGTGAAGATGCCGACCACGCCCGGCGACTTCATCGCCGCTTCGATATCGATGCGCCTGATCTTCGCGTGCGCGTGCGGCGAGCGCAGGAATACGCCGTAGCTTTGCTGCGGCATGACCACGTCGTCGGTGTACTGGCCCGCGCCCGTCAGGAAGCGATAGTCTTCCTTGCGCTTGACGCCGGCGCCGATCAGTTTCTGTTGCTCAGGGGCATTCATCACGGTCTCCTTGCGCCCGGAGTTGGCGCTTTAACGCCTTGCTCGAGCCCGCACAGGGCGAGAAAGGCGCGATTCATCGTTTCGTAAGGGAGATGGGCGTCGCGTCAGGCGCCGGATTTCATGGCCTGCGCGCCGTGGAGAACGGCTTTCACGATGTTGTGATACCCCGTGCAGCGACACAGATTGCCGTCGAGCTGTTCGCGCACGTCTTCTTCGGAAAGGTCCGGTGATTGCGCGGCCAGCGCGCTCGCGGTCATCACCATGCCCGGCGTACAGAAGCCGCACTGCAAACCGTGACATTCCTTGAAGGCCGCCTGCATCGGATGAAGCTGGCCGTCCTTAGCCATGCCTTCGATGGTCGTCACTGTCATGCCATCCGCCTGCACGGCGAGGATGTTGCACGACTTGATCGCGCGGCCGTCGAGATGAACGGTGCACGCGCCGCACTGCGCGGTGTCGCAGCCGATATGCGTGCCGGTGAGCCTGAGTTGATCGCGGAGGAACTGGACGAGCAGAAGATGCGGTTCGACGGTGGCGGTCACGGGTTTCCCGTTGACCGTCAGGCTGATGCTGAGCGCCATTTTCACTGTCTCCTTTGCGATCAGAGCCGGCGCTTTTGCGCCTCACTCTGATCCCATGCAGTTTCACTGCTGTGGGATGGACCAGCCTTGCGCCACGCACCTGCCTACTGCCGCCGCGAGCGTTCAGCCGGATTGGGTGTTATGTGATTGTGACATCGAGTAAAACACAAATCGGCGGGCGTCGCTATCCGCGCGAACGTCCGTCCCATATTCACGGAATCGCGGCCGCAAAAGCAAAGCGCCGCCTCTCGGGCGGCGCTTTTGCGAAGGACGATGGCGCTCAATGCGTCACGGTTTCGCGCTTCTTCTGCGCGTTGGCGGCCGACGCGGCGGCACGCGGCGCTTCGAGAGGCGCGCGTCCGAGTACCGAGTGGCGGCGCGAGTACAGGAAGTAGATCGCAAGGCCGATCACGAGCCACACCGCGAACGCGATCCATGTCATCGCCTGGAGATTCATCATCAGGAACAGGCACGAGGCCACGGCGAGAACGGGCACCACGGGCACGCCCGGGCAGCGGAACGCGCGCGGCAGATCCGGATGCGTGCGGCGCAGGATCAGCACGGCGATGGAGACCATCGAGAACGCGGCGAGCGTGCCGATGTTGATCAGTTCGGCGAGCACGTTGAGCGGGACGAGCGCACCGATCAGGCCGAAGAAGATGCCGACCAGCCACGTCGTGAAGAACGGCGTCGCGAAGCGCGGGTGCACGCTCGACAGCCGCGCGGGCAAGAGGCCGTCGCGCGACATCGCGTAGATGATGCGCGTCTGACCGTAGCTCATCACGAGAATCACGGTGAGCATGCCGAGCACGGCGCCGAGATCGATGAAGCCCGCGACCCAGTTCTGGCCGGCCATTTGAAGCGCGAACGAGACCGGATGCGGATTGTTCGCGAACTGCGCCGCCGGCACGATGCCCGTCACGACAGCCGCGACCGCCACGTACAGCACCGCGCACACCGCGAGCGACGAGATGATGCCGATGGGCAGATCGCGCTTCGGATTTTTCACTTCCTCGGCCGCTGACGACACCGAATCGAAGCCGATGAACGCGAAGAACATCACCGCCGCCGCGCCGAACACGCCGGACCAGCCGTTCGGCATGAACGGATGCCAGTTCGCCGGCTTGACGTGGAACACGCCCACGGCGATCACGAGCAGCACGACCGTCACCTTGACCGCGACCATGATGTTGTTCACGCGCGTGGATTCCTTAACGCCGACCGAGAGCAGCGACGTGATCGCCATCATCACGAGAAACGCGGGCAGGTTGAAGAAAGTGACGTGGCCGGGCAGGGCGCCCGGCGCGGCGGAAAGCGCCGTAGGCAGCGAAATGCCGAAGCCCGACAGCAGCGATTGCAGATAGCCCGACCAGCCGACCGACACCGCCGACGTCGCAAGCCCGTATTCGAGCATCAGGTCCCAACCGATGATCCACGCGGCAAGCTCGCCGAGCGTCGCGTACGAATAGGTGTAGATGGAGCCGGCGACGGGAATCGTCGACGAGAATTCGGCGTAGGCGAGGGCGGCGAAGCAGCAGGCGATCGCCGCGACGATGAACGAAATCATGAGCGCCGGACCGGCCTGCACGGCGCCGGTGCCGGTCAGCACGAAAATCCCCGTGCCGATGATGGCCCCGATCCCGAGGAATGTCAGATCGAGGGCGCCGAGCGTCTTCTTGAGCGACGTGCTTTGCGCGCCGGCCAGCATATGCTCGATATTTTTCTTGCGGAACAACGACATTGCGATGAGTCTCCTTCTGGCGCGCGGGCGCCCTGCTGCGGGAAAACCCGACATTTTATCGGAGACTCGGAGATTGCCCGGTAAATGGGCACCGGGCGCGCTTTTGCGGCGATTTTCTACAGATTCATCCTCGATTTATCTTGTACAAGATAAATTGTTATCCGGCGATGGCCGGATTCATATCGACGAGACGGTTGCTCATCACATAGAAAGTAAGCTCCGCGTTGTTCGCGAGCTTCATCTTTTCCAACAACCGTGCGCGATAAACGCTCACCGTTTTAACCGAAAGCGATAAGGCATGAGCGATGTCGGTCAGCCGCTTTCCCGAGGCGAGCATGCAGAGCGTCTGATATTCGCGGTCAGACAGCTTTTCGTGCGGCAGGCGCTCGGTGTCGAGCGCAACGTAAGTCGCGAGCGCTTCGGCCATTTCGGGGCTCACGTACTTGCGGCCCGCCGCGACCTGCTGGATCGCGCCGATCATCAGCGCCGGGTCCGCCGTCTTCGATACGTAACCCGACGCGCCCGCCTTCAGCGCGCGCACCGCGTATTGATCCTCCCGATACATCGAAAACATGAGCACCGGCAGACGCGGACTTTCGCGCTTGAGACGCTTCAGTACGTCGATACCGTTCACGTCCGGCAGCGAGATATCGAGCATCGCGACGTCGAGCGGACGGCGCGCGGCCAGCGCGAGCGCCTGCATGCCGGTCTCCGCCTCCGACACTTCGGAAGCAACGCCACGTTCCAGAAGCAATTGCGCGACGCCGCGGCGCACGATGGCGTGGTCATCGGCGAGCAGGATTCTGAGCATCGCGGGCGGCCTCAGGCGCTGAACATGTGTGGCGTGACGAGCGCGAAGAGACCGGGACGCGCCGCGGTCCACGGCAGACGCGCGCGCACGCATGCGCCGACGGGCTTCGCCGCCGCGACGCGCAGATTGCCGCCGAGCGCCTCGCAGCGCGCGCGCATCCCCGAGAGGCCGAAGCGCCCGCCCTTGCGTCGTGCGGTCGCGCTGATGCCGACGCCGTCGTCGGTGACAGTCAGCATCACGCCTTGGCCATCGAGCGAAATGGTCACGCTCGCGCGCGCCGCCTGCGCGTGGCGTGCGACGTTGCAGAGCGCTTCCTGCATCACGCGAAAGAGTGCGAGCGACATGTCGCGCGACATGCGATCCAGCCGCGCATCGTCCGGGCAGGAGAAGTCGATGGAAATTGCCGTGCGGGCGCCGAAGCACGCGATCCAGTCGGCGAGCGTGGCGGCGAAGTTCGCGTCGAAGGTCGGCGTCTGCAACCCTTCGACGATGCGATGGCTCGTCTCGCAGACTTCCGCAAGCGCGGCGCGCGCCTGACGCAGCGCGTCGGCGAGCGCGGCGGGCGCATCGACGGGCAGCCGGTGCTCGGCGCGCGCGAGGGCGAGATTCGCGACAGTGAGCGCCGCGCCGGTTTCGTCGTGGAGATCCTGTGCAAGCGCCTGGCGCGCGCGCTCTTCCGTGACGGCGAGCAGCGCGGCGAGTTCCTGGATACGGGCGGTGAGGCGCTGAATCTGACGATCGCCCTTGAGCTTGGCGTCGATCAGCGCGGAATAGGGAGAGGCGAACGGCGCGCCGGAGCATTCGGGCGCCGGTGACGGAACGCCCCGCAGCGGGGCGCGGCGAATCGGGCTCTCTTCGAGCGTGATCGTAGCCGACGGATTCATTCACTATCCTCGCGTTGAGCGCAACTTGAGCTACGTCCTCGGCAAGCTCACGAGAGGCGTAACTGAATTTACACTCTGTAACATCGATGACGGACTGCGCGGTCTTGCGCGCCGTTTCAGCGTTACCGGATCATATCTCAAAAATATGATAAATCCATGTCCGGCAAGGCTTCGCCGAACGAAGTTCATGTCATTTGCCAAGTCGCTGCGCATAATGCGTAGGAAAAACACCTACTGACGGCCGCCAATTTGTAACAAGACGACCTGCGGCGCGACGCGGCGAGACGAAAAAAAACCGGAGCGCGCGGCTCCGGTCTTTGCATAGGCGGTGTCTTGCCGGCTCAGCCGACGAACGCTTTCTCCACCACATAGTGGCCAGGATGATTGTTGCTGCCTTCCTGGAAGCCCATTGTGTCGAGCAACTCTCGCGTATCGCGGAGCATGTGCGGGCTGCCGCAGAGCATCACGCGATCGTTTTCGATCGAGAACGGCTCGAGCGCGAGATCCGCGAACAGTTTCTTCGTCTCGATCAGATCGGTGATGCGGCCGCGGTTCGCGAATTCCTCGCGCGTGACCGTCGGGTAATACACGAGCTTCTCGGAGACGATTTCGCCGATATGCTCATGCGCCGGCAGGTGCTCGGTGATGAAATCCTTGTACGCGAGTTCGTCGACGAAACGGCACGTGTGCGTCAGCACGATCTTCTCGTAGCGGTCGTAGACGTCCGGGTCCTTGATGATCGACATGAACGGCGCAAGGCCGGTGCCGGTCGACAGGAGCCACAGCGTCTTGCCGGGCAGCAGGTTGTCGGCGACGAGCGTGCCCGTCGGCTTCTTGCCGATGAGCACCGAATCGCCGACCTTCAGATGCTGCAGGCGCGAGGTAAGGGGGCCGTCGGGAACCTTGATGCTCAGAAATTCGAGATGCTCTTCGTAGTTCGCGCTCGCGAGGCTGTAGGCGCGCAGAAGCGGCTTGCCGTCGACTTCGAGACCCACCATCGTGAACTGGCCGTTCTCAAAGCGGAACGAGCTATCGCGGGTGCAGGTGAAACTGAAAAGCGTATCGGTCCAGTGGTGGACGCTCAGAACGGTTTGAGAATTAAGGTTGCTCATGGCTTCTTGAACTGTGCGAAAACGGTGACGCTCTGACGCTCGCGGCTGATTTGCGGCTGATTTGCGGCTGATTTGCGGCCGATGCCACGCCGGGCCGGCGTCGAACATAAAGCGCGCTACGAGGGCGCTGCGCTGCCCGAACAGGACGATCGAATGGGGGAAGGTCGCTGATTGACCCGAAACCCAGATTCGAAGACAGCGTTTCACGCCGCGCCATGCGTGAACGTCGCGCAAAAAACCAGACAGCCCGGCGCAATCGGCTATTTTAACCCGATAGCCGTTTCGCGGTCCGAATGTCATGACGGCGGCAAAGGCGCGCACGCGTGCCTCGTGGGCGAACGTGCGTGCTGAAGAAGTGCGCTTTTCTGCTGGCTGCATGGCCGGCGGCCAGGACCGGCGGCGATCGCTGCCGAGAAGCCGCCGAGAAGCCGCCGAGCCCGCATCATAGCAACGGACGCCGTCCTTATCCCGAAATACCCTCCTGGCGAAAGGCTCGGCGCGTCAGATACGTTGATCCGTCGACGGCTTTTCCCACAGATTGATGCCGCCTTCCTGCGCGTGCTGATCGATCTCCGCGAGCTCTTCCTTCGTGAACTCGAGGTTCTTCAGCGCGCCGACGTTCTCCGCGACCTGTTCCGCGCGGCTCGCGCCGATCAGCACCGACGTCACGCGCCCGCCACGCAGCGCCCACGCGAGCGCCATCTGGGCGAGGCTCTGGCCGCGCTTCTGGGCGAGTTCGTTGAGCTTGCGCACGTGCGCGAGGTTCGCGTCGCTCAGATGCTCCTGCTTGAGCGACCCGCCGCCCGGCTTGTTCACGCGCGCGTCCTGCGGGACGCCGTTCAGGTACTTGCTCGTCAGCAGACCTTGCGCGAGCGGCGTGAACGCGATGCTGCCGGCGCCGACATCGTCGAGCGTGTCGAGCAGTTCCTCTTCGATCCACCGGTTCAACATGTTGTACGACGGCTGATGGATCAGCAGCGGCACCTTGTGCTCCGCGAGCAGCTTCGCCATTTCACGCGTCTTCGTCGCGGAATACGATGAGATGCCGACATAGAGCGCCTTGCCCGAATGCACGGCCGTCGCAAGCGCGCCTGCTGTTTCTTCGAGCGGCGTGTCGGCGTCGAAGCGGTGCGAATAAAAGATATCGACGTAATCGAGGCCCATGCGCTTCAGGCTCTGATCGAGGCTCGCGAGCACGTACTTGCGCGAGCCGCCGCCCTGGCCGTACGGGCCAGGCCACATGTCCCAGCCGGCTTTCGACGAAATCAGCAATTCGTCGCGATACGGCCGGAAGTCGTCCTTGAAGATGCGCCCGAAGTTCGCCTCGGCGCTGCCGTACGGCGGCCCATAGTTGTTCGCGAGATCGAAATGGGTGATGCCGAGATCGAATGCGGTGCGAAGAATGTCGCGTTGTGTCGAGATCGGCGTCGTATCGCCGAAGTTGTGCCACAAACCAAGCGATAGCGCGGGCAGCTTCAGCCCGCTCTTGCCGCAGGTGCGGTATTGCATCTGCGTATAACGCTCGGACGCTGCTTCGTAGGCCATGACGGATTTCCTCTGCGGATTGCGAATTGATCGGACGGCGACCGGCAGGAGAGCGCACTGGATATGCGTGTGCACGCGCCCTGCCAAGGGCGTCAATGGTAAGCCAATCGGGACAAAGCGCGCACGACGCGCTTCGCGTTCCCGCTATTCGGCATCGGCCGAATGGTCAGTAATGGGAACGATCGAACGCGAATCGGGACAAATGCAGATTCTTCTGCAAGGAACCTGACTCATGGATTCGATCGACAGACTGCGCCCCACCTACGACTCCTTCACCGCGATCGCCGTGACCTACGGCATCGACATCTTGCTGGCGATCCTGATTCTCGCGGTGGGATGGTGGATTTCGAACGCCGTCGCGAACGCGATGCGCCGCACGCTCGGCCGCACCAATGTCGACGCCACGCTCACGCCGGTGCTGGCCAGTCTGGCGATGTGGGCGATCCGCGTCGTCGCCATCGTCGCGGCGCTCGGCAAGTTCGGCATTGCCGCAGCCAGCATCCTGACCGTGCTCGGCGCTGCCGGTCTTGCCATCGGCCTCGCGTTGCAGGGCACGTTGCAGAATATCGCGGCCGGTCTGATGCTTCTGCTGTTGCGGCCGTTTCGTGTGGGCGACTACATCGAAGGTGTGGGCACGACGGCGGGGACCGTCAATGAAATCGGACTGTTCACGACGCGCCTCACGAAAGCCGACGGCATCGTCATGTTCGTGCCGAACAGCCTCATCTGGGCGAATGCCATTACCAACTACAGCGCGAACGATCGCCGGCGCGTCGTCATTAACTTTCAGGCGCAGCATGGGCTGAAGGTCGAAACCGTGCTCGCGGAATTGCGCAACCTGATGAGCCAGGATGCGCGCATCGTGCAGGACGGGCCGTCGGCGCCGTGGGTCGCGGTCGCCGATTACACGGATACCGGCGTCAAGTACAACCTCGGCGCGTGGACGAGCCGGAGCGATCATCAGTACGTCATGGCCGATCTGCTGCGCAAGATCCAGCCCTACACGCGCGAAGAGGCGCAAGCCGCCTGAAGCGGAGTGGACGCGCCCGCGCAGACCCGCTAACCTGACGCGCCCTCAAGTTACGAGAACATGTTATGACCCGAGCGATTTCCGTTGCGCTGCTTGTCGGCGGCGTCGTGCTGCTGTATTTCGGCGGCCAGTCGTTTCATTCGCTCTCCAACGACGTCTCGCGCTTCTTCACCGGCTCGCCCACGAGCAAGACCATCTGGCTGATCGCGGGCGGGATCGTCGCGTCGCTCGCGGGGCTGATCGGCCTCGCTTTGCCGTCGAAGCGCTGAACTGAACGCTCAGACCAGTGGCACTTCCGGTTTCGACGCCGAGCGCGTGCCGGGCAGCGCCACGTTGCTCGCGCCGCGATACGTGAACACGAGCGAGAACTTCACCTGATCGGTGAGGTTTTTGCCCGCCGAGTGCAACGTGTTGCAGTGGAAGAAGACGACATCGCCCGCTTCCAGTTCGGGCGACACCGCCGTGCGAATCAGCGCCGCATTCTCGGGCAGATCGGAGCGGAAGAACTTGGCTTCGTCGAAGCGATCGGACGTAAACGGCAGCTTGTGCGAGGTGGGCACGAACCACAGTGCGCCGTTATCCACCTTTTCGTCACCGAGTGCGACCCATGCGGATACCAGATCGTCGCGCTCGAACGCCCAGTAGCGCACATCGCGATGCCAGCCCGTCAGGCTGCCGTACGCGGGGTGCTTCGTCATCATGCAGTTGTGATGTGCGCGCGACAGATACGGCGTCTCGCCGAAATACAGCTCCATCCAGCCGCGCACGTCGGGTGACGTCGCGAACTCCGCGAAGAGCGGATGCCGCACGTAAGCGTCGAGAAGACGGCGCACCGTATGTCCGCCGGGCGCGTCCTTCGAATCGGGCGCGCCGGGATATTTCAGATCGGCCTCGAACTCCACGGGCGCAGCAGCCTCGGCGAGTTGCTGGCGGGCGACCTCGCGCATCGCATCGCAACGTTCCTTCGTGACCAGTCCCTTAACGATCACATAGCCTTTTTCGCGCAGTTCGCGCACCTGTTCTTTCTTCGATTTCAACGCGTTTTGATCAGACATTTCAGTTCTTGCCTCCAACGGCTTTCGATTTTATTCATGCCGTCGACGCTATATCCGGAATTAGGGCGAATACGGCGATTGTAAATCCGGCAGCGCGGGAAGGCCCGTGTGACAATGCATCGGCCGATTTTCATCAGCAACCGCTTCATAAATCGACAGGGAAAACGCGGACTTACCGGGGTAACAAAGGTCTTGTACATTGGGCACTTCATTCGGTGCAACTTAGCAAACGCTGTTGAATCGAAGCCTTGAACGCTATTTTTGAGACGACTATCGTCGAGTCTGCTTCCACGCAATCGACCTCCGCTGACATGAACCACCGAATCGCTATCGGCTTGACTCCCGTTGCCTCGCGGGCCGCGCGCCCTGCCCGCCGCGGCATGATCCGCGCGTTGCGTCATCACTCCGCCCGCACTCAGGTGCTCGCCGAGCAATTGAAGAACGTGCATCCGGTCGATGGCATCCGGTCGTGGTTCCGCGGTTTCTTCTTCAATTTGCGCGTGCGCACGGCTTCGCGCCGGGTGTCGTTGCGAGCGCTTTTGCGCCGTCCGGTGCAACTGCGCGCACCGGCGCCCAAGCCGAAGGCAGCCGCGCTGACGAGCCGCCGTCCGCGTCGCGTGTCGGCGAGCAGCGCCGGCTGGTACGCGTTCGCCGCGCGCTGAGCGACTCAGTCGGGCCTGGCGTCGTCGAGTGCCGGGTAGTCGGTGTAGCCTTTTTCTCCACCGCCGTAGAACGTCGCCTCGTCGGGCGTGTTGAGCGGCGCGCCTGCGCTGAAGCGCTCGACCAGATCCGGATTGGCGATATACGCGCGACCGAAGGCCACGGCATCGGCTTCGCCTCGCTCGATGCGCGCGTCCGCCTCCTCCGCCGTGTACTCGCCGCAGACGATGATCGCGCCGTCGTAAGCCTCACGCAGCGCGCGACGATAGCCTTGCGAAAGCGGCGCGCCGCCCGCCCAGTCGCCTTCCGCGAGATGCAGATACGCGACGCCGATGCGCTTCAACTCCTGCGCCAGATACAGCGATGACGCCTCGCCTTCATCGTCTTGCAGGTCGAATTCCGTGAAGTTCGGCGAAATGCGTATGCCCACGCGATGCGCGCCCATCACGCCCGCCACCGCCTCCAGCACATCGACGACCAGTCGCACGCGATTTTCGATTCCGCCGCCATAGTCGTCCGTGCGCCGGTTGGTGCCCGTCGCCATGAACTGATGCAGCAGGTAGCCATTGGCCGCGTGCACTTCGATCATGTCGAAGCCGGCACGCTTCGCGCGCTGCGCGGCGTCGACGAACTGCAGAACGATGCCCGGCAGCTCATCGGCTTCGAGCGCGCGCGGTTCGTCGGCATCGGTCATGGCGTATGAGCCGTCCTCGCATTTCACGAACACCTGCGTGTTGCGCGCGCGCACCGCGGACGGCGCGACGGGCGATGCGCCGTCTTCCTGAAGCGATCGATGCGACACGCGCCCCACATGCCATAACTGCGACGCAATGCGTCCGTGCCGTGCATGAACCGCGCCCACGACGGATTTCCATCCGGATTCCTGTGCATCCGAATAGATGCCCGGCGTCGCGAGATAGCCCTGACCTTGCCGCGATACCTGAGTCGCCTCGCTGACGATGAGACCCGCACTCGCGCGCTGCGCGTAAAAGTGCGCGCTCATTTCGGACGGCACATCGCCTGGCTGTGACGCGCGGTTGCGCGTGAGCGGCGCCATGACGACGCGATTGGGCAACTGCAGATTGCCGATGGTGACAGGTGAGAGAAGCGAGTCGAACGGCATGGCGGTTCCATTGGCGGCGGGGGTGTCGTCCGTGGAAGTCGCAATAATCGCGCCGCGAAGGCATAAAAAAACCGGCGAGCGCAATGCTCGCCGGTTCGTGTCCCGCTCGTTCAGCGAATGGCGTTACGCCACGCTCGCGACCGGTTCCGTGCCCGCCGCTTCGGCCAGGACGAGCGCCTTGTCCGCGGATTCCCACGAGAATTCCGGCTCTTCGCGGCCGAAGTGGCCGTACGCCGCCGTCTTTTCGTAGATCGGGCGCAGCAGGTCGAGCATCTGGATGATGCCCTTCGGACGCAGGTCGAAGTGCTCGAGAACGAGCTTCGTGATCTCCGCATCCGACACGCGGCCCGTGCCGAACGTATTCACCATCACCGAAGTCGGACGCGCGACACCGATCGCGTACGAGACCTGAATCAGCGCGCGCGATGCGAGACCCGCCGCAACGATGTTCTTCGCGACATAACGGCCCGCATAGGCCGCCGAGCGGTCGACCTTCGACGGGTCCTTGCCCGAGAACGCGCCGCCGCCGTGCGGAGCCGCGCCGCCGTACGTATCGACGATGATCTTGCGGCCCGTCAGACCGCAGTCGCCTTGCGGACCGCCGATGACGAAACGGCCCGTCGGGTTCACCAGGAACTTGATGTCGCCCTTGATGAGTTCCTTCGGCAGAGTCGGCTTGATGACTTCCTCGATGACCGCTTCGCGCAACTGCGACAGGTCGATGTCCGGCGAGTGCTGCGTGGAGAGCACGACGGTGTCGATGGAGTGCGCCTTGCCGTCGACGTAACGCACGGTGACCTGCGACTTCGCGTCCGGACGCAGCCAGGGCAAACGGCCGTCGCGGCGCAGGTTAGCCTGGCGCTCGACGAGGCGGTGCGAGAGGTGGATCGGCAGCGGCATCAGCTCGGGCGTTTCGTCGCACGCGTAGCCGAACATCAGACCCTGGTCGCCAGCGCCTTGATCGAGGTTGTCGTCGTGCGCCTTGTTCACGCCTTGCGCGATATCCGGCGATTGCTTGTCATACGCGACGAGCACCGCGCAGCCGCGATAGTCGATGCCGAAGTCGGTGTTGTCGTAACCGATGCGCTTGATCGTGTCGCGCGCGACCTGGATGTAATCGACGTTGGCGGTGGTCGTGATTTCGCCCGCGAGGACAACGAGACCGGTGTTGCAGAGCGTTTCCGCCGCGACGCGCGAATATTTGTCCTGCGACAAGATGGCGTCGAGGATGGCGTCGGAGATTTGATCGGCGACCTTGTCCGGGTGGCCTTCGGAAACGGATTCGGAAGTAAAGAGATAGTCGTTCGACACGCTTCAGACTCCATTTGAGTACGGTTGATATTCACGTAGCCGTCTTCGTCTGGAGTCTGAAGCGGCGACGCTTTAGCGGATGTCTTTCCGGGCCGGCGACTTCCACAAGTTCAGAAGTCTCCGACCCGCTTCGCCCCGCAAGTTGTCCATTAACTCGGCGAAGTTTTATTATACCGGTTTCCCTTGTTTTCACAGAGCCGAACGCTTGCCGCTATCCACCACGCATCAACCATCCGCACTTCGCGGCCGTCCGTCCGTTCGCTGGAGCCGCTCATGCTAGGGCGCATCGGCGTCGCGCTCGCCATCGGCTTTCTCAAGTTTCTGGCGCTCATTCCGTACGGCATCACCGCGCGTTTCGGCGACGCCCTCGGCTGGCTGCTCTATCAGATTCCGAGCCGCCGAAAGCGCATCGTTCACACGAATCTCAAACTGTGCTTCCCGGAGTGGTCCGATGAAAAGCGCGAGGACATCGCGCAGAAGCATTTCCGGCACGCGATCCGCAGTTATGTCGAGCGCAGCGTGCAATGGTTCGGCTCGGCGAAAAAGCTCGAGAAGCTGATTCAGGTGGAAAGCGCCGTCGATCTAACCGATCCCGATCTGCCGCCCACGCTCTTTCTCGGCCTGCATTTCGTCGGCATCGAAGCGGGGTCGATTTTTCTGAACTATTCGCTGCATCGTCGCTGCGGATCGCTGTATCAGCCTTTTTCGAATCCGCAGATCGAGGAACTCGCCAAGACGCAGCGCGCGCGCTTCGGCGCCGACATGGCGAGCCGCGCCGACAGCGCGCGCATCGTGCTGCGCTGGCTGCGCGACCGCAAGCCGGTGATGCTCGGCGCGGACATGGACTACGGCATGCGCAACTCCACGTTCGTGCCGTTCTTCGGGATTCCGACCTGCACGCTGACGGCCGTCGGCCGGCTTGCCAAGACGGGCAAGGCGCAGGTCGTGCCGTTCATCGGCGAGGTTCTGCCGGATTACAAGGGTTATCGGCTGAAGATCTTCGAGCCGTGGGACAACTACCCGACCGGCGACGACGAAGCCGACGCGCGCCGCATGAACGCGTTCCTGGAAGAGCAGATTCCGCACATGCCCGAGCAGTACTACTGGGTCCACAAGCGCTTCAAGACGCGGCCCCCGGGCGAGCCGAGCTTTTACTAAAAGCGTGTGCGCGGCGCGAAACGCCGCGCTGGCGGGTCACATACAATAGCGCGATGAAACTCAAATTCACCAAGATGCAAGGCGCGGGTAACGACTTTGTCGTGCTCGACGGCTACACGCAGGCGCTCGATCTGACCGCGGAGCAAGTGCGCGCGCTCGCGAACCGCCATTTCGGCGTGGGCGCGGATCAGTTGCTGCTCGTCGAAAAGCCGACCATCGAGGGCGTCGACTTCAAGTACCGCATCTTCAATTGCGATGGCGGCGAAGTCGAGCATTGCGGCAACGGCGCGCGCTGCTTCGTGAAGTTCGTGCGCGATCGCCGGCTGACCGACGCATCCACCGTGCGCGTGCAGGTGCAGAACGGCATCATCACGCTGACGATGCAGGAAAACGGCGAAGTCGTCGTCGATATGAGCACGCCGGTGTTCGATCCGCCTCGCGTCCCGTTCGACGCGCAAGGGCTCGAAGGCCGGAAGGAAGGCAACGACACCCTCTGGCCGCTCGACGTGAATGGTGAAACGCGCCCGATCTCCGTCGTATCGATGGGTAATCCGCACGCGGTGCAGATCGTCGACGATGTCGACGCTTATCCGGTCCTGACCGAAGGTCCGCTCATCGAGCGCCACGCGCGGTTTCCGAAGCGCGTCAACGCGGGCTTCATGCAGATCGTCGATCGCCATTCGGTGAAGCTGCGCGTCTACGAGCGCGGCGCGGGCGAAACGCTTGCGTGCGGCACGGGCGCATGCGCGGCGGTGGCCGCCGGCATCCGCCGCGGCTTGCTCGAAACGCCCGTGCGCGTCGAAACACATGGCGGCACGCTCACAATCAGCTGGAGCGGCGCGCGCGACGAATCCGCCGCGCTCTTCATGGCGGGCCCCGCCGCGACCGTTTTCGAGGGTGAAATCGAGCTCGATCGCATCGTCTAACGCATACACGTCACCATGAATCCACGCGAAGTCGCCGACTACCTGCTCGACAACCCCGATTTCTTTGCCGAGCACGCGGAACTGCTCGGCACCATCCGGCTTTCGAATCCGCACGGCAAAGCCGCCGTGTCGCTGCAGGAACGCCAGATGGAAATGCTGCGCGACAAGAACAAGCAACTCGAACGGCGTCTCGCCGAGCTGCTGCGTTACGGCCACGAGAACGACAGCATCTCGAGCAAGTTCAACCGCTGGACCGTGCGCGTGATTTCCCAGCGCGATCCGTACGCGTTGCCCGCGACGATCAGCAAGGGCTTGTGCGAAGTTTTCGACGTGCCACACGCCGCGCTGCGCGTGTGGGATATCGACGAAGCGTACCGGCAGGCCGATTTCGCTCGTCAGGTCGGCGAGGAAGTGCGCATATTCACAAGCAGTCTCGCCGCGCCGTACTGCGGCGCGAACACGGGCTTCGCGGCAGCGCAGTGGCTCGGCGCGGTGAATTCGGCATCGGCGACGGTCCCGCCCAGCGACGGCCCGCCCGACACCGACCGTACGATCGAATCCGTCTCGCTGATCGCGCTGCGCGATCCGCAAGCCGGCCCGGATGCGCCGAGCTTCGGCCTGCTCGTGATGGGCTCGCCCGATCCGCGCCGCTTCCACGACGGCATGGCGACCGACTTCCTCACGCAGATCGGCGCGCTGGCGAGCGCCGCGCTGTCCCGCTTGCTGCCGCACTGAACATGGACGCCGCCGACGCCCCGAAGGATGCCCCCCAAGGCGGTGTGATCGCCGACTATCTTGCGATGCTGGAGCATCAACGGCATCTGTCCGAGCACACCCTGCGCGGCTATACATACGAGTTGAGCGAACTGCGCGCCCTCGCCAAGGACCGTCCGCTCGAGTCGCTGACCGCCGCCGATATCCGCGGCGCGGTCGTGCGGGCACATGCGGGCGGGCTGTCGTCGCGCTCGATCGCGCATCGGCTGTCGGCGTGGCGCGCGTTCTATCGATGGCTCGCCGAGCGTGTCGAGATGCCCGCGAATCCCGTCGCGACGGTGCGCGCGCCGAAACGCGAAAAGACGCTCCCGAAAGCGCTTTCCGTCGATGACGCCAGCCGGCTCATGGACGCGCCGCAAGCCGGCACGACCGAAGCACTGCGCGATCACGCGATCCTCGAACTCTTCTACTCGTCGGGCCTGCGGCTCGCCGAACTCGTCGGGCTGGACGTGCGCCACGTCGATACCAAAGAACATACGTCGCAGGGCTGGATCGATCTGGCGAACGCGGAAGTCACGGTTCTGGGCAAAGGAAAGCGCATGCGCAAAGTGCCCGTCGGCAGCAAGGCGCTCGAAGCATTGCGCGCATGGATCGACGTGCGCGGCGAATTCGTCAAGCTCGATCCGCACGCGCTCTTTCTCTCCGTGCGCGGCAATCGCATGTCGCCAGGCGTGGTGCGCGAGCGCGTGAAGCGGCTCGCGCTGCAGGCCGGCATTCCGTCGAACGTGCATCCGCACGTGCTGCGGCATTCCTTCGCCACGCATGTCCTGCAATCGAGCGGCGATCTGCGCGCGGTGCAGGAGCTGCTCGGCCACGCGAGCATCACGGCCACGCAGGTTTATACGTCGCTCGATTTTCAGCATCTCGCCCGCGTCTACGATGCGGCGCACCCGCGCGCAAAGAAGCGCGATTGATCCCGACAGCGCCTCGCGCGCTGCATTAATCAACGCAATGAACACCATCACGCTCAAACCGGCGAAGGACAAATCGCTCGTCCGCCGCCATCCGTGGATCTACGCGAACGCCATCGCGCGCATCGACGGCAATCCCGCGCCCGGCGCGACCGTCACCGTGCGCGCCGCCGATGGGCGCTTTCTCGCGCGCGCGTCGTACAGCCCGCACTCGCAGATCAGGGCGCGCGTCTGGACGTTCGACGAGAGCGAGCCGGTCGATCACGCGTTCTTCAAGCGCCGCGTGCAGCGCGCCGTCGCGCACCGCCAGACGATGGTGAAGGACACCGGCGCCACGCGTCTCGTCTTCGGCGAAGCGGACGGCTTGCCGGGACTGATCGTCGATTACTACGTCGGGGACGAAGGCACGCACGCGCAGCTCGTCTGCCAGTTCATGGCAACGGGCGTCGAAGCGTGGAAGGAAGCGATCGTGCAGGCGCTGATCGCCGCGACCGGCTGCCCGAACGTCTACGAGCGCTCGGACGTGTCGATCCGCCAGAAGGAAGGCCTCGAACAGACGACCGGCGTGCTCGCGGGCGACGCGCCGCCCGAGACGCTCATCACGAACGAATGCGGCGTGCGCTATCACGTCGACGTGCGTAACGGCCACAAGACAGGCTTCTATGTCGATCAGCGCGACAACCGCGTGCTCGTCGCGCAGAACGCGCAAGGCCGCGAAGTGCTGAACTGCTTCTGCTATACAGGCGGTTTCTCTCTCGCCGCCTTGAAAGGCGGGGCGACACGCGTGGTTTCCGTCGATTCGTCCGGTGAAGCGCTCGCGCTGGCTCGCGAAAACGTCAAGGCGAACGGGTTCGACGCCGAAAAGGCCGAGTGGCTCGACGCCGACGCGTTCAAGACGCTGCGCCGTCTCTACGACGAAGGCCAGCGCTTCGATCTGATCGTGCTCGATCCGCCGAAATTCGCGCCGTCGAAGGAAACCGTCGATCGCGCCGCGCGCGCCTACAAGGACATCAATCTGAGCGGCTTCAAGTTGCTCCGTCCGGGCGGGCTGCTCTTCACCTATTCGTGCTCCGGCGCGATCGATTCGGAGCTGTTTCAGAAGATCGTCGCGGGCGCGGCCGCGGACGCGCGCGTCGATGCGCGGATCCTGAAACGGCTGGGCGCGGGCGTCGATCATCCGCTGCTGACGGCGTTTCCGGAAGGCGAATACCTGAAAGGGCTGCTGTTGCAAAACGCCTGATCGGCCTAATGTAGCCGCGATGCACTGCGGCGCGGAGCACGGAAGCGTCGGCTTGACAAATATGTTTCAATACCCGATTCAGTGCGATCTACGTATTACAGACAAGGACACAGGCGACACCATGATCCCCGTAACCATCCTGACCGGCTTTCTGGGCAGCGGCAAAACCACGCTGCTCAAGCGCATCCTGAACGAGCAGCACGGCATGAAGATCGCCGTGATCGAGAACGAATTCGGCGAAGAGAACATCGACAACGAAATCCTCGTGCAGGAAACGAACGAGCAGATCATCCAGATGAGCAACGGCTGCATCTGCTGCACGATCCGCGGCGATCTGGCACGCGCGCTCGAAGATCTCGCGAATCGCAACAAGGCGGGCACGCTCGATTTCGACCGCGTCGTGATCGAAACGACCGGCCTCGCGAATCCGGGTCCGGTCGCGCAGACGTTCTTCATGGATAACACCGTCGCCGACGAATTCCTGCTCGACGCGATCATCACGCTCGTCGACGCGAAGCACGCGAATTCGCAGCTCGATCAACACGAAGTGGTGCAGCGGCAGGTCGGCTTCGCGGATCGTCTGTTCGTCACGAAGTCCGATCTCGTCTCGGCCGACGAACTCGAAGCGCTGAAGCATCGCCTGCTGCACATGAACCCGCGCGCGGCGATCAAGGTCGTGAATTTCGGCGATGCCGACATCAAGGAAATTTTCGACCTGCGGGGCTTCAATCTGAACTCGAAGCTCGAAATCGATCCGGACTTCCTCGCCGAAGACGATCACGATCATGACCACGCGCATGACGATCACGATCATTCCACCTGCGGCCACGATCACAGCCACGATCACGAGCACGAGCACGAGCACGGACATCACCACCATCACGCGCACCACGACGACAAGATCAAGTCTTTCGTGTACCGCAGCGAGAAGCCGTTCGATCCGAACCGCCTCGAAGATTTCCTCGGCGGCATTCTGCAGATCTATGGCGAGCGGCTGCTGCGCTACAAGGGCGTGCTGTATATGAAGGGCGTCGATCGCAAGGTCGTCTTCCAGGGCGTGCATCAGATGATGGGCAGCGACCTCGCCGGCAAGTGGATGCCGATCGAAAAGAAGAACAGCAAGATGGTGTTCATCGGCATCGAGCTTCCGAAGGATCTGATCACCGACGGCCTCGACGCCTGCCTCGTGAAGTAATCCGGCATGCATCTCGCTTGGATCGTGCACGGCACGCGCGGGCGAAAAACGGGCACCGAAATAAAACGCCGCACGCGATTGCCTCCCGTGCGGCGTTTTTCATGATCGACTTTTAGTGCGCGTGTGTAACCGCGGGCACGAACCGACATCGCTTTTTGCACGTTCAAGCGTTATATTTTTGAAATTCCGGCGCGAATTGACAGGGTTTTCCTCGGTTATCGTCGGAATTTGCGGTTCAGTTACAATACAGCCCCACTGGAGAAGGGCAGTTTCGCTGAATGCGCGTCTTTCAGGCGCTCGCTCGGCGGACGTTAGGAAAAGGGATGTCCCGTCGGGACGATGCCTCGATTTGCCGGGGGAAGGCAAATCAAGACAAAGCACCGGGGCCGGAAATCCGGGGCCATGCGAATGCGCCCGGTCATCCGGAGCATCATCCAAGATCGGTTTCCAGAGGAGTTCGGCCCCGCATCGGCGCGTCGCGCAGCCCAAGCGTCCTGATGCGCTGCATGCGGGTAACGCAAGTGCGGGCGTTGCGCAGACATCGCCTTACATTGAAGAAGCAAGCAGATGACAACGAAACTCTTGACCGAAGCCGAAATCCTGAAGATGAGCGAGAAGGACTACATGAACGAGGATCAACTCGCCTTCTTCAAGAACCGGCTCGAGCAGTTGCAAGCGGACATTCTGAAGAATGCCGGCCAGACGACCGAAAATCTGCGGGAAACGGTGATCGTGCCGGATCCGGCGGATCGCGCAACCATCGAGGAAGAACATGCACTCGAGCTGCGCACGCGTGATCGCGAGCGCAAGCTTCTGAAGAAGGTGCAGCAATCGCTCGCGCGCATCGATTCGGGCGATTACGGCTGGTGCGAAGAGACCGGCGAACCGATCGGCATTCCGCGCCTGCTCGCGCGCCCGACGGCCACGCTCTCGCTCGAAGCTCAGGAACGCCGCGAACTGCGCCAGAAGCTTTTCGGCGACTGAAATCGTCGTCGGCAGGCGAGCGTCGCGGGACCGGCCCGCCACGGGGAAGACGCCGCCGCGAAAAGCTGCTCGCACGTAATTGCATCAGGAGAAAGGCACCCATAGAAGGGGTGCCTTTTTGCTTTCCGGCAGGTAAAAACGGCGGGCGACGACACCACATGCCTTGATAAATCTGCCGCCGCCCTAAAATTCACTCGACGCGCCCCGCAACAGCCTGATCGCGGCTGGCGCGCGCGCGGCGCCGTCCGCCCGAGGCCTCGAGCTCTGACGGAACCCCGCGCCGTGCACTCCATCGAATTCTCGACTGCGCGGCGGCCGGTCGCTCGACGACGAAGCCGCCCGCGTCCTTCTGGTTTTCACAAGGAACGCACATGGAACAATTTCACGGCACGACCATCGTCTCCGTGCGCCGCGACGGCAAGGTCGCGCTGGGCGGCGATGGTCAGGTGACGCTCGGCAACATCGTCATGAAAGGGGGCGCGAAGAAAGTGCGCCGCATCTATGGCGGCAAGGTGCTGGTCGGCTTCGCCGGCGGCACCGCCGACGCGTTCTCGCTGCTCGATCGATTCGAAGCGAAGCTCGAGAAACATCAGGGCAATCTGACGCGCGCCGCCGTCGAACTGGCGAAAGACTGGCGCACCGACCGCATGCTGCGCCGGCTCGAAGCAATGTTGATCACGGCCGACAAGGACACGACGCTCGTCATCACCGGCAACGGCGACGTGCTCGACCCGGAACACGGCATCGCCGCGATCGGCTCGGGCGGCGCATACGCGCAAGCGGCGGCGCAGGCGCTCGTCGAGAATACGGATCTCGCGCCGCGCGATGTCGTCGAAAAGGCGCTCACCATCGCCGGCGACATGTGCATCTACACCAACCACAATCGCGTCATCGAGACGATCGAATAAAGGACCCAAGCGATGACCACCATGACTCCCTCCGAAATCGTCTCCGAACTCGACAAGCACATCATCGGCCAAGGACGCGCGAAGAAGGCGGTTGCCGTCGCGTTGCGTAACCGCTGGCGCCGTCAGCAGGTCGCCGAGCCGTTGCGTCAGGAAATCACGCCGAAGAACATTCTGATGATCGGGCCGACGGGCGTCGGCAAGACCGAGATCGCGCGCCGTCTCGCGAAACTCGCGGATGCGCCGTTTATCAAGATCGAAGCGACCAAGTTCACCGAAGTGGGCTACGTCGGGCGCGATGTGGACAGCATCGTGCGCGATCTGATCGAGATTTCCGTCAAGCAGACACGCGAATCCGAGATGAAGAAGGTGCGTACCAAGGCGGAAGATCGCGCCGAAGACCGCATTCTCGACATCCTGCTGCCGAGCGCGCGCCAGGTCGGCTTCGGCGCGGCCGAATCGAGCAGCGAAGGCGATAACGCCACGCGCCAGACCTTCCGCAAGCGCCTGCGTGAAGGCGCGCTCGATGACAAGGAAATCGAGCTCGATGTGGAAATGCCGCAAGTCGGCATGGACATCATGGGGCCGCCGGGCATGGAAGACATGACCGAGCAGATCCGCTCGATGTTTGCGAACATCGGCGGCGGCAAGAAGACGCGGCGCAAGGTAAAGGTCAAGGAAGCGCTCAAGCTCCTGACGGATGAGGAAGCCGGCAAGATGCTCAACGACGAAGAGGTCAAGAGCAAGGCGGTGCAGAACGTCGAGCAGAACGGCATCGTGTTCCTCGATGAAATCGACAAGATCGCGTCGCGCAGCGAGGCGGGCGGCGCCGAAGTGTCGCGCGCGGGTGTGCAGCGCGACCTGCTGCCGCTCGTCGAAGGCACGACCATCAACACGAAGTACGGGATGATCAAGACCGATCACATCCTGTTCATCGCGAGCGGGGCGTTCCATCTGGCCAAGCCGAGCGATCTGATCCCCGAGCTGCAAGGGCGTTTTCCGATTCGCGTGGAGCTGGATTCGCTGTCGGTCGGGGACTTCGAATCGATCCTGAATTCGACCGACGCGAGCCTCGTCAAGCAGTACAAGGCGCTGCTCGCAACCGAAGACGTCGAGCTCGATTTCACCGACGAAGGCATCCGGCGTCTTGCTGAAATCGCATTTTCGGTGAACGAGAAGACCGAGAACATCGGCGCGCGACGGCTGTACACCGTCATCGAAAAGTTGCTGGAGGAAGTGTCGTTCGCGGCGGGCAATCACACGGGGCAGCCGGTGCGGATCGATGCCGCATACGTAGACCGCGCGCTCGGCGAGGTGGCGGAGGACGAAGACCTGTCGCGCTACGTGCTGTAACGACCGCGGCGGCGCATGCAACGAACCGGGCTGCGAGCCCGGTTTTTTGTGCCTGCCGCGTTTGAAACGTGGCAAAAAAGGCGGGCAAAAAAAAGCCCGCCTGGTCGGCGGGCTGAATCCATATCAGGAGGAGACATGGAGGAGACAGTTCCAATAATACACAGACGGTTGATGCGACGCAATAGAAATTTCGGTACAAACCCCTATG
>Ga0207426_1001172_pt1 | contig 23451 bp, 20 predicted proteins | sample AraplaMF_Cvi_mMS_FD_184265 | JGI IMG/M metagenome (GOLD analysis project Ga0207426, IMG submission 184265) | Arabidopsis root microbial communities from the University of North Carolina, USA - plate scrape MF_Cvi_mMS (SPAdes) (version 2) | ecosystem: Host-associated > Plants > Roots > Endosphere... | reverse complement strand
GGACCTTGGCGACCACGAACAGCGCGATGATCCCGATCGGGACGTTGACCAGGAAGACCCAGCGCCAGCCGGTGATGCCCAGCAGCTGGTCCTGCCCGGCGAGGGCCCCGCCGATCAGCGGCCCGGCCACACTGGAGGTGGCGAAGGTGCCCAGCATGTAGCCCTGGTAGCGGGCGCGTTCGCGGGGCGGGACGATGTCCCCGATGATCGCCAGCGCCAGTGACATCAGACCGCCGGCGCCCAGGCCCTGCACCGCCCGGAACGCGGCGAGTTCGGTCATCGAGGTGGAGAAGGTGCACAGCACCGAGCCCGCGACGAAGATGGTGATCGCGGCCAGGTAGTACGGCTTGCGGCCGTACAGGTCGGACAGCTTGCCGTAGAGCGGCGTGGCGATCGTCGAGGTGATCAGGTAGGCGGTGGTCGCCCAGGCCTGCTGGCTGAGGCCGTGCAGATCGTCGGAGATGGTCCGGATCGAGGTGCTGACGATGGTCTGGTCGAGCGCGGCGAGGAACATCCCCAGCATCAAACCGCTGAGGATGGTGAGGATCTGACGGTGACTCAGGACTCCCGGTCCGGGTATCTCCCCGGTTCCCGCCCCGGGCGGGGAGGTGGCGGTGCTCATGTACGTAGGTCTCCCTGCTCCACGGTGGCGCCCTGGTCTCCCCCGGGACCCAGCCGTGTGTGTTGTCGTTCTGCCATGTCCTCGTTGAGACGGCCCAGCAGCCGGATCAGGTCGGCCCGTTCCTGGGGCGACCACGGCGCGAGGAGGGCGGCCAGTTCCGCGTCGCGCTGAGCGCGGTAGTGCGCGAACGCGGCACGCCCCGCCTCGGTGGCGGCCAGCAGCGACCCGCGGCGGTCTTCCGGGTCCGGGCGACGGGTCACCAGGCCCCGCTCCACCAGCGAGCGCACCTGCCGGCTGACGGTCGACAGATCGAGGAACGCATCGGCGGCCAGATCGGTCGCCCGCTGGTCCCCGCCGACCACCAGCCGGGCCAGCAGCACCCGGTCGGCGGCGCCACTGTCGCCCTTGACCCGCTGCTTCCAGGCCGCGATCAGCCGCGAGAAGCGGACGATCTCCGTTCCCAGCCCGGCGGCCGCGTCCTCCAGCCCCGAGGAGGCCGTGACCTCAGGGGCAGCCCGGTCGCAGTCGTGGACCGTGCCCTTACTCATCGTCGTGATCCTTCGCGGTGCGGTCGTCGACCCGTCGTGGTGCGGTCGTCGGCCCGTGGGTACCTTGCTTGTATCCAGCAAGCATAGCGGCTGGAATCACCCGCTCCGCACCGCCCAACCCCGGGGTACGGGCGCGGTGATGGGGGTGCGGAGGCAAGGGCCCGGCCCGTATATGCTCCGCCACGCCCCCTGTACGAGCGGCGCACGTACACCCCGTGGCGTACGGAAACCGGGCAGACCGCCGCCCATCCGACCGGCCGGAGACCGTTGTGCACCTTCCCCCTGAACTGCTCGCGCTGCTGCGCCGGCCGAGCCCCTGCTTTCTGGCCACCTCGATGCCCGACGGCTCCCCGCAGCTGACCCAGACCTGGGTCGACACCGACGGCGAGCATGTGCTGATCAACAGCGTCCGGACCCATGTGAAGACCCGGAACATCGCACGCGACCCCCGGGTGGCCGTCGCCGTCTCCGACCCGGACCACCCCGCGCGCTACTTCCAGGTACGCGGCCGGGTGATCGCGACCACGACCGAGGGCGCGGTCGAGCACATCGAGCAGCTCGCACAGAAGTACCTCGGCAAGCCCTACCCCTGGTACGGGGGCCGCGATGAGGAGCGGGTGCTCTTCGTCATCGCGCCGGAGAGCATCAGCGGCACGGGGTAAGGCGCCGACGGTGGTGGGACCCGGGCCCGAGCGGCGCACGGGCCCCGGCGGCGCGCGCCCTGCCCGGGCTACGACTCGGTCCCGTCCTCGCTGAGCTGCCGCACCGCCTCGTCCGGGTCGGCGAGCAGCCAGGGCCGCCGGTCGAGCGACGGATGGTCCCGGCGGAACGCCTCCACCACGGCCGCCGCGTCCCGCAGGGCGCAGCGGTCACGGCCGGCCAGCTCCCGGGTGATGACGACCGCGTTCTCGAACGCCACCCAGCGCTCCACCAGCAGGTTCTGCACCGCCCCGATGCCCCGCTCGGCGCGGATCTCCGCGCACTCCGCGGTGAGCGACGCGAACCAGGCGGCCCGTTGCCGGTATGCCGCGGTCTCGCCGCTGCCGTCCTCCAGGGCGAAGGTGGGCGCCAGCGCCGTCACCAGACGCCGGATGTGCCGGTGCTCCACCCAGGGGTCCGGGTCGGCGATCCCGCCGCGGTCCGGGTACTCCTTGCGGAGCTCGGACCATTCGCCGCCGAATCCGTAGAGGCTCTCCAGCAGCACCGGATGCCGGTCGAAGGAGCCCCCGTCCACGCCCCGGAACACCTCGCGCAGCAGGGCGTGCGGCAGCTCGGTGGACTCCGCGAGCAGGACCGCGTCGTAGAGGTCCTTGGCCTCCGGGTGCGCGTCGCTGACCAGCCAGAGCACCTTCCAGGCGAGCGAGAGCGCACGGGTCGCCGCCTGGATCTCCACCGGTGCGGTGCCCGGCGGCCCGCTGATCTCGGCCGGCTCCGCGGGCGCGGGCAGGCGCTCGGTGAAGACGAAGTCGAGCTGCACGCTTCCGCCCGGTACGCCGTCGGCCCCGGCGGTCCACGGGATGACCAGCCGCCGGCCCGGGACCCGGTCGTAGGACCAGATCTCGTCGCGCACCGCGGCCTGCGCGTCCAGCCGTACCGGACCGCCGCGGTGGGACAGTGCCCCGGCCGCGGCGGCGATACCGTCCAGCATCTGCTCCGTACCGTCGTCGGTGAGCTGCCAGGTCTCCGGCACCACGACGAAGTCGAGATCGCCCGGCTCGCGCGCCGCGTCCCCGAACCACGACTTCAGCAGCATGCTGCCGCGCAGGACCAGATGCCCGGCCCACGGGGAATCCGCGAGGGCGGTCAGCACATGATGCAGGGCGTGCCGCCGTGCCGCGTACCAGCGCGCGCCGACCGACGGCTCCGCGAAGCTCGGCTCGCCCAGGCGCATCCCGAAGGCATGATGGGTGGCCGCGGGGTCGAACACCGGGCGCTGCACCACCCCGTCGTCCGGTACGGGCAGCAGGGTGGCCGGCAGATCCATGTCCGCGCGGGTCGCCTCGTCGGGCCGGGCCCGGGGCACGACCACCGTGTCCTTCCACGGTCCGTAGCGGATCGCCCGCCACTGCGCCCCCGTACCCGTCTCCTCGGTTCCCGTCATGCGCCGCTCCGCTCCCCCGCCACCGTGTTCTGCTCGTCCAGCCAGCCCGCGTCCAGCGCGATATTGCCGTCGTGGACCACGAACTCCCGTTCCACGGAGGCTATCCGGTGTCCTACGGCCCGCAGCTCCGCCGACAGGGCGTCCAACCGCCGGTCCGCGGTCGCCCGGCCGACCAGGCGGCACCGCTGGGTCACAAAGCGCTCCAGCCGGCCGTCGGACCGCACCCGGCGGGCGTTGCGCGAGAGGTGCGCACCGTGCCCGGTGGCGAGCGTGAGCAGGGGGCCGACGGGAGCGGCGGGCGCCAGTAGCAGCTTGAGGTGATGCTCGAAGTAGTAGTCGGGACCGAGCGCCACGGCCTCCTCGTCGGTGCCGGGGACGCCCGCACTCCACGGGGTGGCCTCGATCTTCGTCCGCACCACGGAGAACCCTGCGGCCCGCAGCCCGTCCGCCGCCGCGGCGGCCCGCGACCGGATCTCCGCGTACGTGCCGGTCCCGTGCAGCGTCAGCATGGGCTGCGAGGGCACCGCCCCCTGTTCCAGCAGGATGTGGACGTACTTCATACGGTGTGCCGCCGCGTGGGCCGCGAGTTGTCCGGCCACCTCGGGGCCGCCGTCGTCCCGGACGGTGAGATGTACCTCGAACTCCCCCGCGAAGGCCGGGCTCCCGGCCGCCGCCGTCCGGTCCTCGATCGCCGCCCCGGTGCTCCTGCTCATCCGGAAATGATCACATGGTTCAGATCTCCGGGAAGTGGTCGGGGACGCCGAGCGTTCCCGCCACCGCCCGCCAGATGGCCGCTTGCGCGGCGGGGAGGTCGATCTTCGGGTCGCCCAGCATCAGCCGGATACCGAAACCGTCGCTCAGGGCGAGCAGCAGGGTGCTGGTCGCCTCCACGTCGCAGTCGGTGAACTCGCCCGACTCGATGCCCCGCCGGATGGCCGTGCCGATCCAGGTGTGCAGCTGGTCGTAGAGATCGACGGCGAGCTGCTGGGCGGTCCTCGTCCATGAGGACGTGGACGCCGAGGCCACCGCGGCCGAGCTGGCGGCCCTGGCGTACTACAACGCCGGTCAGGACTGCACCGCGCCCACCCGTTTCCTGGTGCACCACCGGCGCTACGACGCCTTCGTGTCCGCGTTCGCCGCGGCGGCGCAGGCGCTGCGGACCGGACCGCCCGACGATCCGGCCGCCGACTACGGTCCGCTCAACAGCGCGACCCAACTAGACTCCGTACAAGCCCTGTTGAGCCGTCTGCCGGACCATGCCGAGGTGGTGACGGGAGGGACGGGACCGGCGCGGCACGGGTGGTTCCACTCCCCCACGGTCGTGGCCGGGGTGCGCCAGGACGACGAGATCGTGCAGGAGGAGATCTTCGGCCCGGTCGTCACGGTGCAGCCCTTCACCGACGAGGACGAGGCCCTCCGGCTGGCGAACGGGGTCCGGTTCGGGCTGGCCGCGAGCGTGTGGACCCACGACCACGCGCGGGCCATGCGGGCCACCCGCGCCCTGCACACCGGGATCGTCTGGGTGAACACCCACGGCACCACGGTGTCGGAGATGCCGCACGGCGGAGTCAAGCACTCCGGCTACGGCAGCGATCTGTCCCTCGCGGGACTGCTGGACTACACGCAGGTCAAGCACGTCATGCTGTGAGGGCGGCGGCTCCCGGGCGCGGGTGGGCCCGGGGCCGCGCCGGGCCCGGGAGCTACGGGCGGCGTGCGGCGTGCGGCGTGCTCAGATGTCCGCCGGCCCGGGCTCCGTCCCCTCGCGGACGGCTGCCGGGGCCTCGTCCTGAGCGCCTGTCAGGTCCCGGGCCAGCGCCACACGGGAGAGCAGCATCGCGCCCCACAGGACCAGCCCGACGCCCACCGCCTCGGGCAGCAGCCACCAGCCGGTCCGTACCCGTTCGTCGAAGAGGGTGACGCCCAGCGACAGACTCAGCAGCGCGTCGCCGAGCGTGAGGACCGGCTGCGAGGCGGTCAGCGGGCCCGACTGCATGGCGTTCTCCAGCAGGAAGATGGCCAGCACACCGGTCAGCGCGAAGCCATAGGTCTGCCAGGTGCTGAAGAACGCGGCGGGGCCGCCGGTCTGCCAGGCATGCGTGGCGTCCTTCAGCATGGCCGCCGTGAGTGCGTAGCCGACCGCGGTCGCCCCGGCGAAGCAGGCGGCCCGCACACCGCCCGCCCCGCGCCGGAGCGCGGCACCGACCGCCGCGACGATCACCGCGGCACAGACCGCCAGCGCGGGCACCCAGCGGTCGAAGGGGGCGTGGGTGGTGCCGAGAGTGGGCGCGGCGGCGGCGAGGGCGGAGCCCAGACCGACGACGAGCAGCGCCACCCCGACCCACCCGGAGCGGGGGATCCGTCCCCCGAGGAGGACCCGCCCGATGAGCAGCGCGAGGGGCAGTTCGAGGACGAAGAGCGGCTGCACCACCGACAGCGCCCCCTGGGACAGCGCCAGTGCCTGGAAGCAGGCCGCGGCGACGACCGCGAGCATCCCGCCGAGCCAGACGGCCCGGTGCAGCAGGTCGACCAGCAGCCCCAGGCGCAGTCCGGCGGAGAGCGGGACCGTACGGGCGGCCCGACGCTGGAGGACCGTGGCCAGCGCGTTGCTGGCCGCCGCGAGCAGTGCGAACAGTACGGCCGGCCACGTGGTCACGGCCTACCTCCTCGTCGGCCACCCGGCACCGGGACGGGGCCCGCGCCGTGGTGGCCGGGCAGCGGCGGGGCGGCGCTGTACTGGGCTTCGACGCTATCCGGCAGCCGACGGGACGGCCCGGCGACACGGGCGCCGGAGGTCCTTATTCGCTGAGCCGGACGGATGCCGCCCGGGTGCCGGGGTGGCCGCGTCCCGGACTACGGCGTGTCCCGCCGCTCCCCACAACCGGCATACCGCGACTGGCCCACGCACCGGCCGCAACGTCGCGTGCCGGCCACCACACCCCCGGTATAAAACGTCCCAAAACAGGCATATTCCTGCTAGCCGACATGGACAGCTGGTCAGGAATGCCTATGCCCTCCCTCGCCCCCCGATGGCCCCGATACGTCGAGTTCGCTCCGAGCGTCCTGGTCGCCGGAGGGCTCGTCTGGGACGCGTTCTCACCGGCCGACTACTGGGGCGACCCGATGCTGACGGCGGCCAGCGTGATGGCCGGTGCGCTGCTCTCGCTGCGGCACACCCTCGCCATCGGCGTCGCCATCGTCGGCGGCGTCTTCGCGCTGACCGTGAAGGACGGCACGGCTGGCGACCTCGTGGGCTATCTGGAGCTCATCAACACCCTCTTCGCCGCGCTGATGGGGGTCGGCGTCAACCGGGTGATCGCCCGCCACGGACGCCATCTGGACGTGGTGCGCTCGGTGGCGGAGGCCGCCCAGCGTGCCGTGCTGCCCGCACCGCCGGAACGTATCGGCCCGCTGGCCGTCGCCGCCCGCTACCAGGCCGCCCAGAGCGAGGCCCGGATCGGCGGCGACGCCTATGCCGTCCAGCGGACCCCGTTCGGCGTCCGGCTGCTGATCGCCGATGTACGCGGCAAGGGGCTGGGCGCGGTGGGCGCGGTGTCGGTGCTGCTGGGCGCGTTCCGCGAGGCCGCCGAGGAGGAGCCGGACCTCGCGACGCTGGCCGACCGGATGGAGCGCGCCCTACTACGGGAGAGCGAGCACACCTCCGAGGAGGACCGGCTGGAGGGCTTCATCACGGCCCTGCTCTGCGAAGTCCTGCCGGGGGCCGCGGGCCTGCGGATGCTGAACTGCGGCCACCCCGCGCCCTACCTCTGCCACGACGACGAGGTGCGCGTCCTGGAGGCCGGTGATCCGGGGCTGCCGCTGGGGATGGGCACGCTGGGCGTGGAACGGACCCTCCCGGCCGACCGGCCGTTCCCGGCGGGCAGCACCCTGCTGCTGATCACCGACGGCGTGACGGAGGCCCGGGACGCCACGGGCCGCTTCTACGATCCCGCGGCACAGCTGGCGGGCCACGGCCCGTTCCGGGGGCCACAGGACGTGATCGACCGCTTGGTGCGGGACGTGGAGCGCTGGACCGGCGGCCCGCGCGACGACGATATGGCGGTGCTCGCGGTCACCCGGCAGACGGCGGGCGGAGTGCGGGCCGTGCACAGGGGGAGCAGCTCCGTCCGCTGACGTGGCAGCGCCGACTGCGGGGGCGCGACGCCGGGGCGCGACCGGGCACCTATTCGCGGACGCAACCGGTCCACGTCGCCCGACGACCGGCATAACTCCCCGTCATCACTCCCCGGCCGCCGCCACATCGCGGCTTTTCGCCATCCCTTGGGGAATTTCGTCGTGTGCTGCCGAAAATTCCGCAGGGGAGATGAGATGATCAGTCAGAGCATCAGCATCCGCACCGAGCGACCCTTCGCTCCCGCGCAGATCGGAGTTGATGTGTCCGACAACAGATCAACCCTGCTGAGTCAGCGCGCCGCCGTTATTTTCCTCCTCGGCGCCCTCACCGCTATCGCCGCCGGGGTGCTCACCTTCTTCAACGGCGGCACCCCGGCCTCCGCCACCCTCGTCGGCGGCGCCGCCTTCGGTGCCGCCGTCACCTTCTTCCATACGGTCATCGACTGATCTTCCGCGCGGACCTGCCGGGTCCGCCCCTTGGCTCCGCCCGGCCGGACGCTCGGGCACCGGGCCCACACCTGCACGTGCTTCCTTCACATAGCTTGAGGTTTCCAGGTCCGGCCCGGTCTGCGCACCTCAGGCGGAATCCGTGGCACCGCATGCGGTGCGCTGCCGCACCTCAAGTGCCAAACTTGAGTCACCGCGCCCGGCTGCCGGCCGGGGCCCTTGTCGCCGAGGGGAACATCATGACCTGGGCATCTTGGACCACTGTGGGGATCCACGCCCTACCTGGCGCGGTTCACACCGCGGAGATCGGCGTGATCAACGGTGACCTGACCATTCACACGACCTGGTCGGAGAACCTGGCCCATGTAGCTGTGCAGTACACCGGGGCGTCGGACTGGTACACCATGGCCGGCAGCCCCGTCCCCTGCGCTTCCGAAGAGGCCAGCCGCACCTTCCACCAGGCCGTCGTCGAAGCCGTACGCGGCGGAGAGCGAGCCGACGCCTCTCTTGAGGAGCTGTTTCACCCCTAGGGCATCGCCCTGACCCGGTAGGGCATCGCCCTGACCCGGCCCTCCCGCCCGACGAGCGACGCCGGGCGGGAGGGCCGCGCCGTGGCACCGGACCTCCCCGCGCCACCTCTCCGCAACCGCCCCCGCTCCTTTCCGTAGCCGGACCCCGCCCCCACTCCAGTCCGCCCTGCCGCGCCACGGGCCGGATCACAGCACCGGCCGAGATCGTCGCGATCTTCACGGAATGAGAGCGCTCCCCCGCCCCAACGGTCCCTCGCCGACGGCCGTTTGACGCAGGCGAGCCCGCTCGCGTAGCAGCCCGCAGATTCGCTCATCTCCCGAGCAACCATTTCGCGCCACCGCATGTCTCCTCAGATGGACCACAGTTGGTCACCTGCTGGCTACTTAATGCTGACCAATTGTTAAATTTCGTCCACGAAACGTGATTCCTGATCATTTCCCTTTACATGCCCATGCCAGACATACCAGGGTTTGCGCGGGGCCCCGCGGCCCCCGTGGTGCACAACAGCACCGCGCGTACGGGCGGTTGGCGAGCCGACCGCCCCCGCAGCACTAAGGATCCACATCAGTGCGTAGACCCCACATACGCAGACACCGCCTGGCCATCGCGGTCGCCGTCACGACGGCCGCCACCCTGACAGCGGGTGTGGCGGGCAGTGCCTCCGCGACCCCGCCGGCCTCGCCGGTTGCTGCTTCCTCCTCAACTCCCGCTCTCCAGAATGCCGTTGACGCGGCACGCGACGCCGCCTACGCGCACGCCTCGGCCACCGGAGTCAGCAAGAAGGACACCCTCAAGGCCACCGACACGCTCGTCGACCCGGACGGCCGGCAGCACGTCCGCTTCGTCCGGACCCACCGCGGGATGCCGGTGCTCGGCGGCGACCTCGTCGTCCACCTGACGGCCAAGTCGGCGTACGAGGGCGTGACCCGGGCCTACCGTCATCAGGTCGATATGACCGGCACGGACCCGAAGCTGTCGGCCGGCGAGGCCCGGACGAAGGCCGCCTCCGTGGGCAAGGGCCGGGCCGGCGACGCCGAACTGGTCGTGGACGCCCGCAACGGCCGGACGACGCTGGCCTATCAGGTGCAGGTGACCGACAGCCGCAGCGCCGAGTCCGGTGGCGCCCGTACGGTCGTCCTCGACGCGGCGACCGGCGCGGTGCTCAGCAACGTGCAGGCCGACGACTCGTTCCTGTCGCCCGCCCTCCAGCGCAAGCTGCGTGCGCGGGGCGAGCGGCTGAACCCCTCGACCGGGCTGGCCACCCCCGCCCCGACCGCCGCGGGTCAGGCGGCGAAGTCCGCCGGATTCCCGGCCGCCGCCAAGGGCACCGGCGCGTCCTTCTTCGTCGGCAGTGTGCCGCTGTCCACCACCCAGACCGCGAAGAAGTCCTTCACCCTGAAGGACTCCACCCGCGGCAACACCGAGACCCGGGACGCCGGCGACAGGGAACTGGAGAAGTTCGCCGACGGCAAGGCGTTCACCAGCACCACCAACCGCTGGGGCAACGGCACCACGAGCAACCGGGCCACCGCCGCCGTCGACGCCCAGTACGGCGTCGCCAGCACCCTGGACTTCTACAAGAAGACCTTCGGCCGCAAGGGCATCAAGAACGACGGCCGTGGGGCCCGGGCCCTGGTGCACTTCGGCAAGAAGGTCGGCAACGCCTTCTGGTCCCCGGACTGCGGCTGCATGCTCTACGGCGACGGTGACGGCCGGACGTTCGCCAAGCCGCTGGTCGTCCTGGACGTCACCGGCCATGAGCTCTCCCATGGCGTCGTCGACGCGACCGCCAACCTCCAGCCCACCCGGGTGGACATCGAGGGCAACCAGTTCGGTGAGCCCGGCTCGCTCAACGAGTCGCTGGCGGACATCTTCGGCAGCGCGGTCGAGTTCGCGACCAACAACCCGAAGAACCCGCCGAACTACCTGATGGGCGAGAAGCTCGGTCTCGACCAGAAGTTCCTGCGCCGCCTGGACAAGCCGTCCCTCGACAAGCTCGAAGGCACGGTCGACTACTGGTCGAAGGCGTCCTACGACACCGAGGTGCACGCCGGTTCCGGCGTCTCCTCGCACGCCTACTACCTGCTCGCCGAGGGCAGCGGGAAGAAGACCATCGGCGGGGTCGCCTACAACTCCCCGACCGTGGACGGCTCCAAGGTGACCGGCATCGGCCGGACGAAGGCGACGGCGATCTTCTACCGGGCACTCACCCGGTACATGGTCTCCACGACCGACTTCCACGACGCCCGGACCGCGACCCTGCGCGCGGCCAAGGACATGTACGGCGCCAAGAGCACCGAGTACAAGACGGTGGACAAGGCCTGGGCGGCCGTGAATGTGAAGGCGTCCAACAAGCCTTCCGGCAAGCACTGATCCGTCCCGGACCGGGCCCTGCGTGGTGCCCCCGCCGACCGCGGGGGTGCCACGCTCGGCTTTTTCCGCTCCTTGAGGTCCCTCCGGTGGGTCCTCGACGGGGTGACGGCGGAAGCCTACGTTTGACGCCATGATCATCGATCGCACGAGCGGGCTCCGGCGGCTCGGCTATCCGGCAGCGGCGGGTGTGTTCGCCGTCGGCATGGCCGGGACGACCCTGCCCACCCCGCTGTACGGGCTCTACCGCGCCCAGCTCGGGTTCTCCGAGCTGATCGTGACCGTGGTCTTCGCCGTGTACGCCCTCGGGGTGATCACAGTGCTGCTGCTCGCCGGCAATGTCTCCGACGAGGTGGGCCGGCGGCCGGTATTGCTGTGCGCACTGGGGCTGTCGGCGGCGAGCGCGCTGTGTTTCGTGTTCGAGGGCGGGCTGCCGATGCTGCTGCTCGGCCGGGTGCTGTCCGGTTTCGCCGCCGGGTTGTTCAGCGGCGCCGCCACCGCGGCCGTGCTGGAGCTCGCCCGGCCCGGCCAGGAAGCGCATGCCGGGTTCGCCGCCACCGCCGCGAACATGGGCGGCCTCGGCTGCGGCCCGTTGCTGTCCGGGCTGCTGGCCGAGTACGCGCCGTGGCCGCTGGTCCTGCCGTTCCTGGTGCATCTCCTCCTGGTGGCCGGGGCGGCCGGGGTGACCTGGTTCCTGCCGGAGACCGTCGGCGCTCCGCACCGCCTCCACCGGCTGCGGCCCCAGGGCCTGCGGCTCCCGCCCGAGGTGCGGGGCGTCTTCACCTCCGCGGCCGTCGCCGCGTTCGCCGGTTTCGCCCTCCTGGGACTGTTCACCGCGGTCGCGCCGAGCTTCGTCGCGGAGACCCTCGGGGACCACAATCTGGCCGTCGCCGGGTTGATCGTCTTCACGGTGTTCCTCGGCTCCACCGCCGGACAGTCCCTGACGGAACGGATCGGCGTCCGCCGCGCGCTGCCGGGCGGCTGCCTGGTGCTGGTGGTGGGCCTCCTGCTGGTGGCCACCTCGCTGGCGGTGACCTCCCTGCCGCTGCTGGTCAGCGGCGCGGTGTGCGGCGGCGTCGGCCAGGGCCTGGCGTTCCGGGCCGGGCTGACCGCCGTGGGCCGCGCGGCGCCGCCCGCGCACCGCGGCGGCACCATCTCGGCCTTCTTCCTCGTCGCCTATCTCGGCATCTCGCTGCCGGTGGTCGGCGTCGGTGCCCTCACCCTGGTGCTCGGCCTGCGCGGCGCGGGCCTGACCTTCGCCGCCTGTCTCATCGTGCTCGCCGTCGCCGTCGGCCTCTACGTACTGCGGCACCCACCGGCCGACGAGAACTGACCGGCGCCGGGTACCGGAACCCTCCCCGCCCTTCCGGACGGACCGTCAGTCCTCGCTCGCCCGGGCCCGGTCGTCCGCCGGCACCAGCCGCACCCACAGCTGCTCAGGACCGCGGGTGAAAACCCCCGCGTCGGTGGGCGGCGTACCGTCCGCGAAGTCCATCGCGGGGAACGCGTCGAGCAGCTGATTGACCGCGATCTCCACCTCGGCCCTGGCCAGCAGCGCACCCACGCAGAAGTGCCGGCCGAGGCCGAAGGCGACGTGCTGGGCGGCGGCACTGAAGGCGGTGGTGGGCGTCAGATCGTCGCGGAGCACGTCGAAGGTGTCCGGCGCGGCGTAGTGGCGCTCATCGCGGTTCGCGGAGCCGATCAGGCAGGTGACCGTGGCGCCCGCGGGGATGGTGCCACCACTGAGGGGCACTTCGGCGGCGGTCTGCCGCATGATCATCTGGACCGGCGGTGTGTAGCGCAGCGTTTCGGCGAAGGCCGCGGGGATCAGCGACCGGTCGGCGCGTACGGCGGCCAACTGGTCCGGGTGGGACAGCAGATTGCGGAAGAGGGCGGCCAGGGCCTTGTCCGTGGTTTCGCCGCCGGCCGAGAGCAACAGGCTGACGAACGCCGTGATGTCCTGGTCGTTCATCCGGGTGCCCTCGACCTCGGCGGTGCAGAGCGTGGAGAGCAGATCGTCGCCGGGGGCGGCCCGCCGTTCGTGGATGACCGGGAGCAGGTAATCGGCGAGTTCCCGGCCCGCGCGCAGACCGGCCTCCGCGATCTCGGGGTCCTGGGCCAGATTGGCCAGGAAACCGACGACGGCGCCGTACCAGTCGTGGAAACGGTCGTGGTCGGCCCGCTCCAGCCCGAGCATGTCGACGATGACGTTGATGGGGAAGCGCGTCGCGAACCGCGCCACCAGATCGGTCTCCGCCGCGTCGCGAAAAGTGTCGATCAGCTCCCGCGCATTGCGCTCGATGACCGGCAGAAACCTCTCCCGCAGCTCCCGGCCCCGGAAGGCGGGGGCCACCAGGGCCCGGCGTACGGAGTGCTCACGGCCGCTCATCTGGGGCAGCGTCCGGCCGCCGTGCGCCGGTTCGAGCTGCCAGTCGTAGTTGTCGCTGGTGAACACCGGATCACGGAAGGCCCGGGACACGTCCTCGTACCGCGAGAGCAGAAAGCTGTCGGTGCCCGGGTCGTGGAAGACGGGGTAGTGCTCCCGCAGCACGCGGTACGCGGGGTAGGGGTCCGCCGCGAAGTGCGGTGACAGGATGTCGGGCGGCTGCGGGAGAGTGGTCACGACACGTCCTCGGCTTCCCTGAGTGGCGAGCGGGCTCGGACGGCGGTGCACGGCGCGGCTGTTGACGCTAGAGCACGGCCCGGTGCCCGTCCAGAGCGCACCACCCGCCCGGCACCACCCCCACCGCCCGGCTGCACGGCATCGCCTGGTGCCGCACGCCACGCTCAAGGTCCACCCGGGCCCGCCGCACGGCCCCTCGGCACTCGGCTCGCACAAGAACGCCTTCCACGCCGACCCGCTGGAGTTCCTCAAGAGCTGAACGCCTTCAGTGGCCGCCGACGCCGTGAGAGTCCGCTCCGCGCTCCGGAGCGCGCCACTGTGGCGAGCGGCCGAGTGCCGTGAGGATCTGCTCCAGGGTGTCCGCATCCTCGTCGGCGGTCAGCCCCGGCTGGAAGGCGCTGCCCGGGGCGAGCCGGGCGTCGTCGTCCGGGACGGCGCGGGCTATCGGCAGGGCGGCCCGCAGGAGTTCAGGGGCCGGGGCGTACGCCAGGCCCAAGGTGCGGGCGACGTCCCAGCTGTGCACCACGTAGTCGATGAGGTGGAAGCCGATCGCGCGGGCGGCGCGGAAGGTCCGCCCGGCGCTGAATTCGGAGAGGGCGAACACTTGGTCCGGGCCCTCCACGGTCGCGAAGGCGGCAGTGACTTTCTCGGCGGCGGCGGTGTACTCCCCGACGGGGTCCGTGCCGAGGGGCCGGACCGCCCAGTGCGCCAACTCCCGCCCCTCTCCCCGCGCTGCCGCCGCGAAGCCGTGGTGCTGGGCGGTCATATGGGCGAGCAGATCGGCCAGTGTCCATGCCGAGCAGGGGGTCGGCCGGGGCAGATCGCCAGGGGTCACCTGTTGGACGAGGGTCTCGCTGTCCCGGACCGCCTGGGCGTGGAGCCGCCGGAGGTCGGCGAGGTCTGTGTGCGATGCGGACGCGTGCGCAGGATTCATATGCATGCGCTTACGATCAGCTCAGGCATATGAATTGTCAACGGGTATTTTCGTGACCATGGCCGAGAACGCAGCCGACAAGGACACTCCACCCGGAGGGCGGCCGCCCCGCCCCGACCTCGCGGCGATGGTCGTGCCCTTGGGCCGTGCGCTGATGGCGGCTGAGCAGCCGGTCCTTGACGCACACGGCCTGACGATGTGGGCGTACGCGGTCCTGCTGCATCTCGACGAGACGCCGATCCGCACTCAAGCGGCGCTGGCCGAGGCCATCCGGGCGGACAAGACCCGCATCATCGCCGTCCTGGACGATCTGGAGCGCCGGGAGCTGATTCGCCGTCAGCCGGATCCCGAGGACCGCCGGGTGCGCCTGCTGTCCCTCACCGCCGAGGGACGGCGGCTGCGGGATGCGACACAGGCCGCGATCCAGGAAGGCGAGGAACGACTGCTCGCCCAGCTTCCGCCCGCCGATCGCGCCGCCCTCCTGCGGGCGCTGCACACGCTCTACACCTCGCCGGAGCTGACGGCACGGAAGTCCGGCCGGGGTTCGCCCCGGACCTGACCCACCGGGCGGGCGGCGCAGCGCGGCCCGCACATGCCGACGGTGCCGGCCGACGGACCCGTGGGTCCGTCGGCCGGCACCGGCCGGAAAAGCTCAGCGATCAGCGACGGTGGCCGTCGTCTCCGCCCCAGCCCCAGCCGCCGCGCTCGCAGCCCTCACTGAAGACCGGGCCGACGTGGTCGAGGACACCCGCGGAGAGCCAGCAGGACGCGTGGTGGCCGTGGCCGTGGTGGTTCTTGTAGTGGTGGTGGTGACGGTCCTTGTGCACCTTGCCCATGTTGCAGGCCAGGGCGGCGCTCGCACCGCCCATGACGATGGTGGTGGCCAGGGCGCTGGCTGCGATCGCGGCGCGGATGCGCATGTCTGCTCCTCGAGAGGATCAAAGGGGTATATCGACCTTTTCAGGATGCACCTTTACGGAATCTCCCAAAACCTGACACGTCGTGAATTGAGCAAGTTGGAGTAATTGATCAACCCGCCGCCCCTCCCTCTCGTGTACGGGTACCGCTCACGTATGGAGAAAAGGCAGCGCCCCCGCCGACGGTCTCGGCGGGGGCGTCGTACCTGAGAAGCCTGAACAGGCAGAACTGCTGAGAGGTCATACGCCGGTTCGTCAGGCCCCTTTCGCCGCCTGCTCGGACAGTCGGCGTACGGGGTGGGTGCCCGTGCGCAGGCCCAGTGTCACCAGTGCCACGGCCACGGCGAGGAAGCCGGCGAGTACCGCGAAGCCGGTGACGCTGGAGCCGGTGGCGTCGGTCAGCCAGCCGACCAGATAGGGGCCGGCGAAGCCGCCGAGATTGCCCAGGGCGTTGATCAGGCCCATGGCGACGGCCACCACCTCGAAGCGCAGCAACTGGCCGGGGATCGCCCAGAACGGGCCGTACGGCGCGTACACCGCTGCGGCCGTCACACACAGCAGCAGCATCCGCGGCAGGGCGCCGTCCACGGCCTGTCCCAGCAGCAGGGCCGCGATGCCCACGACGAGTGGGAGGGCCACCGCCTGGCGGCGTTTGCCGGTGCGGTCGGACCAGGCGGCGTTGGCGATCATCACGACGAGGGCGACGGTGAACGGGATCGCGGTGAGCAGCCCGACCTCGGTGGACGAGCCGTTGTGGGTCAGCTCCTTGATGACCGAGGGCAGCCACAGATTGAAGCCGTAGAAGCCGGTGATCCAGAAGAAGTAGACGCCGATGAGGACGAGTACGGACTTCTGCTTGACCGCGTCGAGGTACGAGCCGCTGCCCGCCGGTGGCTTCGCGGCCTCGTCGGCGGCGATCGAGCGCTCCACGTGGTCGGCCTCGGCGCGGGAGATCCACCGGGCCTGCGCGGGCCGGTCGGCGACCGCGAACCACCAGACCACCGCCCACACCAGAGGCGGCACCCCCTGGAGCACCAGCACCCAGCGCCAGCTCGCATGGTCGAGCATCCACCCCGACAGCGGCGCCATGAACACCGAGGAGAGCGGCAGGCAGGCCATCCACAGGGCGTTGGCACGGGCCCGTTCGCGCAGCGGGAACCATGAGGCGAGCAGGATGAGTACGGCCGGCCAGACACCGCCTTCGAAGAAGCCGAGCACGAAACGGGCCGCGTAGAACTGCGACTTGGTCTGCACGAGACCGGACAGCGACGCGGCCAGTCCCCACGCCACCATCAGGATGACGACGGTTTTCCGGGCGCTCCAGCGCTGGGCGAGGATCGCGGCGGGGATCTGGAGGAAGACATAGCCGACGAAGAAGATGCCGCCGACCAAGCCCTTGTCCGCGTTGGACAGCTCCAGATCGCCGTGCATGTACGGGAGGATGACGGAGACATTGTTCCGGTCGAGGTACGCCAGCATGTACATGATCGCGGCGACCGGAATGACGTATGCCCAGCGCTTGGCGGGGATCGCGGGCGAGGACGGCTGCGAGGTCGGGCGGGCTTCCGTCACCGGGCGGCCGCCGTTCCGTACGCGGCCCGGATCCGGTCGGTGCAGCGGCTGAAGCCGGCGGCGGCGCGGAAGGCCGCGGCCATCGTGCCGTGCGAGGCGCGGCCGCTGCCCGCGATGTCGAAGGCGGTGCCGTGGTCGACGGAGGTCCGCAGGATCGGCAGCCCCACGGTGACGGAGACGGTGCCGTCGAAGTCGACGGTTTTGGCAGGGATATGGCCCTGGTCGTGGAAGTGCGACAGCACACCGTCGAAGCGGCCTTCGAGACCCTGGTGAAAGACCGAGTCGGCGGGGATCGGTCCTACGACGCCGAGCCCCTCGGCGGCCGCCTTCTCCACCGCCGGGCGCAGGACGGTGATCTCCTCGTCGCCGAAGTGGCCGCCCTCACCACCGTGCGGATTGATCGCGGCGACGGCGAGCCGCGGCTCGTCATGGCCGAAGACGCGCAGTGCGGTGGTGGCGTGCCGGATGCTCGACGCGACCTGCTCCTCGGTGATCTGGTCGAGGGCCTTGCGCAGGGCGAGATGGCGGGTGGTGAAGAAGATCTTGAGGCCACGGACCACGAACATGGTGTCGAAGTGGGCGGCGCCGGTGAGTTCGCCGAGCATTTCGGTGTGGCCGAGGTGCTGCGAACCGGCCGCCCAGATGGCCTCCTTGTTGATCGGCGAGGTGACGATGCCGTCCACCTCACCGGCCAGCGCGGCGCGGGTCGCGGCCTCGATCGCGGCCACGGCGGAGCGGCCCGCCACCGCGTCGACCGTGCCCCAGGGCAGGTCCGCGGGGGCGATCCCGAGGTCGAGCACATCGATGGTGCCGGGCTCGAACCGTGCCTCGCCAGGCGTGCCGACGGCGTTGACCTCGACGTCCAGACCACAGACGGCGACGGCGCGGCGCAGTACGGCGGCGTCACCGACGGCGAGTCCGCGGCCGAGTGCGGTGGTCGCCGGGTCGGCGAGGGTGCGCGCGGTGATCTCGGGGCCGATGCCGACGGGGTCGCCGAGGGTGACGGCCAGGAGCGGCAGCGGGCCGCCGGCATCCGGACGGTGACGGTCCGCCCGGGGGCCGGTCACGGGCTGAGGGTCGGTCATGGGGTCGCCTTTCGGGGTGCGGTGTTCACTTGGCGCTCAACGTGGGGCCGGAGGTGTGCCGGGTGCAGGCCGCGCGCAGGTGTTCCAGGCAGTCGCGGGCGGCGTCGGGGCCGCCGATCAGACCGCCCTTCGTCGCGAAGAGCAGTCCGTCGTGGGGGCCGCCCACCAGGTGTCCGGCGATGGCGAGCGGGAGCACCTCGGTCTCGATGGCGAAACCGTCGGCGCCCAGTGCGGAGGTGACCGCCGCGGCCACGTCCCCGCCGGAGGCGTACAGCCCGCCGGGGCGCAGCTCGACGACCGCACGGTGGGCGACCTCGGCGAGCGCGCGCAGGAGGCGGGCCGCGGTGCGGGGATCTTGTACGGGGGCGGCACCCGCGGCGGTCGGCGGTTCGGAGGCGACCCGGACGCCGAGCACCGTGGCGCCCTCCCCCGCCGCCGCGCGCAGTGCCGTCAGCGCCCGGTCGGGGTCCGGGGCGGCGGGGTCGAGGTCCGCCCAGCGGGCGCCGACCGCGGTTTCCGTGCGGGCGAGCTGGGCGCGGGTGCGGTCCGTGACGCTGCCGACGACCGCCAGGACGGTGGCGGGGGCCCCGCCTTCGGGCCGCAGGCCCATTTCGGCGGCGAGGGCGGCACCGAACGGTCCGGAGTCCAGCGCGACCCAGCGGATGCGGTCCTCGGCGGCAAGGCGGGCCGCGGCCGCCGCGACGGTGCGCAGATGTGCGTTCTCGGTGGCGTCGCAGACCACGATGTCGGCCGGGCTCTCCCGCAGTGCCACGGCCACCGCGTCGGGGCCCCGTTCCACCACGTCGAGGGCCAGTTCGGCCGTGCTGCGTCCGCTCTGGGCGCCCAGTACGGACGCGACCCGGGCATGCCGGACCGGGTCGAACGGGTCGTGGGCCACGGCCGTACGGGTCAGCGGTACGCCGTCGACGAGATGCAGACCGCCCACCGTGGTCCGGCCGGCGTCGGGGAACGCGGGGACGGCCAGGGTCCGGATCCGGGCCGCGGGCTCGCGGGCGGCGAGGGCATCCACCACCGCGTCGAGTTCGCTGCCGGGATTGCCGCGCAGGGTGGTGTCGACGCGCTTGACGAGCAGCGGGGCCGGACCCGCGGTTTCGGCGGCGGCCCGGACGGCCGCGTAGGCGCGGGCGGGGCTCCAGTGGCGCGAGGCGGTGTTGACGACGAGGACGTCCACCCGGTCCACGTAGCGGGTGACTCGGTCGAGATCGCCGACGGTGACGGCCCGCAGGCCCTGTCGTGCGTAGAGCGCACCGGTCGCATTGCTGCCGGTGAGGTCGTCTCCGATGACGAGCACCTGGGACACCCGGTCTCCTCCCGTGGGCTCCGGTGCCGCCGTCGACCCCGAAGTGACCGAACCGCGCATTTTTTGTTGCGCGGTTCACGCAATTCAGAGTGGCGACTCGCCGAACGGGCTGTCAAGAGGTGTGCAACGGGGCGCCCTCGGCGCCGTCCTCGGTGCTCGCCGCGGCCGGATGCACCGACCATCCCGCGTCCGTGAACGCGGTCAGCTCCCGCTCCCCGCCCCCGGAGATCAGGCCGGTCCCCGCCGGCATCGGCGCCCAGTAGGGGAAGCCCCCGCCCCCTCCCCCGCCGAGCTTGGAGTGGTCGGCGAGCACCCAGGCGGCCCGGGCGCACTCGGCCATCGTCTCCTTCAGCGCGGCCTGCTCCGGGTCCGGGCAGTTGACGCCCCGCCGGGGATCGAGGCCGTCGACGCCGAGGAAGGCGATGTCCGGGGTGAGCCGGCGCAGCGCCTGTTCGGTCCGGGTGCCCAGCAGCGACTCGTTGGGACGCCGCAGCCGGCCGCCGAGCACCACCACCTCCACCTCCGCGTCCGCCAGCTCGACCAGGGTGGACAGGCCGTTGGTGACGACGGTGAGGTCGCCGCGGTCCCGCAGCTCATGTGCCAGCCGGGCGACGGTGGTGCCCGCGTCGAGGAGGACGACGTCGCCGCTGCGGACCAGTGCCGCCGCGGCGCGGGCGATGGCGTCCTTCTCGCCGCGCTGCTCGTGCTCCTTGTCGTGCCAGGACCGCTCGACGGCCCGGTGGTCGACCGCGCCGCCGTACGTGCGCGTGATCCGGCCCAGGGCGGCCAGTGTCGCCAGGTCCCGGCGGACGGTCGACAGCGAGACATCGAACTCCGCCGCGAGATCGTGCACGCTGATGTCGCCCGCGCCGAGCAGTTCCACCATCCGCTCGCGCCGGCGCCGGGTGGCCGAGCGTTCCCCACTGGTCACGTCACTGCCCGCCTCTGCCTGCCGTAGCTGCCAGCGTCCCGAAGGGACCTCTCAAGTTGCGTGTTTCGCGCAATTCGAGAATAGCAGTCGCGCAGGCAGCGGCGGGCGCCACCTCAGGGGCCGGGCCGTCAGGCGAGAACCTTCGCCTTGGCCTTCTGGTACTCCTCCTCGGTGATGTCACCGTGGTTCTTCAGCTCGGCGAGCTTCGCCAGGGAATCCGCGTGCCGGCTCGCCTCGTCGTCACCGGTCGCCATGGTCTTCCGCAGATAGTCCTGCATCTGCTTCTGCTGCCGTTCGGCCTGGGCGATCTCCCGGTCGCTCATCCCGTGACCGCGGGCGATCACATAGATGAAGACGCCCAGGAAGGGCAGCAGGATCACCAGGACGAGCCAGCCGGTCTTGCCCCACCCCTTGAGGTCATGGCTGCGGAAGATGTCACCGATGATGCGGAACAGCAGGATCAGCCACATGACCCACAAGAAGATCAGGCACATGGTCCAGAACGCGTTGAGCAGCGGGTAGTCCATCACGGCCTCCTATGGCGCTGGGAGCCCCCGAGCTCATCCATTCCGTCAGCTCAAGGATCCTCGCCGTCGGCCTCCACCGCGACCACATCCAGGCCGGCGAGGGCCTGTTCCGTCCAAATGACCTTGCCGCTGGTCGTGTAACGGGTCCCCCACCGTTCGGCCAATTGGGCGACGAGGAAGAGTCCGCGGCCGCCTTCGTCCGTGGTGGCGGCCTGCCGCAGATGCGGTGAGGTGCTGCTGCGGTCGGAGACCTCGCAGATCAGGGACGTGTCCCGGATCAGGCGTACGCGGATGGGCCCGGCGGCGTACCGGATGGAGTTGGTGACCAGCTCGCTGAGGATCAGCTCGGCGGTGAACGCCTCCTCCGCCAGGCCCCACTCGATCAGCTTGCGGACCGCCGCGGCCCGTATCTGGCCGACCGCCGAAGGGTCGGGCGGCACGTCCCAGTCGGCGACATGCGCGGTGTCCAGCACCCGGGTGCGGGCGACGAGCAGCGCGATGTCGTCGCTGGGCCGGTCCGGGAGCAGCGCGCCGAGCGCGGCCTCGCAGGTCTCGTCCGGTGTCCGGCCGGGGTGATCGGCCAGTGTGCGGCTCAGCAGCGCCATACCCTCGTCGAGGTCCCGGTTGCGGTCCTCGACGAGGCCATCGGTGAAGAGCACCAGACGGCTCTCCTCGGGCAGTTGCCGTTGCCAGGTCTCGAAGGGCAGACCGCCGAGCCCGAGCGGCGGGCCGCCGGGCACGTCGGCGACCTCGGCGGTGCCGTCAGGACGCAGCAGGACGGGCTGGACGTGCCCGGCGCGGGCCATGGTGCAGTGCCCGGACGCCGGGTCGTAGATGGCGTAGAGGCAGGTGGCCCCGGTGACCGAGCCCTCGGCCTCCTCGGCGCCCTCGTCCTGGTCGATGCGGGTGACGAGCTCGTCGAGGTGCCAGAGGATCTCGTCGGGCGGCAGGTCCAGGTTGGCGAAGTTGTGGACGGCGGTGCGCAGCCGGCCCATGGTGGCGGCGGCATGCAGTCCGTGGCCCACGACATCGCCGACGACGAGCGCCACCCGGGCGCCGGGCAGCGGGATGATGTCGAACCAGTCGCCGCCGACGCCGCCGAGCCCGCCGCGGCCGGCCTGGGCGGGCAGATAGCGATAGGCCGCCTCGACGGCGTTCTGTTCCGGCAGGGCGCGCGGCAGCAGGCTGCGCTGGAGGGTGACCGCCATGGTGTGTTCGCGGGTGTAGCGGCGGGCGTTGTCGATGCTCACCGCGGCGCGGGCGACCAGCTCCTCGGCGACGGAGAGGTCCTCTTCCTCGAAGGGCTCGGGCTCGTTCGAGCGCCAGAAGATGGCCACGCCCAGGATGACGCCGCGGGCGCGCAGCGGCACCGAGATCCTGGAATGGATACCGTGCTGGACGATCTTTCTGGCGCGTTCGGGGCTCTGGAGATGCCAGCCGGCGAACGCCGAGAGATCCGCTTCCAGGGCGGCTTTGCCGGTGGTGAGGCCGGCGCCCAGGGCGGTGGCCGGCTCGAAGCGGATCAGCTTGCCGACGGGGTAGAGGCCACTGTCCGGCGGGGCGCCTCTGGACGCTATCCGCCGCATCTCGACGGTGGGGCCGCCGGGCGACGTGGGTTCCTCGCCGATCAGCACGTCCTCGGCCAGGTCGACCGTGACGATATCGGCGAAGCGGGTGGCGCCGAACTGCGCGAGTTCCTCGCAGGTGTGCACCACGTCCAGGGTGGTGCCGATCTCGGTACCGGCGTCGTAGAGGAGCTTCAGACGGCCGCGGGCCACATCGGCGCGGCCGGTCAGCGCCCGGAGCTCGGTGGTGTCGCGCAGCGTCGTGACGCTGCCGGGCGGCCCGCCGGCCTGGTCCGTCGAGCGCTGGTTGACGGCCAGCAGCCGGTCGCCGACCGGGTGGACCTCGTCGGTGACGGCCCGGCCGGAGGCCAGCAGATGGGCGGTGGCGGGGTCGAGCCCGAGATCGGCGACCTGGTGTCCTTCGACGTCCGGCGGCAGGCCCAGCAGCCGGCGCGCCTCGTCGTTGGCGAGCAGCAGACAGCCGTCGCCGCCCACGATGATCACGCCTTCGCGTACGGCGTGCAGCACCGCGTCGTGGTGCTCGTACATCCGGGTCATCTCGGCCGGGCCGAGGCCGTGGGTCTGACGCCGCAGTCGCCTGCTGACCAGCGCGGTGCCGCCGGTGGTCAGCGCGAGGACGCCGGCCGCGGCGCCGAACAGCAGCGGGAACTGGTCGTCGACGACACCGCTCACGCGGTTGACGGTGATCCCGGCCGAGACCAGCCCGATGACCTTTCCCTTGTCGGGGCCGCTGTGGCTGAAGACCGGCACGACGGCCTGGACGAGCGGCCCGATGGTGCCGGTGATCTTCTCGGTGACCACCCCGCCGGCCAGCGCCGGTTGCAGGGTGCCGACGAACTTCTTGCCGATCCGGTTGGCGATGGGGTGGGTGTAGCGGATGCCCTGGGTGTTCATCACGACGATGAAGTCGACCTCGGAGCGCTTGCGGGCGGCCTCCGCCCGCGGCTGGAGCACGGTGGTCGGGTGGGCGCTCTTCAGTGCCGCCTCGATGCCGGGCGCGTTCGCGAAGGCCTCTGCGACGGCCACGGACCTGTTGCGGGCTTCACGGTCTCCGTCGGCCCGGGATTGCAGCACGAGTGCCGCGATGGCGGCGGCGACGAGCAACACCACGATCGCCACCTGCAGGAGAAAGACCTGACCTGCGACAGTTCGCATCCTGAGAACCGAACGCGGGCGGCCGTAGCGTCCGGCCATGTCCTCTTTCT
>Ga0207426_1001171_pt1 | contig 23467 bp, 20 predicted proteins | sample AraplaMF_Cvi_mMS_FD_184265 | JGI IMG/M metagenome (GOLD analysis project Ga0207426, IMG submission 184265) | Arabidopsis root microbial communities from the University of North Carolina, USA - plate scrape MF_Cvi_mMS (SPAdes) (version 2) | ecosystem: Host-associated > Plants > Roots > Endosphere... | reverse complement strand
CATTCGGTTCAGAACCTTTCAGTGCGCTGAACTCTCTGAACCAGGACCTGATCCAGGCAGCCAATAATTTTAATATTTATTCCGGCAAACATACCTTCACCATAGGCGTGGCTGGTGAGTACTTCAAATTCTCCAATGCCTTTGCACAGTTTTATTATGGTCAGTACAGATATGCCTCACTGGCTGATTTCTTTGCTGCAGCAAACGGTAATACGGCTGTAGGCCCGACTCAATACCAGGTGACCTATTCTATTGTTAAAGGAGACAATGCGCCTGCTGCCAAACTGAGTGCAGCGACTGTTTCCTTATATGGTCAGGATGAGTTCCAGATTAAAGACAATTTCAAATTGACCTATGGTTTAAGGCTCGATGTCCCATTTTATCCGACCAATCTTCAAAGCAACCCGATTGTTGATGGTATGACTTTCCGCGACGGTGAAAAACTGGATGTGGGTAAACTGCCTAAGGCTACTATTTTGTGGTCTCCCAGGCTTGGATTTAACTGGGATCCGATGAACAACCAGCGTCTGCAGATACGTGGCGGAACCGGTATTTTTACCGGCGCCATTCCTTATGTATGGGCAGTTAACCAGGCCGGCCAGAACGGTCTGATGTTCGGCAGTGTATTTGCAAGTGGTAGCAGTGCCGCGAAAGGTTACGAGTTTATAGCTGACCCTGCCCAGACCGCTCACGTAGGTGATCGAACAGCTCCCTCCTCCTTTGCCATCAACGTAATGGCAAATGACTTTAAGTACCCTCAGGTTTGGAGGTCAAACATTGCCGCTGACATCAAACTGCCAGGCGATGTGATCGCTACCGTAGAAGGTATTTATACAAAAGATATCAATGCTGTTTTCCACCGCGATGCTAACCTGGTGAACCCGGTAGGCAAAAGCGTGGGGCCTAATTCACGTGATACATTCCCGGGGGGCAATGCCAACCGTATAAACTCTGCAATCACCAATGCAATTGTATTGGATAATGCCAGCAAAGGATATTCTTACTCATTATCATTACAATTACAGAAAGCATTTGATTTTGGTTTGTACGCTTCCGTAGCCTACACTTACACCAATGCAAAGGATCTCACATCCAGCCCGGGTTCACAGGCTAACAGTGCCTTTTCCGGTAACCAGATCGTAAATGATCCTAACAAGCCGGTACTTTCTTATACCAACTTCCTTGTAAGGAACAGGATAGTAGGAATGGTTTCTTATGGTATCAAGTATGCGAAAATACTCGGTACTACTTTGTCACTGGTATATGAGGGCTCTCCATTCGCTGACGCCTTTAACAACAGCCGTATCAGCTATGTGTATGGCGGCAGCATGAACAAAGATAACTCTACCAGCAACGACCTGATCTATATCCCGAGAGACAAGAGCGAGATCACGCTGATTCCGACCAACTCAAGCGATACCCGTACACCGGATCAGATATGGAATGATCTGAATCAATATATTTCCAGCAGCAAATACCTGGACAGCCACAGAGGACAGTTTGCTGAAAGGAACGGAGATCAGTTCCCCTGGTACAACCGCTTTGATGTGAGACTGGTGCAGGATATCGATTTTACTAAGCTTGCTCCCAAGTCCAAGAGCAAGCTGCAGTTCACACTGGACATCATCAACTTCGCCAACCTGCTGAATGATAACTGGGGTGTAGCGCCAACTACCAACGCTACCAACTTCCTTTCCTTCAGGGACTTCAAAGGACCTAACGGAACTGCGCGTTACTCTTTCAACAAGCAGGGAGCAACGAATAATATTTTCATCGACGATCCCAGCATTTTGTCAAGGTGGCAGATGCAGATCGGTTTGAGATATATCTTTAATTGATTTGTTGTATTTGAACACATAGAAAGGCCGTCTCACAAAACGAGACGGCCTTTCTATTTGAGCGTTGTCCAACCAAGTCGTCCTTTTTTCAACGCATAATAGGAATTGTGGATGTAATGTGATAGATTTGATTAGGTATGTTGGCTCCGAAAGCCCTTATTCAACCATAAAGATTTTCAACATTCCCCTATCATAAACCCAGTTATTGTTAATCTAAAATTCCAAATCTCATGAAATTGATCTGTAGCCCTTTTAAGAAATGCAGCCTGCTCATTTCTTTAGCCCTGCTGGTATTTATTACTTCCTGTCAGAAAAAAGACACTGCTGTAAGTCCCGAAAAAGAAAAAGCATTGTCACAAAAATGTGATTGCGAAACTGAGATCGCTTTTCCTGAAATCAAAGGTGAGATCATTACACTTAAAGACAAAAGCAATCATGAACGCGTTACACTTGTAAAAAAAGATGACAAGTACATATTAGGCGGAGATATGATCCTGACAGCGGAGCAGGTGAATACCTTGAAACAAATGATTGAGACCTGAGACACCGAAAAGAAAAGCATCAAAACAGCTACTCCCCTTCAATCGCCATTACCCCCGTTTGCTTCCGGCAATAATAGCCGCGCCGGCCAGCGCATCAGATCTATCAGCGAAGACACGCTGCCTATCAGCATCTACCGAAACGGCATTGCTTCAGTGGCAAAATTATGGCCCAACAGAACCGTCTACTATACCATTAATGCCGGTCTGGCAGACCAGGCAAGGGTAACGAATGCCATCGCGCACTGGCAAAGCCAGACCAATGTAGTATTTGTACAAAGAACCAATCAGTCTAACTATATAGAATTTGTTACCGGAACAGGCTGCTCTTCCTATGTTGGAATGATAGGTGGCAGACAGGAGATCCGCTTGTCTCCACTGTGCTCGACAGGAAATGCTATTCACGAAATTGGCCACGCTATTGGCTTTTTCCATGAACAATCAAGAGCAGACAGGAATAATTTCATCATTGTTAATACAAATAATATCACCCCGGGAACGGAAGTGAACTTCGCTACATACGTTCAAACGGGTGAGCCAGGCTTTGAGATCGGTACACTTGATTTCAATTCCATAATGATGTATGATTCATATGCATTTTCAGTTAATGGCCTGCCAACCATGACCAGACTGGATGGCTCTACTTTCCTTTCCCAAAGGACTGGATTGTCGGCGGGAGACATTCAAACGTATAATTATATGTACAATCCCCCGTTTATCAAACGGACGGAAGTTGTTACCGTAGATCAATATGACCCGTCAAGCGGGTCTTACAGATATGAAGCAACCGCATATATCACTTTCTATTCCGATGCTGCCAGAACAATACCCTTTACTTTGCAGAACCCGATCTTTATAAAGGGATATGAGTCCTGGGAGTATCCAACAAGAGGTAACTATATCGTTAATGGCAATTTTACTGCCCGTTGTGATCCGGGAGCGTCTACCTTTAACTTTGGAACAGTCATTGACGCGATTACGCTGGACATGGGGAATGAGCTGTTCTATGAACGGTCGAACTTTACGATCTTTGATGGCTTTGGGTATATCAAATGATCCGCTGTCGATACAGTTGATACTAAAAAACCGGATCGTTTGATCCGGTTTTTTAGTATGCGCCTTCTCACCATCTCCCTATTTTTCATTACTTTTATTATGTGACGGAAAACTACTACAAATGGCATTCCCCTCAGCTGGGAAGAGAGTTTGAGATGCTGGTGTTCGGTGATGAAGGATACCCGCTGATCCTCTTCCCTACCTCCATGGGGCGGCACTACGAAAGTAAAGACCGCGGCCTGATAGACGCCGTGAGCTGGTTTGTGGACCAACAACTCATACGCATTTACTGCCCCGACAGTATTGACAGCCACAGCTGGTACAACCGCCGCATATCCCCTGCAGAAAGAGCTTTTAATCATAACCGCTATGATAAAATGCTGCTGCACGAAGTACTGGAACGCGCCGTAGAAGAAAGCGGCATCAGGCGCGTGGCCGTGGCTGGCTGCAGCTTTGGCGGCTACCATGCGGCGAACTTCGCTTTCCGCTACCCCGAAAAAGTATCCTACCTTTTCAGCATGAGCGGCACCTTTGACATCCGCTCCCGGCTGGACGGCTACTACGACGACAATGTTTATTATCATAACCCGGTAGATTACATGCCGGAGAACCGCGATGCCGCGCTCTGGCGCATGGGCATCATACTGGGCACCGCCGAAAGGGACGTGACCCGCGGGCATAACGAGCACTTTTCTGGCATACTGGCTGCCAAGAATATTTCGCACTGGCTGGATGTACGCCCCAATGCAACCCATGACTGGCCCATATGGAAAGAAATGCTGCCGCACTATCTATCCCTTATCAAATGAATCCGTAAAGGCAAGTTCTTAAACAATTAAATCGTTAACGGATGAAAAAAATAGGCCTGCTCTTTGGTCAGGAGACCAATTTCCCCCTTGCTTTAATCGAGCGCATTAATCAGCAGAAAATACGTGGCATCAGCGCAGAAGCAGTGCTGATCGACAAAGTGGTACAGGGAACCGACAGCGGTTACATCGTAATACTGGACCGCATCTCGCATCATGTGCCCTTTTACCGCTCCTGGTTAAAACATGCTGCACTGAACGGGGCTGCCGTGCTCAATAATCCTTTCTGGACCAGTGCCGATGAAAAGTTCGTGAACAACGAGCTGGCCCTGCAAACCGGTGTAGCGATACCCAAAACAGTATTGCTGCCTACCGCCGACCATCCGCCACATACCAGTTCTGACAGCTTCCGCAACCTGGCTTATCCTTTTGACTGGGACGCTATCTTCGCCTATACGGGTTTCCCGGCCTACCTGAAGCCCATTGCGGATGGTGGCTGGCGCAACGTGCACCGCGTACAGGACCGTGAAGAACTGTTTGCCCGCCATGCGCAAACCGGACAGGCAGTAATGCTGCTGCAGGAAGAGATTCATTTTGATTCCTATTTCCGCTGTTTCTGTATCGGGAACGAAGTTAGGGTCATGGGCTATGACCCCAGGCGCCTGCATCATCACCGGTACCAGACAGAATTCCATCCGGATGCGGCCCTGCTGCAAACACTGGCGCAACAGGCGCTCAAACTGAACCAGTACCTGGGCTACGATTTCAATACTATCGAAATGGCCGTACGCGACGGCGTGCCCTATGCCATCGACTTCTATAACCCGGCGCCGGATGCGGACGCCCATGTGATCGGGGATGAAAACTTTGAATGGGTAGTGCAGACCAGCGCCAATTATCTCATCGAAAGAGCACAGGCACATAAAGCCGGTGGCAACAACCTGGCCTGGGGCGGATACCTGCAAAAGGCCGTTCCTGTGGTAGCGGCGAAAGCTACCAATGCAAAAACAACTAAAACAGCCGCCAAACCGGCTGCTAAAACAAATGCCAAAGCAGCTGCGAAACCCGCCGAAAAAACAAACGGCAAGGCTGCGGCAAAACCCAAGAAAGCAGCAGGGACCAAAAGCCCTGAATAAACTATGAAACTATACCTATTCGGCGCTTCGGGTTCGGGCGTAACAACACTCGGCCAGTACCTGTCTGCGAGCCTGGCAAGGCCTTATTTTGACTCCGATGCATTTTTCTGGGAGCCGTCTGTTCCCCCATTCACCATTAAGCGCGAACCTGCCGCCCGTAACGCTATGCTGGAGGAGGCATTGGCCGCGCACGACAGCTGGATACTCGGCGGTTCCCTGGTGAGCTGGGACCTGTACCCGGCCTTTGACCTGGCGGTGTTCTTATATCTCCCCCCGGAGATACGCATGGAAAGGCTTAAAAAACGCGAACTTGAGCGCTATGGAGATGTGATCTATACCGATCCCCAAAGGAATGCTCTTTATAACGCGTTCATTGACTGGGCAGCGGGATATGATAATCCTACGCCTAACGGCCGGAGATCGCTGCAGCTGCATGAAACCTGGATGAAAACACTGTCCTGTCCTGTGCTGGAAATAAGGGGAGATTACAGCACCGAAGAAAGGGCCCGCCTGATCATGACAAAACTGGATCATGCAGGTTAAGGATACTTTGTATCTTTAATTCGTAATTTATCAATATGTTCCAACACTTCACGCTTGGCATCGAGGAAGAATACATGGTGATGGACCCGCAAACACGGGAGCTACGGTCGCACGAGCAAAAAATAGTAGAACAGGCGCACAAGGTGCTGCGGGACAAAGTAAAGGCTGAATTTCACCAGGCCGTAGTGGAAGTGGGCACCCAGATCTGCGCCAATATAGAAGAAGCCAGGGAAGATGTAGCCATGCTGCGCAAGACTATCTCCACCATTGCCGGAGACCTCGGCTACAGCATCGGCGCCTCCGGCACACATCCCTTCTCCAAGTGGGAGCTGCAGCTGATCACCGACCATCCCCGCTACTTCGAGATCGTGAATGAGATGCAGGACGCCGCCCGATCGAACCTCATCTTCGGACTGCACGTGCATGTGGGGATGGAAAACCGGGATATGGCCCTGCATATCGCTAATTCCGTACGTTATTTTCTGCCGCATATATTTGCCCTGAGCACCAACTCCCCTTTCTGGGAAGGCCGCAATACGGGCTTTAAATCCTTCCGTACAAAGGTGTTCGACAAATTTCCCCGAACCGGTATACCGGACTATTTCGGGAGCATTGCCGAATACGACAATTACATTGCGCTGCTCATCAAGACCAATTGTATCGACAACGCCAAAAAGATCTGGTGGGACCTGCGGGTACATCCTTTTTTCAATACACTGGAATTCCGCATCTGCGACGTACCGCTTACCGTGGATGAAACCTGCACCCTGGCAGCGCTTTTCCAGGCCGTATGCGCCAAGATCTACAAGCTCCGCGCCCAGAACCTCAATTTCATTATCTACAACCGCGCACTGGTGAACGAGAATAAATGGCGGGCTTCGCGCTACGGCATTGACGGTTACCTGATAGACTTCGGCAAGGAAATGGAAGTGAACGCACGGGGCCTTATACACGAACTGCTGGATTTTGTAGATGATGTGGTAGATGAGCTGGGCTCCCGGCCTTTTATTGAAAATACCAGGAAGATCCTGGAAGAAGGCACCGGGGCGGATAAGCAGCTGAAAGTATATGAGGAAAGCAATGACCTTACGGTGGTTACGGACTTTATCAAGGATCAGTTCCTTCAGGATATCTGATTTTACGGTCATTTTTTTATCTTTAAGCGGGAAGCTCCTTATACTTCAACCCTCATCAGTTACTAATATGTCTACCAGTACTCCCTCATCTAACGACACCAACACCAGCCCGTTCCCTCAGGAGTGGATAACGGCCAAAACGATAAAGACGATCAGTGGCTCAGCCCTATGTTGCTGGCTGATCACTCTTTTCTTTGACCTGGTATGCTTTACACCTATCAAAAACTTTCAGCTACATACTCTGCTGGTTTTACTGGTTAGCATCATTGGCTGTGTTGGCCTTGCGGTCAATAAGGTCTTCAGTTATAAAAGTGCAGATAAAAAGACGCTATGGCTGTTGGTCATTCCCAATGCAATGCTAATATACATCCACGCACTGGGCTTCCAGGTGGCAACCAAGGAGCTTGCAATAAGAGCTAATTCCAATGATGCTGAGAAGGTGGATCAGCACGCGGCGCTCTTTGATTTCCTTGCCAGGCAAACATCGTGGCTCCCCAGTAAGGAGCTGGAAATCAAAACCAGGGAATTCGAGATCAGAAAGGACACCCTGCAGCAGCTTAACAGGGCTCTAACAGACTCCATCAGTCAGCTGAACGGTAAGCTTAGACTCGTCAATACTATTTCCGAGAAAGACGGAGAAGCCGAAAACCTACTGAACCGGTTAAAAGCATTATCTGACAGCAGCACTCATTATAATACCCTGTACAGAAAATGCACTGCCTCCAACGCTGGTCTAAAGGACAGCCTAGCAGCGCTGAATGAGCATTTGAGGAGAATATCCAGTCCTTCTAATACAGAAAAGGGATTGAGTGAAAAACAGGCCGTCCTGCTCAGACGGATAGAGGACAAAAACGCTCTTATCAACAAATGGAATCAGACAATGCTGGGCCTAAAGCTTCCCGCTGCTGATATGGAACGAGTAATTAATGGCTATATGGGAGATGAACAATATTACAGAAAACTATTCCGCCCAATTCCCACAAATGTGCAGTAGGCGCAAACTTTCTTAACTTTGCACAATGAGCCTGCCTGTTAAACAACACTGGAAAATAGCCGTGCTTGACATGTATGAGGGCGTACCCAATGAGGGGATGCGCTGCATCCGGGAGATACTGGCGGAATACGGCGACAGGAACGGGCTTCAGCTGGAAGTGCACGAATACGAGGTACGGCAGCAGCAACAGGTACCCGATCTCTCCTACGATATTTACCTTTCTACCGGCGGTCCAGGCAGCCCTGTTGACAGCGAAGGCAGCGAGTGGGAAAAAGCCTATTTCGGGCTGATACAGGCATTGCTGCTGTGGAACGAATGGGAAGCCGTGAAGAAGCCTATGCTGTTCATCTGCCATTCCTTTCAGCTGATGTGCCGCTATTTCGGACTGGGCGAGGTATGCCAGCGCAAATCACCGGCATTTGGGGTCTTCCCGGTGCATAAGGTGAACAGCGGCGGGCAGGAAAGCAGTTTCCGCCTGCTACCCGATCCCTTTTATATTGTAGACAGCCGCTTCTGGCAGGTGATATCGCTGCGGAAAGATAAAATGGAGGCTATGGGCGCGCAGGTACTGGCCATAGAAAAAGAACGCCCCCATGTGCCCCTGGAAAGGGCGGTAATGGCTATACGCTTTACCCCGCAGTTCCTGGGTACACAGTTCCACCCTGAAGCAGATGCAGCCGGTATGCGAAAATACCTTTTACAGGAAGAGAAAAAAGATCATGTGATCCGCCATTACGGCGAAGAAAAATATACGAGCATGCTGGAACAGCTGACTGATCCGGAAAAGATCATGCTTACTCATAACCGGCTCATACCTACATTCCTGAACGACATCATTTATGATTCCCACCTTACGCACATATTACAATCAACACTTCAGTAAAAGTAAATACCAGGCTTTCTTAGACAGCCTGGCCACTGAAGCAGGACAGGCGCCTGCCTTCAGGGTAGCCGAAACCCCGGTGTTTGTGCCTGCTGCGCTCACCAGTAAGCTGGTGCAGGCCTGCGAGGAGATCGTGGAAGTGATATTGCGGCCCGATTTCAAGCAGCTCACCGCAGACGCCATCCCTCACCACCTGAAGGTGCCCGGAGAGAATGAGCACCCGCATTTCCTGATCATCGATTTTGCCGTTTGCCGCCAGGAGAACGGGGAGCTGGCGCCCCAGCTGATAGAGCTGCAGGGCTTTCCCAGCCTCTTTGCCTTCCAGGAGCTGATGGCCCGCCAGTTCCGTGTGCATTTTAATATACCCGATACCGTAGATAATTTCTTTAACGGCCTGAACGGAGACAGCTATTTTGCCCTGCTGCGCGAGCTGATCTGCGGGCCTTATCACCCGAAGGAAGTGATCCTGCTGGAACTGCGGCCGGAGGAACAGAAAACACGGATAGACTTCTACTATACCCAGCAAAAGCTGGGCATCCTACCCGTTTGCATCAACGATCTGATACAGGAAGGATCCCGGCTTTATTATCAGCACAATGGAGAAAAGATCTTGGTAAAACGTATATACAACCGCGTTATATTCGATGAGCTGTTCAAAAAGGAGTCCCCGCCCGGCGCCTATCCCAACCTGTTCCAGGAGCTGGATGTGGAATGGATCACACACCCCAACTGGTTCTACCGCATCAGCAAGTATATGCTGCCACTGATCCACAGCGAGTTTGCCCCCAAGAGCTGGTACCTGCATAAACTACCGGTAGTACCGTCTGACCTGGAGAATTATGTGTTGAAGCCCCTGTTCTCCTTCGCAGGCCAGGGAGTGATCATTGATGTAACGGCAACGGATATAGATAAGATCAAGGACCCGGAAAACTGGATACTGCAGCACAAAGTGCAGTATGCTCCCGTAATTTACACTCCGGGTGCTCCGGCCCACTGTGAGATCCGTATGATGTATATCTGGCCTGACGGCAGTCCGCGGCCCATGCTGGTACATAACCTGGCCAGGATCAGCCGGGGAAAGATGATCAGCGTGAGCAGCAACAGCCAGGATACCTGGGTAGGCGGCAGCTGCTGCTTCTTTGAGAAGTAAACAGAAAAAAAGATTTACCTTAATAGTTATAAATCCTGTATACCCTTATGTTTGGAAACGTAGCCCTTGATGTTGCCATTAGCCTGGTATTCATTTATCTGCTTTACAGCTTACTGGCTTCTATCGTACAGGAGCTGATCTCCCGTATGTTCAACCTGAGGGCGCGGCTGCTGACCAAAGCATTAAGGCGGCTCCTGGATAATGATATGCGGAAGAGCAATCTGGGCTACCTGGGACAGTTCACCTTCTTTAGCTTTCTTTACGAACAGGTATGGAGCATTATCTACTTCTTCCTTCCTTTTAAGAACAGCCCTTTCCTGAAGAAATTCTATGATCACCCGGGGATCAAATCACTGGGCGAGGACAGGGCCGCCAGCCGTCCGTCTTATATCAGTCCGCAGATGTTTGTTCAGAGCCTCATGCACATCCTGCGGGGCCCCGGCTTTGACGGCGCCAAAGATGACGAAGCTATACGGGTAAAGCAAAACCTGGAAGGCGGACAAACACTGATAGGGCCTGAAACACGCGAGCACCTGTTGAACCTGATAGAAGACGCCAAACATGAATCAGAAGAGTTCCGGCATAAGGTAGAGCAATGGTTTGATGAAGTAATGGCCCGCACCAGCGGCTGGTACAAAAAACAGACACAGGTAGTGCTGATCGTTGTGGGGTTTATCATTGCCTGGCAGTTCAATGTAGACTCTATCGCTATTACACGCATACTGGCAAAAGACAAGAAATCAAGGGAACAGATGGTGGCGCTTGCAACCAAACGTTATGAAGTATATGGTCAATACAAGGATAGCCTGCAACGTAAGATGGTGATCCGCGAAGACACCATTGAGATAGGCGACAGCGTGATCATCCGGACGGATACCGTATACCAGGCGTCCATACCCGACGAGGAAATGGATAGCCTGTACCGCAGCCTTTCCAACGATGCAGCGGAAGTGCAGAACATACTGGGCATCAGCCGGGGCGATTGCGGGGTTGACACAGATACCGCCTATGCCCGGCTCCGTGCCAGGATGGATACAGTGGCAGGCAGGCTGCTGTCGCCAACGGAACAGGAAAAATACAGGCAGGCCATGGAGGCAGTAGCCAAACGGAAAGTAGGCTGCTATACCCATCCCTATCAGCAGAACGGCTGGCTGGTTTTTGCGGGATGGATGATCACGGCGCTGGCGCTGTCATTAGGAGCGCCTTTCTGGTTTGACCTGCTGAACAAGGTAGTGCAGATCCGGACAACAGGGCCGCAGATCCAGTCATCACAGGCAGCGAAGACGAAAAAGTAAATCCCTACATATGCAACGCACAAATTTCTCTTCCGGCGCTCCCTGGGAGAACAAAGTTGGCTATTCAAGGGCCGTAAGGGTGGGCAACGTTATTGAAGTTTCAGGAACGGTGGCTGCAGACGGCGACAAAGTAGTAGCAGTAGGCCACGCCTACGAACAGACCAAGTACATACTGGCACGGATTGAAGCGGTGTTGGTAGCGGCGGGGGCCAGTCTGCACGATGTGGTTCGCACGCGCATGTTTGTAACGGATATTTCCCGCTGGGAAGAGATAGGCCGGGCCCATGGAGAGTTCTTTCAGAGCATTAAACCTGCAACGACGATGGTGGAAGTGAGGAAGTTGATAGATGACAGGTATCTGGTGGAGATTGAGGCAACGGCAGTGGTGTCTGAGAAACAGGGTCATTAGTCATTAGTCGTTAGGGATTGAAGCGAATAAAACCAGGTCAAACACTAACGACTAATAACTAAGGTCTAAAAATTATCTTCCAAATTTCTCCTCCCACTTCAGCATCCCTCCTACGAGGTTCTTCACGTTCTGAAAGCCCATTGTTTCGAGTATCATGGCGGCTTGCCCGCTGCGGTTACCGCTGCGGCAGTATACGATCACTTCTTTGTCTTTCAGGTCTTCCAGCTCATCTACCTGCATAGCCTGTATCTGTCCGAGAGGAACGAGGGTGCCCCCGATGTTAAAATCTGCGTGTTCATGAGGCTCGCGCACATCCACGATGTTCAGTTGCTCTCCGCTATCCAGGCGCTGTTTCAGTTCTTCAGATGTTATATTTTCCATATTTATCAAAAAATTTGACAGTAAATCAATCCTGCCAAGTTATGAATTATTCGTGAGTTGTGTCGTGCTGGGGGACAGGCGCCGAGTCTTTTACGGGTTTGACCGGTCCCAGCCAGATGTCGATACTTTCACCAGCGCGCACCATGTTAAGGTCGCCCAGGCTGTTGCGGCGGGCGGGCACCTGTTTGGTGATGTAAGCGTTCGCGGTGTCTGTTACCCCGGCATCAATGAGGGCGGTACCCAGGTTCAGGTTGCTGGCGTTCAGGATCTCGCGGGCTTCGAGGTAGGTAAGGCCTACCAGGTCGGGCACGGGATTCTCGATGCTGCCGGTACCACTGCTGAGCACCAGGGTGATGTTGCTGCCTTCAGGGATCATTTTACCCGGCTTGACGGTCCTGCCATTCAGCATTTGCTGTAATACGGTATTGGTGGCAAAATCGGGCTTATAGATCGTGTCGCCTACATTCAGGCGGCGGCTGTGCAGGGTCATTTCGGCGCTGCGGAAGGTAAGGCCTTCCAGGTCCGGCATGGCTACCATGGGCGGCACTACCTTATTGATGGTGAGGTAGATGGTACGTCCCACTTTCACCTGGGCGCCGGTTTCGGGTTGCTGTTCCCATACGGTGAGCGGCTTCAGGGAGTCGATATATATAGAGTCGCGCACGTCTGCTTCAAAGCCAGCTTTTTCCAGGAGCAGGATCGCTTCCCTTGCGTTCTTGTGGCGTACATCCGGTACTGTTAATATTTCATTGTGGCGGGTAATTACGCCCAGGAAAGCAAAGAACAGGATCCCGATTACCACCAGCAAGCCTAGTGCTATTAACAGGTTAAATCTGAAAGAGCGTTTGGTGATGGATTCAAACACGTTAGTTACTTGGTTTTTTATCATATTTTTAAAAAGCTTCAAGCTTACAGCTGCAAGCTCCAAGCTGTAAGCTTACATAATGAATTGCCTTCGAGAAGCAAGTATGCAGCGCAGGCATACTGCTTGTGGCTTGTAGCCAGCAGCTTGCAGCTATTGTTTCAAGCATTCTTCAATTAACATGCCGTAAAACTCCTGCAAAGTTCTACCGGAGGCACGTACCTGCTGGGGCACAAGGCTGTTCTCAGACTGGCCCGGCATGGTGTTGGCCTCCAGGAACCAGAGCTTATCGGTAGTTACTTCCCAGATAAAATCTATGCGGACGATGCCCCTGCAATTCAATTTGTTATAGAGGATGGAAGCTGTTTGCTGTACCCTTTTGGTAATTTCATCGGGCACCTGCGCCGGGGTAATCTCCTGGGAAACACCGGGTGTATATTTGGCTTCATAATCAAAGAATTCCTTGCTGCTGATCACTTCTGTGATAGGCAGTACGGTGATCTTGCCGTCTACCTTAAACAGGCCCATGGTGAGCTCGCGGCCTTTGATAAACTCTTCTATCAGTACCTGGCTGTCTTCCTTAAAGGCTTTTTCGATGGCTGCGGGCAGTTCTTCGGCTTTGGATACCTTAGACATGCCGATGCTGCTGCCCCCTTCCGCCGGTTTTACGAATACCGGGAGACGGAGCTGTTGCAGGATGGCCGCCGGATCATGGGGCTGATCCCTGAAAACATGCACAGACTTTGACACGTTCACCACATCCAGAGCGGCTACGATCTTATTGCAATAGCTTTTGTTAAAGGTGATAGCGGAAGTTACCATGCCGCAGCTGGTGAAAGGTATGCCGAGCATTTCGAAGTAACCCTGCAGACGGCCGTCTTCTCCCGGTGTGCCATGGATGCCGATGAATACCGCATCAAAACGGATCTTACTGCCGTTAAGGGTAAGGGTAAAATCGTTCTTATCCACTTCCACGGCGGCGCCGTCGGGTGTGGTATAGGTCCAACCCTCGCGGGTGATCACAATCTTATATACATTGTACTTGCTTTTGTCCAGCTGTTGTTCGATAACAGCTGCACTCTGAACGGATATAACGTATTCGCCGGAATATCCGCCGGCCACCAATGCAATGTTCTTATTCATCTGATATTGCTGAATTTTGTCTAAGACCTTTTCCTATAAGCGGGTAAAGATAAAAGAAAAAACCTTTATTTCCCCAAACCTTCGTTACCGGTGTCCAGTACGAACTTCCAGTTACCGGCGGCGTCTTTTTTCCAGATAGTGACGTAAGTGCCTTGGGTAGTAGTGTCTTTGGCGGCAAAGGTGTAGATGCCATAGGTGTAGGCCAGGTCGCCGGAGCTGGCTACGCTGGCAAAGCCGGGTTCCCAGGTGAGGGTAACGCCGGTGTCGTTCATGGATTCTATATACTTAAAAGCGTTATGTCCTTCCATGGGCGGGTTGGCTGCACGAAGCAGCACTGCGGTGCTGTCTGCATAAGCCAGGAAAGCGTAGCGGAAGCCTTTCTTGCGGGACAGATCGGAAAAATCGGTGTCGGCCTTCAGTACGGCCGCATGGGCTGCTTTGGTGTCTGTATCCTGCACGGCGGGCGCATTGCAGGCCATGGCGCATAACAGTAAGATCCATAACGCCGGAAAATAACGTAGCATTTTTCTCAGGATTTTACCTGAATATAAAATGAAAAAAGGAGAAAAGGCACAAAAAGCCCTTTCTCCTTTTTTAACGCTTCCTTATAATATCTTAGATATGTAATTTTTCTTTCTTGGCCAGGAGCTCGTCTACGGTTTCCTGGTACATTTCGTCCGGTATACAACAATCTACCGGGCACACAGCAGCACATTGCGGTTCTTCATGAAAACCCTGACACTCTGTACATTTATTGGGAACTATATAATAAGTATCTACGCTGATAGGCGCATTTGCCTGATCTGCATCAATAGAAGAGCCATCCATAAGGGTATAGGAGCCCTTTACAGTGGTGCCATCTGCAATACGCCATTCCACTCCACCCTCATAAATAGCATTGTTAGGGCACTCCGGTTCGCACGCGCCACAGTTAATACACTCATCTGTTATCTTAATTGCCATAGTATAAACTTTTTGTTTAAGTGGTAAGCCATTAATTTTGTTAACAAAAATAGAATTTCCGGAATTAAAAAGTTTAAATATTTCTTATCCATACATGAACAATACAGAAAAAGTAGCTGCCCTGGTGCGTTTACGCCAATACCTGACCAGTGATGAGCCGGCGTTGCAAAATGTTAAAGAGCAGGCTTTCCTTGCCAACGGGTGGTTTACCCCCGCATCTATTGAAATGGCTGTCCAAAATATCTGCCAATATTTCCTGGATGAATCCCTGCTCTCCGGCTGGCTGGAGGCCTATCCCAAAGTGGGGACGCAGGCTCCCCGTACTGTAGGGATTGTGGCGGCAGGCAATATTCCATTGGTGAGCTTTCACGACTGGCTCTGCGGTTTCCTCAGCGGCCACCGGGTAAAGCTGAAGCTGTCTTCCAAAGATTCGGTACTGATCACCCATGTGCTGGCCAAGATCGCGGAATGGTATCCGGCCTTTGCAGCGCAAACCCAGACCAGCGAGATGCTGAAGGACTGCGACGCTTATATTGCCACCGGCAGTAATAATTCTGCCCGTTATTTCGAATACTACTTCTCGAAGTTCCCGCATATTATCCGCCGTAACCGTACCTCAGCCGCACTGCTCACAGGCCGGGAGACGGAGGCGGAACTGCAGGCCCTGGCAGATGATGTGATGCTTTACTTTGGCCTGGGCTGCCGTAATGTAACCAAGGTGTTTGTGCCCGAAGGCTATGACTTTACACCGCTGCTGAAGGCACTGGAAAAGTATGATCACCTGATGGATCATCATAAGTACAGGAACAACTACGATTATAACCTGGCGCTCCTGTTGCTGAACAGTAATGCCTACCTGACCAATGGCAGTATCCTGCTGCATGAATCCGCGTCCCTCTTCTCTCCTATCAGCGTGCTGCACTACGGCTACTATAAAGACGGTACCGTGCAGGCGGCGGAGCTGCTGGCCAATGAAGACCTGCAATGCCTGGTGGGACAGGGTTTTACGGCCTTCGGACAGGCGCAGCTACCTTCCCTGACAGATTATGCAGATGGAGTGGATACGATGGCATTCCTGGAAGCGTTATAGTATAGAGGCAGCTAACATTCTGTCGCTTAGATTGTTATTCTGACAGTGGCGAATGGTATCTTGTCATGCTGCAAACGTTTGGAGTTTAACTATTTATTTATATTTCATATAAAAAACTGTTAAAGTGAACCGACCCTAATAACACTGATACTGCCGGAGGCTTAAATTTGTATTCGAGGCATATAAATTGATAGCTTATCAGTGTATTCAACCTCAATTAACTTTAAACTTTCAGATATATGAAATTTCGACAAATTGCTGCGACTGTGCTAATTAGTGCGGCGACTGCCTTTGCCAGCATATTTGTTTACAGCAAGTATTTTGAAAACCGGCAGGCAGGCCCCTATCAGAATGGATCAAATAATATCCCTGTAAACTATACCAGCTACATGCCTGGTACGGAGACCAGGAACATCACCCCTCCAACCGACTTTACCCAGGCGGCGAAGATCGCATTACCGGGCGTAGTTCATATCAAGACAAAGATCAACCCGCGCCAGGTGACCAACAACCTGCAAAGAAGAAGATCTATCCTGCAGGACCTCTTTGGTGATGATTTCTTTGGAGACGAGTTCCAGGGAGAAGGCGGCGGACGCCGTTATTATATACCGGGCCAGATGGCTTCCGGCTCTGGTGTGCTGATCTCTGACGATGGTTACATCGTGACCAACAATCACGTGGTAGACCAGGCAGACGAGATAGACGTAACACTGAATAACAACCGTAACTACAAGGCCAAGGTAGTAGGCGTTGACCCGAATACCGACCTGGCCGTGATCAAGATCGAGGCACGTAACCTGCCTTATCTGATCTATGGCAACTCTGACGACATCCAGGTAGGGCAATGGGTACTGGCAGTAGGTTATCCGCTGAACCTGGAGACCACTGTTACCGCCGGTATCGTGAGCGCCAAAGCGCGTACCATCGGCATCAACAAAAGGAACCGCAGGAGCGCGATAGAATCCTTCATACAGACGGATGCTGCCGTGAACCAGGGTAACAGCGGCGGCGCATTGATCAATACCGCGGGTGAGCTGATAGGCATTAACTCTGCCATCGCTTCTCCCACAGGCGCTTACGCCGGTTACTCTTACGCCATCCCCGTGAACCTGATGAAGAAAGTGGTGAACGACCTGATGAAGTATGGCAACGTACAACGTGCTTACCTGGGCATCAACTATATTGATCCCAGCGGATTGTCTGAAGATGAACTGAAACAGCGCGGCATCAGAAGGGATATTGACGGCGTAGTGGTACAGGATGTTCCCGCCAGCGGCGCTGCTGCTGAAGCAGGGATCCACAAGGGCGATATCATCACCAAGATCAATGGTATATCTACCCCTTCCATCCCGGAAATGACAGAGCAGATCGCCCGTTATAAACCCGGTGATAAGATCAGCATCAGCTACCTGCGTGATGAGAAAGAGTATACCGTGAACAACGTGATGCTGAAGAATGAAGACGGCGGCACTGATATTGTAAAGGTGAGCATTCTGGATAAGCTGGGTGCAGACCTGGTGACCTTACAGAAGAATGATGCAGCCAAGCTGGGGATCAAAGGAGGCGTGTTTGTGAATGATGTAGGCAGCGGGCTGCTGAAAAAGCAGACGAATATGAAGCCGGGCTTTGTGATATTGAAAGCAGGCGGAACAGCAGTGGGTACTGTGGATGATCTGAAGAAGGTGTTGCAGAAACAGGCTAAGGTGCAGCTGGAAGGGATGTATCCTGATTATACAGGTGTGTATTATTACAATGTGGATTTGAATGGAGGAAGTAGTGAGGAGTTTTAGAAAGAGTTTTTTATAGGTTTTATAGGTTAGGAAAAGTCCTGGTTCAGACCAGGGCTTTTTTTATGTTGATTCCATTGGGAGATTGCTTCGTCGCCCTGCGCACGCGGCCGCGTAGCTCCTCGCAATGACGGGGATGGAGGCCATGGCGTCATTGTGTTATGCCGTTTGGAGATTGCTTCGTCGCCCTGCGCACGCGGCTACGCGGCTCCTCGCAATGACGGAGGAGATAAGCGCGATGACTAAACCGGAAAACTATAGATTTATTACTCCCTTCAGCTGAGCGAAGAACTCATCTTTTTTACGGGAAGAGATAGGAATGTTTTTCTGATCGCTCATTACAACGGCGGTGCCGAGGCCTTTGATGATCTTAACGATATGGTGAATATTGATGAGGAAGGATTTGTGCACACGGTAGAATCCCTTGTCGGACAACATTTCCTCGTATTCTTTCAGTGATTTGGAGATCAGGTGGGAAACGTTGTTGATCAGCTGGATCTTGGTATAGCTGTCGAATGCCTCGCAGTAGATGATATCTTTCAGGTCTATCACGTTATAGCCATCGTTCACGGGGATCACTATCTTGGAGAAGGCGTTGTCGTTGTTCTTTACGTAGTCTTTCAGGATGGACGCCAGTTCGTTAAGGCGTCCCTTTTTGCTCTTCTTCACTTTTTCCAGGGCGTCTTCCACCTCGCTCACCTTGATGGGCTTGAGGAGATAGTCCAGCGCTGCAAACTTGATGGCCTGCAGGGCATACTCCTGGAATGCGGTAATGAAGATCACCTCAAAGTTGAGAACGGGGAACATTTCAAGCAACTGGAAGCCGTTGTGAGGAGGCATTTCAATATCAAGAAATAAAACGTCGATGGGATTGCTCTTGATCATTTCAGCAGCTTCGTGGATATTCTGAGCTTCCCCTATCACTGTAACATCCTTACAGTAATTCTCTAAAATATTTCGTAAAATATGGATGTTGCGGACTTCATCGTCTACAATCGCAGCTTTTATAATACTCATAACATCTTAACAATGGGAATCAGAATTTCTACCAGGGTACCTTCCTTGTTGCCAAACCCAGACTTAAATTTATCAATTATTTCTAACTTTCCAACACTTCCATTAAAAGATTTTATAATCTGCAGGCGCTCCTTAATAACGCTCAGGGCGGTTGATTCATGCTTCACCAGGCGTCCTGTTTTAATGCTGTTGGAGTGTTCCCAGCCTATCCCGTCGTCATCTACCGAGCAATATAAGAGGTCGTCTACCATTTCCAGCTTTATTTCCAGGTGACCGGCGCTGTTCTTGGGAGCCAGACCATGTTTGATCGCATTTTCCACAATCGGTTGTATGATCATCGGCGGTATATAGACCGTATAGTCTTTCAGTTCAGGCTCAATATCAAAATGATATGTAAAGCTATGCGCAAATCTGATCTTTTCCAATTCCAGGTAGCGGGTCAGGAAGGCCGTTTCTTCCTCGAGGGAAATATAGGATTTCCGCGAATTATTCAGCATCTGGCGCATCAGGGTGGCAAAGTCGGCCAGGAAGTTGAGCGCCTGCTTCTCCTCTTTTTCCAGGATCAGATGTTGTACTGAGTTCAGGGAATTGAAGATGAAATGCGGGTTCATCTGGTTGGTCAGCGCTTTGGCTTCCAGCTCGGCAATGCGCCGGTTGTAATCCGTTTTGTTCTTCTCAGCCTGTTTGATACGCTTTACGATATAACGCAGGATGGCCAGTATGCACAGCAATCCAAGCAGGATGAGAATCCCCCTCGCCCACCATTGCTGGTACCATTGCGGCAGGATGTTGACCGATATCGTCAGGGGCTGGCTCCAATCGCTTTTGAACTTGCGGGCCCGTAACAATAGCTTATAACTACCGGGCTGCAGATCAGGGAAAGGAATGATATTGCTCATGGTGGTGGTCCACCCGGCAGAAGTATCGCTGGAGAAATTGTACTGGTACTCCACCAGGTCCGGCAAATCGAAGGCGATGGCGCCAAACTCCACTTCGAAGGAAGTTTTCCGCTTGTACATATGTACGAAACTGGTGGCGGGCAGATAGGTGCTGTCACCATAACGTATAGCGCTGAGGTATACGGTAGGCGGCACGGAATCTACAGGCAGATTATGATCCTTGAAATAGCAAAGGCCGTTGGAGGTAGCGATGTAGAGCATTCCCTGCTGGTAGAATACACCGCGGATATCGTCAGACATCAGTCCGTCATTGGACGAGATGTTCCGTGTAATGGTCATTTCCTTCACATCGATCACAGATACACCGCGGTTAGTGGCTACGTACAGGCGGCCGATGCCGTCGTAGTAGAGCTGCTGGCAGATATCGCTGGCAAGGTTATCGGCAGTGCTGAGATGTTTCAGTACGCGGTTGTTGCGCATTACGTAAATACCCTGATCGCTGGTGCCTACCCAGAGATAGCCATCTATCAGCTTCAGGTCTTTGATGCTCTGGCGCAGGGAATCGCCTTCACCAAATGCCGGCCGGATGTTCTTCGTTCGGTCAGACCCGTAATACAGGCCGCTGTTAGTGCCCAGGTAGTACGAGGTATCTGTTCCCACGATGGAGGTGATGAGCAGCTCCTCCCGGTTAACGGTGTATTCGTTCAGGAGGGACACCTGGTCCTTTGCTGCTATCCTTACTTTACCACCGGGAGAAACGTCTACATCTTTCAGGTTCTTTATTGCCTGGAGGACGGAGATCTGCTGGCGGCGGGTATTAAAGGAGTACAGGCCATTATCGGCCCCTAACAGTATTTCATCGTTACGGTAAGGCAATATGCTGAAGATGCTGTTACGGCCGCGGGAAGTATCCAGGGTATGCACGCGGATGTGGTGGCTGCTGTCTATCGTATTGAGCACGCCAGCGTTCTGGCCTACGAGCAACATCCCGGTGGTCCTGTCGCGCAATATACTGAAGATAGAATGCGAATAAAGGCCGTTGGTATTGTCGCGGTAGTTGAAATAAAAGTTCTTGAAGGGGATATTGTATACGCCATCGCCGAAGGTGGAGATCCAGATATTACCATCGCGGTCTCTCAGGATAGACGTGATATAATGGTTGTCCAGCAGCTTGGACATGTTTTTGGCGCCCTGGAAAAAGTCCTTTAAAAAGAACAAGGCGCGTTGGGTGCCTATCCAGAGGTTGTCGTTGTCGATACAGACATCGGTGATCTCATCTTTAATCCCCCAGTCGCGGCCGTTGAAAAAGCAGACCACTTCCTTAAGGGTATAGCTGTAAAGCGTATTCTTCGTAATAATGACGGGGTTAGCGCGTACGCGGGCTGCGAAGGCCTCATCGTCCATCGGGTAGGGTGAAACGGGGAAGATCTTCAGGTCCTTATTGTTGTCGTCCTTAAAGGAGCTCAGGTGGAAGGAAGATTGCAGGGGCTTGAAGAGCGGACCATTCCGCAGGAAGTAGAAGATATCGAACTGCTGATCACCAAACTTGTTATACTCGGTCTGCCGCTTCTCCACGTTATGCTTGATGAGGCGGTTATCAGTATTGAGAAACCAGACATTAGCGGAACTATCCTCGAACGCGTACTGCATGTAATGCCCATGACTGTTGAACTGCAGGGACGAATCATTTTTGTACGAATGGATGACATAGTTCGAGTAGAAGGAGGGCATACCGTTGAGGGTGAAGAACCATACCCGCCCTTTTGAGTCAGGGGCCAGTTTGATCACGTCGTTATCGGTAAGCCCATCCTTTTTAGAATAATTCTGGAAGCGTTTGCCATCGAACTTACTGACGCCGGTAGGCGTAGCAAACCAGATGAACCCATCCTTATCCTGCACGGCAGTATACACGGTCGCATTGGCAAGGCCGTCTTTCACGTTATAATTACGCGGCATGAACCCCTGCGCCAGGGCCCGGTTCCCTGTGCACAGCACCATTAATACCAGCAGTATGTAACGGGCATTGGGCATAATGTATGTTTTCACAGGGTATAGGATGGTCCTCAATTCGTATTTCATCAATGGCCTTAGTATGCCCGTGCAAACAGCACGCGCTGGGTAGAAGGTTTACCTGTAAGGATACAGGCGCCTGCTTCCTGCGGGTTGTTTAAAGGGATACAGCGAATAGTAGCCTTCGTGCGCTCTTTGATCGCTTCTTCCGTTTCGGTGGTGCCGTCCCAGTGTGCTGATATAAAACCACCTTTTTCATCCAGCAACCTTTCAAATTCTTCAAATGAATTGGCGGGAGTAATGTGCGTATCGCGGTAGGCTTTGGCCTTGTTGTAAATATTCTGTTGGATCTCTTCCAGCAGGTCTTTGATGCGTGCGGCGATGCCATCCAGGGAGAGGCTGGATTTCTCTTTGGTATCGCGGCGGGCCACTTCTGCCACATTGTTTTCCAGGTCTCTGGCGCCGATGGCGATGCGTACGGGTACGCCTTTCATTTCGTATTCGGCGAATTTCCAACCCGGACGGGCATTGTCTGAATCGTCGTATTTAACAGACACGCCCAGGCGTTTCAGGTCTTGCACGATCTCTGCTACTTTGGCATCTATTTTCGATTTCTGCTCTTCGTTCTTATAGATCGGTACGATCACCACCTGGAGGGGAGCGATACGGGGAGGCAGCACCAGGCCGTCGTCGTCGCTGTGGGTCATTACCAGGGCGCCGATCAGGCGGGTGGAAACACCCCAGGAGGTAGCCCATACGTATTCCAGTTTATTCTCCTTGTTGGAGAACTGTACGTCGAAGGCTTTGGCGAAGTTCTGGCCCAGGAAGTGGGAAGTACCGGCCTGCAGGGCTTTACCGTCCTGCATGAGGGCTTCGATACAGTAGGTATCTACTGCACCGGCGAACCTTTCTGCGGGGGATTTTACGCCTTTGATCACTGGCATGGCCATGTAGTTCTCGGCAAAGTCGGCATATACTTCCAGCATACGGCGTGTTTCTTCTACCGCTTCATCAGGGGTAGCGTGGGCGGTATGGCCTTCCTGCCAGAGGAATTCAGCAGTACGCAGGAAAAGGCGGGTACGCATTTCCCAGCGCACAACGTTCGCCCACTGGTTGATCAGCAGGGGCAGGTCGCGGTAGGACTGGATCCAGTCTTTATATGTATTCCAGATGATTGTTTCGGAGGTAGGGCGGATGATGAGCTCTTCTTCCAGCTTGGCTTCGGGATCAACGATAACTCCGCCGCCGTTGGGATCGTTCTTCAGGCGGTAGTGGGTCACTACTGCGCATTCTTTGGCAAATCCTTCTACGTGGTCAGCTTCACGGCTCAGGAAGCTTTTGGGAATGAACAGGGGGAAATAGGCGTTCTGGTGGCCGGTATCTTTAAACATCTTATCGAGTACGTCGCGCATACCCTCCCACAAGGCAAAACCATACGGTTTTATCACCATACATCCTTTTACAGGCGAATAATCTGCTAAACCACCTTTCAGCACGAGGTCGTTATACCATTGCGAATAGTCTACTGAA
>Ga0207426_1001167_pt1 | contig 23525 bp, 20 predicted proteins | sample AraplaMF_Cvi_mMS_FD_184265 | JGI IMG/M metagenome (GOLD analysis project Ga0207426, IMG submission 184265) | Arabidopsis root microbial communities from the University of North Carolina, USA - plate scrape MF_Cvi_mMS (SPAdes) (version 2) | ecosystem: Host-associated > Plants > Roots > Endosphere... | reverse complement strand
CAGGGACCGCGGCTGGTTCGGCGTGAAGAAGGGCTGCGACGCCGGGGACTGCGGGGCGTGCACCGTGCACGTCGACGGCGAACCCGTCCACAGCTGTCTCTACCCCGCGGTACGAGCCGAGGGGCGTGCGGTGACCACCGTGGAGGGGCTGGCCGACCCGACGGGTGAACCACACCCCGTGCAGCAAAAGTTCCTGGACGCCCAGGGCTTCCAGTGCGGGTTCTGCACGGCCGGGTTCCTGATGACCACCGCGAAGCTCGACGCGGACCAGCTGACCGACCTTCCCCGCGCACTGAAGGGCAACCTCTGCCGCTGCACCGGCTACCGGGCGATCGAGGACGCCGTCCGCGGTGTCCGGCACGTCGAGGAGACCTGCCCGGGGCAGTCGGTCGGCCGCAACCTGGGCGCCCCGGCCGGGCCGCAGGTGGTCACCGGCACCGCCCGCTACACCTTCGACATCGAGGTCGAGGGGCTGCTGCACATGAAGCTGCTGCGCTCCCCGCACCCGCACGCCCGGATCGTCTCCCTCGACACCGCCGACGCCCTGCGGGTGCCCGGTGTGCACGCGGTGCTCACCCACGAGGACGCCCCCGAGCGGCTGTTCTCCACGGCCCGCCACGAACACCCCACCGAGGACCCCGACGACACCCGGGTGCTGGACGACGTGGTCCGGTTCGTCGGGCAGCGGGTGGCGGCCGTGGTCGCCGACAGCGAGGCGGCGGCGGAGGAGGGCTGCCGCCGGATCGTCGTGGAGTACGAGCACCTGCCGTACGTCCTCGACCCGGAGGCGGCGATGCGCCCCGGCGCCCCGGTGATCCACCCCAAGGGCCCCGAGACGCGGATCGCACGGGCGCAGGACAACGTCGTCGGCGAGGTGCACGGCGAGATCGGCAGCGTCGAGGAGGGCTTCGCGGACGCCGATGTCGTCTACGAGGACACCTTCCGTACCCAGCGGGTGCAGCACGCCAGCCTGGAGACGCACGGGGCCCTCGCCTACTTCGAGGAGAACGAGGCCGGCGGGGAACGGATCGTGGTCCGCTCCAGCACCCAGGTCCCGTTCCTGACCCGCCGCGCCCTGTGCGCGCTCTACGACCTGCCGCCGGACGGGGTCCGGGTGGTCGCGGGCCGGGTCGGCGGCCGATTCGGCGGCAAACAGGAGATGCTGGCCGAGGACATCGTGGTGCTCGCCGCGATGCGGCTGAAGCGGCCGGTGAAGCTGGAGTTCACCCGTGCCGAGCAGTTCTTCGGCGCCACCACCCGGCACCCGTTCACCATCGGCATCAAGGCGGGCGCGAAACGGGACGGCACCCTCACCGCGCTCCAGCTCCGGGTGGTCTCCAACACCGGCGCGTACGGCAACCACGGCCCCGCCGTGATGTTCCACAGCGTCGGCGAATCAATGGCCGTCTACCGCGCGCCGCACAAGAAGGTGAACGCCTTCTCCGTCTACACCAACTGCGTCCCGGCCGGGGCGTTCCGCGGCTACGGGCTGGGGCAGGTGACCTTCGCCGTGGAGTCGGCGATGGACGAACTCGCCCGCCGGCTCGGCATCGACCCGCTGGTCTTCCGGGAGCGCAACATCATCGGCCCCGGCGAGCACCTGGTCAGTCCCGGCGGTGAGGAGGAGGACCTGCACCTCGCCAGCTACGGACTCGACCAGTGCCTCCAGGTCGTCCGCGACGCCCTCGCGGAGGACCGCGGCGCCGACGCGGTACCCGAGGGCTGGCTGGTCGGACAGGGCACCGCGATGTCGATGATCGCCACCGGACCGCCCGGCGGGCACTTCGCCGACGCGACGGTGACGCTGCTGGAGGACGGCAGGTACGACATCGCGGTGGGCACCGCGGAGTTCGGCAACGGCACCACCACCGTCCACCAGCAGATCACCGCCGGGGCGCTGGGCACCACCGTGGACCGGATCACCATCCGGCAGTCGGACACCGATGTGGTGCGGCACGACACCGGCGCCTTCGGCTCGGCCGGGACGGTGGTGGCCGGCAAGGCCGTGATGCAGGCCGCCAACGGTCTGGCCGAGCGGATCCTGACCTTCGCCGCCGAGCACGCCAGGACCCCGCGCAGCCTGTGCCGGCTGCTGGCCGACGCGGTGGAGTGCGACGGGCGGCCGGTGCCGCTCAAGGAACTCCACGAGGCCGCGCACGACAAGGGCGTGCCGCTGACGGCCGACGGGCACTGGGGCGGCTCGCCCCGCTCGGTGGCCTTCAACGCCCAGTGGTTCCGGATCGCCGTCGACCCCGGCACCGGCGAGATCAGGATCCTGCGCAGCGTCCACTCGGCCGACGCGGGACGGGTCATGAACCCCCTGCAGTGCCGGGGCCAGGTCGAGGGCGGAGTCGCCCAGGCGCTCGGCGCGACCCTCTTCGAGCAGGTCCTGGTCGACGACGGCGGCAAGGTCATCACCCCCGCGTTCCGCCGCTACCGGCTGCCGGCCTACGCCGATGTCCCGCGCACCGAGGTGCACTTCATGCAGACCTCGGACGCGATCGGGCCCCTGGGCGCCAAGTCGATGAGCGAGAGCCCGTTCAACCCCGTGGCACCCGCCTTCGCCAACGCCCTGCGCGACGCCACCGGAGTGCGGTTCACCGAGCTTCCGCTGCTGCGCGACCGGGTGTGGCTGGCCCTGGAGGAGCACCGGGCGGCCGGCGGGGTGCCGGGCCGGCCGACCGGGCGGCATCCCTCCCGCGAGGGGTCGGTGTGAGCGGCCCCCCCCGGCGGACCCGGCTTCGGACCTGCCGCCCCCATGGCCCCCTTTGCCTCACATCAGCGAGCTGATGGCGCGGAACCAGCTGGCATCCGTGGTTCAGCGGCGGCCCGGTCGGGCATCACAGGGAGGCAGCCGCCGCGCGGATCACCCAAGGGGGTCTCGAATGAGCCGACTCGGCCCGCCGTCCCGCACCACCGCCGTAGGTCCGGCGCCCGAGGACGCCGTACCTCCCGGCCCCCGGTGCTTCCTGATCCGCGGTCAGCTGCGGCGCCCGCTCGCGCTGACCGTCGCCCAGCTGCGCGAGCGATGGCCGCAGCGGCGCGCCGAGGTGGTCTTCGACTGCACCACGAACGGGCCCCAGCACCACACCTTCGAGGGACCCCTGCTCCGGGAGGTCATCGACGCGGCGGAACCGGCCTTCGACGTGCGCCGGCGCAAGGACCGCTCCCGCTACGTCCTGGCGGTCACCGGCCGGGACGGGCACCACGCCGCACTGTCCTGGGCGGAGCTCGACGCGGACTTCGGCGACGCACCGGTCCTGCTGGCCACGGCCATGGACGGGCGGCCGCTCGACGCGGCGGGCAGCCAGCTCGTGGTCCCGTCCGACCGCTGCGGGGCCCGCTACATCAGCGCGGTCACCGGCATCTGGTTCGGGACCTGCGCCCCGCCCGAGGCCGACGGGTTCCGCTCCGGCGGGCCGGGGCCGGGCGCGTCCTGAGAGCCGCCGGCCGGGCCGAAGTCCCCGCGGAGCCGGGGACTTCGGCGGGCCCGTGCTCAGACGGCGGCGAGCGCGATCTCGGTCGACTTGACCAGCGCCGTGACCTCGGCGCCGGCGGCCAGGCCCAGGTCCTCGGCCGCGTCCCTGGTGATCGCGGCGGTCAGCTCGCCGCCGGCGACGGCGACCTTGACGCCCGCCATCGCGCCGCCGGTGGTGACCTCGGTGACGGTGCCGGGGATCCGGTTGCGGATGCTCAGCCCGTCCACCGCGCCGGTCGCGAGCGCGACCTCGGTGGACTTGATCAGGGTGCGCACCGCGCTGCCTTCGGCGAGGCCCAGCTCCTTCACCGCCTCCAGGGTGATCGCGGCGGTGATCTCCTGGCCGCCGTCCAGACGGACCCTGACGGTCGCCATGACCTCTCCTGGGGTCACGGAGAGAACGGTGCCGGAAATCTGGTTACGGATGCTCAGGCTCATGGAAATGCCTCACCGGGGGAGTGGAAAGCGAAGGGTGGAATGTCGCGTTTTCCCTGCTGTGATATCCGCACCCTAACCACACGACGCGCCGCGGTCCGGGCACGCATGGCAGATGCCGGGCGGATATCGGAATGCGCCGGGCAAAGCAGCGGACGCGGGGAGAATTCCGCCGGGCATTCGGGCCGCGCACCGGTCGGTGGGCCGCCTTTCGTTCCTTCCTCCAGGCGGCCTGGCATCTGCCATATAGCTTCCCCCGATGAATTGCAAATGCGAGGTGATGCGGCATATCTTGTCGCACATGCAGTCCTACACGATCGGCCAGGCGGCGCGGCTGCTGGGCGTCAGCCCGGACACCGCCCGCCGCTGGGCGGACGCCGGAAAGGTCGCGACCCATCGCGACGACGGCGGCCGCCGCCTCATCGACGGCCGTGATCTGGCCGCCTTCTCCATCGAGGTGGCGCAGAACGGCACCGGTGAGGACGACGCCTCGTACACCTCCGCGCGCAATGCCTTCCCGGGCATCGTCACCGCCGTCAAGCTCGGCGATGTCGCCGCCCAGGTCGAGATCCAGGCCGGTCCGCACCGCCTGGTGTCCCTGCTGACCCGGGAAGCGGTGGAGGAACTGGGTCTGGAGGTCGGCATGCAGGCCACCGCCCGCGTGAAGTCCACCAGCGTGCACATCGACCGCACCTGACCCACCGCGGCAGCACCCCCAGCCGATCCGCAACCACCGTCCCCCACCGGCCGGCTGCCCCATACCAGCGGCGTCGCCCGTCCACGGCGCGGCTTTTCCCATCCGCTCGGACGACACCCGTCGTCCCGCGTTCCAAGGAGTCCCGCCCCATGTCCCAGCACTTCACCGGACGCCGCGCCGCCGCCGCGCTCGTCACCGCCGCCCTCCTGCTGCCGCTCGCCGCCTGCGGCGGCAACGACGACAGCAAGAAGGACCAGGGCGCCGGGAAGTCCGGCGGCAGCGCGGCCCCCAAGGCGGACCTCACGGTGCTCGCCGCCTCGTCGCTGACCGACGTCTTCAAGAAGGCCGGCGCGGTGTACGAGAAGGAGCACCCCGGCACGAAGGTGCACTTCTCCTTCGCCGGTTCCCAGGAACTGGCCGCCCAGGTCAGGGAGGGCGCCCCCGCCGACGCCGTGGTCACCGCCGACACCAAGACCATGGACGGGCTCACGGCCGACGTCGGCACGCCCACCGTCATCGCCAAGAACCGCCTGGTCATCGCCACCGGCGAGGGCAACCCCAAGAAGATCGAGAACCTCAAGGCGCTCACCGACAGCAAGCTGAAGGTCGTCCTCGCCGCTTCCGAGGTGCCCGTGGGCCGCTACAGCAAGCAGGTCCTGGACGCCCAGAAGCTGAAGGTCGCGCCGGTTTCGCAGGAGCCCAACGTCCGTGCGGTGCTCAGCAAGGTCGAGCTCGGCGAGGCCGACGCCGGCATCGTCTACAAGACGGACGCCGCCACCGCGCCGAAGAAGGTCGACGCCGTCGACATCCCCGACGCACAGAACGCCGTCGCCTCCTACCCGGCCGCGACCCTGAAGGCCTCTCAGCACGGGGCCGCCGCGGCCGCGTTCGTGAAGTGGCTGAGCACGCCCGAGGCACAGAAGATCCTGCGGCAGGCCGGCTTCCAGAAGCCGTGACCCGGTGCGGCGCGCACGGACCGTCCGGCCCGGGGGAGCGGGCCGGCCCGGGCGCGCCGCCGTACACCGGCCCGGCCTGCCGCCCCGATCCCAGGAACGCCGATGACTCGCCTCCGCACCCTCGCCCCGCCCCGCGCGGGCCGGATCCGCGCGCCCGGCAGCCGTGCCCCGATCGCGCTGGCCGTGCCCGGGCTGGTGGCCGTCGCGTTCCTGCTGATGCCGCTGCTCGGCATCCTCGCCCGCACCGCCTGGAGCGATCTCGGCACCCATCTGACCAGCCCCGGCGTCCTCGAAGCGCTCCGGCTGTCGCTGCTGGTGTCCTTCTCGGCGCTGGGGCTCTCGCTGCTGCTGGGGGTACCGCTGGCCTGGCTGCTGGCCCGGGTCGACTTCCCCGGCAAGGCGCTGGTCCGCTCGCTGGTGCTGCTGCCGATGGTGCTGCCGCCGACCGTCGGCGGTGTCGCCCTGCTGATGGGCTTCGGCCGCCGCGGCCTCCTCGGCCCCTGGCTGGAGGACACCTTCGGCATCGTGCTGCCGTTCCACACCTCCGGCGCGGTGGTCGCCGCCACCTTCGTCGCGATGCCGTTCCTCGTCATCAGCCTGGAGGGCACGCTCGCCGGACTGCGCACCAGCTACGAGGAGACCGCGGCCTCCCTCGGCGCCTCGCCCGTACGGGTCTTCCGGACCGTCACCCTCCCCATGGTCGCCCCCGGCCTCGCCGCCGGCGCCGCACTGACCTGGGCCCGCGCGCTCGGTGAGTTCGGCGCGACGATCACCTTCGCCGGCAACCTGCCCGGCACCACCCAGACCCTGCCGCTCCAGGTCTACCTGCTGCTCCAGGGATCCCCGGAGGCCGCCACCTCGGTCTCGCTGCTGCTGCTCGTCATCGCCATGGGCGTCCTGGTCTGCCTGCGCGGCCGCTGGACCGGCGCCACCACCGCCCGCACCGCCCGCACCGTACCCACCACCGACGACACCGGCCTCGCGCCGCCGCCCGCGCCGCGCACCGAGGAGCCCGTCACGACCCCGCCGGCCCCCGGGGACCGCTGGCCGCTGCACGCCGACGTCACCGGCTTCAACCAGCTGACCCTGGACGCCGAACCGGGCACCACCCTCGCCGTCGTCGGCCCCAACGGCGCCGGAAAGACCACCCTGTTGCGCGCCCTGCTCGGGCTCACCCCGCGCGCCCGTGCCACGCTCCGCCTCGGCGGCACCGACGTGACCGTCCTGCCCCCGCACCGCCGCGGCGTCGCCTGGGTCCCCCAGGACGGCGCGCTCTTCCCCCACCTGACGGCCCTGGCCAACACCGCGTACGGGCTGCGCGCCCACGGCACCCCGCGCGCCGAGGCCCGCCGCACGGCACAGCTCTGGCTCGACCGGCTCGGCGTCGGCCCCCTCGCGCACCGCAAGCCCGCCCAGCTCTCCGGCGGGCAGGCGCAACGCGTCGCCCTCGCCAGGGCGTTGGCCGCCCGGCCCCGGCTGCTGCTGCTCGACGAACCGCTCGCCGCGCTCGACCAGACCACCCGCGCCCATGTCCGGCACACCCTGCGCCGCCATCTCGCGGGATTCGGGGGCGTCTGCCTGATCGTCACCCATGACCCCGTGGAGGCGGTCTCGCTCGCCGACCGCGTCCTCGTCCTGGAGGACGGCCGCGCCCTCCAGGACGCCCCGCCCGCCGAGGTCACCCGGCACCCGCGCTCGCCCTGGGTGGCCCGGATGCTCGGCCGCAACGCCTGGCCGGGCACCGCCACCGAGGACGGCCTCGCGCTCGCCGGCGGCGGCCGTCTCGTCGCCGCCGACCGGATCCCCGGCGGAACCAGGGCGCTGGCGATCATCGCCCCCGAGGCCGTGTCCTTGCACCTCGACCCGCCCACCGGCAGCCCCCGCAACGTCTGGCCGGGCACCGTCCGGGAGATCACCTCGGCGGGCAGCCGGCTGCGGATCCTCGTCACCTCGCCCGAGGCACCCGACCTGGTGGCCGAAATCACCCCCTCGGCCGCCCTCGAACTCGGCCTCGCGGACGGCGTGTCCGTCTGGACCAGCGTCAAGGCCACCGAGGTCTCCCTCGTGACGCTCTGAGCGCCACGAGGGACCCGGACTCAGTGCGCCGCGGCCGCCGGCTCCAGGACGAACACCGGGATCCGGCGCTCCGTCTTCTCCTGGTAGGCGGCGTAATCGGGGTACGCCTCGACGGCACGGCCCCACCACACGGCCTTCTCCTCGCCGGTGACCTCACGCGCCGTCATGTCCCGGCGCACCGGGCCGTCCTGCAGCTCCACCCGGGGGTCCGCCACGACGTTGTGGTACCAGACCGGGTGCCGGGGCGCGCCGCCCATGGAGGCCACCACCGCGTACACCCCGTCGTGCTCCACCCGCATCAGCGGGCTCTTGCGGATCTTCCCGCTCTTCGCGCCCCGGGTGGTCAGCACCACGACGGGCAGGCCCCGGATCGTGGTGCCCCGTGTGCCGCCGGAGCTCTCGTACTCCTCGACCTGATCGCGCACCCACTGCTCCGGGCTCGGCTCGTACTCACCCTGAAGAGGCATACCGTCCGTCCCCTCGACGACGTCAAGCGTGACGCCGGCCGCGGTGCCTGCCACGGCCGGCCTGGCCCCGGTGACAACACCGGTGACGAGGGGAATCTTCCCGGACCCGCTGCCCGGCCGTACGGTGCGGTGACCGTACCGCCGGGCAGCCGTGCGGTCAGGACACCAGCTCCACGGCCCGCCGGGTACGGCGGTGCTGCTCGGCCCAGTTCGTCAGCGCCGCGCCGCACGCGTGGTCGAGGTGGCGCAGCCCGGTCAGGTCGAGCTCCACCCCCCGGTCGGCGGGCAGCGCTTCGAGCTGGTCGAGGATCTTGGGCAGCCGCAGGAACGTGGCGTTGCCGACGGCGCGTACGCGCACCGGCTCGTCCTCGTCCTCCGGAGTGTCGACTTCGAGGTGCACATGGGAGGTCTCCCACGCCGTCTTCGCGACCGCCAGCAGCAGACCGATCAGGACGCCCTCGAACATGTTGACCGTCACGATCGCGAGGGCCGTGACCAGGAGAACCACCGCCTCGCCCCGGTGCTCGCGCCACAGCGGCGGCAGCTCGCGCAACGGGATGAGCTTGCAGCCCGCGTGGACCAGCACGCCCGCCAGGGCGGCCACCGGCACCACACCCAGCGCGGCCGGGAAGGCCGCGGCGAACACCAGCAGCCAGACACCGTGCAGCACCCGCGAGGCCTTGGTCTTCGCGCCCGCCTGGACATTGGCCGCGCTGCGGACGATGACGGCGGTCATCGGCAGGGCACCGAGCAGCCCGCAGACGGTGTTGCCCGCGCCCTGGGCCATCAGCTCCTTGTCGTACTCGGTGCGCGGCCCGTCGTGCAGCCGGTCGACCGCGGCGGCGCTGAACAGCGATTCGGCGGACGCGATCAGCGCGAAGGCGAGGACCGTGCCGAGCACCCCGATCTCGGTGAGCCGCCCGAGGTCGGTGAGGCCGGGCGGCTGGATCGCGTCCAGCAGCCCGCTGACCTCGACGCGTGCGACGGGCAGATCCAGCGCCCATACGGCGGTGGTGGCGAGCGCCACCGCGGCCAGTGGTGCGGGCAGGATCCGCGCGGCGCGCCGCCAGCGCGGCCACAGCACCAGGACGGCGATGGTGCCGGCGCCGATCGCGAGCGCGGACAGGGCCGTGGCCGACCCCGCCGTGGCGGTGACCAGGCCGGGCAGCCCGCCGAGGTTGGCGAGTCCGCTGCCCGGCGCCTTGGCGTCCGCGAGGGCGTAGAGCTGTCCGGCGATCAGGACCAGGCCGATGCCGGCCAGCATGCCCTGGACCACGGCGACCGAGATCGCCCGGAACCAGCGGCCCAACTTCAGCGCCCCCATGGTCAGTTGCAGTACCCCGGCGGCCAGTACCAGCGCGCCGAGCGCCCCGAGGCCGTACTCCTTGACGGCCTCGAAGACCAGCACCGTCAGACCGGCGGCAGGGCCGCTGACCTGGAGGCTGCTGCCCGGGAGCAGACCGGTGAGCAGCCCGCCGACCACGCCCGTGACGAGCCCCAGTTCGGCCGGGACCCCGGAGGCGACGGCCACCCCGACACACAGCGGGACGGCCACGAGGAACACGACGAGGGAGGCGGTGAAGTCCGCCCGGAAGGAGGTGAAGCGCTTCATGAGGTGCCCACCCGCCTTCACAGCGGGAGGAACAGGTCGGTGGACGGGTGATGCGCGGCCACCAGGCCGGTGTGCACCTCGTAGAACCACCCGTGCAGATTCACCTCGCCGGCGTCCAGCCGCTCCTGGACGCAGGGGTAGCCCCGCAGCCGGTCGAGCTGTTCGCGCACGTGGTGCTGGACCGCGGCGGCGACCGTCGGCTCCTCGTCCTTGGGCAGGTGGTCGGAGAGCTGCTGCGCCAGCCAGTCGCGTACGGCGGGGGCGCCGGTCAGGTCCTCGCCGCGGGCCTTGGCACCGACCGCGCCGCAGTGCGAATGACCGCACACCACGATGTCGGCCACGCCCAGGACGCGCATCGCGTACTCGATGGTGGCCGCTTCCGCGCAGGCCGTCATGTCCTCGCGGTAGACGGGCACGGCGTTGCCGGCGGTCCGGAGCTCGAAGAGTTCGCCGGGCCGGGCGCCGGTGATCAGGGACGGGACGACCCGTGAGTCGGAGCAGGTGATGAACAGGGCGAGGGGGGATTGTCCGGCCGCGAGCCGGCCGTAGGTCTCCTGTTCGTCCCTGCGGTCGGCGATACGGGCCATCAGGCCCCGGGCATGCTGAATGAAGGTCTCCACGAGGAGGTCTCCTGCTGTTGAGTGGTGCCACTGTGGGGGTGGTGGCGGAAACGTGCGTCGTGCGGGGGTGGTGCGAGCCACCACACCGCTCTCAGCAGCGGAAGACGCAGTGCAGGACGGAGAGTGCGGCCGGTCTGGACGCGGCCTTGGTGGAGCTGCCGGCCGCCGGGGAACCGGAGGCCGGGGCGGCGACGGGCGCCACGGTGCCCGCGTGGAACGGGGGCAGCGGCCGGCCGGGGTGCTGGGGAACGCCGACGGAGGTCCGGGCGGTGCGCCGCGGCTGGCCGCGCTCGGCCTCGCGCTTGGACTTCTCCTCGCTGCCGTCACAGCCGCACTTGGCGGCCGGCGGAGCGCTCGCGGACTTCGCGGCGGACGGGGCGGTGAACGCGGCCTTCGCCGCACCGGGCGCCGACGCCGCCCCGCTCAGCAGGAACGCCAGGACCACCAGCAGGGCGGTCATCGACATGCGGCACAGGCGCGGCACGGATATCCCCGCGGCCGAGGTGTCCCTCCGCATCATCGCCCCCCGTGGCTCGTCCACACGGTTCCACTCTGCCCTCACAGTGCAGCATCCAGGTTTCGGGCGGGATAACGAGAAATGACGCCAAGTTTCAGCAATTCCCGCAAAGGGCGCCGGGAACATGCATCCGGCGAAGGCGTGTTCATGTCTGTTCCGGTGTGGTGGCGGCGACGGCGGGCGCGGGGACGGGACGCGGCGCGCGGCGGGCCGCCCACACGAGGACGGGGACGACCGCCAGCGCGAGGATGCCGCCGGCCAGCGCCAGCGTCGGGTAGCCGCCGAGGACGACGACGAGGCCCGAGGACATGCCGCCCGCGGCACCCGCGAGGGCGATGCCGACGTCCACCAGCCCCTGCGCCGACGCCCGGCCGGCGGGCGGCAGCGCGTCGGTGACCAGGGCGGTGCCGCTGACCAGGCCGAAGTTCCAGCCGAGGCCGAGCAGTACCAGGGCCGTGGCGAGCGCGGGAACGGAGTCCGGTGACGTGGCGGCGACCACCCCGGCGGCCAGCAGGAGCGGACCGGACGCGCCGGCGATCCACCGCCGGCCGATCCGGTCGACCAGCAGACCGGTGAGCGGGGAGGGCAGGAACATCGCCCCGACGTGGAGGGCGATGACGAGTCCGGCCGCCTGCGTGCCATGGCCGTGCGCCCGCATGTGCACCGGCGTCATCGTCATGACCGCGATCATCACGAACTGGGTGAGGACCATGACCACGGTGCCGGTGGCCACCCCGCGCCGGTCCGCCCGGGCGGCCGGCAGGCCTTGGGCCCCGTCCGCGGGGAGTTCGGCCGCCGAAGCGGCCTGTGCCGCGGCCAGCTTCTCGGCCAGCCGCAGCGGATCGGGCCGCAGCAGGCAGGCCAGGGCCACCGCGGCCGCCCCGAACGCGGCGACGGCGAGCAGGAACGGCCCCGCGAGACGGGGGATGCCCCAGGAGTGGGCGACCTGCCCGGTCAGCGTCACCAGGTTGGGGCCGATCACCGCGCCGAGCGTGGTGGCGAACAGCACGGTGCTCACGGCCCGTCCGCGCCGCGCCGGCGAGGCCAGATCCGCACCCGCATACCGTGCCATCAGGTTCGTCGCGGTGCCGGCTCCGTAGACCACCAGGGACGTGAACAGCAGCAGCGCACTGCCCAGGGCGGCGGCCACCACCACCCCGAGGCTGCCGAGCGCCCCCACGGCGTACCCGAGCGCCAGGCCGGGGCGCCGGCCGCGGCGCCGGCAGACCTGGCCGATGCCGACGGCGCCGAGCGCGGCCCCGGCGGTGAACAGCGCACTGGGCACGCCCGCCAGGCCGGTCGAGCCGAGCATCTCCTCGGCGAGCAGCGCGCCGACGGTGATCCCCGCGGCCAGGCCCGCGCCGCTGAGGATCTGTGCGAAGACCAGGACGGCCAGGATCCGCCGCTGTTCGGGTACCTCGCGATCGGCGGGGGCGGCGTTGCGTGCGCTCATCATTCTCCGTTCGGGCCTGGGCTACGGCATGGGTTCCAGCGCCGCGATGGCCGCGAGCGACAGTCCCATCTGCTCATGGAGGAAACGCACCATGGTCCAGTGCGGCAGGGCACCCTCGTCGAACGCGCCGAACTCCCGGCAGTACAACGGGATCCAGCGCAGCGCCTCTTCGAGCGCCTGCTCGCGGCCCGGCTCCTGCTGGTAGTCCTCGTAGGCGATGCTGCGGTGCTCGATGAAGAAGTGCCCGGGCAGCCGTTCCTCGCACAGCGCACGGTATTCGCGGGTCTGCAGGATGAGGTAGTGCCAGATTTCGTCGATGTCCTGCTCGACGGGCAGGAAGAGACCGCTGAGCCGGTCACGGTACCGGGAGACGAGGTAGAGATAGCGCAGGCACTCGGTGACCTGGCGCTCCACGAACTCCCGCGGCGCGGCGCTCTTGTCGTCGAAGTGCGTCACCACCTCGGTGTACAGCGCCGCACCGAGCAGGTCTTCGAGGTCCTCGGGAGATATCCGCGCTGCGGTGGTCATGCTTCTCCTGTCCGGGTGGGGCGGTCGTCGGGGCGGGGCGGGCGTCCGGCGCGGATCAGTGGCCGGTGGTGAGCCAGGCGTACTTTCCCGACTTCCCGATGGGGAGGTGCGGCCGGTGGTCGAGCCGGCAGCGCCGCCCGGTCAGGGCGCTGACGCTCTCGGCCAGCACCTCGGCCTGCTCGGGCTCGACGGGTGTGCCGTCGAACGTCGTGTACTCCAGCCGTGCCGTCTCCTCGCCGGTCAGCCGCAGCTGGTACACGAAGACGTGCGGGGACGCCTCGCCGACGCACCGGTCGAGGTCGCCCTGTGCGACGGGGCCGTGCGGAGTGTCGAGCAATTCCTTTTCCCGGCCGCAGAATTGGGAGATCTTCTGCGGATCCGGCGTGCCGTCCAGGGTGCGTACGCAGTCCCCCGAGCGGTAGCGGACCAGCGGCATGAAGGGATTGCGCACACTGGTGACGACGAGCTGGTAGATGGTGCTGCCGTCGGCGACCGGGTGGAGTTCGACGCTCATCTTGTCGAGGTGCGGCCGGTAGCTGCCGCGGCGGTCGCTGAAGTAGAGATAGCCCAGCTCGGTGCTGCCGAACAGGTCGATGACCGGGCAGGTGAAGTGCTGGTGCAGAAAGCGCCGGACGTTCACCGGGGTGTATTCGTAGGCGTGGATGATGCTGGCGGGCGGCGGGAAGTCGTCCCACAGCCCGAATTCGGCGACTTTCCGCAGCAGATGTGCCAGGTGATATCCGGAGCAGTCGAGGTGGTACCAGCCGCGCGGATGCGTTTGCGCGGCGTCGCGGATCTCCTGGAGCATCCGCACCACCTCGTCGCGCTCCCACTGCGCCGGGTCGAGCCGCAGATTGAGATAGCAGGTGCGGTCGTCGAGCTGCCGGTCCGCGGGGGCGGGCACCGGCTCCGGGGGAGTGCCGCGCCGTGCGGCATTGACCCGCGCCACATGCTCCGTCGCCAGGACCGTGGTCAGCGAGACCCGGCGGCAGCCCGATTCCCAGGTGCCGGCGATGTCGGGGTGTTCGCTCCACAGCCGGTAGTACGAGTGCAGCAGGAAGTACGGGGGCCGGATGATCTGCATCCGGGCGTGGTGGGTGCCGGTGGAGAGGACGAATTCCGCCTCTCCGGCCTCCAGCGCCGCGGCCAGCCGGGGCGTCATCCAGTTGTCCGGGAAGCCGCGCGCGATCTCCGGCTTGTCGAGCAGGGGGAAATGGCCCTTCGCCAGCGACTCACGGTAGATCGGAATGTCGCGTATCTGCTCGATGACCTCGGCGGTCGGCTGACCATCCATGGATTCCTCGTCCTTGGTCGAATGCGGTGCCCCGCACGGGAATTCCGGTGCGGTGCCCGGAGCGGCCGGGGACCGCAGCGGGCCGGCGGCCCGGGAACGGAGGGTGGTGGCCCGTTCCCGGTGATCGCCGGCCCGCCGAGGGCCCCTGAGGGCGTGAGGGTCAGGAGATACAGCCGGCCTTCGGCGCGGCGCTGATGCAGCCCGCCTTCGGTGCCGCGCTGATGCAGCCGTTCTTCGCCGCCTGCTGCGCGGAGTTGGCGGCCAGCCAGCTCTGCCAGACCTGGTCCTGGGACATCTTCTTGATGAGCTGCTCCATGGGAACCTCCGATGAGAATGCCGAAGACGAACCGGGCATACGGCGCTGACCTGCGCTGATGCCGCTGCACCGAAGGTAAAAGTATGACCAAGTGAATGTCAATTAACGGCAATGTCATCGACGGCGGATGCGTGCCGGGCGCGCCAACTTTGGCGGGATTTCGTCGAGATGATCTACGACCGGAACTAATTGACGGCAAGTCAGATGACCTCGGGGCGGGCATTGGGCCGCCCGGCGGCCGTCGATCGGGTGACCCCGGGCGCGGCTCCGGCGCCGGACGGCCGTCCGTGGGGAACGATCACGACCGATCATCCGCTGACCGGTTCCAGCCCCAGGGGAGTCCGCTGTGCGCATTCTGCTCATCGCCGGCGCGTTCAACAGCCTGACGCAGCGCGTCCACGCGGAACTCGGCGAGCGGGGGCACCACCTGGGCGTGGAACTCGTGACGCGGAGCACACCGCTCCTCGACGTGGTGCGCCGCCACGACCCGGACCTGATCGTGGCGCCGATGCTCACGACGGCCGTGCCCCGCGAGGTGTGGTCGGCCTTCCCCTGCCTGATCGTGCACCCCGGGCCCGTCGGCGACCGTGGCCCCTCGTCGGTGGACTGGGCGGTGCACCTGGGTGCCGACCGGTGGGGCGTCACGGTCCTCCAGGCCAACGACGAGATGGACGCCGGCGACATCTGGGCCGCCACCGACTTCCCCGTCCCCGGCGTGGGCAAGAGCGACCTGTACCGCAACGAGATCGCCGACGGCGCGATCGAGGCGGTGCTCTCGGCCGTCGCCCGTGTGGCGTCCGGCACCCACCGGCCGCAGCCGCAGGACGCCCTGCCCGACGCCGCGCGACTCGGCCGCCCCCGGCCGCCCTTCCGCCAGGACCTGCGTCGGATCGACTGGAGTACCGACCCCACCGACACCGTGGTGCGCAAGCTGCGCGCCGCCGACTCCCGGCCCGGCGTACGCGATGAACTCCTCGGCGACACCTGGTACTTGCACGGTGGCCACCCCGAGGACACCCTGACGGGCCGGCCCGGTGAGCTGCTCGCCACCCGGTGCGGCGCGATCTGCCGGGCGACGGCCGACGGCGCGGTGTGGATCCCGGAACTGCGGGCGCCCCGCGGGCCGGGGGAGCCCGCCGCCCCCAAACTGCCCGCCGCGACGGCGCTCGGCGAGCGTCTCCCGCGGCTCCCGGAGGTGCCCGCCCCGCTCGACGCCGGCGACGGCCCCCGCCGTACCTGGAGCGACATCCGCTACCGCGAGGACGGCCCGGCCGGCTTCCTGGAGTTCTCCTTCCCCGGCGGCGCGATGAGCACCGACCACTGCCGGCGCCTGCTCGCCGCCTACCGCCACGCCTGCTCCCGCCCGACCTCCGTGCTGGTGCTCGGCGGCCGCCGGGACTTCTTCTCCAACGGCATCCACCTCCATGTCATCGAGGCCGCTGCCGACCCCGCGGAGGAGTCCTGGGCCAACATCCAGGCCATGGACGACCTGGTGCACGCCGTCCTGACCACCACCGACCGGCTCGTGGTCGCCGCCCTCGGCGGCAACGCGGCGGCGGGCGGGGCGATGCTGGCCCTCGCCGCCGACGAGGTGTGGTGCCGCTCGGCCGTGGTGCTCAACCCCCACTACCGGCTGATGGGGCTCTACGGCTCGGAGTACTGGACCTATACGCTGCCCCGCCGGGCGGGCCACGAGGTGGCCGGGCAGCTGATGGCCCGTGCCCTGCCGATGACCGCGGCGGCCGGAGCGCGGCTCGGCCTGGTCGACCGGATCATCGACTGCACCGCGCAGGACTTCGCCGCACGGACCGCCCACCTCGCGCTCCGGCTGGCGTCGGCACCGGCGACCCAGGCCCGAATCGCCACGAAGAAGGCCGCACGGGAGCGAGACGAGGCACAGCGGCCGCTCGCCGCCTACCGGGAGCAGGAACTGGCCCGTATGCACCGCATCTTCTTCGACCCGGACGAGCCCTACCACGCCCTGCGCCGCGCCTTCGTGCGCAAGGTGCCCGCGGCCGGCACCCCCGCGCACCTGAACACCCCGGCCGCCGGGGCCTGAGGCGTCCGGGCCCGGACGCCGCGGTGCCCGCCCGCCGGACCTGCGGACGGCCGGGGCCGGTCCGCAGGAGCACGGCCGGGGCCGGTGGCCGGCAACCGCCGGCGACCGGCCCCTGGCGTACGTCCCCCGCGGTCGTGCAGGGACGGCGGCGGCGCCTCAGCCGCGGCCGTCGCCCGGTGCGGCCGGCAGGTACTTGTAGCCGATGCCGAAGACCGTGCTGATGGTGTCGCGCAGGCCGGGCCCCAGGCGCCGGCGCAGCCGGGCGATGTGGACGTCGACCGTGCGGGTGCTCGACTGGCAGCTGGGCCAGACCGCGGCCATCAGCTGTTCGCGGGTGAAGGCGCGCCGGGGGTGCAGCACGAGGTGGGCGAGCAGCTCGAACTCCAGCCGCGGCAGGTCGCGTTGGCGCCCGGCGATGAAGACCGTCCGGGCCGCGGTGTCGATACGGATCGGCTCCGGCCGGGTCTGGCCGGCCGGTGGCTCGCCGGGCGGGGACGGCTCCTCGCCCGGCGGCGCCAGGATGATGTGGACCTCGTCGGACGGCAGCCGGTGCACCGATACGGGTTCCAGGTCGTGCAGGGTCAATTGCCACTTTCCGTCGGGTAGCCGGTCGACCGCCAGGGGTGGCCCGTCGTCGGACCCGGCGATGAGCGGCCGGACGCAGTCGGCGTCCGGACGCAACGCAAGCGGGGTCGTCGAGGGGTTCATAAACATGATCTGGGCCCATTCCTCTTGCAAAGCAGGCGTGTACGGACAGACATGGCGGTGCTCGACGTTCAAAGGTGCTGTGGTGCTGTGCAGCGATCGCGGGGCGGTCCGGTGGTGGGACGGGGCGGCGGCCAGACACTTGTGGTGCAGGTGCGCCCATCGGGGGCGATCGCTCCGCTCGTGCCGCAGGAACGCGCGCGCCCGTGCCCGTACCCAGCCATGACGTGGTGTGAAGTCACGGCCTCCGGTTCCAGTCGAACGCTACATGTGATCGCGTGGTTCCGGAAAGTAGCGTCCGCTAATTCGGTTGCTCTTGAGCCGACTTCGTGATTGTGCGGTTCCTACTCGGGCGGTGCACCGGCCCGTTGCCTCCGACTGCCCGCTGTTCCGTTTCGCAAGCGCGTCAGGAATTCCTTGAAAGTTGTCGGTTCGCGGTGCGCCCGGTGCCTTGTCAGGGCCCGGCGGCGAGGGCGGCGGTGACGGCGCGGGCCCCGCGGTGCGGGTCACGGCTCTTCGGGGCGCCCCGGGTCGGTGAGCGCACCCGTCCGGATCGTCGCGCGGCCCTCGGTGTCGTCCACGAACGGCATGGCCGGAAAGCGTCCTGAACTGGCCGAAAGCGGCGAGCGGTTGGGGGACGGGCCCGGTCCGGAGGGCGGGGTGACGTGGGATTCCTGTCTTTCCCGGCCCGGGGTGCGCCAGGTGCGGCGGGCTCGGGGGTCGGATCGCCCTCCCTCCATGGAAACGATGGATACGGAGGGGTAATCGGCAACGATGTCCGGTTGTGAAGGACCCGTGGACAGGTGAATATGCCAAATAAATGCGCGGCGTGGAACGGGATCGCAATGTGGAGAGGTGCGGGAGGGTGTGCGCGAGAAGTTGTTTCCTTTTCAATTTCATCGAGACTAAAAGGTGCGGAACCAGATATTCCAGGCGACTTGTTTTCGCAATGAGTTGAGGGTGAGTAGGGTGTGCCCGCTGTCACTTGACCGGTGGCAGGGGCCCGGCTGAATTCGGCTCGGCTGGAATGTGGTGTGGGGGATGACGCCTTCGTGACCGGGAGGGGACCATGGCGGCCGGCTCATTCGAGGGGCAGTACGTGTGGAGTCCGGCTGCCGATGACCGGGCGCTGGCGCGCGCGTGTATGGACGTACGGACCGGACGGTATCTGAGCGCGCACGAAGTTCTGCGGGAGGCCCGGGAGGATTTCGAGGTGCGCGCCCACCGGTCGCTGGTGCTGGCGTCCGTGGCGGCCGACTCGGACCTGGCCGAGCGATGGCTGGACGAGGAGCCGGGGCCGGAGGCGGCGCTGCTGTGGGCCCGGGTGGCGATGCTCCGGGCCCTGCGCATGGCCGATGCCGGTGACCGGCGCCAGGGCGCCCTGGCGCGGATAGCGCGGTCGGCGTGCGAGCGGGCCGCGAAGCTGCTCCCCGGGGATCCCACGCCCTGGGTGGCGCAACTGGCGCTCACGCGCCTGGACCGCCCCCAGGACCCGGCGCCGCAGGGGCTGCTGACCGCGCCGGCCGGTCCCTGGTACCTCTTCGCCCACATCCTCCGGCTGGACCCCTGGCACCGCGAGGCGCACCACCGCTTCCTGTCCTTCTTCTTCACCCGCTACGGCGGTTCGTCCAGCGCGAGCTGGGACGTTGCGGCGTTCCTGAGCCAGCGGGCCCCCGCCGCCTCGCCCCTGCGGCTGCTGCCGCTGGTGGCCCTCGTCGAGGACTACAACCCGGCCGAGCTGCTCGCCGACCACACCTGGGAGCAGCCCCAGTGGGTCACCACCGCGATGGGTATTTACCGGAACTGGCTCCCGCAGGTGGCCGGTTACCGCTTCACGCCGGTGCTGGATCTGGCGTATCTCGCCCATGCGCTGTTCATGGCGAAACGCGAATTCGAGGCGCGGGAGGTCTTCACGGCCATGGGGCCGTATGCCTCGCGCATGCCCTGGAGCGCATTCGGTGATCCCGAGGAGCAATTGACCAGAGCGAGACGTTCCTGCGGACTCCCCGTTCCTTATGCCGGCTGAATTCAAGAGGGCGTCCGATTCCGGAGGGGGCTGCGTCGCGTCGTATTCGCCACCGTAAAGGTCCCCTCGTTCTGCGCCGCCCGTTCGATCAGCTCGACCCGATCCATTCTTCCCCCGGTTTCCCCCCAGAAAGGTTGCGGTTGTGTCCGAGCGTACGTCCCCAGCTCGCTCGAAAATCCCCCACCCGGCAGATCCCGGAACACTCGACGACGACGCCACGCTCCATGCCATGGGCTATCCGCGGAAACTCACCCGCAGATTCCGCGCGTTCGACAATTTCGCCATTTCCTTCACCATCATCAACATCATCTCCGGGATCTTCTCCTCCTTCGGCTTCGGCATGAACGCCGGCGGCCCGCGGGTCCTGGTCTTCGGCTGGGTCGGCGTGTCGGTCATGGTGCTGTTCGTCGGCGCCGCGATGGGCGAGATCGCCTCCGCCTACCCGACCAGCGGCGCGCTCTACTTCTCGGCCGGCAAGCTGGCCAAGCGGCATCAGGGCGCCTGGTCCTGGTACACGGGCTGGCTGAACTTCGTGGGCCAGGTCGGCGGGACCGCCGCCACCAACTTCGCCGCCGCCACCTTCATCCAGGCGTTCATCGCCATGCAGTGGCCGTCCTACGAGCCGACGGCGCAGCAGACGGTCGGGATCACCGCGGCCATTCTTCTCGTCCAGGCGCTGGCCAACACGTACACGGTGCGGCTGGTCGCCGTGGTGAACCGTATTTCCGTGTGGTGGCTGCTGATCGGCATGGTGGTGATCGTCGGCGCGCTGGCCCTGGTCCCCGACCATCACCAACCGCCGTCGTTCGCACTGCACTTCGTCAACAACACCGGCTTCACCCACGCGATTTACGGCGGAATGCTGGGACTCCTCGTCACCAGTTGGACCTTCACGGGCTTCGACGGCAGTTTCCACATGTCTGAAGAAACGGTGAAGGCCACCGTCAATGCCCCCCGCGGCATCATGCGGGCGATCACTTGCTCCGCGATCACCGGGCTGATCCTCATGCTGGCGCTGGTGTACGCGATCCGCGACTACGGCCACGCCGCGAGCGCCGAGGCGCCGCCGGTGCAGATTCTCGTCGACGCACTCGGTCAAAGCACCGCGAAGTTCCTGCTGTTGATCGTTATCGGCGCGATGCTCTTCTGCGGTCTCGCCAACATGACCAGCAATACCCGGCAGATCTTCGCCTTCTCCCGTGACGGTGCGATGCCCGGTTCCCAATGGTGGCATTCGGTGTCCGCGCGCACCCGGACCCCCGTCAAGGCCGTCTGGCTCGCCGCGGCCTGTCCCCTGGTGCTGGTGCTGCCCGGCTGGTGGTCCCACACCGCCTTCACGGCCGTGGTCAGCGTCAATGTCGTCGGACTGTTCCTCGCCTACGCCGTGCCCATCTTCCTGCGGCTGCGGCTCGACGACTTCCAGGCCGGACCGTGGAACCTCGGCCGCTACGGCAAGCCCGTCGCGGCGATCGCCGTGGCCTGGATCCTGATCAGCAACGTGCTGTTCATGCTGCCCCAGGCGTCCCCCATCACCCCCGCCTCGTTCAACTACGCGCCCATCGCGCTGGCGGTGGTACTGGTCATCGCCACCGTCTGGTGGTTCGCCACCGCCCGGCGGCGCTTCCAGGGGCCGGTCAGCTATGGCCGTCCCGACGAGGTCGCCGCGATGGACCTGATCTAGCGCACACCTCGCGGAGCGCGGAGCGCGGAACGGTGAGGGGGGTACGGGCCGGCCGGTGCCCGCCCCGTACCCCCGTCACCGGCCCGCACCGCCTCCGCTCGCCCCCTGCCCCCACCAGAAGGGACGTACCTCCGGCATGCCCCCCATCGGCAACGCCCCCGACCACCGGCCCGCCACCGGCGAACTCGCCGTCACCACCGCCACGTCGGAGGAGTGGCAGCACGTCGCCCAGTGGGCCGCCGACGAGGAGTGGAACCCCGGCCTCGGCGACACGGCCTGCTTCCACCCCACCGACCCCGGAGGCTTCTTCCTCGGCCGCCGCGGCGGACACCTCGTCTCCGCGGTCTCGATCGTCAACTACTCGGACGCCTATGCGTTCCTCGGCTACTACCTCGTCCACCCCGCCCACCGCGGCCAGGGCCTCGGACTCGCCACCTGGCGCGCCGCCTTCCCGCACGCCGGCGTCCGGACCGTGGGCCTCGACGCCGTCCCGGCCCAGGAAGCGACCTACCGGCGCGCCGGATTCGCGCCCGCCCACGACACCGTCCGCTACGGCGGACGCCCCCTTCGCCCCGGCACCCCACCGCCGGCCGAGGTCGTCCCGGTCACCGCGGCCCACCTCGACGCGGTCGCCGACTACGACCGGCGCTGCTTCCCCGCCGACCGCCGCGCCTTCGTCACCCGCTGGCTGACGGCCCCCGGCCACACCGCGCTCGCCTTCGTGCGCGACGGCACCCTCACCGGGTACGGCGTGCTCCGCCCGGCCAGCAGCGGCCGCCGCATCGGGCCGCTCTTCGCCGACACCACGGAAGCGGCCGAGGCCCTCTTCGACGCCCTCGTCGCGTCCGCCGATCCGGACGACGAGGTCTTCCTCGACATCCCGGGGCCGCGGCACCCCGCGCACACCCTGGCCGAGGCCCGCGGGCTGGCCCGGCGCTCGCACACCATCCGGATGTACACCGGCCCGGTCCCGCCGGCGGAACAGGAGCGGACCTTCGCGGTCACCAGCCTGGAGCTCGGCTAGGGAGACTCCCCGGCGGCGCCGGCCCCGGCGCCGGCCGGATCTGCCGCCGCCGCGGGCGGTGTCAGGGAGTGTCATCGGCGGCCCGTGGGCGTCCCTCAGGCGCCGACCGTGCCGTCGATGGCCTCCCGGAGGAAGTCCGCATGGCCGTTGTGGCGGGCGTACTCGTGGATCAGGTGCAGCATCACCAGGCGCAGCGAGACATGTTCGCCCCAACGGGGCTGGTAGCCCGTGACCTCCAGCGATGGCGCCGCCCTCTCGATGCGACGGGCGTGTGCCACCTCGGTCCGCCAGGCGTCGAACGCCTCCGCACGGGTGGCCGTGGTCGCGTCGTACGCCACCTGGAAGTCGCCGTCGGCCGACCAGACGAGCCCGATGTCCTCGCCGTTGATCACCCGGCGGAACCAGGTGCGCTCCACCTCCGCCATGTGCCGCACCAGGCCGAGCAGGGAGAGCGTGGACGGCGGGCTCGCCCGGCGCCTGAGGTCCTCGTCGGAGAGGCCCTCGGTCTTCATGACGAGCGTGGCCCGGTGGAAGTCCAGGAAGGACCGCAGGGTCTCGCGCTCGTCCGCGCGTACGGGCGGGGAGGGGCGTTCGGTGGTCATGAGGGGTTCCTTCCGCGACGAGGTGGGGGCGGGCTCCCGAACGCTGGGGTGCGTGCCGAGGTGCCGACCTGGCGGCACGGGCCGCGGTCGAGGGGATCTTTCCGGGCGCGACGGGGCGCGGCAAGCGGTTTACCGGGATGCGCGGTGGCGGAGGGGCGCGGGCAGGGGCGCGGCTCAACGCCGCGTGGCCGACGGCCGGTTGCTACGGGAGTGGGTGTGCCGGTGGCGGCCGGGGCCCGAGGTCATGGCCGCGTACCGCGGTGCCGGCGCGCCGGGTGGCCTTCCGCGCCTCCGGTCGTGCGGGAAGAACCCTCTACGGCGCGGGTTTCCGGGAAGCCCACCCCGGATCGGGAAGCCTTCCACGGCGCGGGCGCGCAGGCGGCCCACTCCGGATACGGACGCGCCGGAAGCTCTCCCCGGGGGCGATCGCGGGGGCGCGCGTCACTGCCGCGGTACGGGCCGCTCGGTGCGGCGGCCCGCTCGCGCGGCCGTGGGCGGCCGTTACGGCAGGTACCGCTCGATGGCGCCGGGCCCCTCCTCGGCCATCAGACGCCTGGCCCATTCCAGGGTGGCGGGCGTGGGTTCCCGCCCGGACGCCTTCACCAGGTCCTCCGGGTCGTAGGGCCGCTCGCTACCGGTGTACAGCTCGAACGGCTGCTGCTCGGCCGACTTGTCGCTGCCATTGGTCGTCACAGGTCCTCCTCTGTCCGCGCCCGCCGAGTCGCCGGGACCTCGCTTGATATCCATGATGGGACCGCCTGTGACCAGCCGCACGCCATGCGCCGGACCAAGGGGTTCCCGATCTCCCGAACCGGTCAGCCGGTCGGGCGCGGGGCCCCGGGATAGTGCGGCGGGAAGCTCTGTTCCGTCCAGATCGTCTTGCCGTACGGCGTGTAACGGGTGCCCCAGCGCTGCACCAGCTGCGCGACGATGAAAAGCCCCCGCCCGCCCTCGTCGTCGCTGGCGCTGTGCCGCAGAT
>Ga0207426_1001166_pt1 | contig 23536 bp, 18 predicted proteins | sample AraplaMF_Cvi_mMS_FD_184265 | JGI IMG/M metagenome (GOLD analysis project Ga0207426, IMG submission 184265) | Arabidopsis root microbial communities from the University of North Carolina, USA - plate scrape MF_Cvi_mMS (SPAdes) (version 2) | ecosystem: Host-associated > Plants > Roots > Endosphere... | reverse complement strand
TCATCATCCTTGCATACGCTTCCGCCGCACGCGACAACGGAAATTCCTCGATCATCGGCTTCACGCCCGACAACGCGCTGAACGCGAGCGTTTCCTGCGAATCGGCCGCCGTGCCGGACGGCCAGCCCTGCACCGAGTTGCGGCCCATGATGAACTGCGTGATCGGCACCTCGACCGGCTCCTCCGATATCCCGACCATGATCAGCTTGCCGTTCAGCCCCAGACCGCCGATGGCCGCGCTCATCGCCTTGCCGCTCGTGGCCGTCGCGAGAATCACGCGTGCGCCGCCGAGCGCCTTGAGCGCATCGGCCACGTTCTGCGATTCGCTGTCGATGTAATGATGTGCGCCGAGCTGCTTTGCGAGCGGCGCCTTGTCCTGGCCTCGCGCGATGGCGGCCGTGACGAAGCCCATCTTGCGCGCGAACTGCACGCCCAGATGGCCGAGCCCGCCGATACCGAGAATCGCGACCACGTCGCCCGCACGCGCGCCGCTGTTGCGCAGCGCATTGAAAGTGGTGATGCCCGCGCAAAGGAGCGGCGCGGCATCGACATCGGAGAGATCGTCGGGCATGCGCGCGAGCGCTTCCTGCGGCGCGACCATGTAGTCCGCATAGCCGCCGTCGTAGCTGATGCCCGGCACCAGCGCGCGCTGGCAGAGCACGAAGTCGCCGTGACGGCAGTGCTCGCAATGTCCGCAATGCCCGCCGTGCCAACCCACGCCGACACGCTGCCCGTTCTCCCATCCTTCCACGCCGGCACCGACCTTCTCGATCACGCCAGCGATCTCATGGCCCGGCACGCGCGGAAACTGAAGGCCGGGCCACAGGCCTTCCACGGTGAGCGAATCGCTGTGGCAGATCCCGCAGGCCTGCACCTTGATCAATACGTGTCCTTCAGGCGGCTCCGGCACGTCGCGCTCGACGACTTCCAGCGGACCGTTCGCTTTCGCTACCTGCACTGCCTGCATCGTTGGCATCGCTTGCTCCTTGTCATGGGAGAAACACGCGCGGCGCGGCTGGCGCGCCGCAGTCGGATGACACGGCCCGGCAAAAACGCAATCCCGACCGCATCGTCGAGGAACGTCGGAGATTGCGATTGTGACAGGTCTCGCGCCGACGCATCGGCCGCCCGGTCAGCCGACCGGAAGCACTCGGAAACAAAATCGAACATCGGACATCGTCGGCGCCGGTTACCATCGTCATTCAGGCCCGCCATTCGAAGCGGAAGTGGACCGGCCGCGGTGACGCCGCATTCAGGCGTCCCATCGCGAAACCGGAATCACGAGAATGACCTTCAAGGGTGTCATGTCAAAGAGCGAAGACGCAGTTGCGAACGATCAGGCAATCGATCCCACGAACCAGGCCGCCGGCGATTCCTACGACACTCAGGACGCGACCGGCGCGGAGCACGAAGCGCCCGGCGCCGTGCGCACCGGGCCGCTGTCCGAAGCCAAGCTCTTCGGCCGGCAGACGCCGCCCGCAGCCGCCGCGCCGCCGGACGCGCCGCCGCCCGTTCACGGCGCCGCCGGCAGCAGCTACCGGGCACTGGCCGGGCTGCTGTGCGGTTACGCGCTGCTCATCGTCGGCAACGGCCTCTTTCAGACGCTGATCCCGCTGCGCATTCTGCAATCGGGCTATCCGACCATCGTGATCGGCCTGATCCAGTCGTGCTACTACGCGGGATTCATCCTCGGGGCGGTGTTCAATCGCAGGCTCATCGACCGCATCGGGCAGCATCGGACGTTCGTCGCGTTCTCGGCGGCGGCTTCCATTCTCGCGCTCGCGTTCGGGGCCGCGCAGTCGCCGTGGACGCTCGGCGCAGTGCGTCTCCTGACCGGCTTCGCCTTCATGGGCCTCTATACGTCGATCGAAAGCTGGCTCAACGGCACGGTCGAAAACGAAAAGCGCGGCCAGGTGTTCGGCTCGTACGCGGCGATCAACTACCTCGCGGTCGGCACGGGGCAGTTCCTGTTGAACGTGGGCGCGGGTTCGGGCGGCCAGCAGTTCTCGATTGCCGCCGCGCTCTTCGCCGCCGCCGTGATGCCCGTGACCTTGCTGGAAGGCTGGCCCGTGAAAGTCGCGGACGAGCGACTGCATCGCGTGCCCGCGCGCACCTGGCGCGAAAGCGTGCGCGAGATGATGGCTGCGGCGCCGCTCGCGGTGCCGGGCTGCATCCTCGCGGGCTTCATCTACAGCAGCTTCTACGCGATGATGCCCGTCTATCTCGAACGCGCGGGCTTCTCGACGAGCGAACTCGCGACCTTCATGGGCGTCGCGCTGATCGGCGCACTCGTGCCGCAATGGCCGATGGGCCGCCTCTCCGACAAGGTCGATCGCCGCCGTCTCGTCTATTTCACGGCGTCGATATCCGCTGCCTTGAGCCTCGTGCTCTTCTGCTTCGATGTGCGCGTCATCACCTGGGTCGCGACGCTCGTCTACGTCGCCGTCACGTTCACGCAGTACGGGCTGATCGTGTCGCACGTGCAGGATCGCACGGAGGCGCATCATCGCGTCGCGATTTCGGCGCTGTTGCTCGTGCTGTTCTCGTTCGGGGGAATGACGGGCCCGGCGCTGGCGTCGGCGTTGATGACGATCGTCGGGCCGAGCGGGCTGTTTCTCTTCAACGCGTTGTCGTGTGCGCTGCTCGCGTTGAGCGCACGGCGTGCGCTCGGTATTCATCTGCGATCGGCGCAAGCGCAGGCGTGAGGTGCACGACGCCGTGAAGGCGCCGTGTGCATCGCTTACGCCGAACGCAGCGAACGGAAGCTCGCGCGAAGCTCGCCCGAAAACGCCTGCGGCTGTTCCCAGGCCGCGAAATGCCCGCCCTTCGGAAGACGGTTGTAGTGAATCAGCTTCGGATACGCCTTCTCCGTCCAGCTTTTCGGCGCGGCATAGATTTCGTCCGGAAACACGCTCACCGCTACAGGAATCGCCACGTGCTTCGGCGCGAAGAAGTTGAGCTTGTTCTCCCAATACAGCCGCGCCGATGAAACGCCCGTATTCGTGAACCAATAGAGCGAGATGTTATCGAGGATGTCGTCGCGCGAAAGTCCTTCGGCTTGACCGTCGAACACGCGCGCGATCAGCGCCTGGCTCGCCGCATCGTGATCGATCATCCACGCGGCGAGGCCGATCGGCGAATCTTCGATGCCATACAGCGTCTGCGGACGATTCGCCATTTCCTGCGCGTAGCCGAGGCCGTGCTTGTAGAAGAAATCGAGTTGATCGAACGCGTGGGCTTCGTCCACTGAGAGGCCCGCGGGCGCGGGATCCCCGAACTTCAGCGCATGCGCGATATCGTCGGGCACCGTGGCCGGCATGTTGGTGTGAATGCCGACGAGTTCCGGCGGCGCGGTGAGCGCCATCTGTTCGGTCACCGCGTTGCCCCAATCGCCACCTTGCGCGACATAGCGGGTGTAGCCGAGACGCTTCATCAACGCGATCCACGCGCGTGCGATGCGTTGCGGGTCCCAGCCGGTCGTCGCCGGCTTGCCGGAGAAACCGTAGCCGGGCAGCGACGGAATCACCACGTCGAATGCGTCGGATGCGCTGCCGCCGTGCGCCGTCGGATTGGTCAGCGGATCGACGATCTTCAGTTGCTCGATGACCGATCCGGGCCAGCCGTGCGTGACGATGACCGGCAACGCATTCGCATGCTTCGAGCGAACGTGGATGAAGTGAATATCGAGACCGTCGATCTCGGTGACGAAATTCGGCAGCGCGTTCAGCCGCGCTTCGACCTTGCGCCAGTCGTAATCCGTCGCCCAGTGGCGCGCCAGCTTTTGCATCGTCGCGAGTTGCACGCCTTGCGATGCATCGGTGACGGTTTCGCGTTCCGGCCATCGCGTGGACTTGACGCGCCGCTTCAGGTCGGCGAGCTGCGCGTCCGGCACATGCGCGCGCAGCGGGCGAATCGCGGTCTTGTCGCTGCCCTGCACTTGCACGATTTCAGCACTGCCCGTGGCCGGCTCGGCGAATGCGAGGCGGCTCAATGCGCCCGCGGCGAGCGTTGCCGCCGCCATGCCGATGAAGTGACGGCGCGACGGCGTTTCGAGAGAGATATCGTTCGACATACAAACCTCCTGGATACTTGAGCGAGGAGGAGCGATGCGTGCCGCAACGAATCTCTGTCACTGAAGCCTTGCGCGAGCTTCCGATCGTCACCGCCTCGATGCGCCGCGAAGGGTTTTCGCAGCAGGTGACGCGATTATGTGCATATGCACATGAGGCGTAAACGCAGGCGGACGTACAACACTTTTGTCGGGCAGGAAAAAGTCCCGCCCGAACGGCAACCGTTCGTTACCGCGCCGCACTGGAGGTCATCTGCGCATCGTTTTTGCCTGCGCCGTTAAACCGTATCCCGCGACGCGAGCCAGTAATAAACCGGCGACGTCAGGAGCAACCCGGCGACCCACGACAGATCCGCGCCATCGAGATATTTCGGCACAATGCCGTTCATGAATACGCCGATGTACACGGGCCGGAGATGCGCGCGGCAAAGCGATGCCCTGACGCTGAGGGCGTCGGGATCGCTTCAAGCGCGTGGTGAGTAATCAGGCTGTGGTCGCGAGATGGTCCGCGAGCCGTATCAGCATCGCGTCGCAACCGCGGAGTTGTTCGACCGTCACGAACTCATCGGGCTTGTGTCCCTGATCCATGCTTCCGGGACCGCATACGACCGTCGGAATGCCGGCGTGATCGAAGAGCCCGCCTTCCGTGCCGAAAGCCACCGTGCCGAATGCCGACGACCCGCTGAGCAGCGCGAGCAGACGCGCCGCTTCGCTATCGGGAGGCGTCGCCAGTCCGGGATAGGCGGAAAGCGGTTCGAGGCGGATGTCGGTGTCGGACTTCACGGCGCGCATCTTCGGCAGCAGTTCGGCTTGCGCGTAGGCTTGCAAGTCGTCGGCGACCGTATTCGCGTCGAAGCCCGGCAGCGCGCGCACTTCGAAGTCGAACTCGCATTCCGCCGGCACGATGTTGAGCGCGCGGCCGCCCTTGATCGTGCCCGTCTGCACGGTGGAATACGGAGGATCGAAACGCGCGTCGTGACGTTCGGGCTGCGCCAGCTTCTCGCCGATCTCTTCCAGACGATTGATCAGGCGCGCCGCATACTGAATCGCGTTGACGCCATACGGTGCATACGCGGAATGACACGGCGCTCCCTTCACCTGACAGCGCATCGCGAGCTTGCCCTTGTGTCCGAGCACAGGCTTGAGCGACGTCGGCTCACCGATCAGACACAGCACGGGCTTGTGCGCGCGTTGCTCCAGTTGCGCCAGCATCGGCCGCACGCCGAGGCATCCGACTTCCTCGTCGTAGGAGAAGGCGAGATGCACGGGCAAGCTGAGATCGCGCTTCGTGAACACCGGCACCGCGGCCAGCACCGACGCGAGAAAGCCCTTCATATCCGCTGCGCCGCGGCCATACAGCCGTCCATCTTTTTCCGTGAGGCGGAATGCATCGACGGTCCACGGCTGGCCATCGACCGGGACGACGTCGGTATGACCGGACAGCACGATGCCGCCGCGATCGCGCGGTCCGATCGTCGCAAACAGATTGGCCTTCGTGCGCTTTGCGTTGTAGAACAACTCGCTTTCGACGTCATGCGCCGCGAGGTAATCACGAATGAATTCGATCAACTCGAGATTCGAATCGCGGCTCACCGTCGCGAAGCCGATTAGCCGTTCGAGCAGATCGCGGCTCGTCGCTTCACTCATCGCCCGGCACTCCGTAGCTCGGCGCGGCGGTCGGATTCAATGCGCGGGTCACGTAGTCCTGCATCTGCGGCCTGTACGCCTGCCAGAGACCATCGAGCTTGCCGATGGGATCGTCATCCGCCCAGTCGACACGCAGATCGACGAGCGGCCAGCTCTGCTTGCCCGCAATCTTCAGCGCCGCCGAATGCACGGGTCCCGCTTCGCCGCCCGCTGCAATCGCGGCCTGCATCGCCGCGAGAAGGCGATCCGCGAGATGGCCGGATGCGTTCTCGAATGAGGGAATCAGCGCTTCGATCACATGAATGCCCGCGAGCATGTTGCCTGCCGCGACGCATTGCCTGCCCGCGACCGCGTGATACGTGCCGAGCGCCTGCTTGCCGCTGAAGAACGCGGTGCGGCCTTGCGCATCGACCACCGTCACCTGCCGATACTCGCTCCATTCATTCGCAGCCAGCGCGCGGTCCAGCGCCGCGGCGGGATCGAGCTTCGCGCTTTCCATGTGATCGAGAATCTGCGAGCCGAGCGCGGGCAGCGTGACGTTCTGCGTCGCGACAGCACCGACGCCCGCACGCACCCAGGGACAACGCGCGCCCACCGCGATGCTCGATGAACTGATCGCGATGCCGAGCTGCCCCGTCTTTTCACATCGTCCGACGATAGAAAAAGTCATGTGCCCTCCTTTACGTCGTTCAGGCCTGAGGCGGCGTCCAGCCATCGGGAATGACGGCGATCACGTCGATCTCCATCAACCATTCGGGCTGACCGAGCGCCACGACGGTGAGGCCCGTCGAGATGGGAAACACGCCTTTCAGCCACTTGCCGACTTCGCGATACACCGGCTCGCGATAGCGCACATCCGTGAGATAGGTCGTCGTCTTGACGATGTGCGAGAGATCGCTGCCCGCCTCTTCGAGCAACTGCTTCACGTTTTTCATCGCCTGCTCGGCCTGCGCGCGCGGGTCGCCGAGACCGATGAGATTGCCGTCGAAGTCCGTGCCGATCTGACCGCGCACATAGACGGTATTGCCCGCGCGCACGGCCTGGCAAAGATCGTTGTCGAGCGACTGATTCGGGTACGTATCCTTCGTGTTGAACATGCGGATACGGGTATGCGTAGGTTGGCTCATCGAATGCACCTTGATACGGGATTGTTTGAAATCAGTTGACGCCCATCTCGCTGACCTTGTGGACGCGCGACGCATCGGGTGCGCCCTCCACGCTTTCGACGCGCTGCTCGTCTGCGTGATGTTGCGGCGCGTCGTAATACGCGAGGTATTTGCGCTGCGTGACGATGTGATCGGCGATATGTTTCGCGTCGTGCCACACGCCCCAGATGAACGCCGAGCCGCGGCGCGACAGCCACGGCAAGCCGAGAAAATAGATGCCCGGTTCCTTGGCGACACCGCGCTGATGTTTCGGCTTGCCCTTGTCGTCGAAGGCATCGACTTGCAGCCAGGTGAAATCGACGGCATAGCCCGTCGCCCAGATGATGGAGTTCACACCTTCCTTCGCCAGATCGAGTTCGAGAAGCGGATGCGTCATGCATTCCGGATCGGCGGGAATGATTCGGGCTTCCGGCTCTTCGGGAAGATCGAGGCCGTTGCGCCGTGCATAGGCATCGGCGGCGTCGAGCAGCGACAGATAGTTTTCGTCGCCACGACGGATGTTGTCCGCGAGATCGGCTTCGAACGTGACGCGGGTATCGTCGAACGATTTCGTCAGGCCGACGAGCGTGATGCCCTGATGCGCGAGACGCCTGAAATCCACCGTATGTCCGCCGCGCGCGCCGCTCACCGCGATCGTCACGTGCTCGCGGCCGGGCTTCATCACTTCCGCGTCCCATTCGCCGAGCACGCCGAGCCACCAGCAGAAGTCGCGTCCGCGATATCCGCGCGGCGGGCGGTCGTGCGCGCCGACCGACAGATACACGCGGCGGCCCGCGCGCTGAAGTTCATCGGCAATCTGCACGCCCGACGATCCCGCGCCCACGACCAGCACGCCGCCTTCCGGCAATTGCTGCGGATTGCGATAGTCGGCGGAATGAATCTGCATGAGCGCGGCGCTCTTCGGCGCGATGGGCGGTATCACGGGACGCTGGAACGGGCCCGTTGCAACGACGACGCGATTCGCCTCGATGATTCCTTCAGATGTATCGACGGTAAAGCCGGGCCGCCCCGCATTGCGCACGACCTTCTTCACTTCGACGCCGGTACGAATAGGCGCATCGAATTTTTTCGCGTACTGGACGAAGTAGTCCGCGACCTGTTCCTTCGATGCAAAGCCGTCGGGGTCGAAATCGGCGAACTCCATATTAGGGAAACGATCGTGCCATGCAGGGCCATTGGCGACGAGGGAATCCCACCGGCCCGTGCGCCAGCGCTCGGCGATACGGTCGCGTTCCAGCACGAGATGCGGCACGCCGAGCTTGCTCAGATGTTCGCTCATCGCGACACCAGCTTGTCCCGCGCCGACCACCAGCGTGTCGATTGACTTCATTTCCACTGTCATGGCTATGTCCTTCTGAAAGGCCGTTGTATCCGTGATGTCTCGTGAAAATCTACGCGCCCCGCCAGAATCTGAAAAATATATTTAAAAAATGCCTAGCATCGGATTTGGCTATGCAATGATTTTTGAGCGTTTCACAATGCCGCCCATCGAAGCATGATCTCTGGAGCATCGTCGATGGACATCCATCCCTTGCGCTACTCGCTGCGGCAGCTACGTTATTTCGTCGTCACGGCGGAAGCGTTGTCCTTCACCGCCGCCGCGAAAAGACTGCATATCTCGCAGCCGTCGATTTCGACCGCGCTCGCCGATCTCGAAGAGTCGTTCGGCGTGCAACTATTCATCCGCCGTCACGCGAGCGGCCTGTCGCTCACGCAAGCAGGCCGCGATTTGCTCGGGCAAGCGCGCAATTTGCTGAAGATCGCGGAAGAACTGCAAATGGCCGCGAAGGAAATGGATGGCGGCATGACAGGCTCAATCGCGCTCGGTTGCCTCGTGTCGCTCGCGCCGCCGCTCATGCCGGGTCTCATCAGCCGCTTCACGGCCGGGCACACGGGCATTTCGTTTCGCACGGTAGAAGCCCATCAGGACGGCTTGTTGCGCGGCCTGCACGACGGCTCGCTCGATATTGCGCTGACCTATAGCCTGGACCTCACCGAAGACATCGCCTTCACGCCGCTGATTTCCTTGCCGCCGTATGTGATCCTCCCTAAGACGCATCGACTTGCGCGCGCACGCAAGGTATCGCTCGCCGACTTGCTGCCGGAGCCTTACGTGATGCTCGATCTGCCGCACAGCCGCGAGTATTTCGCGGCGCTCTTCGATGCGGTCGGCAGCCGCCCCGTGCCCGCGTTTCGTTCATCGCAGCCGGAAGTCGTGCGCGGCATGGTGGCGAACGGCCTCGGCTATAGCATCCTCAATTTCCCGCTCAAGTCGAATCGCACGGTGGACGGCGAAGACTTCGTGATTAAACGCTTCAAGGACAACGTCAACGCGACGACGCTCGGCATCGCGCAATCGCGCACGATGCGCCCGCGCCAGGTCGTGCATCGCTTTTCGTCCTTCTGCGAGACTTATATACGGCGGCTGCATATCGATACATGATGCGCGCTATCGGATAGAGAAGTTATCCGCGCTGCATAGGTAAAAGCTTTGCTTTGTATCCGAAAACAATATTTTGGCTGGCAATTTGGCTTGATAGATTGATGTCCATGCCGGGCGCAACGCCTTGAAACCTCGCGTTGACGCGCTTCCACGGGGAGGAACATGGAGAGCCTCATGACAAGGACCATCGCGGTGCAAACGGTCATCGACGAATTGCGGTCGAATTGCGCACGATCATTCAGCGATGCGCGCGCCATGCCGCCCGGCGTCTATACATCGCCCGAGTTTCTGTCCCTCGAAGAGCACGACATCTTTGCGCGCGAATGGCAGTGTGTCGGCCGTGCAAGCGCGCTGAAAGAGCCTGGCGACTATCTGACGGCGCAACTCGGCGCACAACCGATCGTCGTGTTGCGCGACGAGCAGATGCAGCTCAAGGCGATGTCGAATGTGTGTCTGCATCGCATGTCGGTGCTGCTGGAAGGGCGCGGCAACAAGCGCCGTATCGTGTGTCCGTATCACGCATGGAGCTATGGGCTCGACGGCGAATTGAAAGGCGCGCCGCTCATGGACCGGCAAGAAGGCTTCTGCAAGGAAAGCTATAAATTACCCGCTGTGCGCTGCGAACAATGGCAGGGCTGGATCTATGTGACGCTCAATGAAAGTGCGCCGCCCGTTCAGCAGCAACTGGCCGAATTGAGCGAACTCATCGGCGCGTACGGGATGACGGACTACATCGAAACTTTCTATGAAGAGCACGTGTGGGATACCAACTGGAAGATCCTCGCGGAGAATTTCATGGAAAGCTATCACCTGCCGATGCTGCATCGCGCAACCGTGGGGCCGCATTCGAGGCTCGAAGAGATGGAGTGCCCGCCCGGCTATCCCGCGTTCAACTATCACTGGATCACGAAGGAAGCGAGCTTGCCGATCGGCAATGCGCATCCTGACAACACGCGGTTATCCGGTCACTGGCGCAAGACGACCGCGCTGCTCGCGATCTACCCGGCGCATCTCGTTACGCTCACGCCCGGCTACTTCTGGTATCTCGTGCTGCAGCCGCGCGGCGTCGGGCAAGTGCATATCCGCTTCGGCGGCGGGCTCGCGCCCGAGTTCATTGCCGATCCGGAAGCGAATGCGCATATGACGACGTTGAAGAAGCTGCTCGATGAGGTGAACGCGGAAGACAGGCGCGGCGTGGAAGCCGTGTTTCGCGGCGTGCATGCGCCGCTCGCGAAGCCCGGCAACCTGAGCCATCTCGAACGGCCCAACTACGACTTCGCACGCTACATCGCGGCGAAGCTCGCACAGCACTGAAAGACAGGACGCGATCACGATGTCAGACCCTTCCTTCATTTCCTTCTCGGGCGTGAGCAAATCGTACGACGGCGCGAACTACGTCGTGGAGGACCTGAACCTCGACGTGCGCAAGGGAGAGTTTCTTTCGCTGCTCGGTCCGTCCGGCTCGGGCAAGACGACCACGCTCATGATGCTCGCCGGCTTCGAGACGCCGACGCAAGGCGAGATCCGCCTCGATGGCAGGCGTCTGGACGACAAGCCGCCGCATCAGCGCGACATCGGCATGGTGTTTCAGAACTACGCGCTCTTTCCGCATCTGACGATTGCGGAGAACGTCGCGTTTCCGCTTTCCGTGCGTCGCGTGAGCCGCGCCGAGCAGAAGACGCGCGTCCGGCGCGCGCTGGAGATGATCGAGCTGCCGCATCTCGCGAACCGGCGTCCCTCCCAGCTTTCCGGCGGGCAGCAGCAGCGCGTCGCGCTTGCACGCGCACTCGTGTTCGAGCCGAGCGTCGTGCTGATGGACGAGCCGCTCGGCGCACTCGACAAGCGCCTGCGCGAAACGATGCAATACGAAATCATGCGCCTGCATCGCGAGCTTTCGCTGACGATCGTCTACGTGACGCACGATCAGGCCGAAGCGCTGACGATGTCCGACCGTGTCGCCGTCTTCTCCGATGGCCGCATTCAGCAGGCCGCCACGCCGAGCGAACTCTACGAGAACGCGCAGAACGCGTTCGTCGCAAACTTCGTCGGCGAGAACAACGGGCTCACGGGGCGCGTGACCGGTGTGAACGACGAATGGGCGACGCTTGCGCTGTCGGATGGCAGCGTCATTCGCGGACGCTGCGAACACGGCCTGCGCGCCGGCGACGAAGCGATGCTCGCGCTGCGTCCCGAACGCGCGCATATTCCGGGGACGGAAGGCGCGCAGCCCGACGAGCACAGCAACGTGGTGCGCGCCTGCGTCGAGGAACTCGTGTATTGCGGCGATCATCATCGCGTGCATCTGAAGCTCGGCTCGCGCGATTCCATCGTCGTCAAAGTACCCAACACGCAGCGCCATGCGTTGCCGTCCGCCGGCAGCACGATCGACATTGCATGGCGTCACGACGACTGCAAGATTCTCGCGATGATGGCGCAAAAGAGCGCACCCGCGATAGCCCCGACCACACCGCCCTCACCTTCCCTCATCTCGACCGCACCCGCAGGAGCCAACTGACATGCGCACTCACATCAAAGCACAATGCGCCGCACTCGCAGTATTTGCGTTTGCAACTATCCCGACACACGCAGCGGAGACGCTCTCTGTCGTGACTTTCGGCGGCGCATTCGAAGCCGCGGCAAAGAAGGCCTGGTTCGAACCGTTCACACAGGCAACGGGCGTGAACTTCTCGACCGAATCGTACGACGGCGGCTTAGCCAAGCTCTCCGCGATGGAGCAGGCGAAGAACACGACATGGGATTTGATCGATCTTGAAACCAACGACGCGATCACCGCTTGCGATGAAGGCCTGCTGCAGAAGTTCGACAAGAAGTCACTCGGCAAGACGAGCGATTTCATCCCCGGCTCGATTAGTGATTGCGCGGTCGCGAGCATGGTCTGGTCCACCGTCTATGCCTACGACACGAGCAAGCTGAAGACCGCGCCGACCACTGTCAACGATTTCTTCGACTTGCAGAAATTTCCCGGCAAGCGCGGCTTGCGCAAGTCGCCGAAGGTGTCGATGGAGTGGGCGTTGATCGCGGACGGCGTCGAGCCGAAGGACGTGTACAAGGTGCTCGGCACGCCCGCCGGCGTCGATCGCGCCTTCAAGAAGCTCGACACGATCAAGAAGAATATCGTGTGGTGGGAGTCGGGCGCGCAGGCGCCGCAGCTGCTCGCCGATGGCGCGGTCGTGATGGTGCAGGCCTATAACGGCCGCATCGACGATGCCGCGAAGAAGGACAACAAGCCGTTCAAGGCGGTCTGGGATGCGCAGGTCTACGACTTCGAATGGTGGGCCATTCCGACTGGCGCGAAACACGCCGACACGGCCGCCAAGTTCATCGTGTCGCAAGCGCAGCCGAAGGCATCCGCGGATCTGTCGAAGTACATCGCGTATGCGCCGCCGCGCAAGGATGCGGTTGCGCTCGTCGATAAACAGCGTCTTGCCGACATGCCGACCGCGCCGGACAACTTCAAGCGCGCCGTGCAGATCAACGCGAATTTCTGGGCAGATAACGCGGACCAGATCAACAAGCGCTTTCAGGTGTGGCTGACGCAGTAACGCGTTCGACGACTCGAGGACCTCATGCCTGCATCGATTCACGCGCCCGCCACCGGTTCTCCGACGAGAGCCGATGGCCGTGCTTCGTATCAAAGAGCGCGCCGCCGCGCATCGGTGCAGGCGTTGATGCTTGCATTGCCGTTGATCGTGTTTCTGCTGTCGACGTTCATCGCACCGATCGCGCTGCTGCTTGCGCGCAGTGTCGAGAACAAGGAAGTGCCGGGCAGCATGCCCACGCTCACGCGCGCGCTCAATGCGTGGGACGGACGCGGCGTGCCCGATGAACATACATTCGCGCTGCTCGCCGCCGGGCTCAGGGATGCGCAGCAGAGCGGGCAGCTCGGCACCGTCGCCCGCAGGCTGAATTTCGCGCAGCCCGAATTTCGCAGCCTGTTGATGCGCACCGCGCGCAGCGTCCGCGACGAGACACCGCCTGCATGGAAGCCGGCGCTGATCGAGATGGACGAACGCTGGAATTCGCCTGAAATCTGGCGTCTTTTGAAGCGCGCAGCGACCTCGCCGACGCCGGACTATCTGCTCGCCGCCGTCGATGCGCAAGTGACGCCGCAAGGCAACGTCGCATTCGTGCCGGATAACTCGTCGGTGTATCGACAGGCGTTCCTTCGCACGATATCGATCAGCGCGTCCGTCACGCTGTTGTGCCTCGTGCTCGGTTATCCCGTCGCATGGCTGCTCGCCAATCTGCCCGCGCAGAGCAGCAATCGGCTGATGCTTTTCGTGATCGTGCCGTTCTGGACGTCGCTGCTCGTGCGCACGACGGCGTGGTATGTGCTGCTGCAACCGGGCGGCGTCATCAACGGTCTGTTGATGGGGCTCGGCCTTGCGACGCATCCGGTGCCGCTCATCTTCAATCGCACGGGTGTGTTGATCGGCATGACGCACGTCCTTTTGCCATACATGATTCTCGCGATCTATTCGGTGATGAAAGGCGTATCGCCCGTATACGTGCGCGCGGCGCAATCGCTCGGCGCGCATCCGTTCACCGCCTTCGTGCGCGTCTATATTCCGCAGACGCTGCCGGGCGTCGGCGCGGGCTGCTTTCTCGTCTTCGTGCTTGCGCTCGGTTACTACATCACGCCCGCGCTGCTCGGCGGCGCAGGCGATGAAATGATCAGTCAGCTCATCGCGCTGCAAACGAACACGCAGCTCAACTGGGGGCTTGCGGGCGCGCTATCGGCGTATCTCGTGATCTTCACGGCGATCTTCTATTTCCTGTTCAACCGCATCGTCGGCATCGACCGGTTGCGATTCGGTTGAGGAGTCCTCCTTCCATGAAAGAGCAACGCAACAAGGTATTGACCGAACGCATCGCATCGCGCTGGGTGCGCGTGCATACCGCAATCGTGCTGTTCTTTCTCGTCGCGCCGATTCTCGCGATCATTCCGCTCTCGTTCAATTCAGGATCGTATTTCTCGTATCCGTTGCAGGGTTTTTCGCTGCGCTGGTACGAACAGGCGCTGACGAGCCCCGACTGGCAGCGCTCGTTATTGAACAGCATCGGCATCGGCGCGGCATCGACGTTGATCGCCACGTGTCTCGGCACGCTCGCGGCGCTCGGTCTCTCGCGTTCGCAGTTTCCGCTGCGCTCGGTGATCATGCCGATCATCATCTCGCCGATGATCGTGCCGATCGTCGTCGTCGCGGCGGGTTTCTATCTGATCTTCGCGCCGCTCGGGCTCGTGAACTCGTATCCCGGCGTGATTCTCGCGCACGCGGCGCTCGGCACGCCGTTCGTCGTGATCACGGTGACGGCTTCGTTGTTGTCGTTCGATCAGAGTCTGCTGCGCGCGGCATCCGGCCTCGGCGCGACGCCCTGGACGGCGTTCCGGCGGGTGACCTTGCCACTCATCACGCCTGCGGTCGCCACGGGCAGCGTGTTCGCTTTCGCGACCTCATTCGATGAAGTGATCGTGATCCTGTTCATCGGCGGGCCGGATCAGCGCACCGTGCCGCGTCAGATGTGGAGCGGTATCCGCGATTCGATCGATCCTTCGATTCTCGCGGTTGCGACGATGCTGATTGTGTTTGCTGTGCTGCTTTTTGCGAGCATCAACTGGTTGCGGGGGCGGGCGGCTGCGGCCAGCCGTGCCCTCGTTTGAATGCTTTCTTTTTTCGCCGGATCCCGGTTCTTGTTGGTCTATTGGCACTGCCCCTGTGCGGCGCAACGCTGATAAACCAACATCAATACGGAATCCGGCGAAAATCGCTCAAACCGTCGCTTCCACCTGCCGACGCGGCAGCATCCGATCGAACTCGCGCTTAACGATGCCGTAGCATTCACACGCGCGCTCTTCCAGCTCTGCGCGATCCAGGATCTTGATGCAGCCGCGGCTATGATGAATCACGCCCGCGTCATGCAGCTTGCCTGCGGCTTCGGTCACGCCTTCACGGCGCACGCCGAGCATGTCCGCGATCATCTGCTGGGTGACACGCAGTTGATCCGACGGCGTGCGATCCGTCTGGATCAGCAGCCAGCGGCACAGTTGCTTCGACAGCGAGTGATGGCGGTTGCATGCGGCCGTCTGCGCGACTTGCGTGAGAAGAGCTTGCATGTACAGCAACATCACGCGGCGCAGAAAGTCCGAGCGACCGAAGTGCTCGCGCAGCGCGCCCGCACTCATGCGATACGCGAATCCCGCGCATTGCACCTGGACGCGCGTGGGCATGGTGTCGCCGCCCGTGAGCACCGGAACGCCGGACATCCCTTCACGACCGACCGCCGCGACTTCGACGGAGCCGCCGTCTTCCATCGTATGCAGCAGCGAAATAATCGCCGTGGTCGGGAAATAGACGTGGTGAATGCGCTGACCGGAATCGCACAGCAACTGCTCGGTGCGCAACTGGACAAGTTCGAGATGCGGCGCAATGGCTTGCCATTCCTGTGCCGGAAGCGCGCCCAACAGATGATTGCCGTGCAGATCGGATTGGAGAGTCAACATTTTTTTTAGTCTCGTGCGTGTGCGCCTGGCGCTTTTGATTTCTTCTGGCTCGCAACAGGATTCGCGTATGCATCTGTCGGCGTACATCGAACCCTGTTGCGACCAGCCCCGTAGCACGAATTCACCGCTCTTATCTGTTGTTGAAGGATCGCGGTGACCTTCGTGCGTGGTCATACATTAGCGAGAGGTGTGCCAGCGCACGCCAATCCTTATACCAGTTGGGGTTTGCGCGAGTCCGCACGCAGCGCGCGGCGGCGCGTGCTCGACTACGAACAAAATTGATTCAAACATGAAAGGCGACCTTCATACGGATCGAACGCGACATCGCGCCCACGCCAAACGTTTTCGTCTGGCGAATGCCTTGTCGGGTGGGGCGCCGGGCGAGGGGTCCGTCATCAAAACGTTGCTGATTGCGGGCCCCGAAGCCTTGTCACAGCGGAAATGGTGCGCGCTCGCAAAATGTTGCAAACGTGGTTAACGGCTTCGGATGCGCCTTTTGAAGATCAGGCGTTGCGCTGGCGTCAGGCCTTATTGCACGGGGCTCCGCGCGCTACGTGCGCGTCGTCGAGCCGAGGCTCGCGTTATGGAGGGCGGTTTAGCGTCGGCGCGAAAAACGTTGCATTGCTTATACCTAAGGGGAATGCCGACTCCACAGAGGCTTAAAAATATCAGAGCGGGTTCCGCGCCGGGTCAGCGTATCTCGTTCGACAATCGCCTGACCAAGGCGGGTTCGTATTCCTTCTCGCGCTGCGGCACCGCACGCGCGACCAAAGATTGTCGAGGATGTGGGTCTCGACGAAGGCACCGGCGTTCGCCGCATAGCCGCTCATGATGATGTGTCGGCTCACAGCGCGACAGCCAATTGCAGAACGAGCCTGTCGGGCACGCCGTTGAAACAGGCATGGCGCAAAGAATCGATCTTCGCGATCGATCGAAATAGTTTTTCCTTTTCGTCCGCTAACTCACTCGGCCTGCAGATATTCGATCAACGGCATTCGTTAAGGCAATCGCTCGGCTGCAAGTTCGGAGCGAGCCGCGATGGCCGCCTTGAACGCGGCGCGTCGCTCCAGGGCACATATCGGCGGGCAGAAGTAGGGAAGAAACACGTTTGAAGAAGCGCGGGCCGCATGGGCGGCAACCCATACGACCCGCTGACCACAACCAACTCATCTGAGGAGTTGACTATGGCTGACGCCAATCTTAAAGCATCAACCGCTCTTGCCGAGCGACACATCAAGAGAAACGGCCGTTCGCGCTCGGCCTGTTGGATCCACGGATAAAGGGGCGCAGGAGTCTTGCGCGGCCGGTAAGCGTGAGAGTGCAAGTCGAACACGGAAGACTCGTCATCACGCCCGCTTGAACCACTCCCACAAACAACAAACCCAGCTCGAAGCAGGGTTTGTTGTTCTGACGCTCCTAAACACATTTTTCCAGATCGGCTCTCGCGGTCTCCACGGTCTCTAGAAACTTCGCAAGACTGAACTTCATTTTCACGCTCTCCGGTAAAACGTACAAATCAGCCAGAAACACCTTTCCCACTCATTGGGTCCGGCCCTTTCGGGATCCCGCCGCTGTCGTTACCGAAGCGATAACGCCAGACAGGCCCGGATTACTTCCCGTCATTCCCCGCCACACCATACGCACCCACGCCCGCCACCGCCGCGTTATATCCATTGGCCGCGGTCCTTCCCACCGTACCCATACCGGATATCGCCGTACCGCTGATCGCAAGAGTATAAGCCTTAGAAGAATAACTTCTTTATCGCAAGTGCAACCAATATGCAGAAGACAGCTCCGATATCGGCGCGCCGTGCCGCCTGAATCGTGCCCTGTCGGTTGTTCAGCGCGAGCTCGGCCTGAAGCGCCAGCGCGCCATTGGTGACGATTTGCCCGTTCGCGTTCGAGAGCGCGCCTTTCGAATTCACGGCGAGCGCGCCCGCGCCCGAGTGCAGCAGCGCGCCGCCATCGTTCGCGATGCTTGTCGAGCGAACTCGCATGAACCGTCTCGCGGCCGGCGGCCTGCATCGTGCCGCCGCGATTGTTCAGCGCGCCGCTCGCGCTTGCATCGAGCGTCGATTGCGACACGAGCTGACCATTCGCGTTGGAGAGATTGCCAGCCGTGACTTGCATCGCCGCGCCGCTCGACAGCTTGCCGCCGTCGTTGGTGAGCGTGCCCGCGGCGTTGGCGACGAGTGCGCCGCCCGCGGTCGAACTCGCGCCCGCCAGGTTCATGTCGCCGTTCGTCGCGGCCAGCGCGAGCGTGCCATTGGCTGACGTGTTGCTGCCCGCGAGATTGAGCGATGCGCCCTGAATCGTCGTGTTGCCGCCGCCCTCGTTGCGCCCGGTCGCCGAAACCGCGCCGCTCGATGCCACGTTCAAGTCGCCTGAATTGGCGATCGTCCCGTCGCTATTGACGCCAGCGCCGAGCGTGCCGGTCGAAGCGACGCTGCCCGCATTGATCGTCGTGTTGTTCTGCGCAGCCAGCACGCCGCTGTTGGTCAGCGCGCCCGAAGTCGATGCGACGACATTCTGCTGCGCGTAAGTCGTGCCGCTGTTGTCGATGCCCTGCGTGGCGCTCGCACTGATCGAACCGCTCGCGTTCGTCGCACCGGCAAGCACGAGCTGCCCGTTGGATTGAAGCGTCAAGTCGCCAGCCTGCGCCGCCACGACACCGCGATTGCTTACACCGACACCAAACTCATTCGAGACCAGATAGATCCGGTTGGCATACATTCCGCCCAATGCGCTCACATCGATCGCGATGGACGGCGCAGGACCGTTGCCCGCAATAGGCGTCGCAGCAAGCGTGTTGTGATCGATCTGATTCGAACCGGCGATCGCATTCAGATTATTGGCATAGATCGCCGCGTTCACCTGTATCGCACGCGCGAGCAAATCGACCTGATCGACGTTCGTGGCGTTCAGCCCCGCGCCCTGCACGGTGATATTGCCGCCATTGACGTTAAAGCCCGTCAGACTGCCATTCGCCCCGATGTTCGGCGTGCCCGTCGTGAGAATCGCGCGAGAGGTGTTGATGAAGCCGCCGCCATCGACCACGATGCCGTTCGGATTCGCGATCACCACTTCGGCCTTCTGCCCGGCGACTTCGAGATAGCCTCGCAATTGCGAAGGCGAATTGCTCAACACCTGATTGACGATGATGCCCGCCGACTGCCCCGGCGCGAGATTCGGATTGCCGTTGATGTAACCCGCCTGCTGCGTCTGAACGATGGTCGGCGAATTGTTCAAGACCGCGCCCTTGCCCGGCACGTCGAATTGCGAGTAATTATTTAGCGATACGCCGGCACCGGACGGTTTGGCGATGTTGACTTGCTGGAGGCCGTTTTGCGTTTGAATCACCTGCGCACCGGACCCGGGCGCCGCGACGATCTGCGCATACGACACGGACGCGGCGGTGCCCAGCATCAGCATCGCGGCAAACGCCACGGCGCGCATGGAAACGACCAAACCGATATTTCGAAGCGGAGCGACCGACGCACCTTGCGTCCCGCTGCTGCCCCTTGCGCCTTGCCCCGTGGCGAAATCCGCGACCGCCACCATCATCTGCCGCACGCGGCTAAAGACCAGCTTATAAAACCTGTTATTCATTACTTGGATTTTTTTCTTCTTTTCTGGGTGCAGGATGCCGACAGCGGCCCCGCAAAAGGCCCCGAATTCTTCTCGTACCTGACGTCTCGTAATATGGGAGCAGTCTGAATTCAATGCCGCCGCAACAGCGCAATAGCGACGATCTTTCGCAGACTTGATCTGCGTCGCGCGGTGGAAACCGCGTCGCCCTTTTTTGTATGATTGCAGGCCATCCATTTCCGACAGTCCAGGGACCATCGCCATGACCGCCGCAACGCAATTCGATCAGGTTTCCGTCATCAAGCGCGCCAACGTCTACTTCGACGGCAAGTGCGTGTCGCATACCGTTCTCTTCGCCGACGGCACGAAAAAGACGCTCGGCGTGATCCTGCCCGGCACGCTCAACTTCGGCACCGACGCGCCCGAGCTCATGGAAGTGCAAGCCGGCCAATGCCGCATCCGCCTGGATGGCAGCGACGAGTGGAAAACGTACGGAGCAGGCGATTCGTTCCCGGTGCCGGGCAAGAGCCGCTTCCATATCGACGTGATCGAAACGCTCGACTACGTTTGCAGCTACCTCTAAGCGAATCGGTTGTCCAATTTTCAGCGGTGTCCACGTTTCGTGTACACTTCGAATAATTGGACAACGAGCCGCATCATGCCGCCGCCCGCCGACAGCCACGCCGAGCAACTCGTCGAAGCCGCCGCAGCCGCCTTCAGCGACGCCACCGGCCTCGCCGCGCGCCGCGTCAAGCCGCCCGCGCGCGGCGAATACGACGCCGCCATCGAATTCCGCATCGGCGGCGCGCGTGTCAGGCGTCCCGTCATCGTGCGGGAAAACATCGACCGGTTCAGCGCGCTGTCCGCGTTCAGCGCATCGGTCATGCGCGACAGCGGCGCGAATCCCACGCTCGTCACCCTGTATCTCTCGCCGGACATGATCCGTGCGTGCCGCGAAACCGGCGTCGATGCACTCGATCTCGCTGGCAACGCGACCCTCATTGAAGGCAATAGCGTCGTGATCGTTTCGGGCCGTCCGCGCACGGCGCGAGGCAAGGCGCATCGTTCCAGAACCTGGACCAAATCGACACTGCGCGTCACGCTGGCGCTGCTCACCACGCCTTCGCTGCTGGAGCGCGGTTATCGCGACATCGCGCAAAACGCGGGCGTCAGTCACGGCACGGTGCAGAACGCCGTGCGCGCGCTCATCGATCATCGCGACGTGTTCGAACGGCCCGATGGCCGCGGCCTGCAATTCGCCGACAAGCAACGGCTCATCGATGAATGGGTCACGCTCTATCCGCGGCAATTGCGTGAATCGCTCGTCATCGGCCGTTATCGCGCGGAGTCGAACGACTGGTGGCGCGACGCGCCCGATCTGCCGGGTCGATGCCAATTCGGCGGCGAGCCCGCAGCGGCCATACTCACGGAATACCTGAAGCCGGCGACGGTCACCGCCTATTGCGCCGAAACCGTGCCGCGCGAGTGGATCATGCAGGCGCGATTGCGGCCCGATCCCGCCGGAAATGTCGAGTTCCTGCGCGCGCCCATCGCGCTCGCGCCCATCGACGGATTGCCGGCGAACGTCGTCGCGCCGCTGATCGTCTACGCCGATCTCGTCGCGAGCGGCGACCCGCGCAATCTCGAAACCGCCAGGATGCTGCGTGAACGCTACCTCGCCGCTTGAACTGCTGCCGCATCGCCCGCTCACCGGCGTCATGTCGGCGATGCTGCGTGAGGTCGTCGCCGCATCGGTCGCGACCCGCATCGCTTGGTTCGTCGGCGGCGCAAGCGCGCGCGACATCCTGCTCACGCACGTCCACGACATGGAGGCGACACGCGCGACCGCCGACATCGACATCGGCATTTCGATTCGAAGCTGGACCGGCCACGACACGTTGCGGCAAGCGCTGCTCGCCTCGGGCAATTTCACGGCGCCGAAGGGTTCGGCGCATCGGCTGAACTACCGCGCGCCGCAGACCAGCGAGCGCACGTGGCTCGACATCGTGCCGTTCGGCGGCGTGCAGGACGAGCACGGCGAAATCGCGTGGCCGCCGGACGGGTCGGTGCGGATGAACGTCGCCGGTTTCAGGCAGGCGCTCGATGCGGCGATTGCCGTGCGCATCGACCGTGATCTCGTCGTGCCGGTTGCATCGCTGCCCGCGCAGGCGATGCTGAAGATCGTCGCATGGCAGGACCGGCACGCGGCGGATCGCAAGGACGCGATCGACCTGCTCTTTCTGATGGCGCGCTACGCGCAAGCCGGCAACCTCGACCGGCTCTATTCCGATGCCTTCGATCTCGTCGAGCGCCACGGCCACGATCCGGATATCGCGGGCGCGGCGCTGCTCGGGCGCGACACGGCGGCCATCGCAAACGACGGCGAGCTGCGCGCGCAGATTCGCGCGATCCTGCACGCCGACGATCCCGCGCCGCCGATCCTCACGCACATGCTCGGCTCACGCATGCCGGTCTTCGAAGCCGATACGTCGGAACGGACCGCCGCGCTGTTCTACGCGTTCCGCGACGCGTTCTAGAGCTAGCCGTTGCGGAACAGATAACTGTACGCGTTGAGCGCGGGCACGCCGCCGAGATGCGCGTACAGCACCTTCGAGCCTTCGGGGAATTCGCCGTTGCGCACCATCTGGATCATGCCGTCCATCGACTTGCCTTCGTAGACGGGATCGGTCAGCACGCCTTCGAGCCGCGCGCACAGACGGATCGCCTCCAGCGTGCCTTCGTTCGGCAAGCCGTATTCGGGGCCGCCGAAGCGCGTGTCGAGGATCACATCCTCGCGCGTGATGTCCTGGCCGAGCCCGACGAGTTCCGCCGTGTGCTTCGCGATGCGCAGGATCTGGTCGTGCGTCTGCTGCGGTTTCGCCGATGCATCGATGCCGATCACGCGCCGCGCCCGGCCGTCCGCCGCGAAGCCGACGACCATGCCGGCCTGCGTGCTGCCCGTCACCGAGCACACGACGATGTAATCGAAACTGAAGCCGAGTTCCGCTTCCTGCGCGCGCACTTCTTCCGCGAAACCGACGAAGCCGAGCCCGCCCAGCGGATGCTCCGAGCAACCCGCCGGGACCGGAAACGGCTTGCCGCCCGCCGCGCGCACGCTGTCCATCGCGTCCTGCCAGCTTTTGCGGATGCCGATATCGAAGCCATCGGCGACGAGCCGCACGTCCGCGCCCATCATCCGCGACATCTGGATATTGCCGACGCGGTCATAGACGGCATCGGAGTAATTGACCCAGTTCTCCTGCACGAGCACGCATTTCATGCCGAGGTGCGCCGCGACCGCCGCGACCTGGCGCGTCTGGTTCGACTGCACGCCGCCGATGGACACGAGCGTGTCGCAGCCTTCGGCGAGCGCCTCAGGAATCAGATATTCGAGCTTGCGCGTCTTGTTGCCGCCGAACGCGAGGCCGCTGTTGCAGTCCTCGCGCTTGGCATACAACTCGACCTTGCCGCCGAGATGCGCGGAGAGGCGCTTGAGCGGCTGGATCGGCGTCGGTCCGAAAGTCAGCGGATAACGGGGAAAACGTTGCAGGTTCATGATCGGCATCCTCGTGGGGGTGGAACACCATCGTAGAGATTGTCGGAATGGGTCGGGTTGCGAAAAAAATGCTTTCGACCTAACGTTCTCGAAGGACTTGATGCCTATGCAAACTTTTATTTCGCCTGACTCAGACATAGAGCAATGAAAAAAACCACGACCGCTTCGAACCCGCTTCCGGCGGGCGTCCAGACCGATCGCGTCGATCGCGCGATTCTGCGTCAGTTGCAGCGCGATGCGTCGATCTCGAACGTCGCGCTCGCGGAGAAGGTCAATCTCAGCCCGCCCGCGTGCCTGCGGCGAGTCGAGCGCCTGCGCGAAGCGGGACTGATCCGCGCGACCGTCGCGCTGCTCGATCCGAAAGCGCTCGACGCCGGCATGCTCGTGCTGATCGGCGTGATCCTCGACCGCTCGACGCCGGATTCCTTCGCCGATTTCGAAAAGGCCGCGCAGAAAGTGCCCGGCTGCATGGAGTGCCATGTCGTGACGGGCGAGTTCGATTTCTTCATGCTGATCCGCACGCGCGACAGCGAGAGCTTCAACC
>Ga0207426_1001164_pt1 | contig 23548 bp, 24 predicted proteins | sample AraplaMF_Cvi_mMS_FD_184265 | JGI IMG/M metagenome (GOLD analysis project Ga0207426, IMG submission 184265) | Arabidopsis root microbial communities from the University of North Carolina, USA - plate scrape MF_Cvi_mMS (SPAdes) (version 2) | ecosystem: Host-associated > Plants > Roots > Endosphere... | reverse complement strand
CGTTGACGCGCACGAGCGGACGGATGTCGCGATAGCTCTCGCCATCGGGCCGCAGGATCTCGACGACCTGCCAGGTCGCGCCCAGGCTGACGCTGACCTGCCGCACCCGCGGATCCTTGTCGCGCAGGTACGCGTCGATCTCGGCAAGCAGTTTGACTTTGGTCTCGAAGCCGGGGGCGTCGAGCGGATTGTCGTCGCCGTAGAGCCGCACGTTGGTATGCGCCGGCGGCGCCGCGAAGCTGCCCGAGTAGCCGCCGCGCACCGCCGCGACCGCGTCGGCGGCGCGGATCAGCGCCGGCAGCGACACGTCGGAGGAGTGGGCGTAGCCCACGGCATCGTCCTTGACCGCGCGCAGGCCGAAACCCTGCGAGGTGTCATAGGTCGCCTGCTTCAGCCGCCCATTGTCGAACATGAGCGCTTCGGTCTGGCTGTACTCCAGGAACAGCTCACCGTCGTCGGCACCGGAAAGCCCGCGCGCAAGCTCGCTGCGAACCTGGTCGCGGTCGAGATTGGCGCGGTCGAGCAGGGAGGTCGTGGCGGGATTTGTCATCGGTCATCCATTCTCGGAGAGATGTCGGGCAAGATAATGGCTTCCCGGCCGTTCGGCGAGAGGGCGCGCCGTCACATTACCGAAACGACATGATTGAAATCATTGCCCTTTCCCTGACCTCGACGAAAGCGTCCGCAGACGCGTGATGCCATTGCAGGTTGGGACGGCGGATCAGGTCGTATGTGGCACACCCGGATTCGCGTCGGGTTGCCGTATTTCTACGGGCCAGGGTCTTCACCAGGACTTAGGACGCCGATGGAAGCTTGGCGCTCGCGCGCGCGATCCCGCGTCGCGCCGGAAAGCCAGTAGTGACCAGTCTCGATCAAGCCGACAGCCTGCCGCTGCGACCAAAACTGTCGTTTGCCAGCGCGGCCTATGAAGACAGTTTTTGCCGCTATTATCACGGCTTCTACTATCGTTACGCCCAGGCGAGCCTCGCAGTGGGGATGGCGCTGATCCTCGGCGACTATCTCGTCGACCGGATGGCCTTCAACGCACCGGCCAATTTTTACCGCATCCAGCTCTGCCTGCCGCTGCTCGGAATCGGGCTCGCCTACTCCTTCACCGACACGGCGCGGCAACACTGGCAGTCCGTGATGTCCATCTTCATCGTGGCGGTGGCCTGCAGCATATTCTGGGTTCTTTCGGTCATCGACCAGCAAGGCGGCATGGGGCTGAAGTCGTGGGTCGGAATCCTCAATTTCACCTTTCTCGAGTTCTATTGCTTCGTCATCCTTGGCGTGCAATTCCGCTTCGCGCTGCCTGCCGGGCTCGCGATCCTGCTGTCGTTCGAAGCTGCGATGCAGGCCGAACTCGTCACTGACGTCGGGGCATTCTTCTACTGGTCCTATCACGTCGTGACGCTGTTCATCCTGGCGGCGGGAATCGGCTGGTGGCGCGAATTCCTCGTCCGCAAGGATTTCTCGACACAGACCACCTTGAAGGCCGCGCGGGATGTTCTGAAGAACCAGAACGGATTGCTCGAGATCGAGGTCGAGAAGCGGACCCGCAAGCTGCTGGAGATGCAGGACGCCACCGTCGTCATCCTGGCATCGCTGGTGGAGACCCGCGACAACGAGACCGGCAATCACATCCGGCGCACCCAGCATTATGTGCGAGCGCTGGCGCGGCACCTGCAATCCCATCCGGCGTTCGCCGCCCATCTGGCCGGGCCTCGCCTCGACATCGTCTTCAAGTCCGCGCCGCTGCACGACATCGGCAAGGTCGGCATTCCCGACAGCATCCTCCTGAAACCGGGCCGGCTTGATCCCGAGGAATTCGAGATCATGAAGACGCACGCGACGCTCGGCCACCAGGCGATCGAGAAGGCCGAGAGGCGGCTGGGCATCACCGTCGATTTCCTCGCCTGTGCCAAGGAGATCGCCTTGAACCATCACGAGAAATGGGACGGCAGCGGCTATCCGAATGGGCTTTCGGGCGTCGCCATTCCGATCTCGGCCCGTCTGATGGCGGTGGCCGACGTCTACGATGCCCTGACCACGCATCGCGTCTACAAGGACGCGATGTCCCATGACGAGGCGGTCACGATCATGATCGACGGCCGCGGCCGCCACTTCGATCCTGACGTCGTGGACGCCTTCGCCGAGATCAACGAGCAGTTCCGGGAGATCGCCGCTCGTTACGCCGACTGATCGCGGCGCCGGATGCCAGCGTGGAGCGCGCCGCCTCTAAGGCAGCTTGTCGTAGCCCTCGCCGAGCCCATTCAGGCTGAGCGGAAAGCCGATGCCTTCTTCCGGCGTCTCGAAGATGATGAAGGTGGCGGTCTTGGCGGTGCGGAGCTGGCCGAGCAGCTTGTCGTCCATGACGACTTCGGCGACGCAGCCATTGGGCAGGCAGCGGACGAAGCCGGCGCGGCCGACGTCCTGGTTGTCGAGCTTGAGGCCGAGGCCGGAGGGCAGCAGCACGCCCAAGGGTGCCACCACGCGCATCAGGCGGCTCTTCTGGTCGGCGGTCTTGAGCACGATGACGGTCAGGCCGGCGTTGGAGCGGTCTTCGGCTACCACGCTCTGGATCAGGGCGCATTGCTCGGTCTGGGCGCCCGGCGGGGTGTCGCAGCGGATCTGCCAGTCGCCATGGACGGAGCGCACTGCGCCCTGCGCATGGGCGAGGCCGGGAAGTGCCAGAAGGACGATCGCAGCCAGCAGGCCGGCCAGCGCCGGGAGGCGGGTGGCCTGCCTTCTAGCCAGCCTTGTGGCCAGCCTTGCCATCGATTTTGAAAACCCCATCGGGTCGGTCCCTCTGCTCGCCTTCCTCGCGCGCGCCTGGCGGACTAATCTGGCGGACTGATACGGGAATGACGGCGTCTTGAAGGCAATTCCCAAGCAAATTCCACGCCGCCTGGTGCCGCCGCCGCCCGCACGAATCAAGTTCCTGCACGGCCATCTGCCTGTGCCTACCGCGGGCAATTCCGCTGTCAAGCGGCAGCATCCCGGGAAACGGTATTTTTGTTTGATCTTACTAGGAAATATCTTGCGGGTGATGGCTGGCAGGCAGGCCTCAAGACTGCATTGCGATAGATCAAAAATTATGGTTTGAGAGGCTTGATTTCGGCGTTCTCACGATCGGGCCCCAATTCCTCTTAGAGGTATTCTTGCGCGGCGGTTGTCAGGCGGGCGGATCGAATAAGCGTTTCCCGCAAGCAGGGGAGCGCACTTGGGGTGATTTCGTAAGGGGAGCGCGAACGGCATGAGGATGTCGATGGGCCCGGTGGGCCGGCACTTGCTGGGATTGGCCGTAGCGGGTCTGACGCTGGCGACGGGCGGTGCGGCGTTTGCCGAGCTCGGGCAACCGAAGCCTTGGGAGTACACTCTCCAGGAGTCCGGCTCCCCGGTGATGGACAACATCGTCTGGTTCCACAACTTTCTGTTCGTGCTGATCACGCTGATCACGCTGTTCGTCCTGGCGCTGCTCGTCGTGGTGGTCGTCAAGTTCAACGCGAAGGCCAATCCGGTGCCCTCGCGCACCACCCACAACACGCTGATCGAGGTGGCCTGGACGCTCGTTCCAGTGCTGATCCTGGTCGGCATCTCGGTGCCGTCGTTCCGGCTGCTGTTCCTCGAACTCGACGTGCCGAAAGCTGATATCACCATCAAGGCGACCGGCAAGCAGTGGTACTGGTCCTATGCCTATCCCGATAACGGAAAGTTCGAGTTCGACTCGCTGATGGCGCAGGACAAGCAGCCCCGCCTGCTCGGCGTCGACAACGAGATGGTGGTGCCGGTCAACAAGGTGATTCGTGTCCAGGTGACCGGCGCGGACGTCATCCACGCCTTCGCGTTGCCGGCTTTCGGCGTCAAGATCGACGCCATTCCGGGCCGCCTGAACGAGACCTGGTTCAAGGCCACCAAGACCGGCATGTTCTACGGCCAGTGCTCCGAGCTCTGCGGCAAGGATCACGCCTTCATGCCGATCGCGATCCGCGTCGTGGACGACACGGAATTCGCCTCCTGGGTCGAGACGGCGAAGAAGAAATTCGCGAGCGGCGGCACCAGCACCTACGCCTCCGCGGCCGGCCCGACGCAGTAAGCGCCGGGCGAGGCTCGAGGGGACTGAAAGCGACATAAGGGCGGACCTCCAGAGGTCCGATTGGGACGCAAGGCAGGATTTGAAAATGGCAACGAGCGCAGCGGCACACGGCGATCACGCCCACGGACATGACGAGCATGCCCATCCGACCGGATGGCGCCGCTACGTCTATTCGACCAACCACAAGGACATCGGCACGATGTACCTGATCTTCGCGGTCATCGCCGGCGTCATCGGCGCCGCGATGTCGATCGCGATCCGTGCCGAGCTGATGTATCCGGGCGTGCAGATCTTCCACGAGACGCACACCTATAACGTGTTCGTGACCTCTCACGGCCTGATCATGATCTTCTTCATGGTCATGCCCGCGATGATCGGCGGCTTCGGCAACTGGTTCGTGCCGCTGATGATCGGCGCGCCCGACATGGCGTTCCCGCGCATGAACAACATCTCGTTCTGGCTGCTGCCGGCCTCGTTCGCGCTGCTGCTGATGTCGACCTTCGTCGAGGGCGAGCCGGGCGCCAACGGCGTCGGTGCCGGCTGGACCATGTACGTGCCGCTGTCGGCCTCCGGCCATCCGGGTCCGGCCGTCGACTTCGCGATCCTGTCGCTCCATCTGGCGGGCGCTTCGTCGATCCTCGGCGCCATCAACTTCATCACCACGATCTTCAACATGCGCGCGCCGGGCATGACCCTGCACAAGATGCCGCTGTTCGTCTGGTCGATCCTGGTGACGGTGTTCCTGCTGCTGTTGTCGCTGCCGGTGCTCGCCGGTGCGATCACCATGCTGCTCACCGACCGCAACTTCCACACGACGTTCTTCAACCCCGAGGGCGGCGGCGACCCCGTGCTGTTCCAGCATCTGTTCTGGTTCTTCGGCCACCCCGAGGTTTACATCCTGATCCTGCCCGCCTTCGGCATGATCAGCCAGATCGTCTCGACCTTCTCGCGCAAGCCCGTGTTCGGCTATCTCGGCATGGCCTACGCCATGGTCGCGATCGGCGGCATCGGCTTCGTGGTGTGGGCGCACCACATGTACACGGTCGGCATGTCCTCGGCGACGCAGGCCTATTTCGTCGCGGCCACGATGGTCATCGCCGTTCCGACCGGCGTGAAGATCTTCTCTTGGATCGCCACGATGTGGGGAGGCTCGATCGAATTCCGCGCCCCGATGATCTGGGCGGTGGGCTTCATCTTCCTGTTCACGGTCGGCGGCGTCACCGGCGTCGTGCTGGCGAACGCGGGCGTCGACCGCGTGCTGCAGGAGACCTACTACGTCGTCGCGCACTTCCACTACGTGCTGTCGCTCGGCGCGGTGTTCGCGATCTTCGCCGGCTGGTACTACTGGTTCCCGAAGATGTCGGGCTACATGTACAACGAGACGCTTGCGAAGGCGCACTTCTGGGTCACCTTCGTCGGCGTCAACCTGGTGTTCTTCCCGCAGCACTTCCTCGGCCTGTCGGGTATGCCCCGCCGCTACGTCGACTATCCCGACGCGTTCGCGGGCTGGAACCTGATCTCCTCGATCGGCTCCTACATCTCCGGCTTCGGCGTGCTGATCTTCCTCTACTGCACGCTCGACGCCTTCATGAAGAAGGTACCGGCCGGCGACAATCCGTGGGGTGCAGGTGCGACCACGCTGGAGTGGACGCTGACCTCGCCGCCGCCCTTCCACCAGTTCGAAGTGCTGCCCCGCGTGCAGTGATCGATCTTCCGCGGCGCCCGTGACGGGCGCCGCGGCTCTATAACGAAGCGAGTTGAATTACGTGTCCGTCCTCGACCAGAACGCCATCGACATCAATCCACGCATCTCCGAAGCGGAGGTGGGCGACTACATCGCGCTGCTGAAGCCGCGGGTGATGTCGCTGGTGATCTTCACCGCGCTGGTCGGGATGGCGATGGCGCCCGGGCATTTCCACTGGGTGCTGGCGATCACCTCGCTGCTTTGCATCGCCGTCGGCGCCGGCGCCTCCGGTGCGCTCAACATGGCGCTCGAAGGCGATATCGACTCCAAGATGTCGCGCACGGCAAACCGGCCGATCCCGCGCGGCCGCATCACCCGTCCCGAGGCCATGGCGTTCGGCCTGACGCTGTCGTTCTTCTCGGTGATGACGCTCGGCATCCTCGTGAACTGGATCGCGGGCGGCCTGCTCGCCTTCACCATCTTCTTCTACGTCGTGATCTACACGATGGGCTTGAAGCGCTGGACCGCGCAGAACATCGTGATCGGCGGCGCCGCCGGCGCGCTGCCGCCGGTGGTTGCCTGGGCCGCCGTGACGGGTAAGGTCGACGTCGAGCCGCTGCTGCTGTTCGCGATCATCTTCTTCTGGACCCCGCCGCACTTCTGGGCGCTGGCGCTGTTCCGCTCCGACGACTACGCGCGCGCCGGCATTCCGATGCTGCCCAATGTCGCCGGTCCCGATGCGACGCGGCTGCAGATCCTGCTCTACACCATCGTCCTGATCGCGGTTGCCGCGGCGCCCTGGGCGCTCGGCTATTTCGACGCGATCTACGGCGTCGTCTCGCTGATCCTCGGCGCCGGCATGCTGGTGCTCGCGATCAACGTCTACATCCGCCGCGAACGCAGCCAGTCGCTGCGCGCGACCCGCAAGCTGTTTGCCTTCTCGATCCTGTATCTGTTCGCGCTGTTCGCGACCCTGCTGGCCGAGGTCGTGTTCCGGGCGCTTGCTCCGATGGTTTGGGGCGCATGAGGCAGGAATGGCCGACAAACCCGAGCCAGATGGAATCGTCCTCACCGAGGCGCAGAAGAAGAGCCGTCGTCAGCGCTCCATTGCGATTGCTTTGGCGCTCGGCGTGCTCGTCGTGCTGTTCTTTGCCGTCACCATGGTCAAGGGACCGGCAGTTCTAGTCCGGCCGATGTAGGAAACATGGATCAGAAGCCGACCATATCGCAGGACGTCAGCGCCAAGCCGGCCAAAAGCCTAGCAAAAGGCCGTGGTGGACTGGGCCGCGATGTCGTGGTCGCGTCCATCTGCGGCGGCGTGGTCGCGCTGATGGTCGGCGCCTCCTACGCGGCGGTGCCGTTCTACAACTGGTTCTGCCGCGCCACAGGCTTCAACGGCACGACCCAAGTCGCGACCTCGGCGCCGGCCACCGGCCCGATCGCGCGCAAGATCTCGGTGCGCTTCGACTCCAACGTCGCGCCCGGCCTGCCCTGGAAGTTCGAGCCGGAGCAGACCGAGATCGAGGTCAATATCGGCCAGGTCGTGACGGTGTTCTACACCGTGACCAACCAGGCCGCGCGCACCACGTCGGCCCAGGCCGCCTACAACGTCGCGCCGCTGACGGTGGGCTCCTACTTCCAGAAGATCAATTGCTTCTGCTTCACCGAGCAGACCATGGCGCCGGGCGAGAAGCGCGAGATGCCTGTCGTGTTCTATGTCGATCCGTCGATCGCCGACGATCACGAGAACGACGGGCTGAACACGATCACGCTGTCCTACACGTTCTATCCGGTGAAGGATCCGGTGGTGAAGCCGCTGGCATCGGGCGAAGACGACAAACGCAAGGGAAATCTCTGATCGCCGGGCTGAGGCTCGGTGGGTCGGACACAAGGGGATAAGTGCCGGACAGGCACGGGATTGAGGAGAGAGACCGCAAATGGCAACGGCGCACACCAAGCATCACGACTACCACCTGGTCGATCCCTCGCCGTGGCCGGTCGTCGGCTCCATCTCGGCCTTCATCATGGCGGTCGGTGCGATCACCTGGATGCACCACATGTTCTCGGCCGCGCCGATCGTGTTCGGCGTCGGCACCATCGGCGTGCTCTACACCATGGTGAGCTGGTGGGGCGACGTGATCAAGGAAGCCCAGTACAAGGGCGACCACACCCGCGTCGTGCAGCTGCATCACCGCTACGGCATGATCCTGTTCATCGCCTCCGAGGTGATGTTCTTCGTCGCCTGGTTCTGGGCCTATTTCAACGCGGCGCTGTTCCCGGCCGATGCCGTCCACGCCACGCGTGACGCGGTGTTCGGTTGCGGTCTCGGCACCGCCGCCGGTGCCTGCGCCGTTCCCGGCACCTGGCCGCCCCATGGCATCGAGACCTTCGATCCCTGGCACCTGCCGCTGCTGAACACGCTGATCCTGCTGACCTCGGGCACGACCGTGACCTGGGCGCACCATGCGCTGCTCGAGAACGACCGCCAGGGCCTGAAGTACGGCTTGATCCTCACCGTCGTGCTCGGCGCGCTCTTCACGTGCGTGCAGGCCTACGAGTACAGCCACGCGGCGTTCTCGTTCGGCGGCAACGTCTACGGCGCGACCTTCTTCATGGCGACCGGCTTCCACGGTTTCCACGTGCTGGTCGGCACCATCTTCCTGCTGGTCTGCCTGTTCCGCGCCTATGCCGGCCACTTCACGCCGACGCAGCATCTCGGCTTCGAGTTCGCCGCCTGGTACTGGCATTTCGTCGACGTGGTGTGGCTGTTCCTGTTCCTCTGCATCTACGTCTGGGGACACGGCGCCGAGGCCATGGCCCACGGCGCGCACTGAGCCGCGACCAATCGATCAGAAAGGGCGGCCGCAGGGCCGCCCTTTCGCTTTTCGGCCGCCGAAAGCCCTCGTGAACGAGGCTTGGCGGAAATTGTGCTAGAGTCCGCGATATGAACGACACTGCCGGCAAGCCAGAATCCGAGACATCAGTCCTGCAGAGCGCGATGCGCGGGCTCGCCTGCAAATGCCCGCGCTGCGGCCAGGGCAAGCTCTATGCGGGTTTCCTGACGCTGGCGCCGAACTGCGACCGCTGCGGCCTGGACTATGCCTTCATCGACACCGGTGATGGTCCGGCGATCTTCATCATCATGCTGGCCGGTGGCATCGTCGTAGCGTGCGCGCTGATCGTCGAGGTCAAATACCAGCCGCCCTACTGGCTGCATGCGGTGCTGTGGCTGCCGCTGATCCTTGCCACGACGCTGCTGCCGCTGCGCGCCATGAAGTCGCTGCTGATCGCGCTGCAATTCCACCACAAGGCGGCGCCGGGCCGGCTGGTCGATCGCGCGAAATGAACGAGACCCAGCGCAAGCCTCGCGTGGCCGGCTTCGCGCTGTTCACGCTGTTTCTCACCGCCGTCTTCCTCGGGCTCGGCTTCTGGCAATTGCAGCGCCGCACCGCCAAGCATGCGCTCGTCGCCGCGCTCACCGAACGTCTTGCCGAGGCGCCGGTCGCGCTGCCGCCGCCGTCGCGATGGGCCACGCTCAATCCCGCGCGCGATGAATTCCGCCGCGTCAGCCTGACTGCGACCTATGCGGCGCTGCCCGATGCGATGGTCTATTCGTCCGGCTCCGCGGTGCGCAAGGACGCATCAGGCCCGGGCACCTGGGCGTTCCTGCCTGCGAAACTGTCCAGCGGCGAGACGATCGTGATCGACGCCGGCTTCGTCGAGAACACGATGCAGGATCGCGGCGTCGAGGATCGCGCGGTGAAGAAGCTCGTCACGGGGCAGCCCGTCGCGCTGACCGGGTACCTCCGTTTTCCCGAGGCGCCCGGCTGGATGACGCCGGCGGAGAATCGCGACAAGCGTCTCTGGTTCGTGCGCGATCACACGGCGATTGCGGGCGCGCTTGGCTGGGGCGCGGTGGCACCGTTCTACATCGATCTCGAACTGCCCGCGCCCGAGAATGGCATCCCGCGTCCGGGGCCGCTCGACGTGCATCTGAAGGACGATCATCTTCAATACGCCATCACCTGGTTCACGCTTGCAGGCGCGGTGCTGATCGCATTCGGCGCATGGGTGAAGGCCCGGCGATCGGCCTGAGAGACCGTAGGTTCCCGGAGGGAACCCGGTATCGCCCGGACTTTATTATTCAGCGCATATTCACGAGGGTGAATTTAATCCGCAGGAAATTTTCGCGGCGCGCAGTTGCGCGGCAAGCAGGATGTTGGCGTGAGCGATATTGATCAGATGGGAATTGTCGTCGACTGGGTCGACGCCTGTCGCAAGGGCGACCTCGCGACGCTGCTTGACCTCTATGCTGATGATGCGCAGGTCGAATGCACCTGCAACGGCACGCAGCATTACCGCGGGCGGCGCGAACTCGAGACCTATTGGGGCCCGCGGCTCAGCGCTTATTCCACGGCAGGTTTTGGTCTCGAAGAAATCAATCCGGTGCCGTCAGGCATCGACCTGGAATATTCCGTCGCCGGCTCGCTGCGCATCCACGCTTCGTTTCGCTTCAGCCCCGAAGGCAAGATCTACAGCACGCTGTGCGAACCCGCGCGGCAGGCTCCGCATGACGGCTCTGCGTGCTGAACGCAGACCGGCTCGTAGCGCGCGTCATCAGTCGTGCATGACGTCGCCTTCTATTAATTCCCGACGAAGTTGCTCCTCTTTCCTTCGACGCCTGCATCTCTTTCCCATTTGAGTTACGCGCGTCGAACTTAGACATCTTCCATTCCTGCGCCGGTGCACGCGCCGAAATTGACGTGTTAGGGGGACCCCGGGACCTGCGCGTTTGCAGGATTGGGGTGCAGCATGGAATGTGTCGTCGCGTCGAGACCTCTGGTCCGCGCTGTGTTACTCGGAGCCGTCAGTCTTCTCGCTCTATCGTTGAGTTTTCCGTCCAGTCAAAGAGTCTACGCGCAAGGCACGTTGCCGCCGGTGACGGTGGATGCCCCCAAGCCGAAGCCGCGGCAGACGACCCAGCGCTCGCAATCATCGCGCGGCGACCGCGCGCAACGACGCGCTGCATCAGTCGCGCCGCGCAGTGTCGCTCCCGTGCCGTATCTGACGCCTTCGACCGGCACGCTCGGCGCGCCGCCCGCAGCCTATGCCGGCGGACAGGTCGCGACCGGCGGAAGCCTCGGCCTGCTCGGCAATCGCGGTGTGATGGACACGCCGTTCAACCAGACCAATTACACCGCTGAGCTCATCAAGAACCAGCAGGCGCGCACGATTCGCGACGTCCTGGCCAATGATCCGTCGGTGCGCGTGGTTCAGGCCGCCGGCGGCGGCGCCGACACGCTCTTTATCCGTGGCTTCTACTACGACAGCGGCGACCTCGGACTGAACGGGCTCTACGGAATCGCGCCGTATTATTCGACCGGTGCGAACTTCGTCGAGCGCGTCGAGGTGCTGAAGGGGCCGAGCGCGGTGCTCAACGGCATGACGGTCGGCGGCACCGGCGCGACCAGCGCGGGCGCGGTGGGCGGCAGCATCAATCTCCTCACCAAGCACGCCGCGGATGTCGACATCACCCAGCTCACGGGAACCTACGTCTCCAAATCGCAGTTTGGCGAGCAGATCGACGTCAGCCGCCGCTACGGCGAGCACAAGGAGTGGGGCATCCGGCTGAACAACACCTACTCGAACGGCAACACGCCGTGGAATCGCCAGAACGACGAGTTCGGCAACGTTGCGCTCGGCCTCGATTATCGCGGCGAGAATGCGCGCGTTGCGGTCGATCTCGGCTACCAGGCCGACGTCCTCAATCCGCCGATGCGCTTCTTCAGCGTGGGCTCGACCATCATTCCTCCGCCGCCGAAGGCCGGGCTGAATTTCCAGGTGCCGTGGGCGTACTACAAGCCGACGGATTTCTTCACGACCGTGCGTGGCGAAGTCGACGTCACCGACTGGATGACCGCTTATGCGGCGTTCGGCTACCACGACAGCAACATCAATTATGCCTATCCGTCGCCGATCATCAGCAACGCCGTCCCGGGCGCGACGACGTCGCCGCCGGGTGCGTTTCAGCTCGGTGGCCTGCGCTCGACGCCGCTGCAGGGCAAGGAGACCTTCGAGACCTATGCCGGCGAAGCGGGTGTCCGCATCAATGCCGACACCGGTCCGGTCAATCACGCCGTCAATGTCGGCTACTCCATCAACGACAGGACCTATACCCAGCGCGTGCAGACACCGACGCCCGGGCCGGGAACGATCTATTGGAACCTCTACACCGAGCCGACGAACATCGCGCAGCCGACATTCGGGACCACGGCAGCAAACCAGCTCACCAATGTCGATCTCTGGAGCGTCGGCGTCTCCGACACGATGTCGCTCTGGAACAAGCGCCTCCAGTTCACGGTCGGCGTCCGCCGCCAGACCGCGGGAAGCTCGGTGACGAATTATCTGACCCCGGCCTCGAGCAGGCCGGAGCAGGACATGTCGGTGTGGACGCCGGCCTACGCCATCGTCGTCAAGCCGATCGAGAATATTTCGCTCTATGCCAACTACATCGAAGGGCTGCAGACGCCGGTCGTGGTGGCCGGGACGTTTTCGAATGTCGGAACGGTGTTCCCGCCCGGTCAGACCAAGCAGGTCGAGGCCGGTATCAAGATCGACGCGGGCCGCATCACGACGACGATGAGCGGGTTCGACATCTCGCAGCCGAGCATCGTCTCGGTGGCGGGCGTGCCGCTGCCCTCGCAACAGCTCAATGGGCGGCAGCGCAATCGCGGTGTCGAGCTTAATGTGTTCGGCGAGGTGACGCCGGCGATCCGCGTGCTCGGCGGCATCGCGTTCATCCACGGCGTGCAGGAGAATGCGACGCTTCCCGCCAACAACGGCAAGGACGCCATCGGCGTGCCGGTGATGAACGCCAATTTCGGCGTGGAGTGGGATCCGTTCTTCCTGCGCGACCTGACGCTGACGGGACGAGTGATCTACACCAGCTCGCAATATGTCGATCTCGCCAACACGGTCGCGCTGCCGGATTGGACACGGTTCGACATCGGCGCGCGTTATACGTTCACATCGCCCTGGAACGGCAAGCCGATCGTGGTCCGCGCCAATATCGAGAACCTCTTCAACAAGGCCTATTGGGCCTCGGCCTATAGCGGCGTGATCACGCTAGGGGCGCCGCGGACTTACCTGCTCTCGACCACGTTCAACTTCTGAGAACCAGCGCCGGTCACTGCATGAAGACTTTCGCCAGAACCGCCCTTGCCATCGTCGGAGGCTATTTAGGGACCTCCGCGATCATTGCCGCGCTGGCGATGATTGCGGTGGCGATGGTCGGGATGGAGCGGAGCGAAGCGGCGACGCTCGGCTCCATGCTGGGCTTCGTGATCTATCTCGGCGTCATGATCTGGTCGTTCGCCGAGCCGGCGCTGATCCGCGTCACGCTCTGGCTCGGCGCGGTCACGGCACTGAGCCTGGCGTTGATCTTCCTGCTCAGCCGCTTCCAGGCCTAGGCCATGATGGAGCCGACGTTCCGCGCATCGATGAACTGGCTGCACACCTGGTTTGGCGTGGTGTTGGGCTCGCTGCTGTTTGCGATTTTCTGGATGGGCACGTTGTCGGTGTTCGACAAGGAGATCGACCGCTGGATGATGCCGGCCTCGCGCCTCGCATTGCCCGCGGATTTCTCCTACGAGGCGATGCGGCCGGCCTATCAGGCTGCGCTGGCCGCCAAATCCCCGAGCGTGCTCCTGCTGGTCCCCACCGAACGCAATCCGGTCATCACCGCGTTGTGGCGGGCAACCGACGGCTCGTTCGCGCAGCACATGTTCGACCCGCGCAGCGGCGCCGAATTGCCGGATCAGGGCACGCTCGGCGCAAGCCGGTTCATCTATCCCTTCCATTACAGCCTGAACCTGAAAGTGCTGGGTCTCGGCTACTGGATCGTCGGCCTCTGCGGCATGGTGATGATGGCGCTGTGCGTGTCGGGCGTGGTGATCCATCGCAAGATCTTTGCGGACTTCTTCACCTTCAGGCCGGAGCGCAAGATCCGGCGCGCCACGCTCGACCTGCACAACGTCGCCGGCGTGCTCGGTCTGCCCTTTCATGTCGTCATCAGCGTGTCGGGCCTCGTCATCCTGTTCTCGCTGTATTTCCCGAGCAGCATCTGGGCCGTGTACCGGCAGGATATCAGGCTGTTCGGGCGTGAGGCCTACGGCTCCTATGTACGACCTCCGGCGAAGCAGGCCGCCGATCTCGTCTCGTTCGATACGATGGTCGCGAAAGCGAAATCGGTGTGGGGGCAGGGCGAGCCGAACTATCTCTACGTCTTCCATCCCGGCGATGCAGCCGCCTATGTCCAACTGAACCGGTCGTCCGAGGACGTCGTCAGCAACATCTCTTATGTCGCCTATGTCGATGGGGTCACCGGCAACCTGCTGTCGGCCAGCAAGCCCGAGAAGCCGGCCGCGGTCACCCAGCGCTTCATCGCAGGCCTGCATTTCATCCAGTTCAAGCACTGGACGCTGCGATGGCTATACTTCGGGCTCGGGCTTGCCGGATGCGTCCTGATCGCAACCGGCCTGCTGTTCTGGGAGGAGTCACGGCGGGAGCGGCATCGCAGGCTCGGCCTTGCAGGCGCGCGTGTCGTCGCGGCGGTGATGGTTGCCAGCGTGACCGGGATCATGATCGCGACGCTGGCCTTCATGGTGACGAACCGCGCATTGCCGCCGGGCGCGTCGGCCGCCGGTCTCGAGCGCGGCGCGATCGAGGTGGTGGTCTTTCACCTGATCTGGCTGCTGACTCTGGCGCATGCATGGGCATTCGCAGGCCGGGCCTGGATCAGCCAGTGCTGGACGATCTCCGTGCTCGCTATTGCGGCGGTGATGCTCAACGCGGCCACGACCGGCGACCATCTGGTCAGGACGATCGCGCACCGGCGGCTCTGGCCGGTCGCGGGCGTCGATGCCATGCTGGTCATCTCCGCGGTTGTCGCCGCCTGGACTGCGCTGCGTCTGGCGCGTCGCGGGCAGACAGATGCGGAGGCGGGCGCGTGATGACCGCGATGCTGATGCTGCTGGCCGGATGGAGCCTGCTGGCGGCCAGCCAGCCCAAGCAGTTCGGCCGCATCATCAGCCACGGTCATGTTCCGGGTCCTGTCAGGATCGCGATGCGATCGCTCGGCGCGGTCTTGCTGCTGGCCGCGCTGGTGATCCTGGTCCGCGTTGAGGGAGGATCTTTCGGCGCGCTCGTCTGGGCCTGCCTGCTGAGCATCAGCGCCATCGCCGTGGCGCTGGTGCTGGCGTGGCTGCCGAGGTTTACGTCGCGGGCTTAAAGCGCGATGAGGTTTGGATGAATCGTTATCGCGCTTTGGATTGTTGTTTGCGCAGGATCTTTTCGGAAAACCGCTTCGCACTTTTCCGGATCATGCTTTAGCCTCTCCAATCGGCAGGCGGCAGCGCACATAGGTCCGTTCGTCCGCGCGCAGCAGGGACAGCGATCCGCTGAGCGCGCGCACGCGCTCGTGCATGCCGGTCAGCCCGCGGCCGAAGACATTGCCCTCCGGAAAACCACCGCCATCGTCCGATATCTCGATCGCGAGGTCGTCGCCGGCCATGGCCGCGTGCACATGGACGTTGCCGGCTGCCGCGTGGCGCAGCACGTTGGTCAGCGCCTCCTGGATCACGCGGTAGACGGTCTGCGCCAGCGGACCCTCGATGGCGTTGAGGTCGGGGTCGAGCGTGGCGGTCAGGCTGATCTGCGGCGCCTGCCGGCGAAAGTTCTGCAGCAGCGTCTGCACGCTGGTCTCAAGTCCCAGTTCTTCGATGTAGAGCGGCCGCAGCCGGTCGAGAATGCGGCGGTTGGTCTGCTGCAGCGCCTCGACCGACCGCATCATCTCCTGCATCGGCTTGCCGAGATTTCCCGCTTTCGGCGCAGCTTCACTGAGCGCGATCGAACCAGCGCGGATGCTGAACAGCAGCGGGCCGAGCTCGTCATGCAGCTCGCGGGCGAGCGCACGCCGCTCGTCGTCCTGGAGCGATACCAGCCTGTGCAGCAGGCCGCGATTGTCCTCGCTCAATCGGGCGAGCGTCGTCGCCAGCGCATTGGCTTCCTCGCAGCTCTGGCGGATCTCCGGTGGTCCGCCAACCGGAATCGGATTTGCATAGTCGCCACGCCGCATCCGCGTCAGCCCTTCGCCAAGTCGCTGTAGCGGATGCAGAACCGATCCTGAAAATGCAAAGGCGGTAACGCCCGTCAGCGCCGTGAGCATCGCGATGAAACCGGACAGCGCCAGCAGACCAATCCATTTCTCGAACAGATCGGCCGACAGGCTGGGCAAGAAGACGATGTCGCCGACATGCCTGCCCTCGATGAGAATGGGCGACGCCACGTCCAGATCCGGGATCGCGATCAGATCCACGAACCATTGCGGCACGCCGCGCACATTCCGCAGGCCGTCCCTGATGGAAGGCAACGGACCCTGCTCCGCAGAATGGAATTGGATATCCGAGGAGGTGCCCAGAGAACCGACGAACGCGTCGAGCGTTTGCTGAGGATTGGTCGAGGCGGCGAGGGCGTCGTTGAGTGCGACCGCGACGGCCCGGGTCGAGCGCCGGCCCGGCTCACTCTCGTCGGCCAGCTGGCCCGCGGCGAACGTCTGGAGCAGGACGCCGCCCATGGCCAGCGCGGCCAGGAAGCTCAGGCCGAGCGGGAGAAACAGTTGGGTTCTGAAGGAGAGCCGTTGCCACATTAGGCCAATTCTAACGCGTCTTGGCGGGATTCTCTCTTTCCATTTGTTCCCGCCGGTCTATGAGTTGAGAAACAGAGAGCGCGCGATGCAAGATACCGCCAAGCCGGCGACCAAGATCCTGATCGTCGACGACCATCCCGTGGTGCTGTCCGGTTGCCGCACCCTTTTCGCATCCGACCAATCCATCCGGATCGACGAGGCCACCGACGCCAAATCGGGGCACCGCGCCTATGTCAGCAAGCGGCCGGATGTCACCGTGATCGACATCAGCCTGCCCGACGTCTCCGGCTTCGAACTAATGCGCCGGATCCGCAAGGACGACCCCGACGCCAAGATCATCATGTTCAGCATGAACGACGATCCGGCGTTCGTGGTGCGGGCGGTCGAGCTGGGCGCGCAGGGTTATGTCTCCAAGGGCGACGATCCCCGCATCCTGCTGAAGGCGGTGCGCAAGGTGGTGGCAGGCGACAATTACATCTCACCGCAGCTGGCGGAGGCCGTGACGTTCTCCGGCGCCGCGATCAAGGCCAACCCGGCCTCGCAGATGACGCCGCGGGAGCTCGAAATCCTCCGCCTGCTCGGGCGCGGCGACAAGATCGTCGAGGTCGCCGAGGCGCTCGGCATCTCCTACAAGACCGTCGCCAACACCACGTCCCTGCTCAAGCAGAAGCTCGGCGCCAAGAACCATTCCGACCTGATCAGGATCGCGGTCGAAATCGGGATGGGCTGAGGTTCGGCCCGGGGGCACTGGCGGCCCGGGGCACTGACGGCCCGGGGGCACCGAACCGGCTGCTCCAGGTCGCAGCCGGCTCGGTGAGGGGTGGATCGGTCTCGGCACCAGCCGGGCAATGCATGGACACAGCCGACACCATCCGCGGACACAATGGACGCCGACAGTATTCGTTCCGGAGCGATCAGAATTTTTCGGGAAAAAGTAGCAATGCATGCCTTGCTATGTGCCTGAATGAGCGGATGTGAGAAGGATACGTCGGGAAAAATAGGAACAGCTTCCCGCATCGGTCGTTTTCGCCCTTGACGATGCCGTGACGGGCGACGAAAGCTTGGGCCAACAGTTTCAGCGGGCGGCGGCCTGCAACAGGCAAACCGGGTCTGCACATCAACGACAGACCTTCCAAGAGAGGGGCTGCGGCAATCGCCGCAGCCCTTTTTCGTTGGCGATGCGCGGTTTCCCGATGCCGCAAAACGCTTTATGGTGGCCCAAAGCCGCTGGCTGTTGAAAAGTATTTTCGTGAAATCAAGGGCTTACAGATCGAGTCTCGGCTCGGCCGGCCTTTGGAGGGCAGTTTGACTCGTTATATCTCGACCCGGGGCGAAGCCCCTGAACTCGGCTTCTGCGACGTGATGCTGACCGGGCTTGCCCGCGATGGCGGCCTGTATGTGCCGGCGGTCTGGCCGCAGCTCTCGGCGGAGACCATCGCCGGTTTCTTCGGCCGTCCCTATTGGGAGGTCGCGGTCGACGTGATTCGTCCCTTCGCCGGCGGCGAGATCCCGGATGCCGAGCTCGGCCGCATGGCCAACGAGGCCTACGCCACCTTCCGTCATCCCGCAGTGGTGCCGCTGCGCCAGATGGCGCCGCACCAGTTCGTGCTGGAGCTGTTTCACGGTCCGACGCTCGCCTTCAAGGACGTGGCGATGCAGCTGATTTCGCGGCTGATGGACCATGTGCTCGCCAAGCGTGGCCAGCGCACCACCATCGTGGTCGCGACCTCCGGCGACACCGGCGGCGCCGCGGTCGAAGCCTTTGCCGGGCTCGAGAATGTCGATCTCATCGTGCTCTTCCCGCACGGCCGCATCTCCGAGGTGCAGCGGCGGATGATGACGACGACGGGTGCGGCCAACGTCCACGCGCTCGCCGTCGAAGGCAATTTCGACGATTGCCAGGCGCTGGTGAAGGCGATGTTCAACAACCATCGCTTCCGCGATGCGACCTCACTGTCCGGCGTCAACTCCATCAACTGGGCGCGCATCGTCGCCCAGGTCGTCTACTATTTCACCTCGGCCGTGGCCGCAGGCGCACCGGCGCGCGCGGTGGATTTCGTCGTGCCGACCGGCAATTTCGGCGACATCTTTGCCGGCTACGTTGCCAAGCGCATGGGCCTGCCGGTGCGCACGCTGCGCATCGCCGCCAACGTCAACGACATCCTGGCGCGTACGCTCAAGACCGGCATCTACGAGGTGCGCGAGGTGCACGCGACCGTCTCGCCATCGATGGACATCCAGATCTCCTCGAATTTTGAGCGGCTGATGTTCGAAGCCGGCAAGCGCGATGCGGTGGCCGTGCGCCGCTTGATGGAGTCGTTGAAGCAGTCCGGACGCTTCGTGCTACCCGATGCGACGCTCGCCGCCATCCGCGAGGAGTTCGACGCCGGCCGTGCCGACGAGACCGAGACCGCCGCCGCGATCCGCGCCGCCTGGCGCGAGGCCGGCGAGCTGGTCGATCCTCACACCGCGGTGGCGCTTGCCGTCGCCGACCGCGACACGACCGACACCGCGGTGCCGAGCATCGTGCTCTCGACCGCTCATCCCGCGAAATTCCCCGATGCCGTCGAGGCCGCGTGCGGCCAGCGGCCGCAACTGCCGGCCTGGCTCGACGGTCTCATGACCAAATCCGAACACATGAAGGTGGTGAAGAACGATCAGGCCGAGGTCGAGCGGTTCGTGCTGTCGGTCAGTCGCGCCGCAAAACAGGGAGTTGCCGGATGAGTGTCGAAATCTCCAAACTTGCCTCCGGCCTCACCGTCGTCACCGACAAGATGCCCCATCTCGAAACGGCTGCGCTCGGCGTCTGGGCCGGCGTCGGCGGCCGCGACGAGAAGCCGAACGAGCACGGCATCTCGCATCTGCTCGAGCACATGGCATTCAAGGGCACGACCAAGCGCACCTCGCGCGAGATCGTCGAGGAGATCGAGGCGGTCGGCGGTGATCTCAATGCCGGCACTTCGACCGAGACCACGTCCTATTACGCACGGGTGCTGAAGGCCGACGTGCCGCTGGCGCTCGACGTGCTCGCCGACATCCTCGCCAATCCCGCCTTCGAACCCGACGAGCTCGAGCGCGAGAAGAATGTCATCGTGCAGGAAATCGGCGCGGCGCAGGACACGCCCGACGACGTCGTGTTCGAGCATCTCAACGAGCTCTGCTATCCCGACCAGCCGATGGGCCGCTCGCTGCTCGGCACCGCCAAGACCTTGCGCGCCTTCAACCGCGACATGCTGCGCGGCTATCTCTCGACTCATTATCGCGGCCCCGACATGGTCGTCGCGGCTGCCGGAGCGGTCGATCACAAGCAGGTGGTCGCCGAGGTCGAGCAGCGCTTCGCAAGCTTCGAGGGTACGCCGGGTCCCAAGCCGCAGTCGGCGCAGTTCGGCAAGGGCGGCGTCAAGGTGGTGCATCGCGAGCTCGAGCAGGCACATTTGACGCTGGCGTTGGAAGGCGTGCCGCAGAATGACCTGTCGCTGTTCTCGCTGCAGGTCTTCACCAACATCCTCGGCGGCGGAATGTCGTCGCGGCTGTTCCAGGAAGTTCGTGAGAAGCGCGGACTCTGCTACTCCATCTACTCCTTCCACGCGCCCTATACCGATACCGGCTTCTTCGGCCTCTACACCGGCACCGATCCGGCCGACGCGCCTGAAATGATGGAGGTCGTGGTCGACATCATGAACGATTCGGTCGAGACCCTGACCGAGGCGGAGATCGCGCGGGCCAAGGCGCAGATGAAGGCGGGCCTGCTGATGGCGCTGGAGAGCTGTTCATCCCGCGCCGAGCAGCTCGCCCGGCACGTGCTGGCCTATGGCCGTCCCCAGACGGTGGAGGAATTGGTGGCCCGGATCGACGCCGTCAGCGTCGAATCGACCCGCGACGCGGCGCGTGCGCTGCTTTCGCGGAGCCGCCCTGCGGTGGTCGCATTGGGCAGCGGCAGGGGTCTGGACACGGCGGTGTCTTTTGCGGAAGGATTGACCCGGGCACGTGCCAAGGCGCGGTTGCATTAGGAGCCGCGCGCTGGCTGATCTGCCCCGGGAAGCATCACCATGGCCCTCTTTCGCCTGCCATCCAGTGGACCCGCCGCCCTCGCGCCGCGCGGCAACGGGCTCATTCTGCGCGCTCCTCAGATGTCGGACTTCCTGCAATGGGCGCATTTGCGCGAATCAAGCCGCGATTATCTGACGCCCTGGGAGCCGATCTGGCCCTCCGACGACCTGACGCGGTCCGGCTTTCGCCGGCGGCTTCGCCGTTATTCCGAGGATATCGCTGCCGACCGCTCCTATCCTTTTCTGGTCTTCCGTGAGCTCGATGGCGCCATGGTCGGGGGCATCACGCTCGCCAATGTTCGCCGCGGCATCGTACAGGCCGGAACCATCGGCTACTGGGTCGGCAAGCCCCACGCCCATCGCGGCTACATGACGGCGGCACTGCGGGTGCTGCTGCCGACCCTGTTCGGCGAGCTCAATCTGCACCGCGTCGAGGCCGCCTGCATCCCCACCAATGCGCCCTCGATCAGGGTGCTGGAGAAGTGCGGCTTCTCCCGCGAGGGGCTGGCGCGCCGCTATCTCTGCATCAACGGGATCTGGCAGGACCACCTTCTGTTTGGCCTGCTGCATGAGGATTTCCGCGGCTGAGCCCTTTATTCATGTGACCAAAGTTGGTTTGGTCCCGCCTTGTTTGGTGCCTTGGGTTCGCCGATTTTGACGATATAACCGCAGGCCTCGGCCGGTGATCGGCCGGACAAACAGTCATGGAGTACGGGCGTCGATGGTGCAGCAGCTTCGGTCATCGCGGAATGCGTTGCGGCGGGGAACGGGGATCGCGCTGGTGTTGTCGGTCGCGCTTGCCTCCGTCTCGCCGGTGGCGGCCCAATCGATCACCGACCGCTTCAAGAACCTGTTTGGTGGCGGCAAGTCCGAGGAGCCGGCGCAGCCCAAGCCGCTGCCCGCGCCCGGCCAGCCGGCTGAGGACGACCTCGACTGCCCCCAGGTGACAGTGCGCGCGGGCGCCTCGACCTTTGCTGTCGGCGCCAACGGCAAGCCGGCCACCGGTAACGAAATCCGTTTCCAGGCAACCATCACCAAGATGGCGCGCGAATGCGCCCGCAGCAGCGTCGGTATCACGGCCCGGATCGGCATCCAGGGCCGCGTAATTGCCGGTCCCGCCGGCGCGCCCTCCACGGTCGAGGTGCCCTTGCGCATCGCCGTGGTGCAGGGCGGCGTGGGCGAGAAGGTGATCGCCTCGAAGGCTTACCGGACCACGGTCGAGATGAGCGAGGGCGGCAGCATGCCGTTCAGCTTCGTCGCCGAGGATCTGTCCTACCCGGTGCCCGCACCCTCGGTCGCCGATTCCTACATCTTCTATGTCGGCTTCGACCCGCAGGCACTGACTCCGGAGCCGAAGGCGCGGGGAAAGAAGAAGTAGGGCGAGGTTTCGTACCCCGAACGCGACGCAGAGCCGGGGCCCATCCTCCGTTCCGCATGCGAGCCTGGGTCCCGGCTCTGCGGACCAGCGTTGCACGCTGCACCGCGTCCGGAACACGAGAGTCTTTCCAGAAACAAAAAAGCCGGCGCTCATCGCGCCGGCTTTTTGATTGGTGAGGCTGGTCGCTCAGTTCAGCTTCTGCCTGACTTCGCTGATGCCCTTGGCGAGCAGATCGTCGGCGACGCTGCCCTTGACCGACTGCGACAGGATCGTCGAGGCGGCCTGGACGGCGGCTTCCGCGGCTGCGGCGCGGACATCGGCCAGCGCCTGGGCTTCCGCGAGCGCGATCTTGCTCTCCGCGGTCTTGGTGCGGCGGGCGACGAAGTCTTCCATCTTCGCCTTGGCTTCGGTCGCGATGCGTTCGGCTTCGGACTTGGCGTTGGCGATGATGTCGGCGGCCTCGCGCTCGGCCGAGGCGCTGCGCGCCTTGTAGTCGGCGAGCACCTTGGCCGCTTCCTGCTTGAGGCGGGTGGCGTCGTCGAGCTCGGCCTTGATGCGCTCGGCGCGATGGTCGAGCGCGGTCATCGCCGACTTGAACACTCCGAGATAGCCGAACACGACCATCAGGATCACGAAGGCGACGGCGACCCAGGTTTCAGGATCGAAGAACATCTCGACTAACCCTTCAAGGACGCGTCAACGGCAGCATTGACCGAGGCCGCATCCGGAACGACGCCGGTGAGCTGCTGGACGATGGTGCCTGCCGCATCGGCCGCGATGCCGCGGACGTTGCTCATGGCGGTCGTGCGGGTCGAGGCGATGGTCTTTTCCGCCTCGGCGAGCTTGGCCGCCAGCTGTTCTTCCAGGGCCTTGCGCTCGGCTTCCGCCTGCGCATTCGCCTTGTCGCGGGATTCGTTGCCGATCGCCTGTGCCCGCGAACGCGCCGAAGCGAGCTCGCCTTCATAGGCCTTCAGCGCCGCCTCGGACTGATCCTTCAGCTTCTGCGCTTCGGCGAGGTCACCCTCGATCTTGTTCTGACGCGCCTCGATCGCACCGCCGACCTTCGGCAGAGCGAGCTTGGACACGATCACGTAAAGCAGGACGAAGAAGATCGCGAGCGACACCAGCTGCGAAGCAAAGGTGCTGCTCTCGAACGGCGGAAAGCCGCCGCTGTGATGACCGCCATCGGCTTCGGTATGCGCGCCCGTCGCCGGTGCTTTTGCCCCGCCATGACTCTCGGCCATGGAGTACTCCTGTTGCTGTCACGCGCCGCTTCGGATGAAGCGGCGCGAAAGAAGTCGTTCTTAGAAAACGAACAGCAGAAGCAGCGCGATCAGCAGCGAGAAGATGCCGAGCGCTTCGGTCACGGCGAAGCCGAAGATCAGGTTGCCGAACTGGCCCTGAGCGGCCGACGGGTTGCGAACGGCCGCGGCGAGGTAGTTGCCGAAGATCACGCCCACGCCGACGCCCGCACCGCCCATGCCGATGCACGCGATGCCCGCGCCGATAAGTTTTGCTGCTGCCGGATCCATTTTAGACTCCTTGGAAGAAAGATTGGGTTGTGGGTGGAAATTCCCCGGACCGCTCAGTGTCCCGGATGAATGGCGTCGTTCAGGTAGATGCAGGTCAGAATCGC
>Ga0207426_1001163_pt1 | contig 23552 bp, 19 predicted proteins | sample AraplaMF_Cvi_mMS_FD_184265 | JGI IMG/M metagenome (GOLD analysis project Ga0207426, IMG submission 184265) | Arabidopsis root microbial communities from the University of North Carolina, USA - plate scrape MF_Cvi_mMS (SPAdes) (version 2) | ecosystem: Host-associated > Plants > Roots > Endosphere... | reverse complement strand
CTCGCCCTTCTCGTTGAGATTGACGTCCACCCAGCCGGTGAACAGGTTCTTCGCGTTCCACTCGCTCTCGCCGTGGCGGAGGAGGATCAGCTTGTACGGTGCGTCGGCCATGGCGTCGAGCGTAATCCAAGTCGGCGTGGCGCCTTGTCCGGGTCCAGGACCTGGGCTTCTCGGGGACGTTTGATGCTTCTCGTCAAATGAGTGGCGGTGGCGGACGCCGCGTATGTAGGTTGCGAAAGCCGCTTGCGCCACTTACCTCCATCCGTCTGCTGCCGTCCTTCGCCTGCTGTCGCCGCTCGTTCGCCGCGGGTGCCGCTTCCGTGCCGCCGCGTTCGTTTTCCGTGCCGTATCGCCACTCATCGGGGGAATTGTCATGCCTGCATCCATCACGTCTCCCCCGCCCGGGCCGGGCCGGCTCAGGCGGGCCGCTCGCGAGAGCGTTTCCGGGCTTCCGCGGCAGTTCTGGTGGCTGTGGACCAGCACCTTGATCAACCGGCTGGGCTCGTTCGTCGCCACCTTCCTCGCGCTGTATCTGACCGTCGAGCGCGGCTACTCCGCCTCGTACGCGGGCCTGGTCGGGGCGCTCTACGGGCTGGGCGGGGTGATCTCGTCGGTCGGGGCCGGGGTGCTGACCGACCGGCTCGGCCGGCGGCCCACCATGCTGATCGCCCAGCTGTCGACGGCCGCTTCCGTGGCGCTGCTCGGATTCATGGCGCACCCGGTCGCGATCGCGGTGGTGGCGGGTGTGGTCGGCATGGCGACCAACGCCTCCCGTCCCGCCGTGCAGGCGATGATGGCGGACCTCGTCGCCCCGGAGGACCGCGTCCGCGCCTTCTCCCTCAACTACTGGGCGATCAACCTCGGCTTCGCCGTCTCCTCCACCGCCGCCGGGCTCATCGCCCGCCACGGCTACACGGCCCTCTTCCTGGGCGAGTCCGCGCTGGTGCTGGTCTGCGCGCTGGTCGTCTTCCGGAAGCTCCCCGAATCGCGCCCCGCCGCGGGCGCACCGGACGGCCCGGGCGGCGCCGTCGGCCCGGCCCCCGCCCCGGTCTCGCTGCTGACCGTCGTGCGTGACGGCCGCTTCATGACCGTCGTCGGCCTCAACCTGCTGCTCGCCCTGATCTTCCAGCAGGCGTACGTCTCGATGCCGGTGTCGATGGGCCGGGGCGGCTTCTCCAGTGCCGACTTCGGGCTGGTCATCGCGGTCAACGGGATCCTCGTCGTGCTGCTGCAGATCCCCGTGACGCGGTGCATCGAGCACCGCAGCCCGGCCATGCTCCTGGTCGGCTCGTCGCTGCTCGCCGGGTACGGCTTCGGGCTGACGGCGCTGGCCGGCTCGGTCGCCATGTACGCGCTCGCCGTCACGGTCTGGACGCTCGGCGAGATCATCAACTCCCCGACCCAGATGGGCCTGGTGGTGCGCCTCTCCCCCCTGCACGGCCGCGGCCGCTACCAGGGCATGTACGCCCTGTCGTGGTCCATCGCGACCCTGGCCGCCCCGCTGCTCGGCGGGATGGTGATCGACCACTACGGCGCCGATGCCCTGTGGGCCGGCTGCGCGGCCGTCGGCACGGTCGCGGCCATGGGCTACGCGCTGCTGCTGCGGAGCCTGCCGGGACGGACGGGGGCGGCGGGGGCGCCGGCAGGGGCGAGCCGGGCGGCCTCCCCGACGGTGGGGACGGGGGTCCGGACCGGGGTGGCGAAGGGTGCCGACACCACGGCCGGGCACGATGCCGGACTCGCGGCGGCGCACTCGCCTGTGCGCCGGGAGGTGACGCAGCCGGTGCCCCACTCGGCACCCTGAGCGCTGCTGCCCCGTGCCGTAGGCCCCCTCGCCGCCTGCCGCGCAGTCCCGTCGTCGGCCGTACGCGGCAACCGTCCGCGCAGCTCCTGCCCGCCCGCGGCTACGCGGAGCGCTCCCGCGTCAGATGTGCGAAGGCGTCCAGGTTGCGGGTGGATTCGCCGCGGGAGACGCGCCAGGCGTACTCCTTGCGGATGGCGGTGGCGAAGCCCATCTCCAGGAGGGTGTTGAAGCTGCCGTCGGCGTTCTCCAGGACCGTGCCGAGGAGGCGGTCGAGTTCGTCGGGGGTGACGGCGGACAGGGGGAACTTGCCCACGAGGTAGATGTCGCCGAGCTTGTCGATCGCGTAGCCGACGCCGTAGAGGCGGGTGTTGCGTTCCAGGAGCCAGCGGTGGACGGCCTCATGGTTCTCGTCGGGGTGGCGGACGACGAAGGCGTTGAGCGAGAGGGAGTGCCTGCCGACGACGAGCGAGCAGGTCGTGGAGAGCTTGCGGGTGCCGGGGAGCTTGACGACGTAGGTGCCGTCGGCGGGCGACTCCCATTCGAGCTCGGCGTCGGTCAGGGTCCGCTCGATCACGGTCCTGGCGCGCACCACCGCCTCGGCCGTGGTGCCGCCCGCCGCATCGTTCTTCTCTCGCTCGTCACCCATGGAGGGATCGTAGGTGACGGCGGTGTTCCTGCATGGCGTCGGTGTAGACGTCGCCCGTTGCCGCGGCGGCGGTGTCCCAGCCGAAGGACTGGGCGTGCCGGGCGGCTTCGGTGCCCATCCGGGCGGGCAGGGCCGGGTCCGCGACGAAGCGGCCGAGCGCGCGGGCGTAGTCGGCCGGGTCGTGGCCGTCGACGAGGAAGCCGCTGACGCCGTCGCGCACGGCCACCGGCAGCCCGCCGACCGCGGCCGCGACGACCGGGGTGCCGCAGGCCTGGGCCTCGATGGCGACCAGGCCGAAGGACTCGCTGTACGAGGGCATGACCAGCACGGAGGCGGCGCGGTACCAGTCGGCGAGCTGTTCCTGGCCGACCGGCGGGCGGAACTGCACCAGGTCGGCGATGCCGAGCCGGGCGGCCAGCTTCTGCAGTCCCTCGGGCTTGGCCAGGCCGCTGCCGCTGGGCCCGCCGACCACGGGCACGACCATCCGGGAGCGCAGCGAGGGGTCCTCGTCCAGCAGGGCGGCGGCCGCGCGCAGCAGGATGTCGGGGGCCTTCAGCGGCTGTATGCGGCCGGCGAACAGCGGGATGACCGCGTCCTGCGGCAGGCCCAGGCGGGCGCGGGCGGCGGCCCGGCTCTCGGCGACCTCGCCGCCGGTGGGCCGGAAGCGGTCGAGGTTGACGCCGGGATGGACCACGGCGACCTTGCCGCGGTCGGCCTCGTAATGCCGGGCGAGTTCGTCGGCCTCCCCGGCGGTGTTGGCTATCAGGCGGTCGGCGGCCCGGACGATCTGGGTCTCGCCGATGACCCGGGCGGCCGGCTCGGGGGTGTCGCCGGCGGCCAGCGCGGCGTTCTTGACCTTGGCCATGGTGTGCATGGCGTGCACCAGCGGGACGCCCCAGCGCTCGGCGGCCAGCCAGCCGACATGGCCGGAGAGCCAGTAGTGGGAGTGCACGAGGTCGTAGTGGCCGGGGCGGTGGCCGGCCCAGGCCTGCATCACGCCATGGGTGAAGGCGCACAGCTGGGCGGGCAGCTCCTCCTTGGCCAGGCCCTCGTACGGCCCGGCGTCCACATGCCGTACGAGGACGCCGGGGGCGAGCTCGACGGTGGGCGGGAGGGTGCCGGTGGTGGCGCGGGTGAAGATCTCCACCTCGATGTTGATCGAGGCGAGCTTCTTGGCCAGCTCGACGATGTAGACGTTCATGCCGCCGGCGTCGCCGGTGCCGGGCTGGTGCAGCGGGGAGGTGTGGACGCTGAGCATCGCCACCCGGCGCGGACGGCGCAGGCTGCCGGGCAGGCGCAGCCGGGACTGGCCCGGGAACTGGCCGTGGGGCCGACTGCGGAGCCGGGATGCGTATGGGCTCACGTCGAGCTACCTCCTAGGCACGGGGCGGGCGGCACGCCTCCGCACCCCTCCAACAACAGACCCCGGCCATCCATTTCCGTCCGGCGGCCTCCGGGCGTACTTTGCCAAAGCGTGACCAAGTGGCGTGCTTAAGCGGCGTGGCCGGGCGGGGGCCCCGGACCGCGGCGGACCGCTCTCCCCCGGCCACCCCATACCCTCGATGTCATGGTCCGCCGCCCCGCCGTCTCCGGCGCCGCCCTGATACCCGCGCAGTCCCGGCCCCTGGGAAACGCCACCCGCGGGACCACCAACCCCAACCGGCTGCGCCGTATGGACCGCTGGATAGCGGCCGAGCACGGCGCCGCGCTGCGCCGCGCCGCCGACCCCGTGGCGGTCGACCTCGGCTACGGCGCCGCGCCCTGGACCGCGGTGGAGCTGTTGGACCGGCTGCGTACGGTGCGCCCGGACGCCCGGGTCGTCGGCATAGAGATAGATCCGGCGCGGGTCGAGGCGGCCCGGCCGTACGAGCGGCCCGGGCTGGACTTCCTCCACGGCGGCTTCGAGGTGCCGCTGCCGGGGCAGCGGCGGCGGGCGCCGGTCCTCATCCGGGCCGCGAACGTGCTGCGGCAGTACGACGAGGACGAGGTGGCCGCCGTGTGGCAGCGGCTGTGTGCCCGGCTGGCGCCCGGCGGGCTGCTGGTCGAGGGCACCTGCGACGAGATAGGGCGGCGGCACGTCTGGGTGGCGCTGGGCCCGGAGGGGCCGCGCACGGTCACCTTCGCCACCCGCCTCGGCTCCCTCCGCACCCCCTCCGACCTGGCCGAACGCCTCCCCAAGGCGCTGATCCACCGCAATGTGCCGGGCGAGGGCGTGCATGCCTTCCTCCGGGACTTCGACCGTGCCTGGGCCAGTGCCGCCCCGCTCGGCGCGCTCGGGGCCCGCCAGCGGTGGCGCGCCGCCGTACAGGCGCTGGCCGCGGACTGGCCGCTGACCGGCGACCCGCGGCGCCGGCGGCAGGGGGAGGTCACGGTGCGGTGGGAGGCGCTGGCGCCCAGGGGCGGGGCGGTGGGTGGCCCGGTGAGCGGTGTGCCGAGCGGTGCGGCGGCGGGCGCCGTGGTGGGCGGCGCCGGGGGGAGCGGCACGGGGAATGCCGTGGGAAGTGCGGGGAGCAGCGCCGTCCGCTGAGGCGGTCCGCGGCCCGGCCCGGCGGCGGCGGGCCCGAGTCCGAGCACCTGCCCGGCCCGGCTCCGGAAGGCGCCGCCGTCGCGGTGCGTCGCTGTACGCCGCTACGCCGTCAGGACCGGTTGTCCCAGCGCCCCCAGTTCCCGCAGCCGCCGCTCCGTCGGCGACCCGCGCTCGGCCGTGTACGTCACGAGCGCCTGGTCCGCGTCGGTGCTCAGCCGGAAGCTCTCGAAGGTGAGGACCAGCTCGCCGACGTGCGGATGCTGGAGGGACTTGGTGCCGCACAGGCACTCGTGCACCGACTGCGTCTCCCAGATCCGCCGGAAGTCCCGGCTGTGCGCGAGGAGTTCGTTGACCACCTCGCAGATCCGCGGGTCCTCGGGGTGCCGCCCGCTCTCGGCACGCAGGTTGCCGACCACCTCCACGGCCTTCGCCTCCCAGTCCGGGTGCAGGGCGCGCGCGACCGGGTCGAGGAAGACCAGCAGCGCGGTGTTGCGCCGGTCCGGGGCGAGCGCCGGGAGGTCGAAGGCGATCCGGCCGCCGAGCGTGTTCCAGGCCAGGATGTCCAGGCCGCGGCCGAGGACCATGGCCGGGACGGTGGTCTCCATCGCGTCCAGGAGCCGCTGGATCTCGGGGCGCACGGTCTGCCGGAGGCCGGCGCACGGGCCGCCGTCCGGGCCCGGCTCCGCGCCGCCGTCCGCCGGGCGGCGCCGGGGTACGGCGATGTTGCGCAGGTAGGTCACCTCGCCGCCGGACAGGCGCAGCGCCCCGGCGATCGCGTCCAGGACGGAGTCGGAGATCGCGGGCGCCCGGCCCTGTTCGATCCGGGTGTAGTAGTCGACGCTGATGCCGGCGAGCTGGGCGACCTCCTCGCGCCGCAGCCCCCGCACCCGGCGGCGGCCGATCCCGCCGGGCAGGCCGAGCTCCGCCGGGTCGAGCGCCCCGCGGCGCGCCTTGAGGAACGAGCCGATCTCGATTTCCGCGTGCAGCATCGCTCCAGTATGCGGCGCACGGCCGGTTGGGTGGTTCCGCCGGACCCAGGCTGTGACGGGCCTGGTCCGCTCCCCGGATGGGCAGCAGGGTGGTGCACGGACACCTCGGGGGCGCCCCGGAGACCGCTCCGGCACGCCCCGGAACGCCCCCTGAGCACCGCCGCCCGTACACCCCGTACGACCCCGCACACCCCGCACACCTCGCACACCCCGCACACCTCGCACAAGGAGCAGCTCATGCAGCGCAGGACCCTCGGCGGCACCGGCATCTCGGTCAGCGAGTACGCGCTCGGCGCGATGATGCTCGGCGCCTGGGGCAACACCGATCACGACGACTGCGTACGGATCGTGCACCGTGCGCTGGACGCCGGTATCAACTTCGTGGACACCGCGGACGTGTACGCGGCGGGCGAGTCCGAGGAGATCATCGGCAAGGCGCTCAAGGGGCGCCGCGACGACGTCGTCCTGGCCACGAAGTTCTTCAACTCGATGGGGCCGGACGCCAACCACGGCGGCAACTCCCGGCGTTGGATCATGCGCGCGGTGGAGGACAGCCTGCGCCGGCTGGACACCGACTACCTCGACCTCTACCAGGTGCACCGTCCCGACCCCACCACGGACATCGACGAGACGCTCTCCGCGCTCTCCGACCTCGTACGGTCCGGCAAGGTGCGGGCGATCGGCACCTCGACCTTCCCCGCCGAGCACCTCGTCGAGGCGCAGTGGACGGCCGAGCGCCGCGGCCACCTCCGCTTCCGCACCGAGCAGCCGCCGTACTCGATGCTGGCGCGCGGTGTGGAGAGCGCGGTGCTGCCGACCGCGCAGCGCTACGGCATGGGGGTGCTGACCTGGGGTCCGCTCAGCGCGGGCTGGCTCTCCGGCCGTGCCCTCTCGGCCAGTTCGCGGGTCGGGCTGGAGAGCCGGAAGTTCGATCTGTCGGTCCCGGAGAACGCCCGGAAGGCGGAGGCCGTCGGCGCGCTGTCGGAGGTCGCGGCGCAGGCGGGCCTGACGCTGCCGCATCTGGCGACCGCCTTCGTACGGGCCCACCCGGCGGTGACGTCGGTGATCATCGGCCCGCGCACCCTCGACCAGCTCGACAGCCTGCTGGAGGGTGCCGACGTGACGCTCGGCGCGGACGTGCTGGACCGGATCGACGCGATCGTGCCGCCCGGCACCGACCTCAATCCGGCCGACAGCTACTACCAGGCGCCGGCCCTCGCGGACGCCTCCTTGCGCCGCCGCTGACCGGGGGCGGGGGCGGGCCGGCAGCCGTCCGACGGTCGCCGGTCGTCTCCGGCGGCCGCCCGACGGCGGGGAGCGTCGGCAGCCGTCCGGCGGCGGCCCGGCGTACGGATTGTCCGGGGAAAAGAATGGCTTCGCGATTGTTCCTTATGCATTCCCGGAACGCCGGTCCGCCGCCGGCCGGCGCGGAGGGCGCCGCCCGAACCGGACACAAACCGGAACCGGACACAAAGAAGCCCCTCACCGTGGTGAGGGGCTTCCGGTTTATCCAAAAAATTCACTTGGCCTTTTGGTACGCCTCACGAATCTCGGCGGGCACGCGCCCGCGGTCGCTGACGTTGTAGCCGCTCGACTTGGCCCAGGCCCGGATCGCGGCGGTGTCCTCGCTGGCGGCCGCGGCGGCCTTGCGCGGCTTACGGCCCTTGCCGGTCTTGCGGCCGGCCTTCAAGAACGGGCCGACGGCTTCCAGCAGCTGGTCGTAGCTGTCCGGACTCAAATCGATCTCGTAAGTCACGCCGTCAAGAGAAAGCGTGTGTGTGGCGGCCTCGGTGGACTCTTCGCCCGTGAGGTCGTCCGTGTAGATGGTGATTACCTTCTGTGCCATGCAGGCAGTCTAAACCCCTGAAATTGGGCGGCCGGCTCTTTCCGCTGCCTGCTGATGCGACGAACTGGTTGCCGGTAATGGACCGGCTTTCCGCGGCCGGGCCCGGAAGCCGCCGGAGACCGCCCGAAGACCACGGAGCCGCCGGGTGCCGCGGACCGGGTGCCGGGTCCGGGCCGAGCGCGGTCTCATGCCAGATGCAGCGCCGCGAGCAGGGCGTCCACGAGGGGGCGGTCGCGTTCCTGGGTGAGCAGGCGGCGGGCGTCGGCGGGCGGCAGCCAGACCATGCGGTCGACCTCGCGGTTGGGGGCGAACGCGCCGGCGACCGCCTCGGCCGCCCAGTAACGGACCTGCTTGGGGCGGCCGTCGACCAGGTAGCAGGAGGTGGGCAGCGGCGCTCCCGGCCGGCAGTCCATGCCGGTCTCCTCCGCCACCTCGCGCACCGCGCCGGCCAGCGCGTCCTCGCCGCGCTTCAGCTTGCCCTTGGGGTGGGACCAGTCGTCGTACTTGGGCCGGTGGACGAGCGCGATCTCCAGCCCGTCCTCGGACACCGCGCGGCGCCACAGGACGCAGCCCGCCGCACGCACAGTCTTCTGAGGCACTGTCACATCATCGCTCCTCTCCGTCCGCTCTCCGCGCGTCCCGCCGCCTCCTCGTGTCCCGGTGTCCTCTGCCGTCCGCCCTCGGTCCTCAGCCCCTGCGCTCCGGGGTCCGCGGCAGCCAGACCCGGCCGAAGGCGAAGCGGGCCGCCTCGACCTCGTGGCGCTGGTCGGCGTGCAGCACCCCGAGGGCGTACGCCGTGGCCGGGGCGATCCGGGGCGTGCGGGCCGCGGCGGCGGCCGCGGCGGCGGCCTCCGAGGCGTCCCGGTGCCATGCCAGCGCCCGGCCGGCCTCCGCCAGCCGGAAGTCGGCGCACTCCGGCGCGGTCACCTCGCGGGCGTAGCGGCTCAGCCGCACCAGCACCCGGACCTGGTGCCAGGGGGTGTCCTGGCGCTGGTCGGCGGCGAGCGCGGCGGCGTTGTACGGGTAGCCGGCGCGGGAGAGCGGCAGCGCGGCGACCGCCTCGGTGAGCTGTCGGTGCGCCTGCTCGGCGAGCGGCGGCAGCGCCTCGGCGGCCGGCAGCTCACCCGCCGCACCGGACAGCGGTGCCTCGGAGGCCAGCACCGCGACCGAGTCGGCGACGGCATGGAAGCGGGCGGAGCCGAGGGCCTGCAGCGCGGCGGAGTGGGCGCGGGTGCGGGCGAGGGTCAGCTGGCGGTCGAGCAGCGCCCCGGCCCGCGCGGCACCGGCCGACAGCGCCCCGTCGGGATCCGGGTCGCCGGCGACAGCGGACGACGCGGCGGACGGTCCGGTGGCCGGGGCGCCGGGCCCGGTGGCAGTGCCGGTGGCCGTACGGTCCCCGCGTTTGCCCCGCTCCCCGCGGCCCGGGCGTTCGGGGCGCTCGGGGCGATCGCCGCGGCCCGTCAGCCGTTGCAGCGCCGCCATCAGCCGTTCGCGGCGGGACGCACAGGCCTGTTCGCGGGCGAGGGCGCCGGAGAGCCAGCCGAGTTCGGAGCGGAGCTGGTCGGCCCAGTCCTCGTCGGTCAGCGGCCGGAAGGTGTGCAGGGTGGCGCTGATGCGGCGGGCGGCCCGGCGCAGCTGCCGGGCGGCCTCGCCGGCCCCCTCCGCGTCCGAACCGCTCTCCCGGTGCAGCCGCAGGCTGCGCAGGAAGTCGGCGGACTGCTGGTGCAGATAGCCGGCGAGCACCTCCTCGGCCGTGCGGCCGGCGAGGACGGCGCCGGTCTCGGTGCCGGGGCCGCCGTCGTCGCCCGGGCCGTGGGAGGTCAGCGGCCGGTACGCGGCGGCGTCCGGTCCCGGTGTGCCGTCGTCCGCGCCGTACGGGCCGTCCACCACCGCGGACCGGGCTCCGCGCGCCGGGCCGGGCTCGTATCCGGTTCCGAGGAGACCCGCGGGCCCTCCGGTCGGCTGGTCATGTCGCTGGGCCACGCCGGCGCCTCCGGGCGTCGATGAGCATTTCCTGAATGTTGCGCAGCGGGGCGCCGTCCGCGTCCACCGCGTGCCGGGTCCAGTCGCCTTCCGGGCCCAGGTGCCAGGAGGACGTGGTGTCCGCCATCCCCGTCTCCAGCATCCGGTTGAGGGAGGCGCGGTGCGCCGGGTCGGTGACCCGCACCAGCGCCTCGATCCGGCGGTCGAGGTTCCGGTGCATCATGTCGGCGCTGCCCAGCCACACTTCGGGCTCGCCGCCGTTGCCGAAGACGAAGACCCGGGAGTGTTCCAGGAAGCGGCCGAGGATGCTGCGGACGCGGACGTTCTCGCTCAGTCCGGGGACGCCCGGGCGCAGCGCGCAGATGCCGCGCACCCAGATGTCGACCGGCACACCGGCCTGGGAGGCGCGGTAGAGCGCGTCGATGACGGCCTCGTCGACCATCGAGTTGACCTTGATGCGGACGTAGGCGGGCCCGCCCGCGCGCCGGCCGGCGATCTCCTTGTTGATGCGCTGTATCAGGCCGTCCCGCAGGGACTTGGGGGCGACCAGGAGACGGCGGTAGGTCTCGCGGCGGGAGTAGCCGGAGAGCCGGTTGAAGAGGTCGGAGAGGTCGGCGCCGACCTGCGGGTCGGCGGTCAGCAGGCCGAGGTCCTCGTAGAGCCGGGCCGTCTTGGGGTGGTAGTTGCCGGTCCCGACGTGGGAGTAGCGGCGCAGCATCTCGCCTTCCTGGCGGACGACGAGCGAGAGCTTGGAGTGGGTCTTCAGGCCGACCAGGCCGTAGACCACGTGGCAGCCGGACTCCTCCAGCTTGCGCGCCCACTTGATGTTGGCCTGCTCGTCGAAGCGGGCCTTGATCTCGACGAGGACGAGGACCTGCTTGCCGGACTCCGCGGCGTCGATCAGGGCGTCCACGATGGGCGAGTCGCCGGAGGTGCGGTAGAGCGTCTGCTTGATCGCGAGCACGTCCGGGTCGGCGGCGGCCTGCTCCAGGAACGCCTGCACGGAGGTGGAGAAGGAGTCGTAGGGGTGGTGGAGGAGGACGTCGCGGGCGCGCAGGGCGGCGAAGATGTCCGGTGCGGACGCCGACTCCACCTCGGCGAGGTCGCGGTGGGTGCCGGCGACGAACTTGGGGTACTTCAGCTCGGGCCGGTCCAGCGCGCCGATCCCGAAGAGGCCGGTCAGGTCCAGCGGGCCGGGCAGCGGGTAGACCTCGGCGTCGGAGATCTTCAGCTCCTGGACGAGCAGGTCGAGCACCGCCGGGTCGATGGACTCCTCGACCTCCAGGCGCACCGGCGGCCCGAAGCGCCGCCGCATCAGCTCCTTCTCCAGGGCCTGGAGGAGGTTCTCCGCGTCGTCCTCCTCGACCTCCAGGTCCTCGTTGCGGGTGACCCGGAACATGTGGTGCGCACGCACCTCCATCCCCGGGAACAGCTCCTCCAGGTGGGCGGCGATGACGTCCTCGATGGGGACGTAGCGCTGCGGGGAGGCCTCCAGGAAGCGGGAGAGCAGCGGCGGCACCTTGACCCGCGCGAAGTGGTCGTGGCCGCTGACCGGGTTGCGCACGACGACGGCGAGGTTCAGCGAGAGGCCGGAGATGTACGGGAAGGGGTGCGCCGGGTCCACCGCCAGGGGCGTGAGCACCGGGAAGATCTGCTGCCGGAAGAGGGTGAACAGGCGGGCCTGCTCCTTCTCGGTCAGCTCGGGCCAGCGGATCAGGTGGATGTTCCGGTCGGCGAGCTCGGGGGCGATGTCCTGCTGGAAGCAGGCGGCGTGCCGGGCCATGAGTTCGCGCGAGCGGGTCCAGATCAGGTCCAGCACCTCGCGGGGCTGGAGCCCGGACGCGGAGCGGGTGGCGACGCCGGTGGCTATCCGTCGCTTGAGTCCGGCCACCCGGACCATGAAGAACTCGTCCAGGTTGCTGGCGAAAATCGCCAGGAAGTTCGCCCGTTCGAGGAGGGGGGTGGCCGGGTCCTCGGCCAGTTCCAGCACCCGCTCGTTGAAGGCGAGCCAGCTGCGTTCGCGGTCCAGGAACCGGTCGCCGGGCAGCTCCTCGCCGTCCGCGCCCACCACGCCCTCGTCCTCGTACGCGTCGGGGTCGGCGTCCAGGTCGGGCTCCAGGCCGGGCACCGTGCCCCGTACCGCCTGCGGGCGGTGCGCGGCGATGGAACCCACGGACGGCTGGGCCGAGGGCGCCGCGGCCCGCGGGGGCTGCGGGGTCGGCATCTCGGGCTGGGCCTGTGCCTGAGCGCTGGGCTGCTGGTTCATGACCTTATTCTTCCGCGTCCGGGGGGTTCCAGGCGCGTCAGGAAGTGGCGGCGGCGCGAGATGGAGCCTCGGGTGGGGGGCGTTCGGCACAGCGGGCTGCATTCACCGATGCTCGCAAGCGACGTTGAATCGCCGGTAACGCGGATATGGCGGACAGGCAAGCGGGGTGCTACTCCCAGGGGTTTTCCGGTCCCGCCGGGGGCTGTTGGCGAGGGGCCGGGGCCCGGGGACGCGGCCGGACCGCTCCTGGGGCGCCCGGGGTCCGGGGCCCGGTGCCCGGTGCCGCCGCCGGTGCCCGTCCCCCTGTGCCTCCCCCGGGGCCGCCGCTGTCACACGCGGGGTGCCCTTCGGGGTGCGCGGCCGCCGCGGCCCGCACCCCGGCCCGCCGTCTCAGCCGTGCCGGCGCCGCATCACCCGGAAGGCGACCACGGTCAGCGCCGCCGTCAGCGCCAGCACGATCCCGGCCTCGATCCACGCCAGCGGCCAGTGGTGCGAGGCCGGGTGGTGGTCCATGTACTGGCCGACCACACCGTGCTGCCGCAGGCAGTCCTCGTAACCGGCGGAGGCATCGCACGGGGAGTCGGACAGCCGGGCACCGGAGCGGGTGTAGTGCCCCTGTCCCACCAGCCACGAGTCGTCCGGCACCTGGGCCGGCCGGTTCTTCGGGAACTCGGTGGTCACGGTCGGCAGCAGATACGGCCTGAGCTGGGCCAGCACGACCTGCACCGCCACCACGGCGCCGAGGGTCACGCCCATCGACAGCACCGTACGGCGCAGCAGCAGACCGGCCAGTACGCCGATCGCCAGGGCCAGCAGGGCGTAGGCGACCGGGACGGGGCCGAGGGAGTGGAAGCCGAGGGTCGAGTACCAGTAGTAGCCGGAGACCTCGTCGCCGGCGACCTGCCAGAGCCAGCTGAAGGTCAGCGAGAGCCCCGTGCAGGCGGTGACCACGACCAGCGCGGGCAGGCCGGTCTTCGCCGCCAGCCAGCGCAGCGGGCCGACCGACTGGGTCAGGACGAGCTTGTGGGTGCCGGCCTCCAGCTCGCGGGCGATCAGCGGGGCGCCGAGGAACAGCCCGATGAGCGCGGGCAGCAGCACCAGGCCCACTTCGACCAGCCGCAGGGACGGCCCGAAGGTTTCACGGAAGGCGGTGACCGCCTTCTGGGTGCCGTCGCAGCGCGGGTCGAGGGAGATCTGCGAGCAGCCGGCGATGTGATGGGCGTCGATGAAGGCGGCCGTCTGGCCGCGCAGCACCGCGCACCAGACCGCGCCGCCGGCCGCCGCGGCCAGCAGCACGCCGAAGACCAGGCGGTGCTGGCGCCACACCAGCCAGAGGAGCCCGCCCAGCGGCGCACGGCCGTCCATCTCCCGGGTTCCGCCCGGATCGCCCGTCGTGCCGCGCCCGTTCGTACCGGGGTGTGCCGTGGTGGTCATGCCGCCGCTCCCTTGCCGCTGTGGTGGTCGTGCCATGTGCCCGCCGCGCCGCCCGGCGGGGTGTCCCGGCCGCCCGGACGGCTCCTCGGGCCGGGCGGTCCGTTGCGCGGCATGCCGGGGATCCCCGGCTTGTTGCCGGGCCGGCGGTGCCACCGCGCCGGGACCGGCTCCGCGCTCGGCGCTATCAGTGCGGGCGCGTCGGGCGCGCGCAGATAGGCGAGCAGAAGTTCCTCCAGGGACGGTTCGGCGGTCTCCCAGGGCCCGGCGGCGACCGTGCCCTTGCGCCGTACGACCGCGGTGAAGCGGCGCCCCGACGTCTGGGTGTCGATGACCGTGTGGGCCGCGATCGCCGGTGGCAGCGCCGCGTCCCGGTGCGCCCCCATCACCAGGGCGTGCGCGCCGATGAGGTCGTCGACCTCGCCCGCGAGCCGGACCCGGCCGCCGCCCAGCACCAGCAGGTAGTCGCAGACCCCGTCCAGCTCGGCGAGCAGGTCCGAGGACAGCACGACGGTCGTGCCGTGCTCGGCGGCCTGGGCCAGCAGCAGTGCGGTCGTCCGGTGCCGGGCGAGCGGGTCGAGACCGGCCAGCGGCTCGTCGAGCAGCAGGAGTTCGGGGCTCTTGGCGAAGGCGAGGGCGAGCCCCAGGAGGGTGCGCTGCCCGCCGGAGAGGGTGCCGGCCCGGGCGTCGAGGGGCACCCGGCCCTCCCGGACGATCCGCTCGGCGCACCGCGCGTTCCAGCGGCCGGGGTTGAGCCCGCGGCCCAGCCGCAGCGTCTCGGCGACCGTCAGCCGGGGGTAGAGGGGCGTGCCCTGGGTGAGGTGGGCGATCCGGGCGCGGTTCGCGGCGGTGGCCGGGGCCGCGCCGCCGACCCGTACGGTCCCCTCGCCGGGGCGGGTCAGGCCGGAGACGAGCGAGAGCAGGGTGCTCTTTCCGGAGCCGCCGGGCCCGACCAGTGCGCAGATGCGGCCGGCCGGCAGCCGGAAGGTGCAGTCGCGCAGGGCCCAGCGGAGGCGGTGGCGCCTGCCGAGGCCGATCGCCTCGACGGCGGTGCGCCCCGAGGCGCGGCCGGTCACCTGGTCCGTAGCCATCGGCCGCATCACCCGTCCCCCCGAGTCATTCCACTAATTAAGTAGTGAAAGGGTGGGGGAAATGGGCTGCACCTGTCAACCTCCGCTGCCTACGCTGCCCGGGTGCCCACACCCTCCGCACCCGTGACGCCGCCGCTGCCGTACACCCCCGGCTACCCGATACGCACCGAACGCCTGGATCTGCGCCCCGTCACCCCCGACGACCTCCCCGCGATCCACGCCTACCAGCGCCGCCCCGAGGTCTGCCGCTACCTCTACTGGGGCCCCCTCGACGAGGCCGGATCCCGGGCCTCGGTCGCCGCCAAGGCCGCCCGCACCACGCTGCGCGAGTCCGGCGACCTCCTCCAGCTCGCCGTCGTCGTCCGCGAGACCGGCACCCTGGTCGGCGACGTCACCTTCGTCTGGCGGAGCAGCGCGCACCGCCAGGGCGGCATCGGCTACGTCTTCCACCCCGACCACGCCGGCCACGGCTACGCCACCGAGGCGAGCCGGGCGCTGCTGAAGCTGGGCTTCGAGGAGCTGCACCTGCACCGCATCCAGGCCGAGTTGGACGGGCGCAACACCGCCTCGGCCCGGCTGCTCGAACGGCTGGGGATGCGCCGGGAGGGCCATCTGCGGGAGAACGAGTTCCTCGACGGGGAGTGGAGCGACGAGGTCGTCTACGCGATGCTGGCGCGCGAATGGCGGGCGCAGCGGGACGAGCGCGCCCGGCAGCAGTGACGAAGCGGGGCGGACCCTGAAGGGCCCGCCCCGCGGCATGCTCGTCCGGCGCCTGCTCTCACGTCTCCGAGCGGTACATCAGATCCGTCTCGTGCGTGGCGAACCCCATGCGCTCGTACACGCTCACCGCCGCCGCGTTGTCCGCGTCGACATAGAGCATCGCCGTCGGCAGCCCCTGGCCCGCCAGGTGCCGCAGCCCGACCGAGGTCAGCGCCTTGCCGAGGCCCCCGCCCTGGGCGCCCGGCCGCACGCCGAGCACATAGACCTCACCGAGGCCCTCGTCGGCATGCACCTTGGTCCAGTGGAAGCCGACCAGCCGGCCGTCCTTCTCCGCCAGGAAGAAGCCCTTCGGGTCGAACCACGCCTCGCCCTTGCGGTCGTCCAGATCGCGCTGGATCAGCGAACCCTGCTCCGGGTGGTGCGCGAACGCCTCCGCGTTCACCTCCAGCCAGGCCGCGTCGTCGGTGCCCGGCTGGAAGGTCCGTACGGACACCCCCTCGGGGAACACCGGCTCCGGCAGCTCCAGGTCCGTCAGCGAGCGCCGCATCTGGCGCAGCTCCCGGAACATCGTCAGCCCGAGGGTCTGGGCGAGGTGCCGGGCGGCCGGATGCCCGCCGTGGGCCCAGACGCGCAGCCGGCGCCCGGACTGCTCCAGCAGCTCGCTGCCCAGCGCCCGGCCGTGCCCGCGGCCGCGGTGGCCCGGGTGCACCACCAGCTCGGCGGCCGGTGCCTCCACCGGGTCGGTGTCCTCCAGTTGCCCGTACGCGACCAGCTCCTCGGCCTCGTCGCCGCGCGAGTACAGCAGCACATGGCGCACGCCCGGGCGCACGCCCCCGCGCAGCTGCAGCCGCCCCTGCTCGGACACGGCGGGCTGCCCGTCCGTACGGGCGGCCCGCTCGATCAGCCCGGCGACGGCCACGGCCTCCTCCGGCGCGAGCTCGTCGACCACCTGGATCCTGCGGCCGGCCCGGCCCATCTCCTGTGCAGCGTCAGTCATGTGTGAAGCGTACGACCCTGCCGGGCTCCCGGCGGGGCGCCACCCGCGCTCCCCCGACCCTGTCGGCAACCAGCCCGTAACCCGGGGACCCCTGTTGCGCTACGCGCGTCGACAATAAGCTGCCGTCCGCTCAGGACCATCCAGGAGGGGACCACATGCCAGCGACACCGCAACGGGGCCGCACCGTACGAAGATTGACGATCGGCGCCGCCGTACTGGCCGCCGCCGGGCTCACCGCCGCCGCCCTGCCGGCCGGCGCCGCCGTACTGGCCGCCGCCGGGCTCACCGCCGCCGCCCTGCCGGCCGGCGCCGACACCGGCCACGCCGCCCGCGCCGGCCGCACCGTCGATGTGCAGCTGCTCTCCTTCAACGACTTCCACGGCAACCTCGAACCGCCGCAGGGCTCCTCCGGCACGGTCGAGGAGGCCCAGCCGGACGGCAGCAAGAAGAGCATCCCGGCGGGCGGCGTGGAGTACCTCGCGCAGTCCCTGCGCACGGCCCGCAAGGGTCACCCCTACTCGGTCACCGCCGCGGCCGGCGACCTCGTCGGGGCCAGCCCGCTGCTGTCCGGACTGTTCCACGACGAGCCGACCATCGAGGCCATGAACAGGCTGGGCCTGGACGTCACCTCGGTCGGCAACCACGAATTCGACGAGGGCCGGACCGAGTTGACCCGCCTGCAGAAGGGCGGCTGCCACCCGAAGGACGGCTGCTACGAGCACGGCAAGAAGTTCCGGGGCGCGGACTTCCCGTACCTCACCGCCAACGTCACGGACGAGAAGACCGGCAAGCCGCTGCTCCGGCCGTACACCGTCTGGAAGCACAAGGACGTCAAGATCGGCTTCATCGGGGTGACCCTGGAGGGCACGCCGGACATCGTCAACGCCGACGGCATCAAGGGCCTGAAGTTCCACGACGAGGTCGCCACGATCAACAAGTACGCCAAGGTGCTGAACAAGCAGGGCGTGAAGTCGATCGTCGCCCTCATCCACGAGGGCGGCATGCCCGCCTCCTCCTCGTACAACTACCACTGCGACAGCCCCGGGCCCGGATCGGGGTCCCCCCGGGCGTCCAGCACCGGGGGAGGCATCTCCGGCCCGATCACCGACATCGCCAAGCACGTCACGTCGAAGGTCGACGCGCTGGTCACCGGCCACACCCACCAGGCCTACGCCTGCACCATCCCGGACCCGTCCGGCCGGCCGCGCACCGTCACGTCCGCCGCGTCCTACGGCAAGCTCTACACCGACACCACGCTGACCTACGACCGCCGCACCCACGACATCGTGCGGACCAGCGTCAAGGCCCCCGGCGCGGCCAACCACGTCGTCGACCGCACCCAGCCCAAGGCCGCGGACATGACGTCGCTGATCACCCGCTGGAACAAGCTGGCCGCGCCGGTCGCCGGCCGCCCCGTCGGCCACATCTCCGCCGACATCGCGGGCCGGGGTGCCACGACCCCCGAGTCGCCGCTCGGCGATGTCATCGCCGACGCCCAGCTGGAGGCCACCGCGGCCGACGGCAAGGGCGGCGCCCAGCTCGCTCTGATGAACCCCGGAGGGGTGCGCTCCGACCTCGCCTTCAAGGCGTCCGGCTCGGAGGGCGACGGGGTGGTCACCTACGGGGAGGCGTTCACCGTCCAGCCGTTCACCAACATGATGAACGTCGTCGACCTCACCGGCGCCCAGCTGCTGACCGCACTCCAGCAGCAGGTCAGCGGCCCCAACGAGGCCTCCCCCAAGATCCTCCAGGTCTCCAGGGGCCTCACCTACACCCTCGACATGACCAAGAAGGGCGCCGACCGCGTCGTCAAGGACTCGGTGAAGCTCAACGGCACGGCCCTCGACCCGGCCAAGACCTACCGCGTCGCGATGAACGAGTTCCTGGCCGGCGGCGGCGACGGCTTCGCCGCCTTCAAGGACGGCGCGAACAAGTACGTCGGCCCCTCCGACCTCGACGCCTTCACCGCCTACCTGACCGCCCACTCCTCGGCGGCCGGCCCCCTCACCCCGCCGAAGGCGGACCGGATCACGGTCGTGAAGTAACGCGCGGCAGCGCACGGGCGGCCGGTGGCCCACCGGCCGCCCTTCTTCCTGCCCGCCCCCGCTACTCCGTCCCGAACCAGGTCTCCGCGAGGGAGTCCAGGGTCGGTTCGGGCGGGGCGGGCAGTTCGCGCAGGTACCAGGGCAGGTTGCTGTAGCGGTGCAACAGGGTGTGGGCGAGGAGTTCGACGGGGGCGAAGGTCCCGCCGTAGGCGCGGAAGATGCGGGAGAGGAGGCGGGGGTCGCCGCGGGAGACGAAGAGGCCGACGGCGACGAAGTCGTAGGCGCGGGACCCGATCATGGCGGGTTCGAAGTCGAGGAGTCCGGTCAGCCGCCACTCGTCGTGCTCGTCGACGGTCAGATGCTGCCGCATGAACTCGGTGTGGAGGAGGACGCCCGGCCCGGGAGCGGCCAGGGGCGCCGCGCCGAGGAAGCCGGGGATCTGCTCCAGCCAGGGTTCGGGCAGGCCGCGGGCGCGCTGCCGGGCGACCGCCGTGCCGCGCCGGCTGCCGGTGAAGGCGTCCCAGTCGCCGGGGCCGAGCACCTCGGCCAGCGGTGACGTGTCCAGGGCGTGCAGGGCGGCCAGGGTCTCCCCCGCCTCGGTGGCGATCCGGTCCCGCTCGGCCGGGGGTATCCGCGGCCAGGCGACGGCCAGATCGGTGCCGCGCAGCCGGGACATCAGGACGTAGCGCCAGCCGTTCTCGTACGCGCCGGCGTCGTGGACGTAGGGGGTGGGGACGGGGAGCCGGCCCTGCAGATGGGCGAGCACCCGGGCCTCGGCCGCCCCGTCGTCGGCGGCGACGGCCGGGAAGAGCTTGAGGACATAGCGGTCCCCGACGGCGTAGACGGGCTGGGAGCCGGTGGGAAAGCGGACCAGGGGGCCCGCGCGCAGACCGAGCCGGTCGCAGAGCGCGGCGGCGCCCGGCCGCATCACCGCTTCGTCGGGGACGATCGCGTCCCGCTCGTCGTCCGTGTCCACACGAGGCAGCATGCGCGGACGGTAGGACGGGGAAAGGCCGGGCGGCAAAGGGTTTTCGGCGGCCGGAGCGGTCAGGAGAAGTCGGCGGCGTGGTCCTGTGCCCACCGGGCGAAGGTCCGGGCCGGGCGGCCGGTGACCCGCTCGACGGCGTCCGAGACGGGGAAGGGCGGCGCGTCGACGGTCTCGCCGAACATCCGGACCAGTTCCCGTGCGGCGTCCTTGGTCAGGTACCGCCCCACCATCGCCTCGGCCGCCTCCTCCTCGGAGATCTGCTCGACCTCGATCTCCCGGCCCGTCGCCCGTCCGATCGCGGCGACCTGCTGGGCGAGGGTCATCAGCTCCGGGCCGGTGACGACGTACGCCCGGCCGAGGTGCGCGCCGGTGCGGTCCAGCAGGGCGACGGCCGCGACATCGGCGAGGTCGGCCTCGTGGACGGGGACGCTCTGGGCCCCCGGGTGCGCCTCGCGCACCACACCGGACGCGCGGATCGAGGGGGCCCAGGCCAGGGCGTTGGTGGCGTAGTTGCCGCCGCGTACGACGGTCCACTCCAGGCCGCTGTCGCGCACCGCGCGCTCCAGTCCGGCGTGCATCCGGGCGATGAAGTGGGTGTCGTCGGCCGGGGTATCGGTCACCGCCATCGAGGAGTTGAGCACCACCCGGCGGACCCCGGCCCGGACGGCGGCGTCGAGCACCGCGACCGCGGCCCGGTCGCCGCCGGCCGCGAGATTGAGGAACAGCGCGTCGGCGCCGGCCAGCAGCGGCGCGAGGTCGCCGGTTCCGGTGAGGTCGGCGCGGACCGTCTCGGCGCCGGCCGGCAGCCCGGCGCGCACCGGATCGCGGGTCAGCGCGCGCACCGCCGCGCCGTCGGCGAGGAGCCGGCCGACAAGACTGCGGCCGATGTTGCCCGTTGCCCCGGACACCACGATCAGGGAGCGGTCTTCGTGCGACGTCATGGGATGACCACCGTCTTCCGTTTGCCGGTCGGAGGAACTCATGGAGCCGAGTGAGCGGGAGGGTGCGCCGGGCGGACAAGGGGGGACAGGGCGGACGGAGTTCGACGGGCCCTGACAAGGTGTGCACTGTCGCCCAGGTCACCAAGAGGTGTGACGGTAGTTCAGGTCGGCCCACAAGCGGGGCAATTTTTTATCAAGACCGACGCGACAACCTTCGCGTATCAGACTTACTGCCGGTACAACTTGCGTTCGAGGGTCCCGCCCATGGTGGGATGGACGGATGCGAACCCCCACACGCATACCTGCGTCCCCGCCCTCGCCGACCGGCCGGCACCACTTTGCCGCCGCCGCGACGGGCGACCCGGACGACTCCACCGGGGACACCAGAACGCTCGGCGCGGTCAACCCGTACGCGGACCTGGCGGCGCTCGCCGACCCGGAACCGGAGCCCGGCCCGGAGACCGACGCGTTCGACGCCGCGGGCACGCCCCGGCGCCGCACCTACCTCAACGAGCGCGACGACAGCGACGATCCGCTGGGCCTGGGCCTGCGCTCGGACGACGAGGCCGACGGCGAGGCCTGGAAGCCGCCGAACCACCGCCGCAAGAAGCGCGGCCTCAGCCGGTTCGCCGCCATCCCGTTCGCCCTGAAGCTGCTGGTCACCGTCCTGGTCGGCGTCTCGTTCCTCACCCTCTTCGACCGGTTCGCGGTGCTGTACGCGCAGAACAAGACCGCGGAGAAGGTGAAGGACGCGCTGCACCTGAACGCCACTCCCGAGGTCGACATCAAGGGATTCCCGTTCCTCACCCAGGTCATGGACAAGCGCGTCGACCAGGTGAAGGTCACCATCCCCGATGTCGCCGCCGACCGGGTCTCGCTGGCGAAGTTCGAGGCCACCGCGCACGACGTCCGTATCGAAGGCGATCTGCCCAGCTCCATCAAGGGCGCCACGATCGGGCGCATGGACGGCAACGTGCTGCTCGCCTTCGACGACATGAACCGTGAACTGGGCGCCTCCCAGGTGAAGTTCAGCGAAATGGGCCCCAACGCGGTCCGCGCGGTCGGCCGGCTGCCGATCGCCGGCCACGAACTGCGCGTACGGGCCGAGGCGCGCATCCAGCGGGCCGGCGACCGCGGTATCTCCACCAACATCAGCCGGATGCGCCTGGACATCGGCGACGTCGCCGTCTACCGCCCCGGCACCGGCAAGGAGGAGGGCCTGCGGCTGACCCGCAAGACCGCCGCCGAGCTCAGCCGGCAGGCCGAGAAGGTCAAGGCGATGCTCAGCATCCCGGCGATCGTCGACCGCATCGGCATCCCCGAGGCCGCCATCCAGGACGCGATGAACAGCGAGGAGAAGCTCCACGAGCTGACCGGCTCGCCGCGCTTCATCCAGAAGCTGATGAAGGTCAACCTCGTCGACGTGGTGGCGGACCACCCGTGGCTGCTGCAGAAGGTCGGCATCGACCCGAAGATCCTCGGCACGCTCACCGGGCTCACCAAGCCGCAGCTCGCCGACCAGCTGTCGCTGTCCTTCCAGCTCCCCAAGACGCCCGGGGACGTCCGACTGCGGCACATCTCCGTCGAGCGGGACGGCATCCGCGCCGAGCTCTCGGGGAAGGACCTGCCGTTCGGGGACGCGGCGAAGAAGCAACACGGGAAGTAGCGGCCCGCCGGAGCACACCGGCAGAGCGCACCGCAGGGGCGGCGTCTTGGGGGACGCCGCCCCTGCGGCATCTACGGTCCCGGGGGCGGGCCGGGCGGCCTCGGCGGCGGCTGCGGCATCCCGGGCGGCGGCGTCGCGGCGCCCGGCAGCGTCAGCACCGCCTCCGTGCCGCCGACGTCGGCGGACCGCAGCCGTACGGCGCCGCCCGCCGCCTCCGCCGTGCGCGCCACGATCGACAGCCCCAGACCGCTGCCCGGCAGGCTGCGCGCGGACGGCGAGCGCCAGAACCGTTCGAAGACGTGCGGCAGTTCGTCCTGCGGGATACCGGGGCCGTGATCGCGCACGGTCAGCTCGCCGCGTGCCAGCCGGACCTCGACGGTGCCGCCGGGCGGGCTGAACTTCACCGCGTTGTCGAGCAGGTTCACCACCGCGCGCTCCAGCGCGGCCGGCTCGGCCCGTACGTACCAGGGGGCCAGGTCCGCCTCGACGGTCAGCGACGGGCCGCGCAGCCGGGCCCGCTCCAGCGCCGAGCCGACGATCTCGTGCAGCGCCACGACCTCGACGGCGCTGTGCCCCGGCGCCGGCGGCCGCGACAGCTCCTGCAGATCGCCGATCAGCGCCGCCAGCTCCCCCATCTGCGCCTTCACCGAGGCCAGCAGCGCCTCCTTGTCGGCGGGCGGGATCGGCCGGCCGGACCGCTCGCTGCGCACCAGCAGGTCGATGTTGGTGCGCAGGGAGGTCAGCGGCGTGCGCAGCTCATGGCCCGCGTCCGCGATCAACTGCTGCTGGAGATCGCGGGAGGCGGCCAGCGCGGCGGTCATGGAGTTGAAGGAGCGGGAGAGCCGGGCGATCTCGTCGTCGCCGTCGGCCGGGATGCGGATGGCCAGGTCCTCGGTGCGGGCGACGTGCTCGACGGCGTCGGTCAGCCGGTCCACCGGCTTGAGACCGGAGCGCGCGATGACCAGCCCCGCCGTGCCGGCACCGACGACGCCCAGCCCGGCCACCGCCGCCAGCAGCAGCGCGAGCCGGTTCAGGGCGCTGTCGATCTCGGTCAGCGGCCGCGAGATGGACACCGCGAACTGCACGCCCTCGACCCCGATGTGCTTGGTCAGCACCCGGACGTCCGTGCCCTCGGTGGTGACGGCGTCGTGCAGGGTGTCGCGCTGCACGCCCTGCGCCACCGCGACGTCCGCGCGCTGCACCTGCACGGGCTGGGAGTTGGGTCCGATGCAGCGTGAGCCGTCGACCTGGACGATCTGGACGTTGTAGTACGACGGCGGGGCGTTCTTGCTCTCGGCGGGGTCGGTGGGCCGGCAGCTGGCGTACGTCGCCTGCAGATACTGCGGCAGGACGCTGACGTTCTTCAGCGAACTGTCCACCTCGTCGCGCAGCTGGGCGCGGGTGAGCAGCCAGCAGGCCAGCGCGGAGACCGCCACCGCCACCGCCACCGCCACCGCGGTGAGCAGGGTCAGCCGCGAGCGCAGCGGCAGCCGCGCGATCCGGGCGCCGAGCCGGCTCTGCGCGGGGCCCGTGCCCCCCGTCGTGTGCGCGTGGGTCGGCTCGGTCATTCGGCGCCGCCGTCCGTCCGCAGGACGTAGCCGACCCCCCGCAC
>Ga0207426_1001161_pt1 | contig 23656 bp, 14 predicted proteins | sample AraplaMF_Cvi_mMS_FD_184265 | JGI IMG/M metagenome (GOLD analysis project Ga0207426, IMG submission 184265) | Arabidopsis root microbial communities from the University of North Carolina, USA - plate scrape MF_Cvi_mMS (SPAdes) (version 2) | ecosystem: Host-associated > Plants > Roots > Endosphere... | reverse complement strand
CGCCCACCACCCCCGCCTCCGCGCAGGCACCGGGCGGTGTCGTACCGGGCCGGCGGGACACGCCCCTGCGCGGCACCCCGGCCCGGTACGACGCCCCCGGCCGGGGCGCCGAGCACGGCGCCGCCGCTCCGCCCTTCCCCGGTGCCTCCACGGGCCACATCTACGACCGCGCCCCCGCCGGCGGCCCGGCCGACGGCTTGGGCCCCGGCGTACGGGAGCACGGCGACGGCTTCCCGACCGGTGCGCAGGACCCGACGCACGGCGGGCAGCAGTCCTTGGCACCGGTCGAGGACGCAAGCCGCAAAGGCGGGCGGCGGGGTGGCATCGGCGCCTGGGCCCGGCGACTGGCCGGTGGCCGGCCCGCCGTGGAGCGGCCGGCCGACGCCTTCACGGCGGAGTACGAACCGGCCGGCGCCTCCCGGCCGGCCTTCCCGGACACCCCCGACGGCGCCCCGGCGCCCGACACGCTCTCCGGGCCGGCCGCGGACGAACGCTGGCCCGATGCCGCCGCCGTCCTGCTCACCGCGCTGGGGCCCGGCCCCCGGCTCTGGGAACGCGGCCCGGACCACCCCGACGCGCTGACCGTCCGGCTGGGGACCGCCGCCCGGCACGGCGGCCGGACCGCCGCGCCGGTCACCGTCGACCTGCGCCGGGCGGGCTCCCTCGGCCTCGCCGGGCCGCGCGCCCGGCTGACCGGACTGGCCCGCGCCGCCCTCGCCCAGCTCACGGCCCTGCACTCCCCCGGCACCCTCGACCTCGTACTGATCAGCACGGACCGCTCCCGCCCCGCCGAGGAACGGGTGGCGCAGTGGTCCTGGCTCGGCTGGCTGCCGCACGTCCGCCCGGCCCACGGCCAGGACTGCCGGCTGCTCCTCGCCTACGACCCCGAACAGGCCGCGGCCCGCACCTCCGAGCTGGTGCGCCGGCTCGGCGACGGCCCGCTGGGCCCCGGCTGGGCCAGCGCCGAACGCGCCGAGATCGCCTCCGCCGCCGCCCGCCACCGGGGCCCGTCCACCCTCGTGATCGTCGACGGCGACCCCGGGAGCTCCGCGCTGCGCGAGACCACCGCCCGGCTCGCCGCGGGCGGCCCGGCGGCCGGCATCCACCTCCTGTGCCTGGCCGAGACCCCGGCCGCCTCCCCCGCCTTCCCGCTGGCCGCGACGTACGAAGCGGCCCGGGCGGCGTCGCCCGCCTTCGGCGAGTGCGGGGCCGTCGCGGTGCTCAGCGGCGACGTCGCCACGGCGCTGCGCGTCGTCCAGCCGGGCTCCGGGCCCAACGGCACCGTCGCGACGGTGGACGCGGTCTCCGGCGCCTGGGCCGAGCGGTTCGCTCGGGCGCTGGCGCCGCTGCGCGAAAGCGACACGGCGGCCGCGGCCGGCGGCCGGGCGCCGCGCGCGGCCGTCCCGCTGCCCGACGCGGCGCGGCTGCTGGACGAGTTGGGGCTGGCCCGCGCCACCCCGGCGTCCCTGATGGCCCGTTGGGCCGCCGCGCTGGACACCGACCGGCCCGCCGCCGCCGCGGTACTCGGCGCCGGACCGCACGGCCCGCTCTGCGCCGACCTCGCCGCCGACGGCTCACACCTCGTCGTGGAGGGCGCGGCGGCCACCGGCAAGACCGAACTGCTGCGTTCCCTGGCCGCCTCGCTGGCGGCCGCCGACCGCCCGGACCTGCTGTCGCTGGTGCTGGTGGACGGCGGCGGCAGCGAACGCGGTGAAGGGCTGCGGGTCTGCACCGACCTGCCGCACGTCACGACCCACCTCGCCGCCTCGGACCCGGTCCGCATGCGGGAGTTCGCCCAGGCGCTCTCCTCCGAACTCAAGCGGCGGGCGGAAATACTCGCCGGCACCCCGTTCTCCGAATGGCGCGCCAAGCACCTGCCGGCTCCCCGCATCGTCGCCCCGCGCCGCCCGGCCGAGAGCCGCGCCGATGGTGACGGAGAGCAGGAACCGATTACTCACCGTAATCGTTGCCGTGATAGTGGAACGGGCGGCGGCGCAGAGGCGGACCCGTCCACCACCGGAACCCTCCGCCTCCGCGCCCCCCGCAGCGCCCCCGCCACCGGCCCGTCCCCCGCCGGCCCGTCCCCCACCGGCGCGGCCGACCCGGAGGGCGCACCCGCCGCGGCCGCACCGATGCCCCGCCTCTTCGTGCTCGTCGACGACTTCGACGCCCTGGTCGCCCCCGCCCTCGGCAGCACCGGCCGGCCCGCCGCCGGCTCCGTGGTGCGCGCCCTGGAGGCGGTGGCCCGGGACGGGGTGGCGCTCGGGGTCCACCTGATAGCCGCCACCGGCCACCCGGACCGTACGGCGGAGACCGCGACCAGCGAACGGTCCGGCCTGCGCGTCCAGTTGGGCGCCCTCGACGACCCGTCCGAGCCGGTGCCCCCGGGCCGCGGACGGCTGCACCGCGCGGCGGACGGCTCCTCGACGCCGTTCCAGGCGGGCCGGGTGACCGGCCGGATACCCCGGACGTCCACCCTCCGGCCGACGGTCGTGCCGCTGGAGTGGCAGCGGATGGGCGACCCGCCGGCCCGGCGCCCGCTGCGCGAGCTGGGCAACGGCCCGACGGACCTGGCCCTGCTCGCCAGCGCCCTGCAGCGGGCCGCCCAGTCCTCGGGCGCGGCGGCCACCCCGCCCCTGCTGTGACCTGCCGCCCCACCCTGCGCAATTCGCCCCTGGGCAATTCACTCCTGCGCGAAGCGCCCTTGCCGTGAGGCCCGGCGCGCGGGCCCGCGCCGTACGCCCCCAGCGCCCCCTCCCGCCATAACGGCACCGTCACGAAAGGGGAGTTGGTGGGGGAGGCGGTATTGCGGGTGGTCGGGGGCAGGGCGTAGGACTGTCGGACACCGCAGAGCACGACGAGGCGCAGCGCGATCACGCACCACCGCAGGGCACGACGCGAACGGCAGGACGCGAACGGCACGGCAGGGGCGCCGCGGCACGACGTGGCACGGCCCCCTCGGCACCGGCACGGCAGGCGCGGCGATAGGGGGCTACGGGGATGCGTGGACGACTCGACGGCATGTTCGACCGCAGGACGGTACGTGCCACGACCGCTGTGGCGGCGGCCTCGGCGCTCGCCCTGGTGCTGGCGGCGTGTGGCAGCGGCGGCGGCACGAAGGACAACGGCGGCGGCGCCGCCAAGGGGGGCAGCACCGCCCCCACCGTGCGCCTCCCCCAGCTCAAGGGCCAGAAGTTGCAGGTCACCGCGGTCTGGACGGGGCCCGAGCGGGAGAACTTCGTCAAGGTGCTGGACGAGTTCGAGAAGCGCACCGGCGCCACGGTCGACTTCGTGCCCAGTGGCGACGACATGGCCGGCTTCATCGGCTCCAAGATCGCCGGGGGCGGGCCGCCGGACGTGGCGATGCTCCAGCAGGTCGGTGTGCTGGGCGAGTTCGCCGAGAAGGGCTGGCTCAAGCCGCTCGGCGGCGCCGCCAAGGCGCAGCTCGCCAAGAACTACACCAAGGGCTGGCAGGATCTCGGCGCCCACAAGGGCACCGCGTACGGCGTCTACTTCAAGGCCAGCAACAAGTCGCTGGTCTGGTACAACGCCCGGGCGTTCGACACCGCGGGCGCCAAGGAGCCGACGACCTGGCGGGACTTCCTCAAGACGGCGCAGACGCTGTCCGAGTCGGGCGTCGAGCCGGTCTCGGTGGGCGGGTCGGACGGCTGGACGCTGACCGACTGGTTCGAGAACGTCTATCTGTCCCAGGCCGGGCCGGAGAAGTACGACCGGCTGGCGCAGCACAAGATCAAGTGGACGGATCCCTCCGTCAAGCAGGCGCTGACCACGCTCGGTCAGCTCTTCGGCCGTAAGGACCTGCTCGCGGGCGGCACCTCCGGTGCGCTGCAGACGGACTTCCCGACGTCGGTGACCCAGACGTTCAGCGGGGACACCCCCAAGGCCGCGATGGTCTCGTCGGCCGACTTCGCCGCGGCCAACATCGCCCAGACGAAGGCCAAGGTCGGTACGGACGCCAAGGTCTTCCCGTTCCCGGCGGTGGGCGCCAAGTCGCCGGTGGTGACCGGCGGCGATGTGGCGGTGGCCCTCAAGGACTCCAAGGCCGCGCAGGCGCTGCTGACGTTCCTGGCGTCGACGGACGCCGCCAAGATCTGGGCGCAGGCGGGCGGGTTCCTCTCGCCGAACAAGGCGCTCGACCAGGCGGCGTACGCCGACGGTGTGATGCGTGAGATCGCCAAGGCGCTGATCGCGGCGGGTGACGACTTCCGCTTCGACATGTCGGACCAGGCGCCCGCTTCCTTCGGCGGGAAGCCGGGGCAGGGCGAGTGGAAGGACCTGCAGGACTTCCTGAAGAACCCCGAGGATGTCGCGGGCACCCAGGCCCGGTTGGAGAAGGACGCCGCGAAGTCGTTCGGGCGCTGAGGGTCGTTGAAGGGCCTTGAGGGGCCTGAGGGGCCTTGAGGGGCCTGAGGGGCTTTGAGGGGCCTGAGGGGCGTGGGATGCGCCGGGCCGCTCGGGCGCGGAGTGTGCCGCCCCGCCCGGGCGCTGAGCGGCTGAGTGCGTGAAGCCGTCCGGGCAGGGAGTGCCGGAGCCGTCCGGCACCGGGCATGTGCCGCCGACCGTGTCGACCGGGAACGGGGGACCGTCACGATGAGCGCCGTACAGGGCAGCAGGGCGAGTGGCAGCAGCGCGGGCGGGGGGCGCGGCGGCGGTGGCGGGCGCTGGGGCGGGGTCCTGGGCGCCCGGCGGTGGACCGCCGCGGTGTTTTTGCTGCCGGCGCTGTTGCTGCTCGGGGCGCTGGTGGTCTATCCGATCGTGTTCTCCGTGTACCGGAGCCTGTTCGACGCGTCCGGGGACGGCTTCGTGGGGCTGGGCAACTACGGGGCGATGTTCTCGGACGACGGCATCCGTACGGCGCTGCGGAACAACGTGGTCTGGGTGGTGGTGGCGCCGACGGTGTCGACGGTGCTGGGGCTGGTCTTCGCGGTGCTGACCGAGCGGATCCGGTGGGGCACCGCCTTCAAGCTGATCGTGTTCATGCCGATGGCGATCTCGATGCTGGCGGCCGGGATCATCTTCCGGCTGGTCTACGACCAGGATCCGGAGCGCGGGGTCGCCAACGCGGTGTGGGTCGGCATCCATGACACCTTCGCCGATCCGGCGCCGTTCCCGGGTGCCAGGCCGCGGCCGGGGTCCGTTCTGGCGCCGTCCGGCGGCGGCGGGGGGTTCGCCACGCGCTCGGCCGTGCGGGCGGGGTCGGCGGTGAATCTGCCGCTGGTCGCCGTCCAGCCGGGGGATGTGCGGGGCGCGCGGCCGGCGGCGGTGGCCGGGGCCCGGCCGGGGCGGGTCACGGGCACCGTGTGGCTGGACTTCACCCGTGGTGGCGGCGGGCGCCCGGGGGTGGTGGACGGCAACGAGAAGGCGCTGGCGGGGCTGACGGTGGAGGCGGTCAGGGGCGGTCGGGTGGTCGCCTCGGCGACGACGGCGGCCGACGGCACCTATGTGCTGCCCGCCGGGGCGGACGGCGCCCGGCTGCGGCTGCCGGCGGCGGACTTCGCGGAGGCCTACGGCGGTGTGGAGTGGCTGGGTCCGGCGCTGGTCACGCCGGCCATCATCGGTTCGTACGTCTGGATGTGGGCCGGTTTCGCGATGGTGCTGATCGCGGCGGGGCTGGCGGGGGTGCCGCGGGAGCTGCTGGAGGCGGCGCGGGTGGACGGGGCGGGCGAGTGGCAGGTGTTCCGCCGGATCACGGTGCCGCTGCTGGCGCCGGTTCTGGTGGTGGTGCTGGTCACCCTCATGATCAATGTGCTGAAGATCTTCGACTTGGTCTACATCATCGCGCCGGGCTCCAGCATCCGGTCCGCGAACGTGCTGGCGCTGCAGCTCTTCCAGTCGTCGTTCGGCACCGATGTCGACGAGGGGCTGGGCAGTGCGATCGCCGTGTTCCTGCTGCTGCTCGTGCTGCCGGTGATGTACGTCAATCTCCGGCGCATACGGAAGGAGCGTCGCCGATGACGACCGTGGAGGGTGTCGTGCCGGACGGGCGTCCCGGGGCGGGCGCCGGAGGGGCGGGCCGGGGCGGCGGACGGGCGGGGCGGGGTCGGCGGCCGTTCGCGGCCCGGCTCGCGGCGCGGGCCGGCGGCGGTGTGCTGCGGATCTTCCTGGTGCTGGTGGCCCTGTTCTGGCTGATGCCGTCGGTGGGGCTGCTGCTGTCCTCGCTGCGCGGCCCGCAGGACATCGCCGGGTCGGGCTGGTGGCGGGTCTTCGCCCAGCCGGCGCAGATCACCTGGGACAACTACAGCCGGCTGCTGTCGGACGACAAGGTGATGGGCTCCCTGCTGACCACGGCGGCGATCACCGTGCCGGCGACGGTGCTGGTCGTGGTCATCGGGTCGCTGGCCGGTTATGCGTTCGCGTGGATGGACTTCCCCGGCCGGGACGGCTGGTTCCTGGTCGTCGTGGGGCTGCTGGTGGTGCCGGTGCAGGTGGCGCTGATCCCGGTGGCCAAGCTGTTCGGGGCGGTCGGGCTCTTCGAGACGACGGCCGGGGTGGTGCTGTTCCATACGGCTTTCGGGCTGCCGTTCGCGGTGTTCCTGCTGCGGAACTTCTTCGCCGAGATCCCGCGGGAGCTGCTGGAGGCGGCGCGGCTGGACGGGGCGGGTGAGCTGCGGCTGTTCACCCGTGTGGTGATGCCGCTGGGCGGTCCGGCGATCGCCTCGCTGGGGATCTTCCAGTTCCTGTGGGTGTGGAACGACATGCTGGTGGCGTTGATCTTCGCGGACAGCGGGCATCCGCCGATCACGGTCGCGCTGCAGCAGGAGGTGCGGCAGTTCGGCAACAACATCGATGTGCTGGCGCCCGGCGCGTTCGTGTCGATGGTGGTGCCGCTGATCGTGTTCTTCGCCTTCCAGCGTCAGTTCGTCTCGGGTGTGATGGCCGGCGCGGTGAAGTGAGCTCCGCACCGGGGACCGCCGGTGCCCGTCCGCCGGTCATCTGCCGTTCATGTTGCTGCGCCTACGATGACGTCGCCGCCGTGCCCCGCATGGTGGGTCAGGGGTGTGTCGTGGAGACCGCCCGGGTGCCGCCCGTACGCCGCTCGCCCGGAGCGAGGGCGCCCCGGTCCCCGCGAGGCCGCGCCCCTGCGTGGCGGCCAGGACGCCGGGCGCGTCCACAACTGCACAGATTCCGCACCACTGCCGCAGGGGTGCCGCGTGCACCTCGCTGCGCCCCGGTGCCGACAACAGCAGATGCATCACCGCATTCCCGCCGGCCGGAACACCCGCATACCGGAATACCGGCATCGGGGGCACATCCACGGCAGACCGCGCCGGCACATACCGCACGCACTCCCCCACGCACGCGTCGTACTCAGCTCTCTGTTCCCGACCGTCTGGAGACGGACCGCACATGACTGCCCGCATCGCAGACCACAGTGCCGAACAACTCCCGCGCCCCACCCGGCTGTCCGAGGTCAAGGGCTGGTTCTTCACCGCCGACCAGTTGCTCTTCGACTGGTTCCTGGCGCACCAGCAGGACCGTTCGGAGCCGGGTGATCTGCTCGAGCTCGGCGCGTACATGGGCAAGAGCGCGATCTTCCTCGGTGCGCGGCTGCGGCCCGAGGAGCGCTTCACGGTCTGCGACCTGTTCGACTCCCCCGCCGGGGACGCCTCCAACTCCCAGGAGATGCGGAAGTCCTACGCGACGCTGACCCGCCGCGCCTTCGAGGCCAACTACCTCGCCTTCCACGACGAGTTGCCGGCCATCGTCCAGGGTCTCAGCTCGATCGTCGGCGACCATGTGGACGAGGGGTCGGTGCGCTTCGCCCATATCGATGCCTCGCATCTGTACGAGCATGTGCACGGCGACATCCTCACGGTGCGCGAGCTGCTCACCGCGCAGGGCGTGGTGGTGATGGACGACTACCGCGCCGAACACTGCCCGGGGGTGGCCGCGGCCACCTGGCAGGCCGTCGCGAACGAGGGCCTGCGCCCCATCTGCATCACGGGCACCAAGTTCTACGGGACGTTCGGCGATCCCGAGCCGCTGCAGAAGGCGCTGCTGGAGTGGATCGCGTCCCGCGGCGACATCTGGCACGAGGTGCAGTACGTGGGCGGCGCCCCGCTGGTGCGGCTGAGCGCCAAGGGGGCCGCGGAGCCCGCCCATCCGGTCTCCCGGCACGCGGCCGGCGCCGCCCGCGGCGTGCAGCGGGCGGCGGCGCAGGCGCCGAGGGCGTCCGCGGCCCGCCCGGGCCCGCACCGTCCGGCGGTGCCGCGCGCCGCGCTGCGCCGGGTGGCCCGCGAGGTGCTGCCGCCGGTCGTCACCCGCGCCCTGGTGCGGGCCCGCCGGCGGGCACGCACGCACTGAGGCCCCGGCTCGGTCCGGGGCCCCACCGCGCCCCGAACCGGGCCCACGCCCGTCAGGAGCCCACCGCCTAGCGCGGCACCTGCCCCACCAGGACGAACACATTGGACCGCAGCAGCATCCCGGCCGGGCGCGGCAGCGGGTGGGAGTAGGTGCGCCGCACGGCCAGGCCCGCGGATTCGGCGAAGGCGCGCAGCAGGGCGAAGTCGGTGAAGCGCACCGGGGTGGGGCCGGCCCGGTGCCCGGCCTCCTGTGCGGTGATCAGCAGGACGCCGCCGCCGGGCCGTACGTAGCGGACGTAGGCCCGCAGCAGCACCTCGGCCTGCTCGTCGTCCAGGTGCTCCAGGACGTTCGCGGTCAGCAGCGCGTCGAAGGCGCCGGGCCGGGCGTGCGGGCTCGCGAGGAAGGTGTCGGCCGTGTAGGCGGTCAGCCCGCGCTGCCGGCAGCGGGCCACGGACTGCGGGTCGTGGTCCACCCCGACGCTGCCGGGTGCGCAGCCGGCGAGCGTGTCGCCGGTCCCGCAGCCGACCTCCAGTACCCGGCCGGTGCCGATCCGCCGCAGCTGGCGGCGGAACGGGGACCGGGCGGGCAGCAGTCGCGCCGGGCCGCCGCGGGCCCGTTCGGCCGGCAGCCGCGCGGTGGAGGCGGCCGGCGCGGTGTCCGTGGGGCGCGGGGGCCGGGCGGTCCGGGTGTCGCTGCCGGGCGGCTGGGCGTCGGGGCTGTCGGTGGCGGCGGAGCTGTCGGTTCGGCCGGGCATCGGGGCGCGGTCACCTTCCCTGGGGGAACACGGCGCGCCAGGCGCCGTGAGGCTGTGCAAACGGGTCTACGGCATCGGGCGCGGCCCGGCGCCACGGCGCGCCGAGTGCGCGTGCGGCGGGCCCTCATGCGCACACGAACTGTCGACGGGGTCTCTCACCCTTTCAGCGCAGATCCGGTGACCGTGCCGCCGCGGGCGAGTTGAACGGACCGGTCTTGTGCATCGCCAGTCCGGAAAGGCTTGGTCCCCGTATGAAGCCTCGGCTCACCGTCGTCGTCCCGGTCCATCGCATCGGAGGGTCCGAGCGGAATGTGGAGGAGTGCCTGGAGTCGGTCGCGGCCCAGACGCTGACCGAGCTGGATGTGGTGATGGTGGACGACGGCCCGCCCGCGGAGGGCGGCGCCGGTGCCGCTTCGGCGCAGGGCGGGCCCGCCGCTGTCGCCCGCCGTTTCGCGGAGCGCGACCCGCGGTTCCGGATCGTCCACCACCCCGCGGGCGGTCCGGCCCCCGGTTGCGGCGCGCTCCGCAACACCGGTGCCCGGCACGCCTATCCGCACACCGCCTATCTGGCCTTCCTGGATGCCGAGGACGTGCTGCTGCCGCGGGCGTACGAGGATCTCGTCGGGCTGCTGGACCGGTCCGGTTCGGACCTGGCGACCGGCAACGTCTACCGGCTCGGGGCGGCCGGCCGCAGCCAGTCCGCGCACCATCCGGCGGTCCGGCCCACCGCGCTGCGCACCCGTCTCGGCGACGACCTGACGCTGCTGTCCGACCACTTCGCGCGGAACAAGGTCTTCCGCCGCACCTTCTGGGACGCGCACGCCTTCGCCTTCCCCGAGGGGGAGTTGTGCCATGACGCGGCGGTGACGCTGCCGGCGCTGTTCCTCGCCGGGGCGGTGGACGTGCTGCAGGAGCACGTCTGTTACTGGCGGCTGCCGGAGGGACCGGACCGCCACCGGCGGCCCGACGCCCGGGGCGTGCGGGACCGGTTCGCGGCGGTGGCCGGCATCCGGCGTTTCCTCGCCGACCCCGCCCATGCCCGGCTGAGCGTCCATCAGCGCGACTACGACCGTGCGCAGCTGACCGAGGGGCTGCTCGATCTGGTCGACGCGCTCCCGGCGGCCGCGCCGGAGTGCCGGACCGCGTTCCTCGACTGCGCCCGCGACTTCCTCTCCGGTGTCGATCCGCGGCTGTTCCCCACGCTCCCCGTGGAGCTGCGGATGCGCTGGTACCTGATCCGTTCCGGGCGGCTGGCCGATCTGCTCACCCTGCTCACCCACGAGGCCCGCAACCCGGCCGGGTTCACGGTCGCCGGGCCGCCGCTGCGCAAGCGCGCGGTGCTGCCGCTGACGCCGCCGCTGGAGCTGCCGCCGGGGGTGACCCGGCTGGATCGCGCCGACTTCCCGGTACGGGCCCGGGTCCGGGAGGCGGTGTGGCACTGCGGGGTGCTGGTGCTGCGCGGCTACGCCTACCTCAGGAACCTGGACGCGGCGCACCGGCACAGCTATCTGAGGACGGCGGTGCTGTCGTGCGGGCGGCGGCGGATCCTGCTGCCGCTGCGGCCGGTGGCGATGCCGGAGGCGACCGCCGAGTCCGGGCAGGAGCTGCACTGTTACGACTGGTCGGGCTTCGAGCTGCGGATCGATCCGGCCCGGCTGCGCAAGGGCGGGCGCTGGGAGACGGGCGACTGGTCGGTGGGGGTGCTGCTGGCGTCGGCGGGCGTGGTGCGGGCCGCGGCGCTGCACGGCGCGGAGAGCGGCTCGGGCGCCGCGCCGTGCGCCCATGACCTGCCCGGGGACGGGGCCGGCGCGGACGGTGTCCGGATCACGCCGCGCTACCCGGACGGGCGGCTGCGGCTGTCGGTGAGCCGGCCGGCCCGGCGGCTGACCGGGCACCGTGCGGCGGCGGCCGGCGCCCTGGACCTGGCCGTCACCGCGCCAGGTCCGCCGCCCACCGCCCTGCGGCTGACCCACCAGGGCACCGGCACGGTGGTGTCGTTCCCGGTGGAGCCGGGCCCGCCGGCGGGGGCCGGGGCGACGGCGGCGGAAGCGGACGGGACGTCGCCCGCGGTCCCCGCGCCCGTCGGCCCCGCCTCCTCCCCCGCGGCCCCCGCGCTCGCGCCCCCGCCGCTCGTCTTCCGTGTCCGGCTGGACGCGCTGGCCGCGGCGCGGCCCCCGCGGGACGGTGCGCCGCGGGCGATCCCGCCGGCCCATACGGAGAGCTGGGCGGCGGAGGTGGTGGCGGCGGACGGCGGGGCCGAGCCGATCGCCTGCGACCCGGCGCTGGCGCCCGCCGCCCATCCGCTGCCGCACGGCCGTGAGCTGGTCGTCGCGGCCACCCCGGCCGGACACCTGGTGCTGCACGACCGCACCCCGCAGCCGTACCTGGAGCGGGCGATGTGGCGCGCGGACGGCACGCTGCTGGTGACGGGCGGGCTGCCGGACGCCGCGCCGCACGCCACCGAGCTCGTCCTCAAGCACGGGGCGCACGACGCCGAGCTGGCCTTTGCCACCACCCATGACGACGGCCGCTTCCACGGCGTGCTGCCGCTGGGCGCGCTGCCGTCGCTGGCCGGGCCGCTGCCGCTGCGCGAGGGCCGCTGGACGCTGCACCTGCGCGAACAGGGCGCGCCCGGCTCCGTGCTGGACGCCCCGGTGCGCTGTGTGCCGTCCCTCCTGGACGGGCTGCCCGCCGTCCGTACGGTGCGCGGCAAGCCGCTCACCCTGGACCGGCACCGGCACGACGAGGCGCTCGTGGTGGCGGGGCCGGCGCTGCCCGCCACCGACCGCGGCCCCTACCGCCGGCGGGTGCTGCGCGAGCAGCACTATGCGCTGCACCGCTCGCGTCCGCTGCGCGACACCGTGCTCTACAGCAGCTTCGGCGGGCGCGCGTACGGGGATTCGCCGCGGGCGGTGCACGAGGAGCTGGTGCGCCGGGGCATGGACGTGGAGCATTTGTGGGCGGTGCGCGACGCACAGACGGCGGTGCCGGAGACGGCCCGTGCGGTGCTGGTGGGCAGCGCCGAGTGGCACGGTGCGCTGGCGCACAGCCGCTGGGTGGTGACCAACACCCATCTGCCGCGGTGGTTCACCCGGCGCGGCGGGCAGCGCATCATCCAGACCTGGCACGGCACCCCGCTCAAGCGGATCGGCGCCGATCTGGCCGGGACGCTGTGCGCGGGCCTGGCGCATCTGGCGCCGCGGCCGCGGGTCAGCCGGCAGTGGAGCGTGCTGCTGTCGCCCAACGCGCACAGCACGCCGGTACTGCGCTCGGCGCTGGGCTACTCCGGCCGGCTGCTGGAGACGGGGCTGCCGCGCACCGACGCCTTCTTCGCCGCGGACCGCGACCTGCGGGCGGCCGCGGTCCGCGAGCGGCTGGGCATCGGGCCCGGCAAGCGGGTGGTGCTGTACGCGCCGACGCCGCGCGACGACCTGGCGTACGACGCGGGCCACCACCGGCTGCATCTGCCGCTCGATCTGGAGCTGGCGCGGCGGGAGCTGGCGGACGACCATGTGCTGCTGGTGCGTTCCCATCCGCTGGTGGCCGACCGGCTGCCCGCCCACCACGCGCCGTTCGCCCTGGACGTGTCCGCGCACCCGGACGCCACCGAGCTGCTGCTGGCCGCGGACGTCCTGGTCACCGACTACTCGTCGCTGGCGGCGGACTTCGCCAACACGGGGCGGCCGATGCTGTTCCTGACCCCTGATCTGCCGCACTACCGCGACACCCTGCGCGGCTTCACGCTCGACTTCGAGGCCCGGGTGCCGGGCCCGCTGCTGGCCTCGACCGGTGAACTGGTGGACGCGCTGGGCGACTTGGAGGCGGTCGCGGCCGGGGCGGCCGGCGCGTACGCGGATTTCCGGGAGGCGTTCTGCCACCGGGACGACGGGGGCGCCGCGGGCCGGGTGGCGGATCTGATGGAGCGGTGAGCGGGGCGGGCCGGCCGCAAGGTGGTGGCGTGCGGATCGGCATCGTGCGGCGCCCGCGTCGTTACAGCATGTGCAGGCTCTTTTACGGGCGCTGCACACCCGGGGCTCCGGCTCCCGCCCGGTAAGAAGACGGCAAGAGGGCGGAAAAGCGGTGCGGCGGGTGCAACCACGCGTCGGGTTTCGCCCTCTGAATCATCGGAAATGGGTTCGGACCTCGCTCGCGCCAAGAGATGCTGTCGACACGAAATGTAGATTCAGTGACTGTGAAAGAAGCCCTCGATCCGCTGACGGGGCCCACCATCACGCCAACCGCACAGGTCAGCATCGTCGTCATCGCGTTCAACGATGCCGGCCATGTCTGCGACGCGGTGCGCTCCGCACTCGAGCAGGGGCCTCCCGGCGAAACGGTCACCGAAGTGATCGCGGTGAACGACGCCTCCACCGACGGCACCGGCGCCGCGCTGGACGCCCTCGCGCACTCCGAACCACGCCTGAGGGTGATCCACCGCGACACGAACAGCGGCGGCTGCGGCACGCCCCGCAACGACGGTCTGCGGGCGGCCACCGGACGCTTCGTGATGTTCCTCGACAGCGACGATGTGCTGCCCCCGGGCGCGGCCCGGGCGCTGCTGGCCGCCGCTTCGGAGCACGACGCCCCGGTCGTGGCCGGTGCCTGTGTGCGGCGGGAGTTGCCCGCGCGGCGCGACGTTCCCTGGCAGCCGGGCCTCTACCGGGAGCCGGCGGTGCACGACTCCCCCGAGTCCAGCCCCCAGCTGGTCCGGGACACGCTGTGCGTCAACAAGCTCTACGAGCGGGCGTTCCTGGACAAGCACGCCATCACTTTCCCCGAGGGCCGCTTCACCTACGAGGACTTCGTGTTCACCGCGCGGGTGCTGGCCGCGGCGCCCCGCGTCGCGACGATCCCCGAGCGGGTCTACATCTGGCATGTGCGCCGGGCCGCGGCCCGGCAGTCGATCTCGCTGGACCGCAACGACGTCGGCAACTGGCAGGCGCGGATCGCGGCGCACCGCGCCAGTGTGCAGATCTTCCAGGACGCCGGGCAGAAGACGCTGGCGCACGCGGCGGGCACCAAGTTCCTCGACCACGATCTGCGGATGTACGTCCGCGAGCTGCACACCCGCGGCGCCGACTACCGCGCCGAGTGGTGGCGGCTGACCCGCGCCTACCTGGCGGGGTTCGACGAGGCCGATCTGCGGGCGGCGCGTGCCCCGGCGCGCTGGCTGGCCCGGGTGGTGCTGGCGTCGCCGGCGCCGCGGGACCTGGAGCGGCTGACGCAGCTGGCGGCCCGGCCGGGCCGGCTGCTGCCGCCGTACGCGGAGGCCGGCGGCCGGGCGGTGTGGTCGGCGGACCTGCCGGAGGTCGAGCTGGACGCGATCGGCACCAAGCCGATGCACCGGCTGCCGGTGACCATAGACGCGGAGCCGGCGGTCACCGGGCCCGGTGTGCTGCGGCTGCGGGTGCACGACCTGTACGGGCGGCTGGCCGCGGCGGGGCCGGAGAGCATCGACATCGAGCTGCGGCGCCGCCGGGACGACCGGCGCGGCCCGGTCCACACCGCGGCCCTCACCGCCGCTCCGGCCGTCGGCGGGTCGCAGGCGTGCTGGACGGCCGAGGTGGTGCTGGATCTGGCGGCGCTGGCCGAGCGCAGCGGCCGGCAGGGCGCCGATCCCGAGCCGTGGGATCTGATGGCGCAGGTCAGCTGCGCGAACGGGGCCGGTTTCCGTGCCTCGCTGCGGGCCCTGGGCCCGGGGCTGCGCCGCCGGGTGCTGCCCAGCCGCCGGCATGCGGTGCTGCTGGTGCAGCCGTATGCGACGACCGGCGGCGCCCTGTCACTGCGGGTCGCCTCCGGCCCGCGCAGCGTGTGGCGGATCGCCGCCCGGCGGCTGCGCGGCTGAGCCGTGTCCGCCCGCTGCCCGCGTTTCCCGACCCCGACCTAGGATTGGCGCTATGTCTTACTTGATCACGGGTGGTGCCGGCTACATCGGTGCCCATGTCGTACGTGCCCTGCGCCGGGCGGGCGAGACGGTCGTCGTGCTCGACGATCTGACGTCGGGCGTGGCCGCCCGGATCCCCGAGGACGTCCCCCTGGTCGTCGGCTCCACGCTCAACCGCGCGCTGCTGGACGCCACCTTCGCCGAGCACGGCATCACCGATGTCGTGCATCTGGCCGCGAAGAAGCAGGTCGGCGAGTCCGTCGAGATGCCGCTGCACTACTACCGGGAGAACGTGCACGGTCTGCAGACGCTGCTGGAGGCGATGGCCGCGGGCGGCGTCGGCCGGCTGGTGTTCTCCTCGTCGGCCGCGGTGTACGGCATGCCGGATGTCGAGCTGGTCACCGAGGAGACCCCCTGCACGCCGATCAACCCGTACGGCGAGACCAAGCTCGTCGGCGAGTGGATGGCCCGTGCGGCGGGCCGGGCGCACGGCATCAGCACCGCCTGTCTGCGCTACTTCAACGTCGCCGGGACGGCCGCGCCCGAGCTGGCCGACACCGGGGTGTACAACATCGTCCCGATGGTCTTCGAGCGGCTGACCGCGGGCGAGGCGCCGCGCATCTTCGGCGACGACTACGACACCCCCGACGGCACCTGCATCCGCGACTACATCCATGTCGCCGACCTCGCCGACGCCCATGTGGCGGCGGCCCGCAAGCTCGCCGAGCCGGGTCCGGTGCGCGACCTGACGCTGAACATCGGGCGCGGCGAGGGCGTTTCGGTGCGCGAGATGATCGATCTGATCACCGGGATCACCGGGCACCGGGGCGTGGTGGCCGAGGTGACCCCGCGCCGTGCGGGCGACCCGGCGCGGGTGGTCGCGGCCGCCGACCGGATCACCGCGGAGCTGGGCTGGAAGGCCCGCCACGATGTGCGCGACATGATCACGTCGGCCTGGGCGGGCTGGCAGCACCACCGCCCGCAGGGCTAGGACGGCGGGCCGCCGCCCGTCATGAGCGGGCGGCGGCGGCCGGTTTGCGGATCATCAGGCAGGCCTGCGGGGCGGTGTCCCCCAGCTCCTCGTCGGGCTCCCGCAGCATCCGGGCCCGTACGGCGAGCCCCGCGGCGGCCGCCAGCCCGGCGATCCGGTCCGGCTGCCGCCGCTGGAAGTCGAGCGACACGGGGTGGCCGAAGGGCTGCGCCACGTGCAGCGGCTCGTCGCCCGTCTGGAAGGCGACCAGCAGGTGGCCGCCGGGGGCGAGCAGCCGGTGGAACTCGGCGAACAGCTCCGGCAGCCGTTCCTGCGGCGTGTGGATGATCGAGTACCAGGCGACCACGCCGCCGAGGGAGCCGTCCGGCAGGTCGAGGGACGTCATCGCGCCCTCCTCGAACCGCACCCCGGGGTGCTCGCGCCGGGCGTGTGCCACCATCCGCGGCGACAGGTCGACGCCGAACACGGAGAGCCCCAGGGCGGCGAGGTGGGCGGTGACCAGGCCGGGTCCGCAGCCGAGGTCGGCGACGGGGCCCGCGCCGTCGGCGCGTACGAGTTCGGCGAAGCAGGCGAGCAGCGACCGGTCCAGCGGCCGGGACGCCAGGACGTCCCGGAAATGGTCGGCGTAGTCGTCCGCGACGGCGTCGTAGAACGCCCGGGTGGTCCGCAGGAAGTCCGGTTCGGTCATGGCCCGGCAGCCTACTGCGCGGGCGCCGGGGCCGGCGGCGGGATGCGGGACCCGGCTCAGGCCAGCGGGTGCGAGGTGCGGCCCGAGGCCTCGTCGATCTCGTCATGTGCCTTGGTCAGCAGTTTCATCGCCAGTTCGTTGAGCGCTCTGGCCCCCGCGACCTCCTCGCCGACCCGCGGCTGGTGGGAGTCGACGGGGTGGCGGCTGGCGTAGCCGTGGGCCCGTACCTCGGTCCCGTCGGGGAGCCGTACGAGGCAGGCGGCGCGGGTGCGGTGGGTGTCCTCCTCGAATTCCATGTCGACGTGCCATCCGACAGTGGTCTGCAGCATCACGATCACCTCCGGGCCCCTCTTACCAGCGTGCGCCTGCCGGGCGGCGGGCGCACGGTGTGCGCCCGCCACGCGGCCGCGCCCGGGGCGGGAGGTGGTCCGGTCCCCGCCCCGGGCGCGCTCACGCCGTCCGGCCGCTACGGCTGGAGGGTGATGGAGTTGATCGGTGTGAGGTCCTTGTCGATGTAGTAGCCGGGCGAGAGGTAGCCCTGGCATCCGGTGCCGTTGTAGCCCGTGCAGGTCCGCATGGTCGCGCCGCCGGACTGGTTGTTGAAGATGCGGTGCGTGCCGACCTGGTTGCTGAGGTTGTGGGCCCCGTAGCTGTAGTAGAAGAGCGACGGGTGGCCGCCGTTCCATCCGGCGTTCTGCGGGTAGATGCAGACGGCGCCGTAGGGGCAGCCCTGGACGGTGCCGCCGGCCGCCGCCGCGGTGGTGGCGGTGCCGAGGACGGCGCCCGCCGGGACGACCAGCGCCGCGACGGCCACGGCCGCCATTCCGGCTCGCTTCAGTACGGACATGTGACGTTCCCCCTTGGTCCTGCGGTCCCGCGGGGCGGTTCCCCGCGGGACACCTTCGGCAGGTGCCTGATGGTTGGTCAGCCTGTTCCCGCGGGGGTGGATCGCACCAGGCTTTTCGGCGGTGGCCGAAGGGGCCGCCGCCGAGGTCAGCGCGGCGGCTGCGGCGGGCGGGGGGTGCCGGGCACGGTGAGGGTCAGCGGGGTGTGTCCGTCGGCGCCGCGGACGGGCAGCTCCTGCGAGAGCGCGCCCGTGGTCACCCGCAGGGCCACCTGCCAGGTGCCGCGGGGGCCGCGGCGCAGCAGGGAGCGCACGGTGTACCGGTCGCCGGCGCCGCGTTCGGCGGTGGTGCGCAGCGCCACCGAGCGGGTCGCGTCGCGCAGGACCAGGCCGAGTCCGGCGTCCGCGGGGCAGCCGGGCAGGGTGAGGTGCGCGGTGAGGGCGGCGCGTCCGAAGCGGCTGCAGGTGGCGGTGCCGTGCAGGTCGGTGCCGAGTGGCCGGCGGACCCCGTCCCGGTCCAGGTCGAGGTGGAGATGGCCGTGCGGGTGGGAGAGGAAGAGCGCGGCGACGGACGGTCCGGCCGGGCCCCGGCCGACGATCCGCGGCGCGAACTCCTCCTCGTCGGCGCCTTCTTCGGGGACCAGCCAGGCCTCGCGGCGCAGCGCGGCTCCGGCGGTGTCCGCCGTGCCGTGCGCGGTGACGGCGATCTTGAGGCCCCAGGTGCCGTCGGCCAGCGGCCCGCCGTCGGCCGCGGTCGCCGGGTCGACGGCGGCCTGCCAGGCGCCGTCGGAGCAGCGCGCGGGGACGTGGTGCACGGTGCCGCTGCGCCGGAGCTGGATCTCGACGGTGCCGGCGGCGAGCGGGGGGAGGGCGGCGGTGCCCCGCAGGTGCAGGACGCCGCCGGCCCAGCGCCGGCGGATCAGCCGCTGGCGGACCACGACGCGGTCGGTGAGGTCGTAGCAGGCGTCGGGGAGGGCGTGCCGCGGGTCGCGGAAGAGGGGGTAGCCGGCGTACACCCGGCCGTCGTCGCCGAGGTGCGGCGGGTCGGGCTGCTGTGCGGTGTCGGCCCGGACGACGGCTTCCAGTGCGTCGTCGAGCCCGGCGCGCAGGCAGTGGGCGCGCAGCCGGAGTCCGGGCGGCAGGGCGGCCCGGACGCGGTCGGTGCAGTAGCGCTCGACGAGGGGGCGGGCGGCGGCGGCCATCCGCTGTCGGCCGGCCGGGTCGCGGGCGAGGTAGGCGGCCCCGAAGGGCATGAGTATCTCGCCGTGGAAGTGCCGGACCATGAGCTTGTCGCGCTCGGCGCCGGGCGGGACCTCGGCCGCGACGCCTTCGAGGACGGTGGCGAGGTAGTCGAGGTAGTCGCACCAGTCGATGTCCTGGCGGCTGGCGTTGCTGTCGTCGTCGCGTCCGTGCAGGTGGTAGCAGTCGTGGTCGGCGACGACGGAGACGACCCCGGCGCGCAGCAGGGCGGTGCTGCCGAACGGCAGGTCCTCGCCGAGCAGCCGGCCCTCGACGAAGCGCAGCCGGTGCGTTTCGAGGAAGGAGCGGCGGAAGAGCTTGTAGGCGGCGAGCGACCAGTAGACCGGGGAGTCGAAGACGGAGACCCGGTCGCTGGTGGTGCGCAGGTCGACGGGGGCGGCGCGGCCGTCGGCGCCGACGATGCGGCCGCAGACGACGTCGGAGCCGCAGCGGTCGGCCATGCGGGTGAGCCGCTCCAGTGCCTCGGGGCCGAGCCGGTCGTCGGAGTCGAGGAAGAAGACGTAGTCGCCGGTGGCGTGGTCCAGTCCGGTGTTGCGCGGTCGGCCGGCGCCGCCCGAGGCGGCCTGGCGGAGCACGGTCAGGCCGGGGTGCCGGCGGGCGAGTTCGGCCAGCCGTTCGGCGCTGCCGTCGGTGGAGCCGTCGTCGACCGCGATGACCTCGATGCGGCGCTGGTCCAGTGTCTGGCCGAAGACCGAGCCGAGGCAGCGGTCGAGGTAGCGCAGGGTGTTGTGCACCGGCACGATCACGGAGACGGCCGGCGTCGTCGGGGCGTCCGGTCCGGGCGAGGACGCGGCCGCGGGGTCGTCAGGGGCGGGCACCGTGCCCTCCGTTTCTTTCAGCAATCCCCGAAATACCCGGCGTCCCAGCCGGGCAAAGGGGACTATTAAGACATATAACGTTGGGTGAACGTTCGCCGATCGTGGAGGAGTGCCGGTGGCTCCGACGTCCGCCACCCCACAAGAGGCGGTCCGTCCCCTGGAGGTTGCCCGTCCCCTTCCCGGAAGTGAACGCCCGGCCGCGGCCCGCGGAGCCCTCCGGCGGCGCGCGGCTCCCGCTCTCGCGGCGGCCCTGTCCATGGGGGCGTACTGCCTCGCGCTCGCCCTGTACGGCGGCTACCCCTTCGGCCCGCGCTCACGCGCCGTCAACGACCTGGGCAACCAGTTCGTGCCGTTCCACGCCCGCCTGTGGGACCTGCTGCACGGCACCGCCGACGGCGACCTGTTCTTCAACTGGAGCAGCGGCTACGGCGTCCCCTTCCTCGCGGACTTCTTCGGCTATCTGACGAACCCCTTCTCGCTGCTCGTCGGGCTCTTCCCGCGCGCGCTGGCCGATCTGCCGGTCTTCCTGGCCACCCTGTGCTGCATCGGCCTGGGCGCCGCCCTGATGACCGTCCTCCTCGGCCGGCTGCGGCCGGGCTCCGGCCTGCTGCGGGCGCTGCTGTCGGTGGGGTACGGGCTGTGCGCCTGGGTGCCGGCCGACGGCAGCACGGACCCGATGTGGATGTGGGGCCTGGTGGCGCTGCCGCTGACCGGGATCGCCGCGGACTGGTGCCTGCGCCGCACCCGCTGGGCATCCGGCACCCTGCTGGTCGCCCTGGCCTGGGCGGGCAACTTCTACACGGCCGCGATGGCGACCCTGGCGATGGCGCTGGTGCTGGTGGTGCGGCTGCTGACGGCCGGCCGGATGCCGTGGCGCGAGCGGCTGCGCGCGCTGGCCCGTGCCGCCTCGATGGCGCTGACCGGCATCCTGCTCGCCGCGCCCGTCCTGACCGTCACCTTCGCGGCCGCCCGCGCCGCCCAGCCCGCCCCCGAGGTCTCCTACGACGAGCGGCCGCCGCTGCTCGCGCAGCTGGCGCAGCTGCTGCCGGGCGACCACGGCCCGGTGCCGGCGCCGCACCTGGCCATCGGGGTCCCCGGGCTGCTGCTGGTGGCCGCGTTCCCGTTCGTGCGTGCGGTGCCGCCGCGGGTGCGGGCCGGGTGGTGCGCCCTGGCGGCGGGCGTCGCCGTCTCCTTCGTCCAGGAGCCGACGATCCTGCTGTGGCACGGCTTCGCGCTGCCCAACGGCAGCCCGTACCGCGCCGCCTTCGTCCTCAGCGGCATCCTCGTGATGATCTCCTGGCTCGCGCTGGCGCACCGCCCGCGCCCCCGCGAACTGGCCGCGGGCGCGGCGCTGGTCGCGCTGCTCGCCTGGCTCTGCCGCGACCAGGACACGGCCGGCGCCACCGCCTGGCCCCTGGTGGCGGCCGGCGCGCTCGCCCTCCCGGCGCTGTGCGCGCTGGGCGCGCCCGGCTCCGCCCGCACCCGGGCCGCCGCCACCGCCGCGCTGACCGGCACGGTCCTGCTCGGCTCGGCCTACACCGCCTGGTCCGTGACCACCGCACGGAGCAGGATCGCCTGGTTCCAGCCCAAGATCACGCTGTCCGGGCCGTCGCTGGCGGCCCGGGACGTGCTGACCGCCCGCCCCGGCTGGCCGCGCACCCGCAGCGACCCGGGCCCGCACGAGTTCGCCGACAACGACCCGCTGCTGGTCGGCGGCCAGGGCGGCGCGTACTACAGCAGCTTCGTGCCCGCCGCCACCGCCCGCACCCTGCGGGGCCTGGGCGCCGGCTGGTACATGAGGGGCCGTCATACGCTCAGCTTCGAGGACCCGGTGGGCCGGGCGCTCATGGGCGTCGGCAGCCATCTGGACCCGGTGCCCGGGGACCGGGCCCGGTTCGTGGTGCGTGCGGCGCGGCCGGCCCCGCTGCTGACGGTGCGAAGCGCCCTGCCGCGGCCCGCCGGCGCGGAGAGCGTGTTCGCGCGCCAGGAGCGGGTGCTGGGCGCGGCCGTGTACGAGGTGCCGCGGCTGACGCCCGCCGCGGGCGCGGCGGTGCCCGAACGCGGCGGCTGGCGGCTGCCCGGCGAGGGCGCGGACGGCGCGGGGACCGCCTTCACCGCGCGGTGCACCCCGGGCAGCACCGTCGTCTGGTACGCGCCCTGGTTCTCCGGCGAGGTCAGCGGCCCGGGCGGGCGCACCGAGGGGACCGGCAGGCGGGACGTCACCGCCAACCCGGTGCGGACCCTGGGCCCGGTGCCCGCGGACGGCACGGTGACGGTGCGCTTCTCGGGCCGGGGCCCGCAGCACGTCCCCGGGCGGGCGGTCGGCTGCCTGTCCGGGCGCAGGCTGGCGGCGGCGGTGGACGCGCTGCGCGCCCGGGGCCCGGTGGAACTCGCCGCCGGCGGCCACCGGCTGACGGCCCGGCTGCGTCCGGGCAGCCGGGGCAGCGCGGTGCTGGCGCTCCCCGCCCTCCCGGGATGGACCTGTGCGGTGGACGGCGGAGCGCCGCACACGCCGGACGCGTTCGCCGGTCTGCTGGCCGTGCCGCTGGGCCGGGGCGCCGAGCGGCTGTCGTGTTCCTACCTGCCGCCGGGCCTGCCCACGGGGCTCGCGGCGAGCCTCGCGGCGGTGCCGGCGGTCACCGCGGCCGCCGTGCGCGGCCGGCGCCGCCGCCCCGCCGACCCCGCGGAGCCGCCCCCCGACCCCGGCGAAAAGGCCTGCTCATGAAGCTCTCCATCGTCGTCCCCTGCTACAACGAAGAGGCCGTCCTGAGCCGTTTCGACGAGACGCTCCGCGCGGTCCTCGCCTCCCTCGCCGTCGACTACGAGCTGTGCTACGTCGACGACGGCAGCGCCGACGGCACCCTGGCCCGGCTCCGCGGCCTCGCCCAGCAGCACCGCGGCACCACCCGCTACCTCTCCTTCAGCCGCAACTTCGGCAAGGAGCCCGCCATACTGGCGGGCCTGCGGGCCGCCACCGGCGACGCGGTGATCCTCATGGACGCCGATCTGCAGCATCCGCCCGGCCTCATCGAGACGATGCTCGACCTCTACCAGCTCGGCCACGACCAGGTCGTCGCCAAGCGCAGCCGGACCGGCGACCGGCGGCTGCGGACCACGCTGAGCAGGCTCTACTACCGCGCCGTCAACAGGTGGGTCGACGTCGAACTCACCGACGGCGTGGGCGACTTCCGGCTGCTGTCGCGCAAGGCCGTGGACGCGCTGCTCTCGCTGCCGGAGTACCACCGCTTCTCCAAGGGCCTGTTCTCCTGGATCGGCTTCGACACCGTCACCTTCGACTACCGCAACGCCGCCCGGGAGGCCGGCGAGACGAAGTGGCACCTGGGCTCGCTGGTCGACTACGGCATCGACGGCCTGCTCTCCTTCAACTGCCGCCCGCTGCGGCGGGCCATCTACGCCGGGCTCGGCCTGGCCTCGCTCGCCGCCGTCTACACCCTGTGGATCATCGGCGCGGCGCTCGCCGGCGGGGTCACCGTCCCGGGCTATGTGACGCTGGTGGCGATCGTCGTGGGCCTGGGCGGGCTGCAGATGGTGATGCTCGGGCTGATCGGCGAGTACATCGGGCGGATCTACTACGAGGCCAAGCGGCGGCCGCACTTCCTGGTCAAGGAGAGCAACCCGGCCCCCGCCACGGCAGCCGTCCCCCCTCCGGCGGGCGAACCCGCCGCCCGGTCCCAGGCCGGCTGATGCGGGCCCTGCCGCCGCCCGGCCCGCGCGGCCAGCTGGTGCGCTTCGCCGCCGTCGGCGGGGTCAACACCCTGACGTTCTCGGCCTGTTATCTGCCGCTGCACCGCCTGCTGCCGTACTTCGCGGCCTACACCGCGGCCTTCGCGGTGAGCATGGCCGGCTCGTTCTTCCTGAACACCTACGTCACCTACCGCACCCGCCCGACCTGGAACCTGTGGGCCGACGGCGTGGCCCCCGGCCCCGCTGACCACCCGGGGGAGGGCCCCGAGGACGTCGGCCGCCGCGCCGACCGCGTGCTCGCGCGTGTCGAGCCGCTGCTGAGCGACCCCGCCGCGGGCGACGTGCTGCTCGTCGCGCACGGCCACATCCTGCGCGTCCTCACCGCCC
>Ga0207426_1001158_pt1 | contig 23695 bp, 18 predicted proteins | sample AraplaMF_Cvi_mMS_FD_184265 | JGI IMG/M metagenome (GOLD analysis project Ga0207426, IMG submission 184265) | Arabidopsis root microbial communities from the University of North Carolina, USA - plate scrape MF_Cvi_mMS (SPAdes) (version 2) | ecosystem: Host-associated > Plants > Roots > Endosphere... | reverse complement strand
CTGCTCCTTGCCCGCCATTTCGCGGTCGGAGAGGCCGCCGGTCATCTGGATCAGGCGGTCGGCCAGCGTCGATTTGCCATGGTCGATATGGGCGACGATGGAGAAATTGCGGATGTTGGAAATGGGGACGGTCGTCATGGGCGCGGGATACCACTCACATCCCCGTGCGGCAACCATATTGCTGTATTTTCAGGGCCTTTCTTCACGGCAAGCTGATTCCACGCGGGCCCAAAACGCGCTAGCAAGCGGGCCATGTCGACCACCTCGATCCCCTCCGCCACAGCGCGGGCGAAGACCCGTCTGGGTTACAACCGTTTCCGGGCCTGGCTGGTTGCCTGTGCAACCCGCCCGGAGGCGCGCCTGTGGCTGGTGATCCAGTTCGCCATCCTGCATGCGGTGCTCTGGACCTTCATCCTGATCAATTTGAAGGCGGCGCAGGACGTTCACATGGACGTCGCAGAAGCCTGGGGCTGGGGTCAGAAATTCCTGTGGGGCTACGGCAAGCACCCGCCGCTGTCGGGCTGGGTCGCCGGTCTCTGGTTTATGGCGTTCCCGGCGACGGACTGGGCAACCTACGCGCTGGCGATGGCGACCGTCGGCACCGGTATGGTGATCTGCTGGCTGGTGGCCTTGCGCGTGGTGGATGCGCGGCGCGCGTTCCTGATCGCGGTGATGATCGCGCTCTATCCGATCTTCAATTTCAAGGGGTTCAAGTACAACCCCGACCTGCTCCAGCTCGTCACGCTGCCGCTGCTCGTGCTGGCCTATCTCAACGCCTTCGAGAAGCGGAGCTGGCAGTCCGGCATCTGGCTCGGGCTTGCCGGCGCGCTGGCGCTGATGACCAAATACTGGGTGCTGACCATGATCGGCGCCATCGGCCTTGCCGCGCTGCTTCATCCGGAGCGGATGAGGTTCCTGCTCTCGCCGGCGCCATGGGTTGCGATCGCGACGATGGTCGTGGCGATGATCCCGCACATCGTCTGGCTGGCGGACGCGCATTTCGTACCGCTGACCTATGCCGGCGATACCTACAGCCTGCATGACGACCGTCTCCTGCATCAGCTCGTGGGCGGCTATGTCCTGCATAATTTCGCGCTGCTGGCTTTGCCGGTGGCGCTGGCCGCGCTCGCGATGGCGCTGGTGCCGCCGTGGCTCAAGCTGCTGCTGCGCGCACCATGGCGCATCGTCACGCGGGCCTGGGCGCGCGGCGCCAATCCCGGTGTCAACCTTTCGCAGGCGCTGAACGTCTGGATCGTGCAGATCATCGTCGCGGTCGGCCCGCCGGTCGGCGCATTGGCCTTCAGCATCTACATGAAGACCGATTGGGGCATCTCGCTGTTCTTCCTGGTGCCCCTGGCGCTGGTCGCGATCCCGACGCTGCGGGTGCAGAGCGGAGTGCTGTTCAACATCGCCGCGATCTGGCTCGTGCTCAGCGTCGCGACGCTCGCCGCCTCGCCCTGGATCGCCGCGCGCGAGATGGCGGCCAATGCCGGCAACGCCGCGATCTACGGCGCGCGCTCGGAGCTCGCGCGCGAATTGACCCAGGCTTGGCACACCCGCTTCGGCTCGCGCTGGGCCGTCGTGGCCGGCACGATGGAACAGATCCAGCCGCTGGTGTTCTACAGCCCGGATCATCCGGCCGCGCTGCTGCCGCTGGAGGCCTGGGATTCCGGCCTGACCTCGCGCGAGGATGCGAAGAAATACGGCTTCATCGGCGTGTTCGATCCGACCGACGGCCGCCTGCCGGCATTCGAGAAATGGGTATCGGAGACAGCGCCGAACGCCGAGCGCATCGTCATGACCACGCGCCGCTTCACCCACGGCAAGGCCGGCCCGGCGATGAGCTGGAATATCTACATCGCGCCGCCGGCGAAGTAGCCGAGCTGCCGTAGGGTGGGCAAAGCGAAGCGTGCCCACGACGTCTAACGATTGTAGAAAGTTGGTGGGCACGGCGCGATGCGCCTTTGCCCACCCTACGGCACCGAGCGCGTGGTGAGACGGGACCTAAATCCCTTCCTCGTTGAACTTGCTCTCAACGAGCTCGGTGATTGCCGCGAGCGCGGCGTCCGCCTCTTCACCGGCAGCGGCGACGGTGATCGTCGTGCCCGGTCCCGCAGCCAGCATCATCAGGCCCATGATCGAGGTGCCGCCGACGGTCTCGCCGGCACGCGTCACCCACACCTGCGCGTTGAAGCGCTCGACCGCCTGGACGAATTTCGCCGAGGCGCGCGCATGCAGGCCGCGCTTGTTGATGATCAGGAGCTCCTTGGAGATCGCGCCCGCGGGCACGCCGGTCCCGGCTTGAGGCGCGTCGTCGCTCATTTGCCGGCGAGCACACGGCTGGCGATGGTGACGTATTTGCGGCCTGCTTCCTGGGCCATCGCGATCGCGTCGGGCAGCGGACGCTCCTCGCGCACCTTGGCAAGCTTCACCAGCATGGGAAGATTGATGCCTGCGAGCACTTCGACCTTGGGCCGGCTCATGCAGGAGATCGCAAGGTTGGACGGCGTGCCGCCGAACATGTCGGTGAGAATCGCAACGCCATCGCCGGAATCGACGCGGTTAACCGCTTCGATGATGTCGCTTCGGCAGAGATCGGAATCATCTTCGGCGCCGATCGTGATCGCTTCGATTTGCTTTTGTGGGCCCATGACATGTTCAAGCGCTGCCTTGAATTCATCGGCAAGGCGCCCGTGGGTCACAAGTACTAGACCAATCATCGGAAAACTCCTCGCGGGCGCTTTTGGTGCACCGCACGAACGCGCCACTTTGACCATCCAGAGCCCCCGCGCAAGAGGGGATGTTGCGTATCTCCCTGAAACTAGACGGATGGATGAGGGGAGCTGCGCCGGTCTATTCGGTCGCGATAGTGGGGTTCATATGGTTACCATTTCCCTTCAAACAATTGCCTGAAGGGTTAGGAGGAGGTTAACTCTTGGTAGTGGTCAAGGCCGCGACAACCAAAGGGAGGGGCGAATAGTCGCGGCTGACGGGGATTCTCGGTATTTCGACACCGAAAATGCTCGTTTTCAGCGATTCGGCCGGAGGAAGCCGTTCCGCGTCCGCGGCGTCCAGATCGACCACGAGACCGACGGTCGCATGCTCCACGAAGTCGCAGCGGCGGATTCCGAGACCGCGGATCTCGATCAGGCCGGCCAGCGTGCGGGCAGGGCGGACTTCAATTTCATTGCCGACTGTCGCCAGATGGACACGGTCGTCGCCGACCAGAACGGCCGTTTCGACGACGCCCGCGCGTCCGGCCATGATCAAATCGAAGGCAAGGCGCGATTTGCCGGAGCCCGAGGGACCGCGGATCAGCACTGCCAGATTGCCGACTTTCACCGCGGAGGCGTGCACGCTGGGCGCACCTTCGTTCGAGCTGCCTTGGCTCATAGCGCCGGCAGTCTCACCACGAAGCGCGCGCCGGCAACCGTCGGCTCGCCCTCGTCGTCCGGCGGGCCTGCGCGGTTCTCCGCCCAGATACGCCCGCCATGGGCGTCGACGATCTGCTTGGAGATCGACAGCCCGAGGCCGGAGTTCTGGCCAAAGCCCTGATGCGGGCGATCGGTGTAGAAGCGCTCGAAGATGCGCTCCAGCGCGTCATCGCGAATGCCGGGGCCGTCGTCGTCGACCACGATCTCGATCTCGCCGCGGACGCGGCGGCAGGTGAGGCGCACCTTGCTGCCGGCTTCGGAGAACGATTGCGCGTTGGAGAGCAGGTTGGAGACGACCTGTCCGAGCCGTGAATCGTGCCCGGTCACGGCGAAACTGTCGGTCGGCCCGCGACCCTCGAAGCGCGTCTCGACCGCGACGTCATGGCCGAGCTTGGTTTCGTTGGCGACGGAGACGAGCGTCGTCAGCAGGCGACGCAGCGCGACGGGGATAGCGTCCTGGCGCTGCAACTCGGCGTCGAGGCGGCTGGCGTCGGAGATGTCGGAGATCAGGCGGTCGAGCCGCTTGACGTCGTGCTCGATCACCTCGAGCAGGCGGGCGCGGCTGTTCTCGTTGCGCGCCAGCGGCAGCGTCTCGACCGCGGAACGCAGCGAGGTCAGCGGGTTCTTCAGTTCATGCGCGACGTCGGCGGCGAACATCTCGATCGCCTCGATGCGGCTGTAGAGCGCGCTGGTCATGTCGCGCAGCGCACCGGAGAGATGGCCGATTTCGTCGCGGCGGCGGGTGAAGTCGGGGATCTCGACGCGGGTCTTGATGCGGCGCCGGACGCGCTCGGCGCTGTCGGCGAGCCGGCGCACGGGGCCGGCGATCGTGCTGGCCAGCAGCAGCGACAGCATGATCATGACCGCGGCGGCGACGCCGCCGACTTTCAGGATCGCGAGGCGCTCGGCGGTGACCATCTGGTCGATGTCGTCGCCCTGGGTGGACAGCATTAGCGCGCCGTGGATGGCGCGCGAGCGCAGCACGGGCACGGCCACCGAGACGATCACCTCGCCGCGCGCATTGACCCGCACCATCGAGCGCTTCTGGCCCTGCAGCGCGTCGCCCACTTCCGCATAGCCGTTGCCGTTCTCGGGGCCGAGCTCGCGATAGAGCGGCAGGTCGCCGCGGTTCAGCCAGGTGCGCACCGCGACCATGCCGCGCTCGACCACACCGGCCTTCTCGGCGGACACCGGCGGCAGCGGGAAGCGCAGCACGTTTTCGAGGTTGCGGCTGTCGAGCAGCAGGCTGCCGTTCGGATCGTAGATGCGGGCGCGCGTCTTGGTCGGCGAGATCAGCGTACGCAGCACCGGCGCGACGCGCTCCGGATTGATCGGAAAATCCAGCGGCGAATACTCGTCCGACCCGCCATAGGTCTCGCCCGGCTTGAGGTCGAGCAGCCGGTCCGGGTCGATGGTGATGGCGTTGGTCTGCACGGTCGCGGAGGCCGCGATCGCGCCGGCGATGATTTCCGCCTGCACCAAGAGGCTCTGCGCGCGGGCGTCGATCAGGCCGGCGCGGAATTGCGACAGATAGAGGATGCTGGCCACCAGCGCGACGAGGCCGGCGAGATTCAGCGAGACGATGCGGCGGGTCAGGCTCGAGAAGGACAGCGCGAAGAAGAACTGCCCGGCGCGCTTGAGCCAGTTCAGCGGCCGCCAGCCCTGCGGCGCCGGCTTGTCCTCGACGTGCTCCGAAACGCCCTCGGACGGGATATCCGCGGCGTTCTGGTTCTCGTCAGGCTGCGTCCGGTCAAGCAATGCTCACGCCCGCGTTAGGACATCTCGTGCGAAGGGTCCTCGCATCCTAGAGCATGATCCGGAAAAGTGTGCAGCGGTTTTCCGATAGGGATCATGCTCAAACAATCAACCAAAGCGCGGTCCCGATCGCGCTTTGGGGCCATCCCGGCCGTGATGGAATCAGAACCGGCGATGCTCTCGGTGTTTCGTAAAGGCGCGCGAGCGCCTTTAGGCTTCCTTGAAGCGATAGCCGACGCCGTAGAGCGTCTCGATCATCTCGAACTCGTTGTCGACCACCTTGAACTTCTTGCGCAGCCGCTTGATGTGGCTGTCGATGGTGCGGTCGTCGACATAGACCTGGTCGTCATAGGCGGCGTCCATCAGCGCATTGCGGCTCTTCACCACGCCGGGCCGGGTTGCGAGCGCCTGCAGGATCAGGAATTCGGTGACGGTCAGCGTCACCGGCTCGTTCTTCCAGGTGCAGGTATGGCGCTCCGGATCCATGCGCAGCAGGCCGCGGTCGAGCGCCTTGGCGTCGTTCTCCTTCGGTGCGACGGTCGGATCCTTCGGCGCCGAGCGGCGCAGCACGGCCTTGACGCGCTCGACCAGCAGGCGCTGCGAGAACGGTTTGCGGATGAAATCGTCGGCGCCCATCTTGAGGCCGAACAACTCGTCGATCTCTTCGTCCTTGGAGGTCAGGAAGATCACCGGCAGGTCGGACTTCTGGCGCAGGCGGCGCAGCGTCTCCATGCCGTCCATGCGCGGCATCTTGATGTCGAGGATGGCGAGGTCGGGCTGGGTGGTGCGGAAACCGTCAAGCGCGGACGCGCCGTCGGTGTAGGTCATGATGCGGTAGCCTTCGGCTTCCAGCGCGATCGAGACGGATGTGAGAATGTTGCGGTCGTCGTCGACCAAAGCGATTGTGGGCATGAGCCTCTGCTTTCTGCTTTCCGTTTGGGTCGTGGCTTGAAACGGCGAGCAATCCACTGATGCGCCGCATACATGGGTGCCGAATTTGGCGTTCGAACCTTGTCACCGAGCAATGCAAGCTGGGCTGAAGTGTGACCAAGTTCCACGAAACGCGGCAGATTCGCCGCGTTTCGACCCATAACCTGAGCCCCGTTTACCCGAAAAAAGCCCCTCCTTGCAACCACCTGAGCCGAGAAAGCCGATGCAACCGACCCCCGATTTCGACCCCGCAAAGCTCGCCAAATCGCTGCTGAGGCGGTCGCGGCAGGGTGCTCTCGCAACATTGATGACGGGATCCGGCGATCCCTATTGTTCCCTGGTCAATCTGGCGAGCCACCCCGACGGCTCGCCCATCCTGCTGATCTCGGGGCTGGCCGTGCACACCAGGAACATCCTCGCCGATAACAGGGTCTCCCTGATGCTGGACGAGCGCGCTTCCGGCGATCCCCTGGAGGGTGCCCGGATCATGCTGTCGGGGCGGGCGGAACCGGCCGGGGTCGACAGGGAACTGCTCCAGCGGCGGTATCTGAGTGCCCATCCGTCGGCCGAAGCCTTTGTCTCCTTTAAGGATTTCTCGTTTTTCCGGATCCGGCCCACGGGCACCCATCTGGTCGCCGGCTTTGGCCGGATCGTCGATCTCAAGCCCGAGCAGTTCCTGACTGGCCTCGACGACGCCGAGGACCTGCTGGCGGCCGAGGGGGGCGCCGTCGAGCACATGAATGCCGACCACCGCGAGGCCATGAACCTCTATGCGACCAAATTGCTCGGGGCGGTGGAAGGCGACTGGCGCTGCACCGGCTGCGACCCCGAAGGCCTCGACATGCAGGATGGCCAGACCGCGCTGCGGCTGGATTTCCCGGAGCGTGTCACCAACGGTACGGCCCTGCGCAAGATGCTGGTTCGCCTCGCCGGCGAAGCGCGCACGAAGGTGGACTAACGCGCAAGCCTTTGAACGCTGTCCCCCGCCGCGGCGACCCAACACCGTAATGGTTCGAGGTCGGCCGCGAGAGGGTTCATGACACGCCGTCGTTTGACGCTGGTTGCAGGGTTGGCGCTCGTGATCGCCGCATCGCTTGCGACGCCAGCCCTTGCGCAGAAAGGTCTCGCCGCGGAGAGCGCGCGGCTCAACGCGCTCATCGGTGCCGGCAAATATTCGGAAGCGCTGCCGCTCGCGCAGGCGATGGTCGCCAGCCTCGAGAAGGACAACGGCCGCGATCTCTCCGGTGCGTTGAACAATCTCGGCCAGGTCCATGCCGGTCAGGGACGGGACGATCTGGCTGAGCCGCTCTACAAGCGCGCGATCGCGCTCATGGAAAAATCGCTCGGCCTGGACAACGCCCTGGTTGCGGCCGAGCTGACCAATCTCGCCGCGCTCTATCAGCGGCAGGGGCGCTTTGCGGAGGCCGAGCCGCTGTTCAAGCGTGCGCTCGCCGTGCGCGAGAAGGCGCTGTCGCGCGAGCATCCCGATGTCGGCCAGTCCCTCAACAATATCGCCACGCTCTACGCCAAGCAGCAGCGCCCGGCCGATGCCGAGCCGCTGTTTCAGCGGGCGCTCGCGATCTACCAGAAGGCCGCCGGGCCAGAGCATCCCGCAGTCGCTACCGTCCTGAACAACATCGGCCAGGTCTATCGCGACCTCAACCGCGATGCCGACGCCGAGGCGCCGATCAAGCGCTCGCTCGCGATCCGCGAAAAGGTGCTGGGATCCGACCATCCCGACGTCGCGCGCTCGCTGAACAATCTCGCCGGCCTCTACGAGCACCAGCAGCGTTATGCCGATGCCGAGCCGCTGTACCGCCGTGCGCTGGCGATCCGCGAACGCGCGCTGGGGCCGGACCATCCGGACACCCTGACCTCGACCGGCAATCTCGCCTATTTCCTCTACGTCTCCGGGCGCACCGCCGACGCGCTGCCGCTGGCGGACAAGACGTTTGCCAGCGGCCGCGCGCAGTTGCGTATCGTGCTGCCGATCCTGTTCTCGGCGCGGCAGCAGCATCTGCTGCCCGACGACAAGGCGCTCGACAAGGCGTTGGCCGCGATCCAGCGCGGCACGCAATCCTCGGCGGCATCGGCCGTGAACAAGCTCGCGGTGCGGCTTGCCGCCGGCACTGACCGGCTCGCCGAGCTCGTGCGCAGGGACCAGGATCTCGGAGCCGAAGCCGAGGCGCTCGACAAGGCGATCATCGCGGCGGTGTCCAAGCAGGCCGGGCAACGCGACGCCGCGGGCGAGCAGCGCAGCCGCGCACGGATCGCGGCGATCGGAAACGAGCGTGCCGGCTTGCAGAAGACGCTCGCCGTCGAGTTTCCCGATTATGCCTCGCTCTCCAACCCGCTGCCGCTCGCGGTGAAGGACATCCAGCCGCTGCTGTCGGCTGATGAGGCGATGACGGTCTATTCGGTCGTGGACAAGCAGAGCTACGTCATCGCGATCACGCGCGAGGGCGCCGACTGGAAAGAGGTTCCGCTCGGTGCGGACGCGTTGACGCAGAAGGTGACGGCGTTCCGTAAGGGATTGGATGTCGGCAAGGCCCGCGACGCCTCCGGCAAATCCGGATTGTTCGATCTCGCGCTCGCCAACGAGCTCTATGTCGCGCTGCTCGGCCCGGTCGAGGCGCTGACGAAGGACAAGCGCAATCTGCTGGTGGTGCCGTCGGCTGCGCTGACCGCATTGCCGTTTCATCTTCTCGTCACGGAGACGCCGCAGGCCGCGATCCCCGATACGCTCGAAGGCTATCGTAGCGCCGCCTGGCTGCTCCGCCGTCAGGCCGTTTCGGTGCTGCCCTCGGTGATCAGCCTGAAATCGCTGCGTGCGTTTGCGCGCCGGGATCAGGGTCTGAAGCCGATGACCGGCTTCGGCGATCCGGTGTTCAATCCGGCGCTGGAAGCGCCGGCCGACCGCCGTGCTGCAGGCGGCAAGGTCGCCGCACGCAATATCGCGACGATCGCCTATAGCGATTTCTGGCGCGGTGCCGGCGTCGATCGCGCGCAGCTTGCGAAAGCGTTGCCGCAACTGCCCGACACAGCCGACGAGCTGAACGCGGTGGCGAAGGATGTCGGCGCGGGCGAGGTCGACATCCATCTCGGCCGCGATGCCAGCGAAACGACGCTCAAGCGTGCAGCGCTTGCTCAATACAGCATCATCTACTTCGCCACCCACGGCCTCGTTGCGGGTGACGTCAAGGGCCTCGGCGAGCCCTCGCTTGCGCTCTCCATTCCGGATCAGCCGTCCGAGATCGACGACGGCCTTCTGACCGCGAGCGAGGTCGCGCAGCTCAAGCTCAATGCGGATTGGGTCGTGCTGTCGGCCTGCAACAGCATCGCCGGCGACAAGCCCGGTGCGGAGGCGCTGTCGGGACTGGCACGCTCGTTCTTCTATGCCGGCGCTCGCGCGCTGCTGGTCTCGCATTGGGCAGTGGATTCGGAAGCTGCCACCCGCTTGACCACGTCGACTTTCGCCCTGCTCAAAAACGAACCAAAAATCGGTCGTGCCGAAGCCTTGCGCCGCGCGATGCTGGCGTATGTCGATGACACCTCGTCGCCGCGCAACGCGTACCCTGCGATGTGGGGCCCGTTCGCGCTGATCGGCGAAGGAGAGGTACGATAGCCCGCCACGCGGATTGTGCGTCGCAATAACCTTGGGAAACGCAGAATTGCGCATTTGGTTGCGCGATCATTTGTATTTTTTCGATGTGCCCGCTCAAGGCTGACATGCGCGACGTTTGGCGCGGTCCTTGAATAAACCAAATCCTGCGGGATCAGCTTGGCAACGCCAGCGTTCACCATTATTAGGTCGGTCCAGCCGAGGCCGGACGGCCTGCAATTCACGGTGACTGCGATGGCGCCCAAGCTTGGTCGCGCTGAGTGTCGCGGGTTCTAGGAGGATTTTTCGTGCAAGAGACGGGCGTGCGCAACGGTGCCTTCGGTGCCGACAAGTTCGGCTTAAAGAATCTCAAGCAGGTTCACTGGAACCTGGGTGCGCCGCAACTCTATCAATACTCGCTGTCCGCCGGCGAGGCGGTGCTGTCCGCCGACGGCGCGCTCTGCGCCGACACCGGTGAGTTCACCGGCCGCAGCCCCAAGGACAAGTTCACGGTGCGTGACGCCACCACCGACAAGAAGATGTGGTGGGCCGGCAACCAGTCGATCACCGCGGAGCAGTTCGAGACGCTCTACCAGGACTTCCTCAAGCACGCCGAAGGCAAGAGCCTGTTCGCGCAGGACCTCTATGGCGGCGCCGATCCGGCCTACCGGATCAAGACCCGCGTCTTCACCGAGCTCGCCTGGCACTCGCTGTTCATCCGCACGCTTCTGATCCGCCCCGAGGCGGTCGAGCTGTCGAGCTTCACGCCGGAGCTCACCATCATCGACATGCCGAGCTTCCGCGCCGATCCGAAGCGCCATGGCTGCAAGTCGGAGAACGTCGTCGCGATCGACTTCGCGCGCAAGATCGTGCTGATCGGCGGCTCCTACTATGCCGGCGAGATGAAGAAGTCGGTCTTCACCACGCTGAACTATTATCTGCCCGAGCGCGGCGTGATGCCGATGCACTGCTCGGCCAATGTCGGCGCCAAGGGCGACGCCGCGATCTTCTTCGGCCTGTCCGGCACCGGCAAGACCACGCTGTCGGCAGACCCGAACCGCACGCTGATCGGCGACGACGAGCACGGCTGGGGCCCGAACGGCGTCTTCAATTTCGAAGGCGGCTGCTACGCCAAGTGCATCAAGCTCTCGCAGGAAGCCGAGCCCGAGATCTACGCGGCCTCGACCCGCTTCGGCGCGGTGCTCGAGAACTGCGTGCTCGACGAAGACACCCGCGTGGTCGATTTCGACGACGGCTCCAAGACCGAGAACACGCGTTCGGCCTATCCGCTCGACTTCATCCCGAACGCTTCGCGCACCGGCCGCGCGCCGCAGCCGAAGAACGTGGTGATGCTCGCCGCCGACGCCTTCGGCGTGCTGCCGCCGATCGCAAAGCTCTCGCCGGCGCAGGCGATGTATCACTTCCTGTCCGGCTATACCGCCAAGGTCGCCGGCACCGAGCGCGGCCTCGGCAACGAGCCGCAGCCGGAGTTCTCGACCTGCTTCGGCTCGCCCTTCCTGCCGCTCGACCCCAGCGTCTACGGCAACATGCTGCGCGACCTCATCGCCCAGCACAATGTCGATTGCTGGCTGGTCAACACCGGCTGGACCGGCGGCAAGTACGGCGTCGGCTCGCGCATGCCGATCAAGGTGACCCGCGCGCTGCTCACCGCCGCGCTGGATGGTTCGCTCCGCAACGTCGAATTCCGCACCGACAAATATTTCGGCTTCGCGGTCCCGACCGCGCTGCCGGGCGTGCCGGCCGAGATCCTCAACCCGGTCAACACCTGGAAGGACAAGGACGAGTTCGACAAGACCGCCCGCGCGCTGGTCGGCATGTTCCAGAAGAACTTTGCCAAGTTCGAAGCCCAGGTCGACGCCGAGGTGCGTGCGGCTGCTCCGGACGTGAAGCTGGCGGCGGAGTAAGGTCCCAGCGATTGAAATGCAAAAGGGCGGCCGAAAGGCCGCCCTTTTTGTTCGGGGCCACAAGCGCGGGCCACATCCTCAATGTCGTCCCGGCGAAGGCCGGGACCCATACCGCGTGATCTATCGAGGGAATGCGATGTGCGTATCGGCGAAGAAAGGATAACCGCGAATCTTCGCCAAACCACTCCCTGTGGTTATGGGTCCCGGCCTTCGCCGGGACGACGTTAGGGTGAGATCTCACGCCTTGAAATACGCGATCTGTGTCGTGGTCGCGAGCAGCCGGCCGTTCGGCGACCACAGCTCGGCGTTCTGGTCGGCGTAGCTCTTGTGCATGATCTTCGAATCCGCCGTCGCCAGCACACGGGTGATGTCCTCGGCCGCGAGCTCCGCGCTGTCGGTGTGGAAATAGGTCGTCAGCGACACCGTGCCGAACGGCACCAGCTCGCGCCGCGCGTGGAAGATGCGGCCGAAGAAGGCGTCGGACATCGACATCAGCGAGAGCATGTCGAGCTTGCGTGGCGTGCGGTCGCTGATCCAGATTTTCGAATAGGTGCTGGCGAGCTCGGCCTGCGGCGGGCCGATCCGCATCTCGCCCTCGACGAAACGGAATTCATACTGGTTGGCCCAGGACGCCTGGATCTTCGGGAACGGCAGCGTCTGCTCGAACGGCTTGGCGTCGGGGGCCTGCGCCACCCGGTGCTCCCAGGACGGCCGGCGCTCGGCGAACACGGCGGTGGCGAGCGTCGCGACCTCGCCGCCGCCTTGGCTGAGCTCAACGCTCCAGTGCTGGCTGGAGCGGTTGGCCTTGACCAGCCGCACGTCGAGATCGAACGGGCCCTTCGCGATCGGCGCGCAGTAATTCACGGTGAGGGCGAGCGGATCGCCGGCGGCTTGCGGATGCTCGATCAGCGCACGCAGGATCGTCGCAGCCGTGGCGCCGCCGAAGGGGCCGACAAAGGCCCAGTAATCGTCGCTGGTGTGCCCCTGCCAACTGCTGTCACCCGCGGTGATCCGGGTGGCGTCGTCGAAGGGGTGGGGAAGCTTGGCGTGCATTGTTGTCCTCGATGTCCCCCGACCGTCATTGCGAGCGCAGCGAAGCAATCCAGACTGTCTCCGCGGAAAGATTCTGGATTGCTTCGCTGCGCTCGCAATGACGGTGATTGAGGTTACGGCGTCATATCACCCCAATCGCCCCGGGGATGATGACGATCATATCATCATCCGCGCGACGAGATGCAACGACCTCGCAGGTAACGCCGATTTCACGGTGCGGAAAATCAGCCGGCGACGTCGCGCAGATTCGGCAGCAGCGGCGTGGTCGGGTTGACCGGCACGTTCCAGATTTCCTCGGCATATTCGCGGATGGTGCGGTCGGAGGAGAACCACGCCATGCGTGCGACATTGAGGATGGAGGCGCGCGTCCAGGCCGGCGCCACCTGCCAGCGTGCATCTACGCTGCGCTGGGCCTCGTAATAGGAATCGAAGTCGGCGCTGACCATGTAATGGTCGAGATAGCGCAGCGCGTGCGCGATGGATTCGAAGCGGCCGGGATCGCCGGGCGAGAACTCGCCGGTGCCGATCGCGTTGATGGCGCGCTGCAGCTTCGGCGAGCTACGGATCACGTCGGAGGCGTCCAGCCCCTGCTTGCGGCGGATCATCACGTCGCCGGCCTCCATGCCGAAGATCGCGATGTTCTCGGCTCCGACATGGTCGCGGATCTCGATATTGGCGCCGTCGAGCGTGCCGATGGTGATGGCGCCGTTGAGCGCCAGCTTCATGTTGCCGGTGCCGGAGGCTTCCATGCCGGCGGTGGAAATCTGCTCGGACAGGTCGGCCGCGGGGATGATCACCTCCGCGAGGCTGACATTGTAGTCGGGCAGGAAGGCGACCTTCAGCTTGCCGCCGATCGCGGGGTCGTTGTTGACGGCCTCGGCGACGTCGTTGATCAGCTTGATGATCAGCTTGGCGTATTTGTAGCTCGCCGCGGCCTTGCCGGCGAAGATCTTCACCCGCGGCACCCAGTTGCCGTTGGGGTCGTCCTTGATCGCCTGGTACAGCGCGACCGTCTCGATGACGTTGAGGAGCTGGCGCTTGTATTCGTGGATGCGCTTGATCTGCACGTCGAACAGCGCGCTGGGGTCGACCTTGATGCCGAGCCGCTCGCCGATCAGGCGGGCCAGCGCGGTCTTGTTGTGAAGCTTGACGCTGCGGAACTTTTTCTGGAATTCGACGTCGCTGGCGCGCGCCTCGATCAGCGAGAGCTGGGTCGGGTCGTCGAGCACGGCGTCGCCGCAGGTCTCGCGCAATAGGTCGGTCAGCTTGGGGTTCGCCAGCATCAGCCAGCGGCGGAAGGTGATGCCGTTGGTCTTGTTGGTGATGCGCCCGGGATAGAGATGGTTGAGGTCGTGGAACACGGTCTCGCGCATCAGATCCGAATGCATCGCGGAGACGCCGTTGATGCGGTGCGAGCCGACGAAGGCGAGCTGGCCCATGCGCACGCGGCGGCCGCTCTTCTCGTCGATCAGCGAGACCGAGGCACGGAAGTCGATGTCGCCCGGCGCGCGCGCTTCGGCGAGCGCCAGATGCTGCACGTTGATGCGGTAGATGATCTCGAGATGCCGCGGCAGGAGGCGCTCGAACAATTCGACTGGCCAGGTCTCCAGCGCCTCGGGCAGCAGCGTGTGGTTGGTGTAGGACAGCGTAGCGACGGTGATCTTCCAGGCCTCGTCCCAGCGGAAATTGTGCAGGTCGACGAGGATCCGCATCAGCTCGGTGACGGCAAGGCTCGGATGGGTGTCGTTGAGCTGCACCGCGACCTTGGACGACAGGCTGCGCAGCTGGCCGTCGGAGGCGAGATGCCGCTTGACCAGGTCCTGCAGCGACGCCGAGACGAAGAAATATTCCTGCCGCAGCCGGAGCTCGCGGCCCGCCGGGCTCTCGTCGTTCGGATAGAGGAATTTGCAGATCGCCTCCGCGCGCGCCTGCTCGGAGCTGGCGCTGACGTAGTCGCCCCGGTTGAAGGCATCGAGCTTGAGCGGATCGGGCGAGCGCGCCGACCACAGCCGGAGCGCGTTGACGTGCTGGCCGCGCCAGCCGACGATCGGCGTGTCATAGGCGATCGCCTGCACGGTCTCGGCCGGATGCCAGATCGCGCGGTCGCGGCCCTTGTCGTCGACATGCTCGACGCCGCCGCCGAAATTGATGTCGTAGATCACCTCCGGCCGCTGCAATTCCCAGGGGTTGCCGAAGCTCAGCCATTCATCGGGATATTCCTGCTGCCAGCCCTGATTGATGATCTGGCGGAACAGGCCGTAATCGTAGCGGATGCCATAGCCGATCGCGGGGATCGACAGCGTCGCCATGCTCTCCATGAAGCAGGCGGCAAGCCGTCCGAGACCGCCATTGCCGAGCGCCGCATCCGGCTCGCATTTGCGCAGCTCCGGCAGCGAGACGCCGAGATCGCCGAGCGCGACCTCGAAGATCTTCAGCAGCCCCATGTTGTTCAGCGCGTCGCTGAAGAGACGGCCGATCAAAAATTCGAGCGAGAGATAATAGACGCGCTTGCGCCCGGCATCGTAGCTGCGCTTCTCGGCGCTGAGCCAGCGATGCACGATGCGGTCGCGCAGCGCGAGCGCGGCGGCCTGGTACCAGTCGTGCTTCGTCGCCATGCCGGCGTCCTTGCCGATGGCAAGGCGCAGCTTCGCCAGGATCGCGCCCTTGATCTCGGCCAGCGCGAGCTCATCGATGGGCTGGCCGGGAGCGGGAAAATTTGGCTGGAACGATTGATCTTGCAAGGCCGTCACTTCCTGGTCGAAACGAACACCACAACCCACGCGTCTTGTAACCCTAAGCGTCCTGCCCCTGCACCGGAACCATCGCTGGCGCGGCCGTGCACTGCGCTGGCGTAAATTTATGCAAGGAATGGGCCGTTTGGGAACCCGGAAGGGCCCGGAGGAACGCAGGTTTCGTGCTAGATTGGATGAAGATTCAGCCATCAGTGTGGAGGACGGGCCCATGAGACTGCTGATTGAAATCGCTGCTGCAGCGCTTCTCGTCATCTGCATCGCCACCACGAGCGCCGCCTTCGCCGCCGGCAAGGGCCGCATCGCCGATGGCCTGACCTGCGGCTTCAGCGTTCCGCAGAACGCATCTTCCGCCCAGCGCTGCGCCGCCATCAAGCGCCAATGCGGCGGCAAGTTCTACGCGAATGCGTGCGGGGACAGGCTGGTGTCGGCGGCGAATTGAGGGGCGTGATCTCGCTCCAATTTCGGTGTCGTCCCGGCGAAGGCCGGGACCCATAACCCCGACTGTTAGAGAAGATGCGAGAGATCGCGCCAGTCTGGATTCTCCTGCTCGATCAAGCGAATCTTCCAGTCACGTTGCCATTCCTTCAGTGCCTTCTCACGCGCGATTGCCTCAGATGGCGAAGCGTACGTCTCAACGTAGACCAGCCGCGTCACACCATACTTCGTGACGAATTTCGAGCCGCGTCCCTGAGCGATGCAATGTCAGCCGATTGCTAAGGTCGCGGCAAACGCCGATGTACAGCGTGCCGTAGCGGCGGCTTGCGAGGATGTAGACGTAGTACGCGGCTGGTGCATTCATTGCTGGGCACCCATTTCCGAAGACGTCTGATAGCTGTGGTTATGGGTCCCGGCCTTCGCCGGGACGACGTCCTTTGTTAATTCTTTATTGGGTATCGGAACAAATTAAGAACACTTTAGCAAGTGATTGATATACCATTGTGATTCGGCGCGCAGCCGACACAATATCTAGCGTTTGCCCGATGTCGCGAGGACTACATGTCCACCATTGCCTTCGACCAGTTCGCCCTCACCCGGATCGCCGATTTCGCGCGCTCGCTGTCGCGGCTGCACCAGGCGGCGCGGCGGCAGCGGATCGATGACGATCAGTTCGACCGCGAGTTCAACGCGGTGTGCCAGTCGATCTGGGGCTACACCATCGACGATGTCAGCGACGACCTGTTTGCGGTCGAGGATCATCTGTTTCTCGACACGCTGGACGAAGCGCATGCGCGCATCTTCGCGGCCGAGCAGGGTTATGACCTCGTGGACGAGGCCGGCATGCTCACCGACTGGTGGGGCTTCTGCTGGATGATCCTGGCCGAGAAACGCGGCCTGCTGACGGCGGAGAACCGCGCTGCCGCGCGTGCGGCCATCGAGGAGAAATATCTGGCGGCGCCGAACGTGATCGGGGTGATTATCGGGCGGTGACGCTATTGTTGGCCGTCATTCCGGGTTCATCGCTGCGCGATGCCCCGGAATGACGTGAATGACTAATCCAGCCCCGCCCGCTTCGCCGGCTTGGCAGCCGTCTTCGGCACCGTCACATCGGGCAGCGGTTCGCGCACGATCTCGACCTGTGCCGGCGCATCTGCCGACACGGTCTCCGCGCGCACTGGCGCCACCTTCATCTCGCCGAGGCGGGCGCGGACCTGCGCGGTCAGGCCGGGGTAGGAGGCGACCGGGGTGAAGTCGGCCGCCTGGTCGTTGCCGACGCGGATGCCGGTATAGGCGACGAGGCCGTCGCTGGTCGCGATGACGTCGCCGGCCTTCAGCGAGGAATCCAGCGCCAGATCGACCGGGGCGAGGCCGACCGGCTCGCGGCCGTTGCAGGTGCAGTCCGATCGCAGCGCCTTGCGATAGGCGAACGCGTTCTCGCTGTCGGCGTAGCGCTCGCCGGTCTGCGCATAGGCGCCGTCGATGGAGGAGCCGAAATAGACCTTGGTCGCGCTGGCGGGACAGAACGCCTGACACATCTGTGCAGGCGAGACGAGGCCGCGCATCAGCGGAAAATACTTGCCGTCGCAGCTACGCACGCAGAAGGCCGGGCCCGAGCCGCCCGCGGCGGCCGACCGTGTCGGCGGCACATATTGCGGGGTTGCGGCATTCTGCTGGCCGGTAAAGGGATCGGCATAGGAGTTCGCCTGCGGCACCTCGCGCTGCGGGCGCTGCTGCTGCGCGCCGCCGAAGAGGAAGTCGAACAGGCCTTCGGCCGAGACCGGGGCCGGAGCCGCGAGCAGCGGAGCTGCAAGGGTGGCGGCCACAAGCATCGCGAGACGCCGCCGGCGCGCATGGGACACGATGTTACGCAAGGCTCACTCCACCCAACGCTACTGAACCGGGCCGGGACCTCGAGGTCTCAGCACATGATTCACCATAAGCCGCGATGGTAAATGAGCAGTTGCGCGGAGGCGGTTTCAAGTCGGGGCGGTGACCTCTTTAAGGCCGGGCACAGCTTCCGACGGATGGTGGCTTCCGGGCAACGCCCGGGAACAGCGGCACGAGGTTTCGTGCCGTTACGCCTTCAGAAATTCCGACGCCTTGTACAGCGAGCGGAACGGCAGGCCGGCCGCGCCGAACGTGTCGGTGGCGCCTTCCTCGCGGTCGACCATGGTCAGCACCAGCACCACCTCGGCGCCGGTCTCGCGCACGGATTCCACCGCCTTCATCGCCGAGCCGCCGGTCGTGGTGACGTCCTCGACGATCACGACGCGCTTGCCGGCCAGCGTCTCGCCCCGGGGCAGGCCTTCGATCGCCAGCTTGGCGCCGTGCTCCTTCGGCTTCTTGCGCACGAAGAAGGCCGCGATCGGATGGCCCTTGATCCAGGAGATCTGCGCCAGCGCGCCGGCAAGCGGCACCGCGCCCATCTCGAGCCCGCCGATGAAATCGAGATTGTCGTCCTTCAGCGCCTCGTAGGTCAGCTCGGCGAGCAGGGTCGCGCCCTCGGGGTCGAGCATGGTCGGCTTGAGGTTGAAATAGAAATCGCTCTTGCGGCCCGACGCGAGCGTCACCTCGCCGCGGCCGAAAGAGCGCCGGCGGATGATTTCAAACAGGCGGGCGCGGGAGGCAGATTTCGACACGGCGGTCCCTCGAACAGCTTTCTTGAAGGTGGCGGAATTTATCCGCGACGGCGGCGACATTCCAGAGGGGGTCGGCCCCGCAAGACCACCGTCAACAGGGCATCGCCCGCGACGGCCGGACAGCCACCATGCCCGACCGCCGGTTGTAACACCGCAAGGTCCTGGGCTAGTGGGATGCCAGACAATGCGGGAAGGAACTGCCCAATGACCATCGAGCTCCACACCTGGAATACGCCCAACGGCCGCAAGATTTCGGTCGCGCTGGAGGAAATGGGGCTGCCCTACAAGGTGATCCCGGTGAATATCAGCAAGGGCGAGCAGATGGCGCCGGAGTTCCTCAAGCTCTCCCCCAACAACAAGATTCCCGCGATCGTCGACCCCGAGGGTCCCGACGGCAAGCCTGTCAGCATCTTCGAGTCCGGGGCGATCCTGCTCTATCTCGGCGAAAAGACCGGCAAATTCCTGCCGAAATCGCTCCTCCAGCGCGTCCCGATCTATGAATGGCTGATGTGGCAGATGGGCGGCTTCGGCCCGATGCCCGGCCAGGTGCATCATTTCATCGCACTCGAGAACGAACAGGACCGCGCCTACGGCCTGAAGCGCTACATGGCCGAGACCCGCCGGCTCTACGGCGTGCTGGACCGCCGCCTCGCGGACCGCGACTTCGTCGCCGGCGAGCTCTCAATTGCCGATTTCGCCATCCTGGGCTGGGCCTGGCGTCACCCTCGCCACAAGGTTGATCTGGCCGACTTCCCCAACGTCAAGCGCTGGTACGAGGCCCTGATGGCGCGCCCGGCCGTGAAGCGGGGCATGGACGCCAAGCTGGATTGAGGTTGCTTCTCCCTCTCCCCGTTCTTACGGGGTGAGGGGCATCTCTCCGCACGCGAGATGGTCGAGAGACCTGTACCCCCTCACCCGAATTCGATCTGCGATCGAATTCGACCTCTCCCCGCAGGCGGGGAGAGGTTAGGGGGAAGACCCTCACACCTTCTTCGCTTCGACCGCCATCCGCACCGCGAGCCCGGCCAGCAGCGTGCCCATCAGCCAGCGCTGCACCAGCATCCAGCTCGGCCGGCTCGCCAGGAACAGCGCGATTGACCCGGCGGCGAGCGCGATCACCGCATTGACGCTGACGCTGATCGCGATCTGGATCGCGCCCAGCACCACCGACTGCGTCAGCACGCTGCCGGCGGCGGGATCGATGAACTGCGGCAGCAGCGCCAGATACAGCATCGCGATCTTCGGGTTGAGCAGATTGGTGACGAGGCCCATCGCGAACAATTTGCGCTGGCTGTCGATCGCGAGCTTCTTCACCTCGAACGGCGAGCGCCCACCCGGCTTCACCGCCTGCCAGGCGAGCCAGAGCATGTAGCCGGCGCCGGCAAAGCGCAGCGCGTCATAGGCAAAGGGAATCGCGAGCAGCAGCGCCGTGATGCCGAACGCCGCGCACAGCATGTAGAACACGAAGCCGAGCGCCACGCCGCCGAGCGAGACGATCCCGGCCGCAGGCCCCTGCGTGATCGAGCGCGAGATCAGGTAGATCATGTTCGGCCCGGGCGTGAGCACGAGACCGAGGCAGACGAGGGCGAAGCCGAGCAGTGCGGTAGTGTGGGGCATGGCTGAACCGTTGCGGGAGATGGCACGGTTCTAATATGCGCAGGATCGTGGGGCCACCGCGCAATTGCTCGGAGGACAATTGCGTTCACGTGTCTCCCCCACGGTCGTCCCGGCGAAGGCCGGGACCCATACCCCCAGGGAGAAGTTGGAGCGCGAGATCGGAGTGGGCAATCTTCGCCCAACGCGACTCCGTGGTTATGGGTCCCGGCCTTCGCCGGGACGACACCGTGTTTATGGCGTCAGCGGAGCGTAGCCACGCACGGCAGAGGCATCAATGCGCCTCGTCCCAATTGTTCGCCGCGCGCGCATCCACGTGCAGCGGCACCGAGAGCAGCACGGCCGGGAACGGCGCGTCCTGCATCACGCGCTGCACGACGGGGAGCGTCGCCTCGACTTCCGCGTCCGGCACCTCGAAGATCAGTTCGTCATGCACCTGGAGCAGCATCTGCGCCGAGAGTTTCTTCTCGGCGAGCGCGTCCTCCACCCGCGTCATGGCGCGGCGGATGATGTCGGCGGCGGTGCCCTGCAGCCGCGCGTTGATCGCCGCGCGCTCGTTGAAGGCGCGCACCGAGGCGTTCGAGGCCTTGATATCAGGATAGTGGCACTTGCGGCCGAACAGCGTGGTGACATAGCCGTGGCTGCGGCAGAAATCGCGCGTCTCGTCCATATAGGCGCGGATGCCGGGGAAGCGCTCGAAGTATTTCTTGATGTAGGCGGAGGCCTCCTCGCGGGCGATGCCGAGCTGGTTGGCGAGACCGAACGCCGAGATGCCGTAGATGATGCCGAAATTGATCGCTTTCGCACGGCGGCGGATCTCGCTCGGCATGCCCTTGATCGGCACGCCGAACATTTCGGAGGCCGTCATGGCGTGAATGTCGAGCCCGTCGCGGAACGCCTGCTTCAGCACGGGGATGTCGGCGATCTCCGCCAGCAGCCGCAATTCGATCTGCGAATAGTCGGCGGAGACCAGCTTGTGCCCCTTCGTCGCGATGAAGGCGCGGCGGATCTTGCGACCGTCCTCGGTACGAACAGGGATGTTCTGCAGATTGGGCTCGTTCGACGACAGCCGGCCCGTCGTGGTCGCGGCCAGCGCGTAGGTCGTGTGCACGCGGTGCGTCTGCGGATTGACATAGGTCGGCAGCGCGTCGGTGTAGGTCGATTTCAGCTTCGAGACCTGCCGCCACTCCAGGATCTTCTTCGGGAAGTCGTGGCCCTGCTCGGCGAGATCGTCCAGCACCTGCGCGGTGGTGGACCACGCGCCGGTCTTGGTCTTGGTGCCGCCCGACAGGCCCATCTTGCCGAACAGGATGTCGCCGATCTGCTTGGGGCTGCCGACATTGACCGGCTCGCCCGCGATCTCCTGGATTTCGGCCTCGACGCGCGCGGCGGTCTGGGCGAAGTCGCCCGACAGGCGCGACAGCACCTGGCGGTCGATCGAGATGCCGCGCCGCTCCATGCGCGCGAGCACGGAGACCAGCGGCCGCTCCAGCGTCTCGTAGACGGTCGTCATGTGCTCGCCGACGAGACGCGGCTTCAACACGCGCCAGACGCGCACGGTCATGTCGGCGCCTTCGGCCGACAGCGGTGCGGCCTTCTCGATCGGCACCTGGTCGAAGGTGATCTTGCCCTTGCCGCTGCCGAGCAGCTCGCTCTCCTTCAGCATGGCATGGCCGAACCAGCGCTCGGACAGCGCTTCCAGCACATGCGAGCCGCGGCCGGCGTCGAGCACGTAGGAGATCAGTAGCGCATCGTCGATGTTGCGCAGGGTGATGCCGTGCTGTGCCAGCATCACGGCGGTGAACTTGACGTCGAAGCCGATCTTGAGAATGCCCGCCGATTCCAGCACCGGCCGCAGCGCTTCGATGGCGTCGGCATGCTTGACCTGGTCGGGCGCAAGGCCCGCGTCGAACAGGCCGCCATCGCCGCCGGACTGCTTGTGCGCCAGCGGCACATAGCAGGCCTCGTTCGGCGCCAGCGCCAGCGCGATGCCGCAGAGATCGGCCTGCATCGGGTCGATGCTGTTCGCCTTGATCTCGATTGCGACATGGCCGGTGTCATGGATGCGCGCGATGAAGGCGTTGAGCTCCTTCAGCGACTTGATCGCCTGATATTTGGCCCGGTTGACCGGAAGCTTGCGCAGCGCCTCCTCGCGCGCTGCGGCGAGCGAGACCGGCGCGCCCTTCGGGCTCGCGGCCTTGTCTTCCTTGTTGGCCGATTTGTTGGGCTCGCCCGCGCGGGCCTGCGGTGCGGTGCCGGCTCCCGGCGCGGGCGTGACGTCCGAGGGCGGCAGCGGCGAGAACACGCTGGCGCCGCTGGCATAGCCGGGATCGGCGTCCACATTGGAGGGATCGACCTGCGCATAGTCGGCGACACGCCGGGTCAGCGTGGTGAATTCCATCGCCTTCAGGAACGCGATCAGCTTGCGCGCGTCCGGCTCCTGGACGGCGAGATCGTCCAGCGGCACTTCCAGCGCGACCTTGTCGTCGAGCAGCACGAGCTGCCGCGAGATGCGCGCCTTCTCGGCGTTCTCGAGCAGGGCCTCACGCCGCTTCGGCTGCTTGATCTCGGTGGCGCGGAACAGGAGCTGTTCGAGGTCGCCATATTCGGTGATCAGCTGGGCCGCGGTCTTGATGCCAATGCCGGGCACGCCAGGCACGTTGTCGGTGGAATCGCCGGCGAGCGCCTGCACTTCCACCACCTTCTCCGGCGGCACGCCGAACTTCTCGATCACCTCGAGGATGCCGATGCGGCGATCCTTCATGGTGTCGTACATCATGATCTTGTCGTTCACGAGCTGCATCAGATCCTTGTCGGAGGACACGATGGTCGTGGTGGCGCCGCGCGCGGAAGCCTGCCGCGCATAGGTCGCGATGAGATCGTCGGCCTCGAAGCCGACCTGTTCCAGGCAGGGAAGGTCGAAGGCGCGCACCGCTTCGCGGATCAGTGCGAATTGCGGGATCAGATCCTCCGGGGCCGGCGGCCGGTGCGCCTTGTACTCGGGATAGATCTTGTTGCGGAAAGTGATTTCCGACTTGTCGAACACGATCGCCAGATGCGTCGGCCGATTGTCTTCCGGCATGTCGCGCAGCAGCTTCCACAGCATGTTGCAGAAGCCGAGCACCGCGTTGACCTGCAGGCCGTCGGACTTGCGGTTGAGCGGCGGCAGCGCGTGATAGGCGCGGAAGATGTAGCCGGAACCGTCGACCAGGAAGATGTGGTCACCCTTGCCGGCCGCCTTCGCCGCGACCGGTTTGGCAGCAGCTGTCGCAGCGGCCTTGGTGTCGGCGGCCTTGGGCGCAGCAGACTTGGTGTCAGCTTTGGCGGAGGTCTTCGGAGAGGTTTTGGGCATGGCCGCAATGTATGGATTTTTGCGGGCTTTGACAGCCTTGGAAGGGGGATTTTTGGCCGGATTCCCACATCTCTCGTCGTCCCGGCGAAGGCCGGGAGGTGGATTCACATTCGAAGTGCAACAGTTGAGAGAAGGCCTCTGCCGGGGTCCTGAAGTCAAGGCACTTGCGTGGGGTGTTGTTGTAGGCGGCGACGAGCCGGC
>Ga0207426_1001156_pt1 | contig 23697 bp, 21 predicted proteins | sample AraplaMF_Cvi_mMS_FD_184265 | JGI IMG/M metagenome (GOLD analysis project Ga0207426, IMG submission 184265) | Arabidopsis root microbial communities from the University of North Carolina, USA - plate scrape MF_Cvi_mMS (SPAdes) (version 2) | ecosystem: Host-associated > Plants > Roots > Endosphere... | reverse complement strand
ATGCAGACCTTGGCGTTGTCGAGCGCCTCGTAGGAGTTCGCGCCGGTGTAGTGGGCGTCGAAGCCGTCAACCGGCGAGGACTGCGCGATGTCGAGCGCCTTGCCCTGGGGAACGCCCTCGGCGATGTCGAACATCACGACGTCGCCCAGTTCTTTCAGGCCGATGAGGTGAGCCAGCGTTCCGCCGATCTGACCGGAGCCAATCAAAGCAATCTTGTCGCGCGCCATGTGAACCTGTCCTTTAGACATCCAAGGAGGGAAAAACTGATGGGTGGTTATCCCTTTCGCCTCCCCCGTTCAAGTCGGTGGATGCCCATTTGTCGGGCTTGCCGCGTATACAAGCGCATCCCTGTCATTCCTGCCCGCTTGCGCGCCGTTAACCCGAAAGTCACGCACCGGATTTCGCGCTCGCCCGCGACAGCGGACGGGTGCGGAATGACAGCGCTGGCAAATAGGACTTAAGTCTCCACCAGGCCCTTGGTGGAGCCGCTGGCGGTGGAATCCTTGCGGCCGTGAGCCAGCGCCAGATAGGATTCCGAGCTCATCTCGATCAGGCGCGAGGCGGTCCGCTTGAACTCCATGGCCTCGTTGCCCTCGGTGGCGAGGTAGAGCGAGATCGGGTTGGCGTCGGCGGAGGCCATCAGCTTCACGGCATTGTCATAGAGCGTATCGATCAGCGTGATGAAGCGCTTGGCGGCGTTGCGCTGGGAGAAATCCATCACTGGAATATGGTCGACCAGGATGGTGTGATAGTCGTGCGCGAGCCTGAGGTAGTCGGATGCACCGAGCGGCTTCTCGCAGAGATCGGCGAAACCGAAGCGCGCCACGCCATGGGCCGAGCACGGCACGTGCAGGATGCGGCCCTTGATCGTGATGTCGCGCGACTTGCACTTGGCGTTGCCGGTCATCTTCACCCAGGCGCGGTTGAGCGCGGCATCGGCATCGCCGTCGGCCGGCGTCAGCCACATCGGCACGCCCTGCAGCTTCTCCAGCCGGAAGTCGGTGCGCGCATCGAGCCGCGCGACGTCCATGTGGTCGGTGATCTGCTTGATGAAGGGCAGGAACAGCGAACGGTTGAGGCCGCCCTTGTAGAGATCGTCGGGTGCGACGTTGGAGGTCGCGACAACGACGGTGCCGAGCTCGAACAGCTTTGCGAACAGGCGCCCCAGGATCATAGCGTCGGCGATGTCGGTGACGTGGAATTCGTCGAAGCAGAGCAGCCAGCTCTCCTCGAAGATCGCCGTCGCGGTCAGCGCGATGACGTCGCTGTCTGCGATCTCGCCGCGCGCGATGGCCTGGCGATAATCGTAGATGCGCTCATGCGCTTCCGCCATGAATTCGTGAAAATGCGCGCGGCGCTTGTGCTCGACGCTCGCCTGCTGGAAGAACAGATCCATCAGCATGGTCTTGCCGCGGCCGACCTCGCCATGGATGTAGAGCCCGTGCGGCGCCTCGTCCTTGTCGCTGCTGAACAGGCGGCTGAGCAGGCCCTGCTTGCGCGCGGGCTTGTAGGTTGCGAGCCGCTGGTCGAGCGCCGCATAGGCCTCGGCGACCTCGGCTTGCGCAGCATCCGGCTCGATCGCACCGGATGCGATCTGGGCCTGGTATGCCTCGCGGAATGAGGAATCTGGGGTGGAGAGCATGGCCCTTTACCGCCAGAGATGGGCGGAAATTGCAAGCCGTGAATTGGTGGGCGGGGTATGCGGCTTCTTCTTCCTCGCCCCGTTCTTACGGGGAGAGGGTTGGGGTGAGGGGCCTCTCTTCGCGTGTGAGATCGCCGTGAGACCCGTACCCCCTCAACCGGATCGCAAGAGCGATCCGACCTCTCCCCGCAAGCGGGGAGAGGTGAAGAAGGAAATTACTCACACAGCTCGTAGGCGTCCTCGACAACATAGGGGCCGCCGCCCGTCGATGCGCGCGACGAGAACAAGACAAAACGCTCGGCCATGAACGCCTTGCTCGGGAAGTAGCCGCGCAGCGAGAGATAGTCGGCGACGTCGCGGTCGGAGGCGTCGTGCAGACGGGCCAGCGTGACGTGCGGAATGAACTTGCGTCCTTCGGGATCGAGACCGATCCGCTGCATCATGCGTTCGAGCTCGGCCTGCAACTCCATCAGCGGCTTGCTCGGCGCAATCGTCGCAACGACCGCCCTCGGCTTGCGGCCGCCAAAACTGGTCAGCCCCTGCACCTTCACCTCGAACGGCTTGCGGTCAACGCGAAACAGCATCGATGCGATCTCGTTGGCGGAGACGCCGTCGATATCGCCGATGAAGCGCAGGGTGACGTGATAATTTTCGGGATCGATCCACCGGGCGCCGGGAAGGCCGCCCCTAAGATTGGAAAGCGACTGGCCGATCTCGGCCGGAATTTCCAGACCAGTGAACAAACGCGGCATCGTTTCGCACTCCCGATGCTTGGGCACAGTCCCTGAGCAGGACCATATCCAAATTAGAGCCGGCGACGAATCACCGGTACCCTGATTCCTATCGCAGTTGTGTGACTCTGCGAAGCATCGCGCGCCTGCCCCCGGGAAAACCCTGGGAATTAGGGTTAGCACTGCCTGCTTTTCAACGCCGTTGCTCGGTTATCGTGCCAAGGAATGCCTCCACTGTGGGCATGATGTTGCCGACGATGATGTCGACGCCCACAGCGGTCGGATGGATGCCGTCAGCCTGGTTGAGCTTGGCGTCGGCGGCAACGCCCTCGAGGAAGAACGGATAGAGCGGCACGTCGAATGTCTTCGCCAGATCCGGATAAATCGAATTGAAGCGCGCCGCGTAATCGGCGCCGTAATTCGGCGGCGCCAGCATGCCGCACAGCATCACCGGAATCTTGCGCGCCTTGAGACGCTGGACGATGTCGGTGAGCGCGGTGCGCGTCAGGCCGGGATCGATGCCGCGCAGCGCGTCGTTGGCGCCGAGCTCGACGATGACGCCATCGGTTCCGTCGGGCACCGACCAGTCGAGCCGGTCGCGGCCGCCTGAGGAGGTATCGCCGGACACCCCGGCATTGGTCATGTCGACCGCTATGCCTTTGGCTTGCAAGGCTTTTTGGAGCTTTTGGGGGAACGCGTCCTGGGCCGGCAGGCCAAGGCCGGCGCTCAAGGAATCGCCGAGGACGACGAGCTTCACCGGTTTTGTCGCCTCCGCCCAAGCCGGGTTCGCAAGCGTCATCAAAGCGAGCATCAACACGGCTATGTGCATGAACAATCCGTAACGCCTCTCGACCGCGCTATCGGAGTTGCCATATGACCGGACCATGGACACTCGCATCGAACCCTCTTCGCTCGCCGCTGCCGCGGACACCATTGCCATCTCCAACGTCAATCTCTCATTGGGCACAGGCGCGGCACGCGTTCACATCCTCAAGGATATCAGCCTGCGCGTCGCCTCGGGCGAGACGATCGGCCTGATCGGCCCGTCAGGCTCGGGCAAATCCACGCTGCTGATGGTGATGGCGGGGCTGGAGCGTCCTGATAGCGGAGAGGTGGTGGTGTCAGGCACGCCTTTCAATGCCCTCGACGAGGATGCGCTCGCCCGCTTCCGCGGCCGCCAGGTCGGCATCGTCTTCCAGTCCTTCCATCTGATCCCGACCATGACGGCGCTGGAGAACGTCGCCGTGCCGCTCGAGCTCGCCGGCAATCCCGACGCCGCAAAGCGCGCGGCGCAGGAGCTTCAATCGGTCGGGTTAGGAGATCGCCTGCATCATTATCCGACGCAGCTCTCCGGCGGCGAGCAGCAGCGCGTCGCGCTCGCGCGCGCGCTGGCGCCCGATCCCGCGATCCTCGTCGCCGACGAACCGACCGGCAATCTCGACGAGGCCACCGGAAAGCAGATCGTCGACCTGCTCTTCACCAAGCATGCCGAGCGCGGCATGACGCTGGTGCTGGTGACGCACGATTCCTCGCTGGCGCATCGCTGCGATCGCGTCATCCGCCTGCGCTCCGGCCGCATCGACACGCAGACTGCACCGGCATGAGCGCCGCGGCCGAACCGTTCGCGAGGCCGAGCGCCGTCGCGCTGTCGCTGCGGTATGCCTTGCGCGAATTGCGCGGGGGCCTGCGCGGCTTCTACGTCTTCATCGCCTGCATCGCGCTGGGCGTGATGGCGATCGCCGGCGTCGGCTCGGTCTCGGCCAGCCTCTCCGACGGTCTCGCCCGCGAGGGCCGCACCCTGCTCGGCGGCGACGTCTCCTTCGTGCTGTTCCAGCGCGAGGCCAAGCCGGAGGAGGTCGCCTTCCTGCGCTCGCGCGGCACCGTCTCCACCGCCGCCACGCTGCGCGGCATGGCGCGTTCGGCCGACGGCCAGCTCGCGCTGGTCGAGATGAAGGCCGTCGACGACAGCTATCCGATGCTGGGACAGCTGACGCTGAAACCGCAACTGCCGATGTCCGATCTGATCGCCGAGCGCGATGGCGCGTTCGGCGCAGCCGCCGATCCGACGCTGCTGGCGCGGCTCTCGCTCAAGACCGGCGACCGCGTCACGATCGGAAGCGCAACGTTCCAGATCCGCGCCACCGTCGAGGCCGAGCCCGACAAGCTCGCCGGCGGCATCGGCTTCGGGCCCCGCTTCCTGATCAGCGAGGCCGGCTTGCGCGCCACCGGGCTGATCCAGCCCGGCAGCCTGGTGCGCTGGGTGTACCGGGTGAAGCTGCCCGATACCGCCAACAGCGAGCGCGCCACCGAGGCCTTCATCGCGGACGCGCGCAATGCCGCGCCGCAGGCCGGCTGGGAGATCCGCAGCCGCTCCAACGCCTCGCCGCAGCTCGAGCGCAACATCAACCGCTTCACGCAGTTCCTGACGCTGGTCGGCCTCGCCGCGCTGCTGGTCGGCGGCGTCGGCGTCGCCAATGCCGTCAAGAGCCACATCGACCGCAAGCTCGAGGTGATCGCCGCGTTCAAGGCCGTCGGCGCGACGGGGCGCGACGTGTTCGGGATCTATCTGGCGCAGGTGGTCCTGCTCGCGGCGATCGGCTCGGTGATCGGCCTTGCGCTCGGCGCCGCCATGCCGTTCGCCATCGTCGGCCTGTTTGGAAAACTGTTGCCGCTGCCGGTGGTGCCGGCCGTGCATGCCGACGAGCTCGCGCTGTCCTTCGTCTACGGCCTGCTCACCGCGCTCGCCTTCGGCCTGTGGCCGCTCGCTCGCGTGCACGACGTACCGGTGGCCGCGCTGTTCCGCGACACCATCAGCTCCGAATGGCACCGGCCGCGCGCGAGCTATCTCGTGTTCATGGCGGTCGTGATCGCGCTGCTCATCGCGGTCGTGATCGGGCTCTCCTTCGACAAGCGCATCGCCGCGGTGTTCGTGGCCTCCTCCGTCGTCGTGTTCGCCCTGCTGCGCGGCATCGCCGCCCTGCTGATGACGATCGCGCGGCGGCTGCCGCGGACCCGGCTGCCGATGCTCCGGCTGGCGATCGCCAACATCCACCGGCCCGGCGCGCTGACGCCGTCGGTGGTGCTGTCGCTGGGCCTCGGGCTCGCCGTGCTCGTCACCATCACCCAGATCGACGGCAATCTGCGGCGGCAGTTCCTCGCCGCCCTGCCCGACCGCGCCCCCTCGTTCTTCTTCATCGACATCCCGAGCACCCAGGCCGAGCAGTTCGACGGCTATCTCAGGCAGATCGCGCCCGGCGCGAAGGTCGAGGACGTGCCGATGCTGCGCGGCCGCATCGTCGCCGCACGCGGGGTGCGCGCCGAGGAGCTCAAGCCCACCACGGATTCCGAATGGGTGCTGCAGAGCGACCGCGGCCTGACCTACACGGCCGAGATTCCGAAGGGCTCCAAGGTGGTCGAGGGCGAGTGGTGGAGCGCGGACTATTCCGGTCCGCCGCTGGTCTCGATGGAGAAGAAGATCGCCGACGGGCTCAGCCTCAAGCTCGGCGACGAGGTCGTCGTCAACGTGCTCGGCCGCGACATCCCGGCGAAGATCAGCAATCTGCGCAACATCGACTGGCAGGGGATGGGCATCAATTTCGTCCTGGTGTTCTCGCCCAATGCCTTCAAGGGCGCCCCCCACACCCACATCGCGACGCTGACCGAGGCCGGCGGCGACGCCGCGGGCGACGGCAAGATCATCAAGCAGGTGGCCGACGCCTACCCGATGGTGACGAGCGTGCGGGTGCGCGAGGTGATGGAGACGGTCGGCTCGGTCGTGACCAATTTGGCGCTGGCGATCCGCGGCGCGAGCGCCGTGACCCTGATCTCGGCCATCCTGGTGCTGGGCGGGGCGCTGGCCGCCGGCCACCGTCACCGGGTCTACGATGCGGTAATCCTCAAGACCCTGGGCGCGACGCGGCTGCGGCTGCTCGGCGCCTATGCGCTCGAATACCTCCTGATCGGGCTCGCCACCGCCGTGTTCGGCGTGATCGCCGGCAGCATCGCCGCCTGGATGATCGTGACGCGGCTGATGACGCTCAGCTTCGTCTGGCAGGCGGGGAGCGCGGCGGGCGTGGTGGCGGCCGCCCTGGTCGTCACCGTCGGGCTCGGGCTCGCCGGAACGCTGCTGGCATTGAACAAAAAGCCCGCTACCGTGTTGCGCAATTTGTGACAAAAGGTAGCGGCGGGCGGCGCAGGTGCGAAATCGCACGATTCCTGCGATTAACCACGACTGCTCGTCTGGATTGTGGGCGAGGGCGACATTCAGCCGCGCGTGGACGGTTGCAGCGAATGTGTTAGTTTCCCACATATCGAATGGGTTCGGAGCCCCGATTGTTAGCCAAAATTTAGTCGGCAGGCATCGGTATCCGAGATAGAGTTTGACGTACCGGCGGCATGGCGACCCTCATGCCGGACCGGACCAACCAACGGGATTTCGACCATGTCGGACCTAGACCGCAACTACGCTTCTCCTTTCGGCAGGGCCGCCGGGCGTGTCGACGCCGCGACGGTCGATGCCGGCCTGCGCGCCTATATGCTGCGCATCTACAATTACATGAGCATCGGCCTGGCCATCACCGGCCTTGCCGCGCTCGGTGTCTACATGGCTGCCGTGACTGACGTCCCGACCGCGGACGCCGTTCGCGTCGGCAAGATCTTCCTGACGCCGTTCGGTTACGCGATGTTCGTCAGCCCCCTGAAGTGGCTGTTCATGCTCGCGCCGCTCGCGATGGTGTTCGTGATCTCGGCGGGTATCAACCGTCTCGCCCCCTCGACCGCCCAGATCCTGTTCTGGGTGTTCGCGGCGCTGATGGGTATCTCGCTGTCGTCGATCTTCCTGGTGTTCACCCACACCTCGATCGTGCGGGTGTTCTTCATCACCGCGGCGACGTTCGGTGCGCTGAGCCTCTACGGCTACACCACCAAGCGTGACCTGACCGGCATGGGCTCGTTCCTGTTCATGGGCCTGATCGGCATCATCATCGCGAGCCTGGTCAACCTGTTCCTGGCCAGCTCGATGCTGCAGTTCATCGTGTCGGTGGTCGGCGTGCTGGTGTTCGCGGGCCTCACCGCCTGGGATACGCAGCGCCTGAAGAACGACTACATCTACGGCTACGCTTCGGCCGGCGGTGAAATCGCGGAGCGTGCAGCCATCACCGGCGCGCTGTCGCTGTACCTGAACTTCATCAACCTGTTCACGCTGCTCCTGCAGCTCCTCGGCCAGCGCGACTAAGCGATCGACGAGAGAACGACACGAACCCCGGCCGAGAGGCCGGGGTTTTTGTTTGGGGCAAGGACGTGTTCCCGTAGCCCGGATGGAGCGCAGCGCAATCCGGGACAGACCTATCCGCGGATGCGACGGCCCCGGATCACGCTTTCGCTCCATCCGGGCTACGCAGGCTCCATCCAACAGCTCCACGGATGCATTTCTGGATTGCTTCGCTGCGCTCGCAATGACGATGGGGAAGCAGCGTTGCCTCTTCCGGCGAGCGCGGGAACGCCCTAATCTTCCCCCATGACCGCACCTGACATCAGGCCCACAACCGAGGGCGACCTTCCCGCCATCACCGCCATCTACCAGCAGGCCGTCCGCGAGGGCACCGCGACATTCGAGCTGGATCCGCCCGACCTTGCCGAGATGACGCGCCGCTACCGCGCGCTGGTCGACGGCGGCTATCCCTATTTCGTCGCGATCCTCGACGGGCGCGTGGCCGGCTATGCCTATGCCGGCGCCTACCGGCCGCGGCCGGCCTATCGCTTCACGGTGGAGAACTCGATCTATCTCGACCCGTCCTTTCACCGCCGCGGCATCGGCTCCCTGCTGCTGGACCGGCTGGTCACCGAATGCGAGGCGCGCGGCTTCCGCCAGATGATCGCCGTGATCGGTGATTCCGCCAATGCCGGCTCGATCGGCGTGCACACCAGGGGCGGCTTCAAGATGATCGGCACGCATCCCAGTGTCGGGCTGAAATTCGGCCGCTGGCTGGACACGGTGATGATGCAGCGCGACCTCGGCGAGGGCGCGAAGACGGTGCCGGGGAAGTAGGTCTTGGTCCCGTAGCCCGGATGGAGCGTAGCGAAATCCGGGTCAGGTTCATCCGCGGATACAGCGGCCCCGGATTGCGCTGCGCTCCATCCGGGCTACGAGGCCTCGCCACCGCTCTCCTAGGGTGGGCAAAGCGAAGCGCGCCCACGATTTGCGGCGATCGAAAAAGAACGTGGGCACGGCGCTGCGCGCCTTTGCCCACCCTACGGCACCGACCACGGCACCGGTCGAGCGGTCAGACCACCGCCAGCTTGCGGTCGATCACCAGCAGCACGCGCTCGAGCTCGTGGCCGCGGCGCAGGATCAGGCCGGTCGCCGAGATCACACTGTACATGCCCTGCTTGCGCGCGAGGCGCGGGTCCTTCTCGATGCGATAGATCGGCACTTCCGAGGCGCGGCGATAGACCGAGAACACCGCCCGGTCCCTCAGGAAGTCGATGGCGTAGTCGCGCCACTCGCCGTCGGCCACCATGCGGCCGTAGAGATTGAGAATGCGGTGCAGCTCGAGCCGGTTGAACGTCACCCGGTTCGCCTGCGCGCTCGCAGCGGCGGGATGCGCCGCCGCGCGCTGCCCGCTCGGATCGGCATCCTCCGACGTCAGACTCATGGGAAGCGTCTCCTCATCGCACAGCACGACCCGCGTCCGCGAAGACCGTCCCCGGAACGGCGGATCATGACAATTACATGATTGCGCCAACCGTTCCCGGCCGCAAGGCCCCTCGATGGAACTCGCCGGTTCAACCGGTGGAATCAGCTACGAATCACCCTACACGCAGGGGTGGAACTCTCTCGCGACGAAGCGTCACGGGATCGTGCTCAAGAATCTTACTCTCGCCGCTTTTCCGCCCAGCGCCTGCCGCCCTGCATTGCGAAAAGACCTATGTGCGTTGACCCGGTCCTTTCGGTTCCGGATTCCTCAGCCCCCAGCCCCCCGGGGTCGAACAGGATCGGGTCTGTACGCACGACAAGGAGGGCCAACGCGAGTTGGTCCTTTTTTGTTTGTGCCGGAATGCTTCCGGCGCGACCGACGCTCTCTCAAAATATCCGAGCAAAAACTCTCTCGCCTCATCCTGAGGAGCCGCGAAGCGGCGTCTCGAAGGATCGAGGCCGGGCTGCTTCAGCGGGCCTGCATGGTTCGAGACGGCGCTGACGCGCCTCCTCACCATGAGGATCGAGAACGAGTGTAACGCTGTCAGGAAAATCGAATCAGTGCAGCGAGGTGTACGCCGCACCTAACATCGGGCCCGGCTTGTCGCGGCTGCCGTCCTGGATATAGACCACCGCGCCGTCGACGCCGTCGCGCGTGAGGTTCTCCAGCGGCACCGTCCAGCTTTCGGGACGTCCGGTCCAGTCGCCGACCTTGAGCAGGTTGCGCACCACGTTGTGATAGGTGATCTGCTGTCCGCGATTTTCGCCGCGGCTGATCGCGATCGGCACCGACTTCGCGACCGAGCAGATCCAGACTTCGCCGTGCGAGACCCCTACCGGCTCCTTGCTCGCGGCCACCGACACGTTGATCTGCTTGCCCGAGAGCGACATCGTCACCGGCACGCTCATCACGCCGGTGCCCTTGTCGGTCTTGCCGATCGCGCTTTCGATGCCGGCGCGATCGCTGCCGATGACATGCGTCGAGCCGTTCACAACGACCTGCGGCGTGTAGACTTCGCGGTCACCGCGCATGCGCGAATAGGCCCGCTGCCGCGCCGAGAAACGCGAATCCGCCAGCGTGTCTTTCCAGCCGAGATAGTCCCAATAGTCGATCGGCATGCTCAGCGCGATGATCGAGGGATCGCTGGACAGATCGCCGATAATCTTGTCGGCGGGCGGGCAGGACGAGCAGCCCTGCGAGGTAAACAATTCGACAACGGCGCGCGGATCGGCAGCATCGGCGGGGCGGATGATCGCGACGATGGCGCAGATGCCGAGAGCTCCCGACCAGAGTGCACCGGACCAGCGCGAAACCAGATTAGAAGCCATCATTGTCGTCATGTCGAACGTCACACATTGCCGCTGTGAAGGGGAAGCTTATCGCTTGATGGTCACCGTAGTCTTACGGGGCGCGGCACATCCAACCGTCAGCAGCGGAATTTCCGCCGGGCGGGCCCATCCGAAACGTGCCGCAAACGCACGAAGGCGGCCTTGTGATAGGCCGCCTTCGTTTAACCTTCTACTCACGTCGCGGTGAGCCACCGTTCACAAATTCGCGCGCCAAAGCGCCATAGGCGCGCTTTGGGCTTTTGTTTGAGCATGATCTTTCCGGAAAACCGCTGCGCACTTTTCCGGATCATGCTTTAGGCCGCGAGCTTGCGCAGCACGTAGTGCAGAATGCCGCCGTTCCGGTAGTAGTCGAGCTCGTCCAGCGTATCGATGCGGCAGAGCAGCGAAACGCGCTGCAACGAACCGTCGCCGGAGACGATTTCCGCGGTCAGCTTCTGGCGCGGCTTGAGGTCGCCGACCAGGCCACGCAGCGTGACCTTCTCGTCGCCCTTGAGGCCGAGCGACGACCACGAGGTGCCCTCTTCGAAGGTCAGCGGCAGCACGCCCATGCCGACCAGGTTCGAGCGATGGATGCGCTCGAAGCTCTGGCAGATCACGGCGCGAACGCCGAGCAGACGCGTGCCCTTCGCAGCCCAGTCGCGCGAGGAACCGTTGCCATATTCGGCGCCGGCGAACACGACCAGCGGCACCTGCTCCTGCTGGTACTTCATCGCGGCGTCGTAGATCGACATCTGCTCGCCGTCGGGCCAGTGCTTGGTGAGGCCGCCTTCCGGAATGTTGCCGTCAGCGCCCTTGAGCATGAAGTTCTTGATGCGGATGTTGGCGAAGGTGCCGCGCATCATGACTTCATGGTTGCCGCGGCGCGTGCCGTACTGGTTGAAGTCGGCGGGACGCACCTGGTGCTCGCTGAGATACTTTCCGGCGGGCGAGGTGAGCTTGATCGAACCGGCCGGCGAGATGTGGTCGGTGGTGATCTTGTCGCCGAACATGGCGAGGATGCGCGCCTCGACGATGTCGGTGACCGGCTCCGGCTCCTTCTTCATGCCTTCGAAGTAAGGCGGGTTCTGCACGTAGGTCGACGACATGTTCCAGCGATAGGTCTCGCTCTCGACGGTCTTGATCTTGCGCCAGTTGGTGTCGCCCTTGAACACGTCGGCGTACTTCTTCTTGAAGATCGACGCGGTCACGAACTTCTTCATGAAGGCGTTGATCTCCTTCGTCGTCGGCCAGATGTCCTTGAGGTACACCGGCTTGCCGTCCTTGCCTTCGCCGAGCGGCTCGACGGCGAGGTTCTTGGTCACGCTGCCCGCGAGCGCGTGCGCGACGACCAGCGGCGGCGAGGCCAGATAGTTCGCCTGCACGTCCGGCGAGACGCGGCCTTCGAAGTTGCGGTTACCGGAGAGCACGGCGGCGGCGACGATGCCGTTGTCGTTGATCGACTTCGAGATCTCCTCCGGCAGCGGGCCGGAATTGCCGATGCAGGTGGTGCAGCCGAAGCCGACCAGGTTGAAGCCGACCTTGTCGAGATCGGCCTGCAGGCCGGAGTCCGCGAGATAGCCCGCGACGACCTGGCTGCCCGGAGCCAGCGAGGTCTTCACCCACGGCTTGGCCTTGAGGCCCTTGGCGGCAGCGTTGCGCGCAAGCAGGCCGGCGCCGATCAGCACGCTCGGGTTCGAGGTGTTGGTGCAGGAAGTGATGGCGGCGATCACGACGTCGCCATGGCCGATCTCGTACTTCTTGCCTTCGACGGCGAAGCGCTTGTTGGGCTCCTCGCCCTTCTTGTACTCGGTGCCGAGTGCCAGCGAGAAACCTTCGGCAACCGACGGCAGCGCGATGCGGCCTTCGGGACGCTTCGGACCGGCCATCGACGGCACGACGTCGGCGAGGTCGAGCGTCAGCGTCTCCGTGAACACCGGATCGGCCGACTTGGCGGTGCGGAAGAGCCCCTGCGCCTTGGCATAGGCCTGCACCAGCGCGACGCGCGCCGGAGCGCGGCCCGAGGTCTTGAGGTAGTCGATCGCGGCCGCGTCAACGGGGAAGAAGCCGCAGGTCGCACCGTATTCCGGAGCCATGTTGGCGATGGTGGCCTTGTCGGCGACCGAGAGATTGTCGAGGCCCGGACCGAAGAACTCGACGAACTTGCCGACGACGCCGAGCTTGCGCAGCATCTGCGTGACCGTCAGCACGAGGTCGGTGGCGGTGACGCCTTCCTTCATCGCGCCCTTCAGCTTGAAGCCGACGACGTTGGGCAGCAGCATCGACAGCGGCTGGCCGAGCATGCAGGCTTCCGCCTCGATGCCGCCGACGCCCCAGCCGAGCACGGCGAGACCGTTGACCATGGTGGTGTGGGAGTCGGTGCCGACCAGCGAGTCGGGATAGGCGACCTCGAAGGTGCCGGTCTTCTTGCCGACCGTCATCTTCTCCTTCTTGGTCCAGACCGTCTGGGAGAGATATTCGAGATTGACCTGGTGGCAGATGCCGGTGCCGGGCGGCACGACGGAGAAGTTCGAGAACGCCTTCTGGCCCCACTTCAGGAACTCGTAGCGCTCCTGGTTCTGCTTGTACTCTTCGGTGACGTTCTTGGCGAAAGCCTTGTTGTCGCCGAAGAAGTTCACGATCACGGAGTGGTCGATGACGAGGTCGACCGGGACCAGCGGGTTGATCTTCTCGGCATCGCCGCCGAGCTTCTGCATGGCGTTGCGCATGGCGGCCAGATCGACCACCGCGGGAACGCCGGTGAAATCCTGCATCAGCACGCGGGCCGGACGGAAGGCGATCTCATGCTCCAGCGACTTCTTGCGCAGCCACTTCGACACCGCGACGATGTCTTCCTTCTTGACCGAGCGGCCGTCCTCGTTGCGCAGGAGGTTCTCGAGCAGGACCTTCATCGAATAGGGGAGTTTCGAAATTCCCTTCAGACCATTCTTCTCGGCCGTGGGCAGGCTGTAATAGACATAGGTCTTGGCGCCGACCTTGAGGGTCTTTTTGCATTTGAAGCTGTCGAGCGAGGTCATGTAGGAAATCCCAATTGTTAGTTATACCCGGCAGGGTATTTTAACACCGTCAGCGTAGCAGGCTGGGTCGCTTGCAGGGGCAGGTTGAGTTGCTGCATCAAGTAGTTCCGGGCTTATAGAAGCTTTCTAACCGCACCGCCACAGCCACAATCGTGCCGCAGCAATTGCCGAGCCAAAAATTCCCATGCGCTACCCCAAGATTTCCTGAGGCCTGGCTTTGAGCGGATTGGACCGAGCCAAGATGCAGCTGTCCGGACGCGGGGTCGCCTGCGTGCGCGGCGGGCGCGAGGTGTTTTCCGGGCTCGATTTCGCGGCAGCCTCGGGCGAGGCCGTATCGGTCGTGGGGCGCAACGGCGCGGGCAAGACCTCGCTGCTGCGGCTGATCGCGGGCCTGCTCATTCCGGCCGGCGGGACAATCGTACTGGACGGCGGCGACGCCGAGATGACGCTGCCCGAGCATTGCCACTATCTCGGCCATCGCGACGCCCTGAAGCCGGCGCTGAGCGTGGCGGAAAATCTGGCATTCTGGGCCGATTTTCTGGGCGGCGAGCGCTTCGAGGCCACCGAGAGCCTCAAGACCGTCGGCCTCGACCATGCCACCCATCTGCCCGCCGGCTTCCTGTCGGCCGGCCAGCGCCGCCGCCTCTCGCTGGCTAGGCTGCTGACGGTCCGCCGTCCGGTCTGGTTGCTCGACGAGCCGACCAACGCGCTGGATGTGGCGGGACAGGACATGTTTTCCGGGTTGATGCGCGACCATCTGGCGCGCGGCGGGCTGATCATCGCGGCCACCCATGCCCCGCTGGGGATTGATTCGCGCGAGTTGCGGATCGGGGGGACGGCATGAGGCAATCCGACCCTCAGCTTTTCTCGCGCGTGCAGCGTTCGGCGGCGCAACCGACGCCCCTTCGGCGGCACTTGAGGCCAGGCTCCGTTCTCTCCGTTCCCTCCCCCCTTGCGGGGGAGGGTCAGGGAGGGGGGTGCCACTCGGCGCGGCCTAACGATTCAAGCGCTTGGGAAGCCCGGCCCCAACGAACATCGCTCCCGGGGCTACCCCTCTCCCCCGCCCTCCCCCGCAAGGGGGGAGGGAGCGCACCGCGCTTGGGGCACGATGGGGCCACCTCATGACCGCCCTTGCCGCCCTGATCCGCCGGGACATAAGGATCGCGCTCCGCGTCGGCGGCGGGGCGCTGATCGGCGTGCTGTTCTTCCTGACCGTCGTCGTCCTGATGCCGTTCGCGGTCGGGCCGGACCTGGCGCTGCTGTCGCGGCTGGGGCCGGCGATCCTGTGGCTTGGCGCGCTGCTGGCGAGCCTGCTCACCCTGGACCGGCTGTTCATGGCCGACCACGAGGACGGCTCGCTCGACCTGATCACGATGAGCCGGACGCCCCTGGAACTCGCCTGCGCGGCCAAGGCGCTGGCGCACTGGCTGGCGGCCGGCCTGCCGCTGATTGTCGCAACCCCCGTGCTCGGCCTCTTGCTCAACCTCGACATGGTCGCCACCGGCGCGGTGGCGCTGACGCTGCTGGCCGGCACCCCGGCGCTGACCTTCACCGGCATGATCGGCGCGGCGCTGGCGGTGACGCTGCATCGGGGCGGGCTTTTGATGGCCGTGCTGGTGCTGCCGCTGTCGATTCCGGTGCTGATCTTCGGCGTCGCGGCCTCGCAGGCCGTGATCGTCGGTCCCATGACGTTCGGCGCGCCGTTCTCGATCCTGTGCGCGCTGTCGCTGGTCAGCCTCGTGGTCGGCCCCTTCGCGGCGGCGGCGAGCCTGCGGCATGGACTCGATTGAGATGGGCGCGGCCGCCTTGACCCCGATCAACTTTCGTGGCGCGCTTTTATGCTGATTGCGTGAGCATCAACCGGTGATTATCAGGATACCATGACGCTGATCGACCTCGCCAATCCCACACGGTTCCTCGCGCTGACGGCGCGCCTGCTGCCGTGGCTTGCGGGTGCGACCGTGATCCTGCTCGCCATCGGCCTCTATCAAGCGGCGCTGGCGCCCGACGACTACCAGCAGGGCGCGACCGTCAAGATCATGTTCATCCACGTGCCCAACGCGTGGCTGTCGATGTTCGTGTGGGGCGTGATGAGCATCGCCTCGCTCGGCACGCTGGTGTGGCGGCATCCGCTGGCCGACGTCGCCGCGAAGGCGGCAGCTCCCATCGGCGCCAGCTTCACCTTCCTCGCGCTGCTGACGGGCTCGCTGTGGGGCCGGCCGATGTGGGGCACCTATTGGGAATGGGACGCGCGGCTGACCTCGGTGCTGATCCTGTTCCTGATGTATCTCGGCCTGATGGCGCTGTGGCGCGCGGTCGACGATCCCTCGCGCGCGGCCCGCGCCGCCGCGGTGCTGACGCTGGTCGGCGCGATCAACCTGCCGATCATCAAGTTCTCCGTCGACTGGTGGAACACGCTGCACCAGCCGGCCTCGGTGATGCGGATGGGCGGCTCGACGCTCGACAAATCCTTTCTGGTTCCGCTGCTGCTGATGGCGATCGCATTCACGCTGCTGTTCGTGACGCTGCACCTCGCCGCGATGCGCAACGAGATCTTGCGCCGGCGCGTCCGCTCGCTGCAGATGATGCAGGCGAGCCGCGTCGCGTTTTCGAGCGGCGCGCGCGAAGACGGCGCGTCGAAAGAAGTCGGGGCCACGTGATGATGTCGCTCGGTCCCTACGCGTCATTCATCGTGACGTCCTATGCCGCTGTAGCGCTGGTGGTCGCGATCCTGATCGGCTGGATCGTGCTCGACTATCGCAGCCAGACGGAGCGTCTGCGCGAGCTCGATCGCAGCGGCGTCACCCGTCGCTCCGGGCGCAGCGCGATGGACGCCTCATGAGCGATCAATCGACCCCCGCGTCGCCGCAGCGCCGCACCTTCCTGATGGTGCTGCCGCTGATCGCCTTCATCGCCCTCGCACTGCTGTTCTGGTTCCGGCTCGGCAGCGGCGATCCCTCGCGGATTCCCTCCGCGCTGATCGGCCGGCCGGCGCCGCAAACCATGCTGCCGCCGCTCGAGGGCTTGCAGGACAACGGCACGCAGGTGCCGGGGCTCGATCCCGCCGCCTTCAAGGGCAAGGTCAGTCTCGTCAACGTCTGGGCGTCCTGGTGCGTACCCTGTCATGACGAAGCGCCGCTCTTGACCGAGCTCGCCAAGGACAAGCGCTTCGAGCTCGTCGGCATCAACTACAAGGACGCCGCCGACAATGCGCGCCGCTTCCTCGGGCGCTACGGCAACCCGTTCGGCCGCGTCGGCGTCGACGCCAACGGCCGCGCCTCGATCGAATGGGGCGTCTATGGCGTGCCCGAGACCTTCGTCGTCGGACGCGAGGGCACCATCGTCTACAAGCTGGTCGGGCCGATCACGCCGGACAATTACCGGACGGTGTTGTTGCCGCAGATCGAGAAGGCGTTGAAGGCGGGGAGCTAGCTCGGCTTTCTCGTGCCCCGGACGCTGCGCAGCACGAAGTGATGCGCTGCAGAGCCGGGGCCCACGTCACTGCGCAACGCGTTGCCTTCTGGGTCCCGGCTCTGCGCAGCAGCGCAATAGCGCTGCAGCGCGTCCGGGACACGAGACCGTCACCCCTTCCTCACATCCCCCGCTTCGGCCTCGCTCGCTTCCAGCGATGCGGGCTCGATGCCGTAGCGCTTGGTCAGCGGCATCTGGGCGATGGCGAAGATCATCGTGATCGGGGTGACGCCGAATACCTTGAAGTTCACCCAGAAGTCCGTGCTCTGGGTGCGCCAGACGATCTCGTTCAGCACCGCCATGCCGGCGAAGAACAGTGCCCAGCGCAGCGTGAGGATGCGCCAGCCCTGCGGCGTCAGATTGAACATCTGGTCGAACATCACGGCGATGAAGGAGCGGCCGAACAGCAGGCCGCCGCCGAGGATCGCGGCGAACAGGCCGTAGATGATGGTCGGCTTGACCTTGATGAAGGTCTCGTCGTGCAGCACCAGCGTCAGCGTGCCGAACACCAGCACGATCACGCCTGTCACGATCGCCATGATCGGGATGTGGCGCGTCACCACATAGGAGGCGGCCATCGCCGCGACGATCGCGACCATGAAGGCGCCGGTCGCGGCAAACAGATTGAACTTCGCATTGACGAAGAAGAACACGAGCAGCGGACCGAGCTCGGTCGCCAGCTTGAACAGCGGATGCGGCTGGGTCTTGTCCATTCTCAGCTTTCGATTCCGGCGATGGCGCGGGCGAAATCGCGCGCGGTGAACGGCGCGAGATCGTCGACGCCTTCGCCGACGCCGATGAAGTGCACCGGCAGTTTGAACTTCTCCGCGAGCGCCACCAGGATGCCGCCGCGCGCCGTGCCGTCGAGCTTGGTCATCACGAGGCCGGTGACCCCGGCGGTGCGATGGAAGGCCTCGACCTGCGACAGCGCGTTCTGGCCGACAGTAGCATCCAGCACCAGCAGCACGGCATGCGGCGCAGTGTCATCCACCTTGCGGATCACGCGCACGACCTTTTCGAGCTCGTTCATCAGCTCGGCCTTGTTCTGCAGGCGGCCGGCGGTGTCGATCAGGAGAACGTCGATGCCCTGCTCCTTCGCCGCGGTGAGCGCATTGAAGGCGAGGCTGGCCGAATCGGAACCTTGCGCGCCCGCGATGACCGGTGTCCTGGTGCGTTCGCCCCAGACCTTGAGCTGCTCGATGGCCGCGGCACGAAACGTGTCGCCGGCGGCCAGCATCACCTTGCGGCCTTCGCCGGCGAATTTCTGCGAGAGCTTGCCGATGGTGGTGGTCTTGCCGGAACCGTTGACGCCGACCACGAGGATCACGAACGGCTTTTTCACCGTATCGATCTCAAGCGGCTTTGCCACCGGCGCCAGCACCTTCTCAACCTCGGTGGCGACGACGTCCTTGACCTCGTCGGCCGAGATCGCCTTGTCGTAGCGCCCGGTGCCGACCGCGTCCGCGATCCGCACCGCGACCGAGGTGCCGAGGTCGGCGCGCAGCAGCACGTCCTCGATGTCGTCGAGCATGGCGCGGTCGAGCTTGCGCTTGGTGACGAGGTCGGCGACCGCGGTCCCGAGCGAGGACGAGGTCCGCTTCAGCCCGTTGGACAGGCGGCGCCACCAGCTCAGCTTGGGGGGATCTGACGTGGTATCGTTCATGGCGGGGGTGTGTTAGCCGTTCCCGCCTCTAAACGAAAGTCTTGACCGAAAGTCCTGCGATTGCTCGATGTTCCCCAATTGACCGCCGACGAGATCATGGCCCGCGTGCTCCATCGCGACGGCTTGATGCTGATCATCGACAAGCCGGCCGGCCTGCCGGTGCATCGCGGTCCCAAGGGCGGCGCCAATCTGGAGGACTCCTTCCAGGCGCTGTGCTTCGGCCTGCCGCGGCCGCCGGTGCTGGCCCACCGGCTGGACAAGGACACCTCAGGTTGCCTCGTGCTCGGCCGCCATCGCAAGGCGACCGCCTCGCTCGGCCTGCTGTTCAAGCACGGCAAGATCGGCAAGACCTACTGGACCGTCGTCGAAGGCGGGCCTGCCGAGGACGAGGGCACCATCGACATGCCGCTGGGACGGCTCAATGCCGAGCGCGGCTGGTGGCAGAAGCCGGATCCGGAAGGCCAGAAGGCCGTCACCAACTGGAAGGTGATGGGCCGGGGCGAGGGTTTCACCTGGCTTGCCATGGAACCGGTGACCGGGCGGACCCATCAATTGCGCGTGCACTCGTCCGCTACCGGCTGGCCGATCTTCGGCGATAACATTTACGGCAACGGCCCGCGCTTCGGCGAACCGAAGCTGCATTTGCACTCCCGCGAGATCGTGGTGCCGATCTCCCGGAACAAGGAGCCCGTCCGCGTCGTGGCCCCGGCCCCGCCGCATATGCACGAGAAACTCCGCGCCTGCGGCTGGAACGGGGAATAGGCCCGATATCGCCCGCTTCCATCCTCCGAGACGCCCGCTTCGCGGGCTCCTCAGGATGAGGAGCGCCGTGCCCGGCTACCGTGCGATGGTTTACGAAACGTTCAGTGCTCGCCTCTAATGATAGCGGTTGCTTAGAACAAGCTTCCGTCAATCGCTCAGGACGAGCCGCGCGTCATGTCCAAGGCCGAGTTATCGATTATCGACGAGGTCGAATCCGCCATTCGACTCGGCTCGGCGGAGAAGGGCCTCGAAACGGCCCGGCGCGTCACCGACCTGTTCCTCTCATCCGCCGGCAGTTTTGACGACGAGCAGATCGCGCTGTTCGACGACGTGCTCGATCGCCTGATCGGCACCATCGAGCTGCGCGCGATCGCCGATATGGGCGCGCGCGTGGCACTGGCCGAGATCAGCGCGCAGCTTGCGCCGATCGCGCAGGCGCCGCCCTCGGTGATCCGCCGCCTCGCCAACAATGACGAGATCCGCATCGCCGGTCCCGTGCTGCAGGAATCCGCGCGCCTCGACGACGGCGAACTGGTGAAGATCGCCTCCAGCAAAGGCGAGCCGCATCTGCTCGCGGTCGCCGGCCGCTGGTGGCTGAAGGAGATCGTCACCGACGCGTTGCTGGCGCGCCGCTATCCCAGTGTCAGCCGGCGCCTCGCCGCCAATCCCGGCGCACGCGTGTCGGGCAATGGATTTTCCCTCATCGTCGGGCAGGCCGAAAGCGATCCCGAGCTCGCCGTCAGCGTCGGTGTCCGTGTCGACCTGCCGTCGGAGCTGCGCCGCCGGTTGCTGCGCTCGGCAACCGACGCGGTGCGCACGCGCCTGCTGTCGCGCGCGCCGCCGCATCTGTTCGAGGAGATCCAGACCGCGATCGCCGCCGTCACCGTCGGCGTCGAGCGCGAGATGTCCGCCGTCCGCGACTTCGAAGGCGCCAAGCGCGCCATCGCAGGCCTCAAGGCCACCGGCCAGCTCAACGAGGCCATGCTGCTCGGCTTCGCCAGGCAGCGGCGCTATGAAGAGACCGCCGCGGCCCTCGCCGCGCTCTCCGGGTCGACCGTCGAAGTGATTCGTCCGCTGATGCAGAGCCTGCGCGAGGATGGCCTCCTGGTGCCGTGCAAGGCGGCGCAGCTCAGCTGGGACACGACCGTCGCCGTGCTCGAATGCCGTTTTGCTACCGGAGCGATGAAGCCCGCGGACGTGGCGCGGGCGCAAGGGCACTTTGCAAGGATGACGCCGGAGAACGCGCGGCGGACGCTGCGGTTCTGGCAGGTGCGGGCGTCGTAGCGGCGCGCTTCTTCGCACGGCCCATCTACACCCTCGGTGTCGTCCCGGCGAAGGCCGGGACCCATAACCACAGGGAGCAGTTTGGCGAGAACCGGCAGTTACTCTGCTTTGTTGGGACAGGCACCGCGCATCATCGATAGATCACGCGGTATGGGTCCCGGCCTTCGCCGGGACGACGTTGGAGATGCAGCGCGTCGTAACTCACCGCAACTGACTACGCGATCAGCCGCTCGCCATCACTCCCGGCGATCCTGCGCGGCACGACACTCCCCACCCGCTCGCCCGCAATCGCCACCGGCAGATAGTGCTCCGTCCGCCCCTGCCCGTCGCTCTCGATCAGCACATCGCGCCTTGCACCGATCTCCGCTTGCAGCCGGCGTCGTAGCGCGGCTTCCCCCGCCGCACGCAGCCGCTTCGCACGCTCCTTGATGACGTTGCCCGCAACCTGCGGCATCCGCGCGGCGGGCGTGCCGGGGCGTGGGGAATAGGGGAAGACGTGCAGGAAGGTCAGGCCGCATTCCTCGACGAGATCGAGCGAGCGCGAAAACATCTCCTCGGTCTCGGTCGGAAAGCCCGCGATGATGTCGGCGCCGAAAGCGACGTCCGGGCGCAGGCGGCGGACCTGGTCGCAGAACGCGACGGCATCCTGCCGCGCATGCCGCCGCTTCATGCGTTTGAGGATCATGTCGTCGCCCGACTGCAGCGACAAATGCAGATGCGGCATCAGCCGCGCATCGTCGGCGATGGCATCGAGCAGGTCGCTGTCCGCCTCGATCGAATCGATCGAGGAGATGCGCAGGCGCTTGAGCTCCGGCACATGCCGCAGGATCTGCTTCGTCAGCATGCCGAGCTTCGGTGCGCCGGGCAGGTCCGTGCCATAGCTGGTGAGATCAACGCCGGTCAGCACGATCTCGGCATGGCCGCGCTCGCTGAGCGCCCGCACCTGCTCGACCACAGCGCCCATCGGCACCGAACGTGAATTGCCGCGGCCGAACGGGATGATGCAGAAGGTGCAGCGATGGTCGCAGCCGTTCTGCACCTGCACGAACACCCGCGGCAGGCCGCTCGCAAAACCGTCGATCAGATGCGGCGCCATCTCCTTGACGGCCATGATGTCGCTGACGGCGATCTTTTCGCTCGCGCCGATGTCGAACGCATCGCGCGTCTCGCGCCACGCTTCGCCGCGCATCTTGTCGTCATTGCCGACGACGCGATCGACCTCGGCCATGTCGGCGAACATCGCGCTTTGCGTCTGCGCCGCGCAGCCGGTGACGACGATGCGCACCGAGGGGCGCTCGCGTTTCAACTTGCGGATCGACTGGCGCGCCTGCGCCACCGCCTCGTTGGTGACGGCGCAGCTGTTGATGACGATGGTGTCTGAAAGTCCCGCGCCCTCGGCTTCGCGGCGGATCACCTCGGCCTCGAAGGCATTGAGGCGGCAGCCGAAGGTGACGATGTCGACAGGCATTACCCGACCGGCGCGAACAGCGCCGGATCGAAATTGCCCTCATATTCGAAGGTCGCCGTGCCCGTCATCAGCACGTGGTCGTCGCGCTCACGCCATTCGATGCCGAGCTTGCCGCCGGGCAGCGTCATCTCGACCTTGCGCTCGGTGCGCTTCAGCCGTGCGGCCGCAACTGCGGTCGCGCAGGCCGCCGAGCCGCAGGCTCGCGTCAGGCCCGCACCGCGCTCCCAGGTGCGCATGGTGATGTGCTCGCGATCGACGATGTGCGCGAGCGTGATGTTGGCGCGATCGGGGAAGATCGGGTGGTTTTCGAGGAGAGGACCGAAGCGGCCGAGATCGTAGGCGTTGACGTCGTCGACCCAGAAGATCGCGTGCGGATTGCCCATGCTCACGGCTGACGGCGAATGCAGGATCGGATTGTCGATCGGCCCGATCTGCAATTCGATGTAGCGGGTGTCGCGAAACTCTTCCGCCAGCGGAATGTCCTGCCAGCCGAACTTCGGCGCGCCCATGTCCACCGTGTAGAGATCGGGCGCCGGACCCTGCCAGGCATTGAGCAGGCCGGCAGCCGTTTCGAACGTCGCCGTGGCCTGTCCGGTCTTCTCGAAGATGCGGCGGACCACGCAGCGCATGCCGTTGCCGCAGGCGCCGGCTTCGGAGCCGTCATTGTTGTAGATGCTGATGAAGGCCTCGGTGCCGCCGAGCCGCGGCTTCTGCAGCACCATGAGCTGGTCGTAGGCCACGCCGCCATTCGCCGACGCCACTGCACGGGCATCGTCCGGCGTGATCCGGCCGGCGGAATCGCGCATGTCGACAACGACGATCTCGTTGCCGATGCCGTTCATCTTGGCAAATGCGTGGTTGGCCAGCGCGCTCATGAAAATTCCTGAATTTCGCCCGTCTTATATGGCGATCCTTGGCCGCTTGGCCAGTAATTTGGCGCCCGCCGCCGGGACCTGCCATGACGCATCTGTCATGGGACGAATTCGGCGCTCGCGTGTTAGAACGGCGCGGTTCGCGCGAACCGGGACGCGCGGCCGGGTTAAGGCCTTGGTGGGTAAGGTCTTGATGAATTAAGGCCCTGACGAAGCAGGGCCTTGGGGAGAATAGAATGACCAGTTTTCGCCGTCTCGCTCTGGCCGCGCTGATCCCGGCAGCGGCCATGTCACTTAGCCTGACGCCGCTAGGGGTATCAGGCGCTCTGGCGCAGACGCCGAGCCCGGCGCCGGCTGCCTCCGCGAGCCCTTCGCCTGCGCCGTCGGCCTCGCCCGCCCCGGCTGCCAGTGCATCGCCCGCCCCTGTCGCGACACCGTCGCCGGCGGCCAGCGCCTCGCCCGCGCCTGCAGCCTCGCCATCACCCGCCGCCAGCGCCTCGCCCAGCCCGCAGGCCCCGCCGCCCGCTGCGGCCGCCACCCCCGCGCCGGTGCAGACGGCCGATCCCTTTGGCCTCGAGACCACGCTCGAGCCCAGGAAGGTCGTGATGGTCAAGGGCACCGCGAATTGGGATTCCGCCTTCGACACGCTGGTCGACGCCTTCAAGGCGCTGAACACGCTGCTGGACAAGCAGGGCATCAAGCACGCCGGCAACTCGATGATCGTCTACACCTCGACCGACGACACC
>Ga0207426_1001154_pt1 | contig 23747 bp, 22 predicted proteins | sample AraplaMF_Cvi_mMS_FD_184265 | JGI IMG/M metagenome (GOLD analysis project Ga0207426, IMG submission 184265) | Arabidopsis root microbial communities from the University of North Carolina, USA - plate scrape MF_Cvi_mMS (SPAdes) (version 2) | ecosystem: Host-associated > Plants > Roots > Endosphere... | reverse complement strand
GTCGAGCGCCTCGACCGGACGCTGCGTTCACGGCAGGGCGCGCAGGAATTCGTCGCGCGGTACCGGCTGGAGGACGTCGTCGGTGAATCGGAGCCGATCGAGCGGGTAAGAGCGCTCGTGCGCCGCTACGCGAAATCCGATGCCACCGTGCTGATTCTCGGCGAAAGCGGCACAGGCAAGGAAATGGTCGCGCAAAGCATGCATCGCCTGAGCCGTCGCAAGGACTTTCCATTCGTCGCGATGAACTGCGGCGCATTCCCCGAAGCGCTGCTCGAAAGCGAGCTGTTCGGCTACGAGGAGGGCGCGTTCACGGGCGCGCGCAAGGGCGGCAAGGCCGGCCTGATCGAAGCAGCGCATCGCGGAACGTTATTTCTCGACGAAATCGGCGAAATGCCGCCTTCGCTGCAAAGCCGCCTGTTGCGTGTGCTGCAGGAAAGAGAAGTCATCCGCCTCGGATCGACGGAACCGACGCGCGTCGATATCCGCGTCATTGCCGCGACGCATCGCACGCTCGCCGAGGGTGTCGCCGATGGCTCGTTTCGGGCCGACCTCTTCTATCGCATCAATATTCTGAGTGTCGCTGTGCCGCCGTTGCGCGCGCGATCCAGCGACATCCTGCCGTTGGCGACGGAGTTGCTGATGCAGGCCGCGAGGCGCGACAAGGCGCTCGCGCTCTGCGTGCCCGGCCGCGACGACGCGCAGCGCCTGCTCGCGCCGCTTGAGCAGGCGCTGCGCCTCTATCCGTGGCCCGGCAACGTCCGCGAGTTGCAGAACATCGTCGAGCGCATTGCCGTGGAGATCCCGGACATGGAGATCGAGAAGGATCGGCCCGTCGCGTTGTCGCTCGACGACTTGCAGGCGATCGCGCCCGAGCTGTTCGAAAACAAGACCGAAGCCAACGCGGATCTTTCGCTTCGCGACCTCGGCCGTTCGGTGGAAGCCGATCAGATCCGTGCGTCGATGGCCGCGTTCGGGGGCGATCGGGACGCCGTCTGCAAGGCGCTCGGCATCAGCAAGACGACCTTGTGGCGAAGGCTCAACGCGAAGCGTTGAAGTTCCTGAAGGCGGCAGCGGCCGGCTCGCCGAACTGCAGCGCGGCGAGCTGCGCATAGAGCGGCGAGCTTTGCAGCAACTCGGCGTGACGGCCTTGCGCGACGATGCGGCCGTGCTCCATGACGACGATCCGGTCGGCCTGCTGGACAGTAGCCAGTCGATGCGCGATGACGAGCGTGGTGCGATTCTGCGCGGCATTGTCCAGCGCCGTCTGCACGAGTCGTTCGCTCGCTGCGTCGAGCGCGCTGGTCGCTTCGTCGAGCAGCAGGATCGGCGGGTCACGCAGGATCGCGCGCGCGATCGCGATGCGCTGACGCTGGCCGCCCGACAGCCTCACGCCGCGCTCGCCGAGAAAGGTTTCGTAGCCCTGCGGAAGCTGCTCGATGAAACCGGCGGCCGCGGCCATGTCGGCGGCGCGTCGTACTTGCGTGAGCGTTGCGTCGGGCATGCCGTACCGGATGTTGTCGAAGACGCTTCCTGAAAAGATCACCGAGTCCTGCAACACGACGCCGAGCGCGCCGCGCAACGTGCCGAGCGACATGTGCCGGGTCGCGACACCGTTGATCGAAATGCTGCCGGATTGCGGGTCGTAGAACCGCAGCAGCAATTGAAACAGCGTGGTCTTGCCTGCTCCCGATGGCCCGACGAGCGCGACATGCTCGCCAGGGCGGACATGGAGCGAGAACCCGGATAGCGTCGCGATGCCTTCGCGGGAAGGATAGGAAAAGCTCACGTCGTCGAAGCGTATGCCTTCGCCCGCGGCTGGCATCGGCACCGTCGTTGCGGCCTGCGCCACGGGCGAGCGCGCGGCCAGGAGTTGCATGAGCCGTTCGGTTGCGCCGGCGGCGCGCTGCAGATCGCCCCACACCTCCGCGAGCGTGCCGACGGCACCCGCCGTGAACACCGCGTAGAGGATGAACTGCGACAACTGGCCCGCTGTCATCTGCCTTGCCAGCACGGCCTGCGCGCCGAGCCAGAGCACGAAGACGACGGCGGCGAACACGAACACGATGACCACGGCCGTCAACCCGGCGCGCGCGCGGATTCGCGTGAGCGCTGTCTCGAAGGCGGATTCCACCGCCGCGCCGAAGCGCCGCGCTTCGTAGGCTTCCTGCGTGTATGACTGGACCGTCGGCATGGCGTTGAGGATCTCGCCCGCCAGCGCGCTTGCGTTCGCGACCTTGTCCTGGCTGGCGCGCGAAAGCCGCCGGACACGACGGCCGAAGAAGACGATAGGCGCGACGACCACGATCAGCACGGCGATGATGTAGCCGGACAGTACCGGGCTCGTCGTCACCAGCATCGCGATGCCTCCCACCGTCAGCAAGGCATTGCGCAATCCCAGCGACAGGCTGGTGCCCACCACCGTCTGGATCAAAGTGGTGTCGGTGGTGAGGCGCGAGAGGACTTCGCCCGTCTGCGTCGTTTCGAAGAACTGGGGGCTCATGCCCATGATGTGATCGTAGACCGCGCGCCGCATGTCGGCCGTCACGCGCTCGCCCAGCCACGATACCCAGTAGAAGCGCAGAGCCGTCGCGCCCGCGAGGACGAGGGAGACGATGAAAAGCGCGATGAAATAGCGATCGATATGCGTCCGGTCCCCGCTGGCGAACCCGCGATCGATCAGATATCTGAAGGCCATCGGCAGGGCCAGTGTCGCGCCCGCCGACGTCACCAGCGCGAGGAACGCGAGCGCCCAGCGACCGGCATACGGCCGCAGGTACGGAGCGAGAGAGAAGAGCAGGCCGACGCGCGGCAAAGGGGCTGCTGCAGATGACATGGAATCCTGGCGTGGTGGACAGAGCGGTCGATGGCATCGAGCGTCGAAGAGAACCGCTTGCGGGTTCTGACGTTCGTCCGTTGCCAAGCCAGATTATCTTCTTGCGGCGAGCGATACGCGTTCGGGCGCGCAAACGAAACGATACTTATCGGCGTTTCTCCAGCGAAGGCGATCGCGACTCCAAAGACGACGAGTCCTGCGGCGCCCGGTTCGTCCCCGCGAACTCCCTGCGATAAGCCGCCGGCGTGGTGTGCTTCAACGCGCGAAATTGCCGGTTGAAGTTGGCCACGTTCGGAAATCCCGATTGCGAAGCGATCACCGAAACCGCCCATGCAGTATCGGCGAGCATCCGGCATGCATGACCGATGCGAACGCGGTTCAGATATCTGCCGACGCTCTCGCCCAGATGCTGCGCGAAGTAGCGGTTCAACGTTCGCTCCGAGAGCGTCGCTGCGTCGGCAAGCTCGCGCAACGTCAGGCGCTCTGCGAAGCGGGCGTCGATCACGCCAAGGGCGCGATTGATACGCTCGGGTTCGTGACCGGAAGGCCGTCCCGGCTGCCCTTTATCGAACGCTCGGGGCGAGGCGAGCGGCGTGGCGTCCCGGTCCGCGAGCTCGCACAGGACGTCCAGCACGGCGCCCAGGCGTTCTCTGGGTGATCGGGACAACAACGGTGCGAGCCTTCGACTGACGATCTCGCCGGCCTCCTGCGCGAACGCGAGCCCGGATGCCCCGCGGCGCAGCAGTTTTCGCAGCGGTTCGTACTCGGGGCAGCAATCCGCGAGACGCCGCGCCCAATCGCCGCTGAACCAGATAACGATCGCCACTTGCGGCGCACCGGCGTCGATCGACTTGTTCGAGGCCCACGTATGCGGTAGATCCGGCGGCACCAGCACGAGGTCGTCGCCTTCGTAATCGACGATCGAATCGCCGATATAACGCTTTCCGCGACTGTTCATCGTGAGCGTGAGCTCGTACTCCGGATGGTGATGCCATTCGAACGGTATCCGGGGCAGCTTGCGATGAAAAACCCGTATCGAGCAGCCGGCTTCCATCGTGACGTGTTCGTAAGCGGGCTTCATGACCGGATATGCAAATAGATTGTCCCGATTGTATCGCAGCGAAAGCGCGCGCCCGTCTAAGCTGTAGGCACTCGAAAACATCTGGAGACCCGCTGTGGAATCCCTGAACATTCAAGATCTGCCCGCTGCCATCCGCGCGGTGAAAAAGCAGCTTCGCAACGAGCTGCCCCGCTACAAGGAAGTATTTCAGGAGGTCGAGGCCGAAATGAGGCGCAAGGTCGATGAGATCGCGGAACTTCGTCGACGCGGCGAACCGGTGATTCCGGAGATCCGGTATGCCGACATCGTCGCGGGACGCGTCGGGGACGATGCGATCGCCGCAATCAGGGATCGCGGCGCGTGCGTCGTGCGCGGCGTCTTCAGTGCGCAGCGCGCGGCGGGATGGGACGAGGCGATCGCGGACTATGTCGAGGCCAACCGTCTGGACGAGAAGCTCGCGCATCGGGCGGAGGACAAATATTTCGGCAATCTCGCATCGGGCAAGCCGCAGATTTACGGCATCTACTGGTCCGGCCCGCAGGTCGAGGCGCGCCAGTCACGGGAGCTCACGCAGACGCGCGTGTTTCTGAACCGGCTGTGGAAATGGGAGAGCGAAGGGCGCGTTCATTTCGATCCCGACCAGGTGCCCGTGTATGCGGATCGCCTGCGCCGGCGGCCGCCCGGCTCAGCGTCGCTCGGGCTTTCTCCTCATTGCGATGGCGGCTCTGTCGAACGATGGCTCGACGACAATTTCCGGCGTGTGTATCGACATGTGTTCAGCGGCGACTGGCGCCGTTACGACCCCTTCGACGCGGCGTATCGCCCCGAGGCGCGCGAGATTCCGTCTCCCGCAGTCTGTTCGATGTTCCGCACCTTCCAGGGCTGGACGGCGCTCACCCCGCAGGGGCCCGGCGACGGAACCTTGCAACTGGTGCCGATCGCAAATGCTTTGGTCTACGTGCTGCTGCGCGCGCTTCAGGACGATATCGCCGAGGACGACCTGTGCGGCGCGACGCCGGGCCGCGCGTTGTCGATCAGTTCGACATGGCACGCGCCCTTGCACGAAGCGCTCTCGTCGATTCCGCCGATGCAGGCTGGCGACACCGTCTTCTGGCACAGCGATGTGATTCACGCGGTGGAGGATGAACATCGCGGCAAGGGCTACAGCAACGTGATGTACATCGCGGCGGCGCCCGGCTGCGCGAAGAACGACGAGTACCTCAAACGGCAACTGCCGGCATTCGTCAAGGGCGAGAGCCCGCCCGACTTCCCGGCCGATAACTTCGAGACCGATTTCGTCGGCCGTTCCACCGAAGGCAGTCTGACTGCCCTCGGCAAGCAGCAACTTGGATTCGATCTCTGATCCGTGCGGTCAGTTCGAGAATGTTTCGCGCGGCGTCTACAGCAGGGATTGTCCCTGCGCGAGGATCTTGTCGCAAACCTGCTTCGTGACTTGTTCCTTCAGGCCGCCGCCGCTCAGATCGACCTGCTTGCCGTTGCCGCTATCGAGGATTCCCTTGGCGCCATCGAGGTATCCGCCGTTGCTCGACGCCGAGCCGCCGAGCTTGCTCATGAGCCCGTCCTTGACCGGCGATGCGCCGCCTCCGAGATAGTTGTTCTTGATGCAGTACTCCAGTACGCCGGCGACATTGCCGGTGCTGCCGGAGGATAGCGAGTCCAGCGACAGACCGTTGCCCATTCCGCCGAGATTGTCGAGGCCGCCGCCCGCCGCGGCGTTCTTGCCTTGATCGAGCAGGTTGCCGAGTTGGGCGTAGGTCATGGGGACGTAAAGCAAGGTCGCGGCCAGCATTCCACCGACCCAGAGGTGACGTTTGCACGAGATCATGCTGCCTCCTTTTGGGGAGCTTTAACTATAGTGCTTCTGAAGGCTCGTGCAGGCCGCAGGCGATCAGCCTGCGCATTTCGCGTAACAGGACCGAAAGAAACGGCAGGATTGATGCGCACGACGGTTGCCGCGAAGATCACGAACTCGCCGCGCTTCGCGCGCGGTGCTGCCCGTCACGGCGCGTCGATCACCTGCGCGCCCGCTGCCGCCCGCCGCTCGCCTTGGCGACGCACGGCGTCCGGGCCGACCGTCGACATGATCAACGGTGACGCCGCACGACGCCTGCGCGTCACGACGCGAGCTTGCGTGCCAGCCGGCGCATGCCGTCGAAGATCGAATCGGCGACGTCCATCGGGAATTCGCGTGGCAGCAGCGCGGCCACTTCGTCGATGACAACTGGCGTGCGCGTACCGAGTTCATCGATCATCGTCTCGACTTCGGCAGCGGCGAGCCCGACGCGCCGTCCCTGCGCGACCCAGTGCCGGCGCTGGATTTCGCCGATCAGATAGTGGACGTTCTTGCCGCGCACGGCCATCGCGAGCCGCACGCGCCGCGCGGCGAACTTGTCGTGCCCTCGTCCGATGACCGGATGCGCCGAAAGCACGTCATAGAGCGGTGTCGATTCGTACTGGTTGCCGGGCAGATGCGCGATGCTGAAGTTCTTCGCGTGGCCATCGGTGGCGGCGAGCAGCCAGAAGATCATCTGCGTCAGAAAGAAGTGACGGCGATCACGCGCGGCGTGCGTCGATCCGGAGAGCACGTCCATGATCCGTTCTATGCCCGGGCCGCCGTCCGATTCGTACTTGTGCAGCGCGGGCGTACCGGTGGCCTGACACATGTCTTCCTGCGGCAGGCGCAGAATCCACGACTTGTCGCTCGACAGGCGGCGATCGAAGCGTTCGACGACCAGCACCTTCTGATCCGCGAACCGGTCCATCTCGCAGCGCGCGATGGGCAGGCCATAGGCGGCAACGATCTTCGAGCAAAGCCATTCGTTCTCGACCGACGTGCGCATGTCGGCGCGCATGTTTCCGACGAGGCCAAGCGGCAGCTTGAAGATATGCGTGGTCGGGGTGCTGCCTTCGGGCAGAAGCCAGCGCCTGCCGTGACGCAGAAGCGCGGTCTTTTCCTGCGCGCCGGCGATGGAAAGGCGCAGGTCGTCGACCGGCTCGTGCTGTCCGAGCTGTGGCGCGGATGTCGTCTCGCGCAAGAGACGCGCGATCTGCGATTCGGTGAGCGCGCGGCCCTTGATGCTTTCGAGATCGACGGGCGCTTCGCCGGGCGGTAGCATCTGAAGCGCGCCGACGCAATCGCGGCCCAACTGGGCGAGCAACTGGAACGGCGTCGTGCCGCCGGTGCGGAATCGCGTGGCGATGCGGCGGCGGATCGGCTCGCTGTCGGGCAAGAGGTTGTCGAAGAAATCCGTGACGAGCTGCCCGCGCCACGGCTGATTGCCTGGCGTAAAGGGCAGCGACAGCGATAGCGGACGGCCCTGCGTATCGGCGATCCAGTCATCGCGATAGACGAGGCGTTCGCCGGCGGGACCGTTCTCCCAGTATCCGACGGGCAGGCCGTTCATCCACAGGTCGAGCCGTCCCGTTTGCGTGCGGCGCGCCATGATTACCAGTGCTCCCGTTTCTTCGTGGCGGCGGTCGTGGCGCTTTTACGCGCGGGCGTGACCTCGGTCTGTCGCGATGCGCGGCGGGACCGCGCCGTTGTGGCTTTCGCGGCGGCGGGGGGCGGGTCGGTCAGCGCGGCTTCGTTTGCCTGGGCAGAACGGGCGGTTGCGGCTCGGGTTAGCGCAAGTTCCACGTCTAGCGCGCGCAAAACCTTGAATAAGCGCTCGACGCTCACAGCCGCGGGATTGGCTTCGAGTTGCGCGTAAGTCTGCTGGGTGACGCCGAGACGCGCGGCGACCATTGCTTGCGTGAGGCCCGCGGCCTTGCGGAAGCCGAGCAGGATAGGCCTGAGCTGGCTCAGTGTTTTCAGGGAATAGTTCACCACGCGCTCCTACAGGCTTTGGACTGTAATGCGATCTTACAGCCTATTGGCTGTTTCAGGAAAAAACAGTCTATCGTCTGTAAATCGGGTGTGGCCGGTATCCGCACCGCTACAATCCAGTTTCTCAAGGATAAGCGAGGTGTCTATGGAATTGATGCTCGAGCGGCTTTCGGAGTCGGTGGCTTCAGCGGAAAGTCTGGAGCAGCTCACGAGACCGTTGCTTGAAATGCTTGAAATCGTCACGGGGCTGGAGTCGGTCTATCTGACTTCCATCGATGAAGCCGCCGGGATTCAGTTCGTCGATTTCGCGCGGAACTCGGGCGAGCTTCGCATCGATGAAGGACTGGAGGTGCCCTGGGCCGATACGCTTTGCAAGCGATGCATCGACGAAGGACGCCGCTTCACGTCCAATGTCAGCGAAGTATGGGGCGACTCTCAGGCTGCCAGAGCGCTCGGCATCGAAACCTATGCGAGCGCACCGATATGCGCGAGCAACGGCCTGATCATCGGCACGCTCTGCGGCGCGAGCAGGAAGAGTCAGGCTATCGGGCCGCGCGCCCGCAGTGCGCTCAACGTGTTCTCGAAGATCATCGCTCAGCATATCGAGCGGGAACGCTTGCTGGAGGAAGTGCGCCGCTCCAACGAATATCTGACGAAGTTCGCCCTGACCGATACGCTGACCGGGCTGCCGAATCGGCGCGCATTACAGGACGAACTGGGCCGGCTGCTGGCAAGGGCCGCAAGAGATGGGTCGTATGTGATCGTCGGCATGATCGATCTCGACGATTTCAAGAAGATCAACGACGAGTTCGGTCATGCGGCCGGCGACAGTCATTTGCGCGACTGCGCCGAACGCATTGCGAAAGTCACGCGGGACACGGATATGCTCGCGCGCATCGGCGGCGATGAATTTGCGTTCGTGGGTCCGGGTCCTTCCGATCTCGACGAGGCGAACCGGATTGCAGCCGAGATTCAGGCGCGCTTTGCGCGGGCCGGAAGTGGAACGAGCTTGCCCGGACGTCATCAGGCGGGCGCTTTCGGCGTGAGCATCGGTGCCGTTGCGGTACGGTTCGTGAGCGCCGATCAGGCGATCGCCCTTGCCGATACAGCTATGTACGAGAACAAGCGCGAGCGGAAGCGGGGGCGAAATGAGGCTGCATCGGCGAAAGAATGATTCGCCGATGCGGGCGTTGACGATCACCTATTGACGACAACGCCATCACGCCGTGGGGCGATAGCGTGCATCAGTGAAACCGGATCGGCCATCGCGTGAGGGCAACGTATCGGATGAGTCCGGCGCGCCGCGCTCCGCTTCGCTCATTTTTTCGATCCTGGTGAGCAGGTCGGCTACCGTCGAGAACTGGTGGTGAAGAAGGTGACGGCTTTGCAACAGGCGCTCGAGCCGGCGACGCCAATACATCAGCGGAAGCGCCGGATTCGACGCGTAGAGAACCGCTTCGATCGCGATTCGAATGTGGGCAATGTCGGCGTCGATCATCCGAAGCTCGAATGCGCTGACAATGTTGCTATCACAGGTGTCCATGGCTTGTTATCGGCATGGACCTTTCGATTCTGAAGCGCTCATGGCGCGACCGATTGTATGGTGCGGTTAAGGACCCGGCACGCTGATTGCGGGACTTCTGCTCAAGCAGGCGACCCTCGTCTGCCTCCATACTTCAGCCCGACTAAGGAGGGACGGAACATGAACAAGGCAATCAGCACACTGATCGCGGCGGCAGCCGCACTCACCCTGTCAGCGGGCGCTTATGCGCAGACGGCGGGGGGTTCGAGCGGCGCGGGTTCGGCAGGCAGCACGGCTAGCCCGGCAAACCAGGTGAACGGCGCAACGGGCGGCTACGGCACGTCGGGCATGACGAATTCGGAAAGCGGCATGTCCGCCAAGCCCAACTCGGGCCTGCCGAGCAGCACGAACAGCTCGGCAACGTCAGGTACCACTGCGCCGACTACCAGCAACAACACCCTGGCGACGCCGAGCGTGAAGTCGCCTGCTGCTGGCCAATAACGACTGTGTAGAAATGACAATGGGCCGCGAATCGGCGCGAGCCTGCAGCTAGCAATCTTCGGGTTCGCGTCGAGGCGGTTATAGGCTCTCATGCTGCGGAGTCGTCACGCGGCTGGGACGGAAGAGTGCGTCTGGCACATTTCGATCGTGCACGGCGCGAAGCGGCGCGACTTCGTTCGGTATTAGCGACGCCATGCGCAGATCCATTGCATGAACTGCAACGCTGCGACTCCTCGCTCGCCGCGCTCTGTCGCAGCAAAGAGACGAACCCGCCACGAGCGACCAATTTTGATGTTCTCCGGTCTTGATGCTCGGTAGAATCGCGGCGAGCTAAAAAAGACCGAACGGGCGTCCCGGCGATTTCATCGCCGCACTCTAAATTATTCCAGCGTCGCGCCGTTAACCTGCTCGCAAGACAAACCAATCATTAGAAAAGTATCGGATGGCTCTGCCGCCGGGTGGAGCGCATCTACTCGTGTGTTCGTCGGCCGTCCAGCCTGAATACCATACGTTTCCGAGCGCGAACCACCGACATGCCCGATCTCCACTGGATCATTCCGGTTGCTCGCTCGTCAATATGGCCTGCCGCCGCATCCGTCGCCCCCGACATCGGCTTTATCGAGCCGTTGACGCGGCGCAGGCTCAGCACGCTGTCGCGCGCCGGGCTAAAGGTGGCGCACGACTGCGCAGCGCATGTGCCCGCAGTGCGTCTCGTCTTCGCTTCGCGTCACGGCGAACTGCGCCGCACGACCGACGTCCTGCACACCATGGATGCCGGCAAGACCGTTTCACCCACGTCCTTCAGTCTGTCCGTGCTCAACACGATGACAGGTATCTTCGGCATCGTGCGCGGCGATCGCACCCCGGCCAGCGCGTTGTCGGCGGGCAATGAAACCCTCGGCTATGCCCTGCTCGAAGCGTACGCGCAATACGCTACGGACCCATCGAGTCCGGTGCTGCTCGTCTATGCCGACGAACCGGCCGATCCCACATACGGCCCGGTCGAAGACGAAGTCGATGGCGGCGCCCTTGCGATCCTGCTCGATGCATCCGCGCAAACCGGTCGCCTCGAATGCGCGCGCAATGCGGCCAGCGACGATGCCGATACATTGCGCACGTCATTTCCGTCGCAAAGCGCGGCCGTGCAGCACTGTCTCGACACGCGCGCGTCGAGCGAATGGCATGGCATGAGCTCCACGTGGCAATGGTGCTGGCATGAAGGCGCTTGAATACCACTGGCGTCTCGTCGCGACGGCTCTCGCATTCGCCGCGTTCGGCGTCTGCGGACTCGGCTTCTCGCTGATCGTATTCCCGCTCGCCTCACTCTGGCCGCATCGGGACTCCAGACAGCGCATCATCGTCGCGATCATTCACACGTTTTTTCGCGCGCTCGTCGCCGTGCTCGTGCGCGTGGGCGTGATGACGCTCGACGTGCATGGCGCGCGCGCGCTCCGGCCCGACTCGCGGCGCGCGGCCATCGTCGTCGCCAATCACCCGACCTGGCTCGACGTGATGGTGCTGTTGTCGCTCACGCCGCGCGCATGCTGCGTCGTGAAGAGCGCGCACTGGAGCAATCCGTTTTTCTGGGGCGTGATGCGCGCGGCCGAATACGTGAGCAATGCAGACCCCGTCGAACTCGTCGACGCGGGCGCGCGTCAACTGGCTCGCGGCTACACGATGATCATTTTTCCGGAGGGCACGCGCAGTCCGACACGCAACCGGATGCACGCGTTCTCACGCGGATTCGCGCACATGGCATTGCAGTCCGGCGCGCCGATCCTGCCCGTCCTGATGGACTGCGATCCGCCCGCGTTCACGAAAGACATGCGCTGGCACGACGTGCCCGAACGCGCGTTCCACATGCAAGTGAACGTGCTCGCGCCCCTGCGCGCCGACGAACTCGCCGCGCGCGACGAGCCGCCCGCGCTTGCCGCCCGGACGGTGACGAGCGCGATCGAAGCCCACATCACCCAGCATCTGATCGACTATGGATTCTTTAAAGCTTGAAATCAAACGGCTTCTGATCGAAGCCCTCGATCTCGAAGACATGCAGCCCGGCGACATCGACGACGACGCGCCGCTCTTCGAAACCGAAGGCGTCGGTCTCGACTCGATCGACGCGCTCGAGATCGGCATCGTGCTGCGCGAACACTATCAACTGAACATCGCGGCCAACGACGAGCACGCGCGAGAGCACTTCCGTTCGATCAACACGCTTGCCGCACTGGTGGCGAGCCAGCGCGAGCTCGCGCATGTGGTGGACGGATCCACGAAAGAAGGGGAATGACCGTGACCGGGAACGAGATCCTTGAGCGCATCCGCGCCATCTTCCACGAAAACTTCGCGATTGCGCCCGAGCGCGTGACGCCCGAGGCCCATCTCTTCGAAGAGCTCGACCTGGACAGCATCGACGCCGTCGACCTCGCGATCAAGCTGCAGGAAATGACGGGCCGCCGCATCAAGCCGGAAGAATTCAAGTCGGTGCGCACGGTCGCGGATGTGGTCGCCGCCGTCGAGTCGCTGCTCGTCGAGCAGGAATGATGCAATCGCAGACCGCGCGTGCGCAGAACCCCGATGCCGCCGATGCAAACTCGCGCGGCCGGACCGGCTTCGCGCTGAACGTCGTGCTCAAGCTCGCGTATCCGGCGGTGATTCTGGGCGCGTGGTTCTGGAACGCGCCGCGCTATGCCGGCTGCCTGCTGTTCGCGCTGATCTGGATGCAACGCTGCCTCGGCACGGGCATGGTCAGCGTATCGCTGCGCAGGCTCACGCGCGTCGACTGGATCGTGGCGTTCATGCTGAGCATCGCGTCCGCCGCAATCGTGTGGACCGACAGCGAACGCCTGCTGCACATCTATCCGTCGCTCGTCAATCTCGGCTTGCTGATCGCGTTCGGCGCGACGCTCGTGCGCGGCCCGTCGATGATCGAGAAGTTCGCGCGCATCGGCACGCCCGATCTGAGTAGCGCCGCCGTGGTTCATACGCGCCGCGTCACGCAGATCTGGTGCGGCTTCTTCGCCGCGAACGGCCTGTTCTCGCTCTATACCGCGCTGTACTGGCAGCGCGAGGCATGGTCGCTTTACAACGGCGCGATCTCGTATGGACTCGTCGGCGCGCTGCTCGCCGGTGAAATCGCGTGGCGCTATCTCGTGATTCTGCCGCGCGCGCGGCGCGTGGAGGCGGCATGATCGCACTGCACGATGTGCTGCGCGTGCAACGCGATGCGCAGACGCCCGTCTGCCGCGACGACCGCGCCGGGACCGCGAACGACATCATCACGCATGCGGCATTCCTCGCGCGCACGGCGGCGCTCGTGTGGTGGCTGCGCGAGCAGCCGGCGCGCCGCTATGCCCTTTGCATCGACGATCCGTTCGACTTCGCCTGCGCGCTTTTCGCGCTGTTTGCGTGCGGCAAGGAGCCGGTGATTCCCGCGAGTTCCGCTCCCGGCTATCTCGCCGATCTCGCGAGCGCCTATGACGCCATGCTGACCGATGACGACATCCGCGCGCTGGCCGCAACGGAATCGATCACGCGCGCCATGCCGCCGGCGCCGATCGACCCGGGCGCGCCGCTCACGCTCTACACGTCCGGCAGCAGCGGCACGCCCAAGCCGATCCACAAGACGCTCGCCCAGTTCGATGCCGAAGTGCGCACGCTCGAACGCGAATGGGGCGCGCTTATCGGTGACGCGACCGTGCTCGCGAGCGTCCCGCATCGCCATATTTACGGGCTGCTGTTTCGCGTGATGTGGCCGCTCGCCGCGGGCCGTGCATTCGATCGCGCCGTGTGCGCGGAACCGACGCAAGTGCAGTCGCGCATCGCGCGCTGCGGCGGGACCGTGGTGGTGTCTTCGCCGGCGCAACTCGTACGCTGGGCCGCGCTCGCCGGTTTCGCGGAACTGACGCCTGCGCCGCACGTGTTCTTTTCATCGGGCGGGCCGCTCGCGGCCGACGCGGCGCACGGCTACGCGAGCGCGTTCGGCGATGCGCCCGTCGAGATTTACGGCAGCACCGAAACGGGCGGCATTGCGTGGCGCAGGCAGAATGAAACGCAGGCGTGGCGACCGCTCAGCGGCGTCGGCGTGCGCCGCGGGAACGACGGCGCGCTCGAAGTGCGCTCGCCCCATCTGGGCCACGACGGCTGGCATCGCACCGACGACGCGATTCTTCTCGACGACGACGGACGGTTTCGCCTGCAAGGCCGCCTCGACCGCGTGATCAAGCTCGACGGCAAGCGCGTGTCGCTGCCCGAAATGGAAGCACGGCTCGCGCTGCATCCGTATGTAGCGCAGGCGTGCGTCGTGCCGCTCGCGGGCGCATCGCGCGAACGCGTGGGCGCCGTGGTCGCGTTGAGCGATGCGGGCCGCGCCGCGTTGCGCGACGAAGGCCGCGTGGCACTCGCGAAGTCGCTGCGCCGTCATCTCGCCGCGTATTTCGACGTCGTGCTCTTGCCGCGCCGCTGGCGCTTTCGGATCGCGCTGCCGTTCGATGCGCGCGGCAAGCTGCCCGTCGCGTCGGTCGTGGCGGCCTTCGGCACCCGCGCCGAAGGCTTCGAATTGCTCTCGGAAGCACGCGACGGCGACAACTTGCGCTACGAGTTGCGCGTGCCGTCGACGCTCGCGCATTTCGGCGGACATTTCCCGGATCTGCCGATCCTGCCGGGCGTCGTGCAGGTCGACTGGGCGATCCGGCTCGCATCGGAGCATGTCGCGGGAACGCGCGACACCGCATCGGTCGATCGTCTCAAGTTCATGGCGCCCGTGCCGCCCGGCGCGGTGCTCGACCTGCGGATCGCGCACGATACGGCGCGCCGCCGCATGCAGTTCGCGTATCGGCTGAACGGGCGCGACTGCTCGTCGGGCGTGGTCGTCTATCGGGAGCACGCATGAGCGGCGCGAACCTGCGAACCTGCATCGTCATTCCGATTTACAACCACAAGGAAGCGATCGGCGACACCGTCTCGCGCCTCGCCGTGCACGGCCTGCCGATGTTCGTCGTCGACGACGGCAGCGACGCGGCCACGCAAGCGGTTCTCGCGCAGATCGTCGGGCAATACGGCGAACAGATGACGCTGCTGCGTCTGCCCGTCAACGGCGGCAAGGGCGCGGCCGTGATGGCGGGCCTGCGCGAGGCGCGGCGCGCGGGCTACACGCATGCGTTGCAGATCGACGCCGACGGCCAGCATGAGGCGAACGACGTGCCGCGCTTTCTCGCGGCCGCGCGCGCCGAACCGGGCGCGGTGATCCTCGGGCGTCCCGTCTACGACGAGAGCGTGCCGAAGTCGCGTCTCTATGGCCGTTACGTGACGCACGTGTGGGTATGGATCGAAACGCTGTCTTTCACGATCCGCGATTCGATGTGCGGCTTTCGCCTGTACCCGCTCGATGCGGTCTGCGCGCTCATCGACAGCGTGCGAATCGGCACGCGCATGGACTTCGACATCGAAATTCTCGTGCGGCTGCACTGGCGGCGGCTCGCATTCCGCACCGTGCCGACGCGCGTCACTTACGCGACGGACGGCATCTCGCACTTCGACGTCCTGTGGGACAACGTGCGCATCAGCGCGAGCCATGCGCGGCTCGTATGCGGCATGCTGCTGCGTCTGCCGATGCTCCTCGCGCACAAGGCGATGCCGCGCAAGACGTCCGCCGCCGCGCGGGCCGAGGGCGGCTGGTGGCGCGTCGCCGAGCGCGGCAGCCGGCTCGGCATGGCGCTGCTCGCGCTCAGTTGCCGTTTCTGCGGCGTGCGCTTCACGGGGCTGTGGCTGCATCCGGTCGTCGGCTATTTCCTGCTGACGGGACGCGCTGCACGGGCGGCGTCGCATCGCTACTTCGCGCATCTGGAGCACGCCGCGCCGGGCGAGCGCACGCCGCGTCCGGGCTGGCGTTCGGCGTACCGGCAGATGTTCGCCTTCGCGCAATCGGGGCTCGACAGGTTCGCCGCGTGGTCGGGCCGCATCGCCGACGACGCGCTCGTGTTCGACGAGCCCGCCGCGTTCGAAGCGCTCGTCGCGAGCGGGCGCGGCGCGCTCGTGATCGGCGCGCATCTCGGCAATCTCGAAATGACGCGGGCACTCGCGGTGCGCAACGGCCGCGCGAAGGTGACGGCCATCGTCTACACGGAGCACGCGAAGCGCTTCAACAGCGTGCTGTCGTCGGCGAACGCGGACTTCGCCAGCCGGCTCATGCAGGTGAGCGACTTCGGCCCCGAGACGTCGATGATGATGAAGGAACGCATCGACGCGGGCGAATTGCTCGTAGTCGTTGGCGATCGCGTGCCCGCGCGCGAATCGGGCCGCACGACGGACGCGCGCTTTCTCGGCGCGACGGCCCCGTTCGCACAAGGGCCGTATGTGCTCGCGCACGCGCTCGGCTGTCCGGTCTATCTCTTTTTCTGCTTGAAGGAGCGCGATGCGGACGGTGGCACGCGGCATCGACTGTACTTCGAGCCGTTCGCGGAGCGCATCGCGTTGCCGCGCCGCGAGCGCAGCCAGCACATCGCGGCGTGGGCGCAGCGCTATGCGTCGCGTCTCGAACACTATTGCCGCAAGGCACCCTATCAATGGTTCAATTTCTTCGATTTCTGGGCGCGCCCCGGCAAGACGATGACGCAAGGCGCAGCGCCCGGAGGGAACGATGTCCGAGCATGATCTGATCGACGGCCTGCGCGTGCAGACGGTGACTTTCGGCGGCCGACGCCTGACGATCGAAGAAGTGGTCTCGATCGCCACGCGCCGCACGCCGGTCGCACTGAATCGCGATCCCGCCTGGCGCGCGCGCATCGAGCGCGGCGCGGCGTTCCTGCGCCGTCATCTCGCGGCCGGCAAGACCGTGTACGGCGTGAACACCGGCTACGGCGACGCGTGCGTCGTCGATGTGCCGATGGCGCTCGTCGAAGCGCTGCCGCTGCAGCTCACGCGCTATCACGGTTGCGGCATGGGCGCATATCTCGACGATGAAGCGACGCTCGCCGTGATCGCCGCGCGACTCAATTCGCTGGCGTACGGGTTCTCCGGCGTGCGTCTCGTGCTGCTCGAACGGCTCGCCGACCTCATCAATCATCGCGTGTTGCCGCGCATTCCGTCGGAAGGTTCGGTCGGCGCGAGCGGCGATCTGACGCCGCTGTCGTATGTCGCGGCGGCGCTCGTCGGCGAGCGCGACGTGATGTTCGGCGGCGCCTTGCGCGATGCCGCGGGCGTGTGGTCCGCGCTCGGCGTGACGCCGCTCGCACTCGCGCCGAAGGAAGGGCTCGCACTGATGAACGGCACCGCGGTGATGACCGGCCTCGCGTGTCTCGCATTCGCGCGCGCGCGTCATCTCGCACGTCTTGCCGCGCGTCTCACGGCGCTGTCGACGCTGGCGCTCGACGGCCGCGCCGCGCACTTCGATGCGACGATCTTTGCGGTGAAACCGCACGCGGGCCAGGCCGAAGCCGCCGCATGGATCCGCGCCGATCTCGCGGGCCGCGACGACACGCCGGGCCACCGCCTGCAGGACCGCTATTCGATTCGCTGCGCGCCGCACGTGATCGGCGTGGCGGCCGACGCGCTCACGTGGATGCGCCGCGACATCGAGAACGAACTGAACAGCGCGAACGACAACCCGCTGATCGACCCGGACGAAGAGCGCGTGCTGCACGGCGGCAACTTCTACGGCGGGCATATCGCCTTCGCGATGGACGCGCTGAAGACAGCCGTCGCCAATCTCGCGGACCTGATGGACCGCCAGCTCGCATTGATCGTCGACGACAAGTTCAACAACGGCCTGCCGCGTAATCTGACGGGCGCGACGCACGCGCGCGCGCCGATCAATCACGGCTTCAAGGCCGTGCAGATATCGGCGTCCGCGTGGACGGCCGAGGCGCTCAAGCACACGATGCCCGCGAGCGTGTTCTCACGCTCGACCGAAGCGCACAACCAGGACAAGGTCAGCATGGGCACGATTGCCGCGCGCGACTGCCTGCGCGTGCTCGAACTGACGGAGCAGGTCGCCGCCGCGCATACGCTAGCCGCCGTCCAGGCGTTGAACCTGCGTCTGCGTCTCGATTCTGAAACGCCGGTGCCCGCGCCGCTGCGCGAATTCGCGGCAACGATCGCATCGATTTCGCCGTTCGTCGCCGAAGACCGCGCGCTCGAGCACGATCTGCGCGCGTTGACGGCACGCATCGCAGCGTGCGCGCTGGTCGATGTCAGTGCAGAGGAGCCCCGTCATGGCTGAGATGATGCAAACCCGCACGCTCAAGGCGAGCGCGATCGTCGAAGTGCAGTTTCACGACGTCGATGCGATGAACGTGTGCTGGCACGGCCACTATCTCAAGTATTTCGAAGCGGCACGTTCGGCGCTGCAACGCGCGTTCGATTACGACTATCGCGAGATGCAGGCGTCGGGTTATGTGTGGCCGGTCGTCGAGGCGCATCTGAAATACGTGCGTCCCGCGACCTACGGGCAGCGCATCGAAGTGCGCGCGGAACTGCTCGAATACGAGAACCGGCTGAAGATCGGCTACGAACTTGTCGATTGCGAGACCGGCCAGCGACTGACCAAGGGCTACACGATCCAGGTCGCCGTCGATGCAGCCACGCAGGAATTGCAGTTCGTCTCGCCGCCCGTGGTGTTCGAGAAGCTGGAGCGCGTATGGGCGCGTTGACGATGTTCCGCGCGCTGCTCGTCGCGCTGCTGGTCGCCGCAGCGCCCGCGCAGGCCGCGAACGGCAATTCCGCGCTCGTCTCGCAAGCGACGTCCCGCCTTGCGCAGATGAAGGGCGTCCGCGCGCAATTCACGCAGACACAGACGCTCTCCGCGATGAAACAGCCGCTCGTCAGCACGGGCATGCTCGTGTTCGAGCGCGATCGCGGGGTGATCTGGCGCGTGGACACGCCTTACGCAGCGACCTACGTCATCACGGACGCGGGCGTCGCCGAGGTCGATGCGAACGGCCGTCGCATCCGCACGAAAAGCGCGCAAGGCGTGCGCGGCGTCGCGCAGGTATCGAAGATGATTCGCGCGATGCTCGGCGGCGATCTGTCCGCGCTCTACTCGCAGTTCGATGTCGATGCTGAAGGCTCGGCGTCGGACTGGACGCTCGGCCTGAAGCCGAACCAGCCGCAACTCGCGCAGGCGATCAAGGGCCTGCACATGACGGGCGGCGCGTTTTTGCGCAGCCTGCGAATCGATCTCGCGAATGGCGACGTCACACGCATCGAGTTCACGAAGAGCGAAGCGGCCGACGATCTGCCGCCCGCGGAACGTACCTTGCTGAGCGCGCCGTGACATCCCGGCTCTTCCAACGCCCGGCGACCTCGCTGTGGCGCGTTCGCGCCGCATGGCTCGCGCTCACGCTCGTCGCGGTGCTGTATTGCGCGCATCGTTTCAGCGGGCCGTCCCCGCTGGAGACCAACCTGCTCGCGCTGCTGCCCGCGACGGAAGCGAATCCCGTCGCCGAAAGGGCAGTCGCTCAGCTCGCGAACGCGCTCGGGGACCGCACGGTGTTTCTCGTGTCGAGTCGTGACGCGGATCACGCGAAGGCCGCCGCCAGGCGGCTCGGCTCGACGCTGCAGGAGAGCGGCGCGTTCGCGTCCGTGACGGCGGAACTCCCGCCGTTCGATATCGCGCAAATCGGGGCGCTCTACACGCCGTATCGCTTCGGCCTGCTGACGCGCGACGACCGCGACGCGCTCGCGCATTCGTCCGGCGGAGCGGCATCGCTGCGCGACGCCCTGATGCAGCGCATCTACAACCCCGTGCGCGGCCCGCTCGCGACGCAACTCGCCGACGATCCGTTCGGCTGGCTCGAGCACTGGCTGTCGGATCTGCCGCTCGCGACATCGAATCTCGATCTCGAAGACAACATGCTGGTCGCACATCGCGGCGACACGACGAGCGTGCTCGTCGTCACGACGCTGCACGGCTCCGCATACGAGTCGCGCGTGCAGCGCTCGGTGCTGTCCGCGGTGTCGCAGGCTCAGGCGTCATTGCGGTCCGCATGGCCCGACGCGTCCGTCGCGCGGGCGGGCGCCGTGTTCCATGCGGAGTCGGCGCGGCGCGCTTCGGAGCGGGAGGTGCATCTGATTGGCATCGCGTCCGCGTGCGGCATCGCGCTGCTGATGCTGTGGGTGTTCCGCTCGCCGCGTCTGCTGCTGCTCGGCTTCCTGTCCACCGCGCTCGGCGTCGCCTGCGCGCTGGCCCTCACGCTGGCCGTGTTCGGCAGGTTGCATCTGCTGACGCTGGTGTTCGGCGCGAGCCTGATCGGCGAGGCCGTCGATTATTCGATCCAGTACTTCGTCGTCTATCTGGGTGCGCCGCGCGACTGGGATGCGAAGCGCGGCGCGCGCTCGGTGCGGCCCGCGCTCTCCGTGGCGCTCGCCACCAGCCTGCTCGGCTACGCGATCCTCGCGTGGGCGCCGTTTCCCGCGCTCAAGCAGATCGCCTGTTTCGCGATGACGGGCATCTGCGTCGCGTTCGCCTCGGTCATGTGGCTGCTGCCCACCCTGCTGCCCGCATCGATTCGAAAGGGGCCGAAGGCCACGCAGCGGCGTCTTTTCGCGCGCGCGGAAGTGCTGCTCGCGCGCTGGCAGCGCGCGATCGGCGGGAAGGGTTCGTGGGCCGTCGCCATCGTGCTCGTCGCCATCTGCGCGCCGGGCTGGCTGATGCTCACGAGCGACGACGATATCCATCTGCTGATCCAGCGCGATCCGGCCCTCGTCGCGCAGGAAAATCAGGTGCGCGACGCGGTCGGCATCGACAACACCGCGCAGTTCTTCGTGGTGCAGGGCGCCACGCAGGACAGCGTGCTGGAACGCGCGGAAGCGCTGGGTGCGAAGCTCGACGCGCTGCCGGGCGATCAGTCGGTGGATGGCTGGCGCTCGGTCACGCAGTTCGTGCCGTCGGCGCGGCGTCAGGGCGAAGACCGCGCGCTGCTCGCCCGACACGTCTTCGCCGATCCCGCCGCCATGCGCGCGACGCTGCTGCAGGCTGGCTTTCGCGACGACATCGCAGACGCATGGATCGGCTCCTTCGCGGAATCGGACGGGCAGCCGCTGACCGTCGAGCGCTGGCTCGCGGCGCGCTGGTCCAGGCCCTTCGCCCATTTGTGGCTTGGCGCGGTCGATGCAAACGGGCAGCGCGGCTACGCGGCCGTCGTGATGCCGCGCCGCGTGACGCCGCAGAATCTGCCCGCGCTGATCGCGACCGCGCACGCGATGGAAGGCGTCGCGTTCGTCGACAAGGCCGCGAGCGTGTCGAAGCTGTTCGGCGAATATCGCGTCGATAGCGGCATGTGGCTCGGCGGCGCGCTGCTGCTCGTGCTCGTGCTGGTGATCGCGCGCTATCGCCTGCGCGGCGGCATCGCGATCATCCTGCCCGTGCTGCTCGCCGTCGGCGTCACGCTCGCAGCATTCGGCTATGCGCACGTGCCGCTTAATCTGTTCAACTGCCTCGCGCTGATGCTGGTGCTCGGCGTCGGCGCGAATTACGCGGTGTTTCTGCGCGAAGGGTGCCTGCGTGACGGTGCCGACCTCGGCGCGGTCTGGACCGGCGTGCTGCTTTCGGCCGCGACGACGCTGCTGTCGTTCGGCATGCTCGGCATGAGCGCCATGCCCGCGCTGAAGAGCTTCGGCGTCACCCTCACGCTCGGCATTCTGGTGGCGGTGCTGCTCGCGCCGATGGGCATGCCAACCGAAGGGAGAAAACACGCATGACGCTGCCGCCTGTGTATCTGCATGCGCTCGGCATGATCAACGCGCTCGGCAACGACACCGATGCGATCGTGTCCGCGCTCGCCGCATCACAATCGCCGGGCATGGGACCGATGCCCATGAGAACCGGTGACGCGTTCGTCGGCCGCGTACTCGCGCCGCTCGACATCGCGCCGCCCGCGGCACTCGAACGCTTCGATTGCCGCAACAACCGCCTGCTGCTCGCGGCGCTGGAACGCATCCGCGCCGAGATCGAAGCGGCGCGCGAGCGTTACGGCTCCGCGCGCATCGGCGTGGTGCTCGGCACGAGCACGTCGGGCGTCGGCGCGGCGGAAGAGGCATTCGCGCATCGCACGAAGACGGGCGCTTTTCCTGACAACTTCGACTATCGGCAGATGGAAATCGGCACGGCCGCGCCGTTCGCGGCGGCCGCGCTGAACGTGCAAGGTCCGGCGTTCACGGTATCGACCGCGTGCACGTCGAGCGCGAAGGCGTTCGCGGCCGCGCGCCGTCTGCTGCAACTGAATCTGTGCGACGCGCTGATCGTCGGCGGCGTCGACACGCTGTGCGAGCTCACCGTGCAGGGCTTCGCGTCGCTCGATTCGGTCAGCCTCGCGCGCACCAATCCGATGAGCCGCAACCGCAACGGCATCAACGTCGGCGAAGGTGCGGCGGTGTTTCTCATGACGCGCGACGAAGGCGCCGTGCGTCTTGCCGGCGTCGGCGAATCGAGCGATGCGTATCACGTATCGGCGCCCGATCCGCAAGGCGTCGGCGGCGAAACGGCGCTGCGAACGGCGCTGGCGGATGCGGGCGTGACGCCCGCCGACATCGGTTACGTGAACATGCACGCGACGGCCACGCGCAAGAACGACGAAATGGAAGCGCATCTGATGGCGCGCGTGTTTCCGGACGGCGTGCCTGCAAGCGGCACCAAACCGTTCACGGGCCATCTGCTCGGGGCGGCGGGCGCGACGGAGCTCGGCTTCGCGTGGCTCACGCTCGCGCGCGATGACGTGACGTTGCCGCTGCATCGCTGGGACGGCGAAGCCGATGCCGCGTTGCCCGTTCTCGACCTCGTCGAGACGGAGCGCCGCCTCGCCCCGGCGGGCACGCGCCATGTGATGAGCAATTCGTTCGCATTCGGCGGCAGCAATGTCAGCCTGGTTCTGGCGGGTTGACGATTATGACTATCAGCGACACGAACAACACGACCTTTCCGCCGATCGAATCGATCATTCCTCATCGCGGCACGATGCTGCTGATAGAGGCCGTCACGTCGTACGGCGACGAGACGCTGACGGCGCACGCGAGCGTGCGGCCCGACGCATGGTATGCGGACGAGCGCGGCGCGATGCCCGCGTGGATCGGCATCGAACTGATGGCCCAGAGCGTGGCCGCGCACGTTTCGCTGTGCGCGATGCGCGCGGGCGGGCGCGCGCGCCCCGGCGTGCTGCTGGGTACGCGCAGCTATCAGGCGCACGCGAGCGCGTTCGCGCGCGGCGCGCAGCTTGTGATCCGCGTGCGCGAAGTGCTGCGCAGCGAGGAAGGCCACAGTGCATATGAATGCACGATCGAGCATGACGGCGAGCGTTATGCCGATGCCGTCATCAAAGTATTTCAGCCACATGATTTTCAGACGTTCATCGAAGGGAGCGTGAGCGCATGAGCCGTCGAGTTCTCATAACGGGCGCAAGCCGCGGTATCGGCCGCGCCGTTGCTTATCAACTGGCCGCGGACGGGTTCGCCGTTTCCGTGCATTGCCGCACGGGCCGAGCCGAAGCCGAGGCGGTGACCGCGGGCATCGCCGCGCAGGGCGGCTCGGCGCGCGTCATGCAGTTCGACGTGCGCGACCGCGCCGCCTGCCGCGCGGCGCTCGAAGCAGACGTCGCCGCCCACGGCCCGTACTACGGCATCGTGTGCAGCGCGGGCGTGACGCGCGACGCCGCGTTCCCCGCGCTCACCGGGGAAGACTGGGACGTCGTGATCGAAACCGGTCTCGACGCGTTCTACAACGTGATCCATCCGCTGACGATGCCGATGGTCCGCGCGAAGCAGGGCGGCCGCATCGTGACGATCGCATCGGTGTCGGGCGTGATCGGCAATCGCGGCCAGGTCAACTACAGCGCCGCGAAGGCCGGGCTGATCGGCGCGACCAAGGCGCTCGCCGTCGAGCTCGCGTCGCGCAAGGTCACGGTGAATTGCGTGGCGCCGGGGCTGATCGAGACCGGCATGCTGGACGACGTGCCGGTCGAGCAGGTACTGAAGACAGTGCCGATGAACCGCGTCGGCC
>Ga0207426_1001153_pt1 | contig 23778 bp, 19 predicted proteins | sample AraplaMF_Cvi_mMS_FD_184265 | JGI IMG/M metagenome (GOLD analysis project Ga0207426, IMG submission 184265) | Arabidopsis root microbial communities from the University of North Carolina, USA - plate scrape MF_Cvi_mMS (SPAdes) (version 2) | ecosystem: Host-associated > Plants > Roots > Endosphere... | reverse complement strand
GGCAGCAGGTCGAGCACCTCGGCACCGGTGATCACGAAGTACTTGGACTCCTTGCCCGCGTACCGCCGCAGCTCCTTGAGCGAGGTGAACATCGGGATCACCGGCTGCTGGGTGTTGTGCAGCGCCAGGAAGCCGGGGTTGTCACCGCGCGGGCAGTAGACCTTGGACGTGGAGAAGATGCCCTGGAAGTCCTCGGCGGACATCGAGCCGGTGGTGAAGGCGCGCACCGCATCGGCGAGGGAGGGCGGGGACGGCTCGGGATACAGCGGCTGCTCGCCGTAACCCCCGGGGGCCGGTTGTTGCGGCGGGGGCGCTCCGTACTGCTGCTGCCCGGCACCCGCGTTCTGGTCGTAGCCGTACATGCGCCACAGCGTACTGAGTCAGCGATTCCCCGGGGGACGCTCGTCACAGATGGGCGGTAGGGGTTGATTCTTATTACCGGTGGGTAGCATCATCGTAGGCACTTGCTACTTGCTGGTATTGCGTTTGAGGTCCTCCCTCCCGAACCCTTACGGAGCCGTATCCATGGGGCACTACAAGTCGAATCTCCGCGACATCGAGTTCAACCTCTTCGAGGTGCTCGGCCGGGACAGCGTGTACGGCACCGGACCGTTCGCGGAGATGGATGTCGACACCGCCAAGAGCGTCCTGTCCGAGATCGCCCGGCTGTCCGAGAACGAGCTGGCGGAGTCCTTCGCCGACACCGACCGGAACCCCCCGGTCTTCGACCCGGACACCAACACCGCGCCGGTGCCGGACAGCTTCAAGAAGAGCTACCAGGCCTTCATGGACGCCGAGTGGTGGCGGCTGGGCATCCCGGAGGAGCTCGGTGGCACCACCGCGCCGCGCTCCCTCCTCTGGGGCTTCGCCGAGACGATCCTGGGCGCCAACCCGGCCGTGTGGATGTACGCGTCCGGTCCCGCCTTCGCCGGCGTCCTCCACGAGGAGGGCACCGAGGAGCAGCACCGCATAGCCCAGCTGATGGTGGACAAGCAGTGGGGCTCCACGATGGTGCTCACCGAGCCGGACGCCGGTTCGGACGTCGGCGCCGGCCGCACCAAGGCCGTACAGCAGGCGGACGGCACCTGGCACATCGAGGGCGTCAAGCGCTTCATCACCTCCGGTGAGCACGACATGTCCGAGAACATCGTGCACTTCGTCCTCGCCCGTCCCGAGGGTGCCGGTCCGGGCACCAAGGGCCTGTCGCTCTTCATCGTGCCGAAGTACGACTTCGACTGGGAGACCGGCGAGCTGGGCGAGCGCAACGGCGCCTACGCCACCAACGTCGAGCACAAGATGGGCCTCAAGGCCTCCAACACCTGCGAGATGACCTTCGGCGCCAACCACCCCGCCAAGGGCTGGCTGCTGGGCGAGAAGCACGACGGCATCCGCCAGATGTTCAAGATCATCGAGTTCGCCCGGATGATGGTCGGCACGAAGGCCATCGCCACCCTCTCCACCGGCTACCTCAACGCGCTGGAGTACGCCAAGGAGCGCGTGCAGGGCCCGGACCTCGCGGCCTTCACCGACAAGACGGCCCCGCGCGTCACCATCACCCACCACCCCGACGTGCGCCGCTCGCTGATGACGCAGAAGGCGTACGCCGAGGGCATGCGCGCCCTGGTGCTCTACACCGCCACGGTCCAGGACGAGATCATCGTCAAGGAGACCGCGGGCGAGGACGCGAGCGCCGCGATCCGCCTCAACGATCTGCTGCTGCCGATCGTCAAGGGCTACGGCTCGGAGAAGTCCTACGAGCAGCTGGCGCAGTCGCTCCAGACCTTCGGCGGCTCCGGCTACCTCCAGGAATACCCGATCGAGCAGTACATCCGGGACGCCAAGATCGACACCCTCTACGAGGGCACCACCGCGATCCAGGGCCAGGACTTCTTCTTCCGGAAGATCGTCCGCGACCAGGGCCAGGCCCTCACCGCCCTCTCCGACGAGATCAAGAAGTTCCTCGCCGACAACACCGGCGGCGCGGAGCTGGAGCAGGCCCGCGGCGAGCTGGCCAAGGCCGCCGCCGACCTGGAGGCGATCGTCGGCGCCATGCTGACCGACCTCGCGGCGACCGAGAAGGACGTCAAGTCCATCTACAAGGTCGGCCTCAACACCACCCGTGTGCTGATGGCCTCCGGCGATGTCGTCATCGGCTACCTCCTGCTCAAGGGTGCGGCCGTGGCCGCGGAGAAGCTGACCGGCGCCTCGGCGAAGGACAAGCCCTTCTACACCGGCAAGATCGCGGCGGCGAAGTTCTTCGCGCACCACGTCCTGCCGGGCGTCTCCCTCGAGCGTGGTCTGGCCGAGTCCGTCGACCAGTCGCTGATGGAGCTCGACGAGTCCGCGTTCTAAGAGGGAATTCCGTGGCCCGGCCGCGGCGTTTCTCTTAGAGGTCTCTCAGATTGACCGTTCAGACTGACGGGGCCCGTCTCTCTTCCCCCGGAGAGACGGGCCCTGTCATGTCCGGAAAGGCGGGCCGGATGTCACGACAGCGCAGCGGGCGCACCTCCGTATGCCGGTTAGGCGGCCCGTTACACCCGGAATCCACCACTCCGCAACACTTCCCGGCCCGGAAGGCAGAAATCCTGGCCGGAAGGGTGCGCAGTCGCGCCACATGCGCACGGGGAATGGGGGGTCCGGCTCCTTATGCTGAATCCATGACCAACTCCGCCCGCTTCGATCGCGGCCACACCGACGACCTGATGACCTATCTCGCCGCCAGTCCGTCGCCCTACCACGCAGTGGCAAACGCGGCGGAGCGGCTGGAGAAGGCCGGTTTCCGGCAGGTCGCCGAGGTCGACGCGTGGGACGGCGAGAGCGGCGGCAAGTACGTCCTGCGCGGCGGCGCGATTGTCGCCTGGTACGTGCCGGAGGGCGCGAACGCGGCCACTCCGTACCGAATTGTGGGGGCTCACACCGACTCTCCCAATCTGCGGGTCAAACCGATTCCGGACACCGGCGCCCGCGGCTGGCGGCAGATCGCCGTCGAGATCTACGGCGGCACCCTGCTCAACACCTGGCTCGACCGCGATCTGGGGCTGAGCGGGCGGGTGACGCTGGCGGACGGCAGCCACCGGCTCGTCCATGTCGACCGGGCGCTGCTGCGGGTGCCGCAGCTGGCCGTGCACCTCGACCGCTCGGTGAACTCCGAGGGTCTCAAGCTCGACAAGCAGCGCCATATGACGCCGATCTGGGGCCTGGGCGAGGTGGCCGAGGGCGATCTGATCTCCTTCGTCGCCGAGGAGACCGGCGTGCCGGCCGGCGACATCAAGGGCTGGGATCTGATGGTCCACAGCATCGAACCACCCGCCTACCTGGGCCGCGACCGCGAGCTGGTGGCCGGCCCACGGATGGACAACCTGCTCTCCGTGCACGCCGGTACGGCCGCGCTCACCGCCACGGCGGCCGCCGGGAGCGCTCTGACCAGCATTCCGGTGCTGGCCGCCTTCGATCACGAGGAGAATGGCAGCCAGTCCGACACCGGCGCGGACGGCCCGCTGCTCGGCACCGTCCTGGAGCGTTCCGTCTTCGCCCGCGGCGGCTCGTACGAGGACCGGGCGCGCGCCTTCGCCGGCACGCTCTGCCTGTCGTCCGACACCGGGCACGCCGTACACCCCAACTACGGTGAGCGGCACGACCCTGGCCACCACCCGATGCCCAACGGAGGACCGATCCTCAAGGTCAACGTCAATCAGCGCTATGCCACGGACGGCAGCGGACGGGCCGTCTTCGCAGCGGCCTGCGAGCGGGCCGGGGTCCCCTGGCAAAGCTTTGTGTCCAACAACTCGATGCCCTGCGGGACCACCATCGGTCCGATCACCGCGGCCCGGCACGGCATCTCGACGGTCGACATCGGTGTGGCGATCCTGTCCATGCACTCGGCGCGTGAGCTGTGCGGCGCCGAGGACCCGTATCTGCTGGCGAACGCCCTGACGGCCTTCCTGGAGGGCTGAGTTGGAGTTCTCACTGCTCGGCCCGATCGCCGTGACGACCGGCTCCGCGGAGCTGTCGCTCGGGCCCGCCAAACGGCGCAGTGTGCTTGCGCTGCTGCTGTTGCAGCCCAACACCACCGTCCCACTGGAGCAGTTGATCGACTCCCTGTGGGAGGACGAGCCACCCGAACACGCCCGTACGGTCGTCCAGGGTCATGTCTCGCGGCTGCGCGCCACGCTCGCCGAGGGCGGCGCGGAGGCGTACGGCATCGAGCTGACCACGCACGGCTCCGCCTATCTCCTGCGGCTGCCGGAGGAACTGATCGACGCTCACCGGTTCGGTGAGCTGGTGGCGCTGGCGCGTCCCGAGGTGGCGCCGGGCGACGCCGTACCCCTGCTGCGCGAGGCGCTCGGCCTGTGGCACGGGCCGGCGCTGACCGGCACGGTCACCAGCCCGCCGTTCGCGGCCGCCGCCCATGCGCTGGAGGAACGGCGGCTCACAGCCGTGGAGGCACTGGGGCGGGCGCACGGCGTGCTCGGCGAGCACGAACAGGCCGCGGCCATCCTCTACTCCGCGGCGGTCAACCACCCGCTGCGGGAGGGCCTGATCGCCGGGCTGATGCGGGCACTGTTCCGTACGGGACGGCAGTCCGACGCGCTGGAGTGGTTCCACCGCACCCGGCGGCTGCTCAACGAGGAGCTGGGCGTCGATCCCGGCGAGCGGCTGCGCGGCGCCTACGAGGAGATTCTGCGCGCGGAGGCGGCCGGCGGAGGACGGGCCAAGCCCGCGGGCGGGGCGCGTCCGGCGGGTCCCGTTTCCGCCGGAGCCGCCGGGGCTCCCGGAGGAAGCCGTTCCGCGACGGACCGTGGGCCGCAGCCCGTTGCGGGCGCCGACCGGGGCCCCGTACCGGACGGCACCGGCGCGGTGGACGCCCGCGGTGGCGCGGCCGTGCCCGGCGGCGACGGGGCGCGGACCGGCGCGACGGACGGCACCCGGGCCGGCTCGGGACGGTCCGGTGCGGCGCCTCGGCTGCTGCCCCGGGCACCGGCCCGCTTCCTGGGACGGGAGCGGGAACTGGCTGCCCTGACGGCCGTGTTGACGGACGGTGGGACCGGGGAGAGTCCGCTCGCGGTGGTGGCGGGGCCGGCCGGTGTCGGCAAGACCGCCTGCGCCGTGCAGTGGGCACATCTGTGTGCCGGTGCCTTCCCCGACGGCCAGCTGTTCGCCGATCTGCGCGGCTTCGGCGAGGGCGACGAGGCGGCGCCGGCCGAGATCCTGCGCGACTTCCTGCTCGCGCTGGGCACGCCGCCGGAGCGGGTGCCCGGTTCGGCACAGGCCGCGTCCGCGCTGTTCAGGTCGCTGGTGGCGGAGCGCAGGCTGCTGGTCGTCCTCGACAACGCGCGCAGCTCGGCGCAGGTACGGCCGCTGCTGCCCGGCGGCCCGCACTGCGCCACGGTCGTCACCAGCCGCAGCCGTCTCGACGGGCTGGTCGCCACCGACTGCGCCCGGCCGGTCGGCCTCCAGACGCTCGGCCACGAGGAAGGCGCGGCGCTGCTCGGTGCCATGCTCGGCCCGGAGCGGGTCGCCGAGGACCCGGCAGCCGCACGCGAGCTGGTCGATCTGTGCGACGGGCTGCCGCTGGCACTGCGGGCCGCGGCCGCCCAGCTGACCGCCCGGCCGCGCTGGCGACTGGCCCGGCTGGCCGCGGCACTGCGGGACGAACGGCGGCGGCTGGCGCTGTTGTCCGCGGAGGACACCGGCATCGCGGCGGCCCTGCGGATGTCCGTCGCCCGGCTGTCGGCCGACGACGCACAGCTGCTCAGCGCGCTGGCGACCAGCGCGGACGGGCACCTCAACGCGTCGCTGGCGGCGGCGCTCGCCGGATACGACCCGGAGCGCACCCAGGACGGTCTGGACCGGCTCGCGGAGATGCATCTGGTGGACGAGGAGGCCACCGATGTCTACACGATCAGCACGCTGACGCAGCTGTTCGCACGGGACGAGCGCGGAGAGGGCGGCGAAGGGGGCAAGCACGGTACGGGTGACGAGAGCAAGGGGGAGTGACGGGCGCGGCTGAGCCCTTGGTCGTCCTTGTGCCAGGACGTTAGGCGCACGTTAGTGGTACGCCAGCGGCGAGCGGCAAGGTGGTGGTCACACCGCAGGACAGACCACAGGCCAGACCGCAGGGCGTAGCGCCGGCACGGTAGGGGCCATCGACCGGGGGAGACCGGAATGCCGCGCAGCCACCATCACGCCGAGCCCGTCATCGAGTCCGGCGTCTCCCGCCCGTCCCGTGCGGTCCGCCGCCGTACGCTGCGGATCGCCGCGGCGGGACTCACCGCCGTCGCTGCGCTCACGCTCACCGCCTGCGGCGGCCAGGACAACCCGCTCCAAACCGGCGCCGCCAAGCCGTACAACCCGGTGCCGCAGGGCGCCGAGGAGCCGGTGGCGAAGGGCGACGGCGGCCCCCAGGGTGGTCCCCGGCCCGACGGCGGCCGCGCGGAGCGGACCTCGGTCCAGCACGGCGCCTCCGGCACGGGTGCCGGGGCAAGCGGTACTGGGGCGAGCGGCACCGGAGCGAGCACCGGCAAGGCGGCGGGCAAGAGCGGCAATACCGCCGGCATCCGGCACACCGCCTGCGACGCCGCAAAGATCCAGATCGTCGCCAAGCCGCTGAAGCGGCCGGTCAACCATCTGCTGCTGGAAGCCACCAACACCTCCGGCGCCACCTGCGACCTCTACTTCTCCCCCTACCTGCGCTTCGACGAGGCCCAGAGCCCGCTGGCCGAACTGCCGGACAGCAAGCCGCAGTCCGTGGTCACCCTCGCCCCCGGCCAGTCCGGCTACGCCGCGGTGATGACCTCGTCCGCCGACGGTTCCGGCACGAACGGCGGCACCATGACCTCGCTGTCCGTCAGCCTCCCCGGCCGCGACGGCAAGGGCAGCATCGGCGGGTCGAGGACGGTGGCGCTGCCCGGCGGCTCCGTGTACCTCGACGACAGTGCCTGGGTGACGTACTGGCAGTCGGACATGAGCGACGCGACGGCGTGGTGAGCCCCGTCCGGTGACGCGTCACTCCGCGCTCTGCGAGCCGTGGTCCGGTCACCCGGTGCCCGGCAGGCCGTCAGCCGTCTGACGCGGGCTGAAGAGACCGGCCGCAGAGCCCCTTTGAACCAGGGCGCCCGCATCCCCCAGCGGGCGCCCTTTTCGTTGTCCGCCCTCCACTGTCCCGTCATGTCTCGTCCCGCGCCCCGCCCTGTCCCGGGCTGCTGACGACTTCGACGGCGATCAGGTATGGATGCCGGCCATCCGTATCCGCCCGGAACAGGTCGAGAACACCACGCTGCCCGGCTGCCCGGCCTGACGCTCCGGCGCCCCGTCCGGGACCGGAACTTCGTCATCCAGAGGTTGATCTTCACCCCCCGTCCGGGCCGGCACCGACCCCCGTACACCCCCTATGAGCTGCGATAACGCCATATCGCCAGGGCCCGCGACGAACCCACCCTGGCGCATCGACCGGCAATGGATATCGTGGCCGTGCCATGACAGACACACCTCGCTGATACGCAGCCACTCACTGGGGGAACCACCCATGACCGCACGCCGCTCACGCCACCGTTCTGCCGCATATGCCGCGCTGGCCCTCGGGCTGGCCGGTTCGCTCGCGCTGACCGGCTGCAACAGCCACTCCTCGAAGAAGTCGAAGAAGTCTTCCTCCTCGTCTTCCAAGAGCAAGAAGCGCAAGATCATCGGTGGCGGTGCGGCTGCGGCGGGCGCGGGAGCGGCATCGCGGCGGGTGCCCGACTGCTACCCCAGCACGTACAAGGTCACGTTCTCCCAGCAGACCGGTCCGAAGAGCCATGTGGCCGTGAAGTTCAAGAACTCCACCAGCCGCGACTGCAAGCTCTACAACGCGCCGCTGCTGCGCTTCAACAACGCCAAGAAGCCGCTGCCGCTGCTCCAGGGCACGCCCGGCCACCTCGACGGCACCCGCATCACGGTGCCCGCCCACGGCTACGCCTACGCGGTCATCCCCACCAACACCGCGGCCACCAAGGGCACCGAGCAGAAGTCGGTGGCCATCGACTTCATGGGTGTCTCCGCGAGCTCCGTCACACACGGTCCGGTCACCGTCGACTTCGCGGAGAAGCGGCTCCACATCTCCGTCGGCAAGAGCAAGGTCACCAACTGGAGCTCCAGCATTCACGGGGCGCAGCTGGCGGGCGGCGTCGGCAAGTAGCCCCGGCGCCGACCGGCCCGGGGTGACGGCCGGCGGTGGGCTTCGGCCCGGGCCCGGTCGACGGGCCCGGGCGCCGCGCTCCTACTCGGCGTCCAGCCCGGCCAGGACGAGACCCAGCCGGGCCACCCCGCCCTCGGCGATCTCGACCGGGACGCCCCAGTCCTGCTGGTGTACATGGCAGGCGGGGTACTCGATGTCCGGGGCGTCGTCACAGGACGCGGCCATCGCCGAGACATGCAGCACGCCCTCGGTCATACCGTCCGCGAGCACCAGATCCCGGGTGAGGTCGGTCCCGGCGCCCGCACCGTCGGCAAGCAGCTCCGGCGGGGTCGCACTGACCAGCAGCCGCGTCGAGGGACCGTAGCGGGTGTCGAGCTTCTGACCGGCCGGGGCCTGGAAGACCACTTCCAGCCGCAGCGCGCCCGGGGCGACCTCGGTGGCCGCGCGCCGGGTGCGATGCGCCACCGACTCGACGCGGATCGCCTCCTCCGGCAGCCGCAGCCGGGTCAGCCGGTGCCGCGCCGACTCCACCACCACGAGGTCGCCGTCGACGAGCACCGCGTCGGACGGCTCGCGCAGATCCTTCGCCAGCGTCGTCACCTCGCCGCTCGCCGGGTCGAAGCGGCGCAGGGCGTGGTTGTAGGTGTCCGCGATGGCGACTGAGCCGTCGGGGAGCGCGGTCACTCCCAGCGGGTGCTGGAGCAGTGCCTGGTCGGCGGCGCCGTCGCGGTGCCCGAAGTCGAACAGGCCGGTGCCGACGGCCGTCCGGATGACATAGCCGCCGCCCGCTTCGGCGGGCTCCACCCAGCGGACCGCGCTGGTCTCCGAGTCCGCGATCCACAGCCGGTCGCCGGCCGCCGCGAGCCCGGACGGCTGGGCGAACCACGCCTCGGCGGCCGGGCCGTCCACCAGGCCCTCGTTGGTCGTGCCGGCCGCGACCTCGACCGTGCCGGTGGCCGGGTCGTAGGTCCACAGCTGGTGCACCCCGGCCATCGCGATCCACAGCCGGTCCTGCCACCAGGCGAGGTCCCACGGCGAGGAGAGGTCCACCTCGCGCGCCGGACCCGAGGTCGGCGAGCCCTGCCACCACTGCTTGCCGGTGCCGGCCACCGTCTCCAGCGCGCCGCTGTCGGGGTCGAGGACGCGGATGGCGTGGTTGACCGTGTCGGCGACGGCCACCTTGCCGTCCGGCAGCAGCGCCAGGCCCTGCGGCTCGTTGAAGGTGTCCGCGGTCAGCCCGCGCTCGCCGGTGCCGATCCGGCGCAGCACCTGCTCGCCGTCCGCCGCCAGCTCCACCAGCTGATGCCGGGTGGTGTCCGAGACGAGGAAGCTGCCGCCCGGCAGCCGGACCGCCTTGCCGGGGAAACGCAGATCGGTGGCCACCGGCTCCGGGGGTACGTAGGGACCGTCGCCGCGGTGCAGGGTGCCCTTCGCCTCGTGCTCGGCCTCCAGTTCCTCGATGAGCTTCTCGATGGCGTGCGCATGGCCCTCACCGGCGTGCTGGGCGACGACATACCCCTCGGGGTCGATCACCACGAGCGTCGGCCAGGCCCGTACCGCGTACTGCTTCCAGGTGGTGAGCTCGGGGTCGTCGAGGACCGGGTGCTCGACGCCGTAGCGCTCCACGGCGTCCACGACGGCCTGGTGCTCGGCCTCGTGCACGAACTTCGGGGAGTGCACGCCGATGATCACGACGGTGTCGCGGTGCCGCTCCTCCAGCTCCCGCAGCTCATCCAGGACATGCAGACAGTTCACACAGCAAAAGGTCCAGAAATCCAGGACGACAATGCGTCCTCGCAGGTCGGAGAGGGTCAGATCCTTGTTGCCGGTGTTCAGCCAGCCGCCCTTGCCGGTCAGCTCGGGGGCGCGGACGCGTGCACGTGAAGCCATGTGGACATTCAACGTCACTCGGGTGCGTGCGCATTCCGCAGGGCCCCGCGGGAACACGTCAGCCATGCAGCGATCTCCCGGGGACGCGTCCCCGCGCACCGGCAAGTACGTGGTACGTGACCGCATCTTCGGCATCGGTGACGACTACTGGATCGAGGACGAGCACGGACGGCACGCCTACCTGGTGGACGGGAAGGCGCTGCGGCTGCGGGAGACCTTCGAGCTGAAGGACCCCGAACGGCGGGTGCTGATCACCATCCGCAAGAAGATGCTCAGCCTGCGCGACACGATGACCATCGAGCGGGGCGACGAGCCGCTGGCCACCATCAAGCGCAAGCGGCTCTCGCTGCTGCGCAACCACTACCGCGTCGAGCTGGTGGACGGCACCGAGCTGGACGTCAGCGGAAAGATCCTGGACCGGGAGTTCGCGATCGAGTACGACGGCGAGCTGCTCGCCGAGATCTCGCGGCGCTGGCTGACCGTGCGTGACACCTATGCGGTCAACGTCGTCCGGGAGGACGCGGACCCGCCGCTGCTGATCGCCATCGCGGTGTGTGTGATCCGGCTGGCGGAGCGGGAGCGCGGCGAGGACTGAGAAGCACGCGTTCCGGGCGTACGGCGCACCCCTCTGCGGCCGGGAAACATCGGCCTACGATGGTCGTCCGAAAGCACTGCCGGGGTGCCCGTGCGCAGCGTAACTTAACTGCACAGACAGCAGCCCGCGTACGAACCGTCCGAGGGGTCCCGTGACCGTCCATCCCAGCCTTCAGTCCTCCATCGATGCCTGGACTCACTCCATAGAAGCGATAACCGAGCTGGTGACTCCGCTCGTCGAAGGCGAGTGGAACAGGGCGACGGGCCTCCCAGGATGGTCTGTGCGTGATGTGGTCTCCCATGTCATCGGCCTGGAATGCGAGATGCTGGGCGACCCGCGGCCGATTCACACGCTGCCGCGCGATCTCTACCACGTACGCAGTGAGTCGGCGCGACGCATGGAGGTGCAGGTCGACGTCCGTCGGCACCACACCGCGCCGGAGATGCTCAGCGAGCTCGAATACACCGTCATCCGCCGCTCCCGGCAGCTGCGCAACGAGTCCCGCCAGCCGGACGCCGAGGTGCGCAGCCCGCTCGGCGAGGACCGTACGCTGGAATTCGTGCTCCAGCAGCGGGCGTTCGATGTCTGGGTGCATGAGCAGGACCTGCGCCGGGCGCTCGGCAAGCCCGGCAATCTCGACTCCCCCGGCGCGCATGTGACGCGCGATCTGCTGGTGAAGGCGCTGCCCGGCATCGTCGCCAAGCGGGCCCAGGCGCCCGCCGATTCAGCGGTGGTCTTCGACGTCAGCGGTCCGCTGGAATTCCTGCGGACGGTCCGGATCAACGCCGAGGGCAACGCCACGATCGACGGCAGTGTCTCGCTCGGCCCGACCCTGACGCTCGCCCTGGACTGGGACACCTTCCACCAGCTGGCCTGCGGCCGGGTGCGTCCTTCGGCCGTCACCGAGCAGATCAAGATCGACGGCGACGCCGAACTGGCCGCGGCAATCCTGGACCACTTCGCGGTCACGCCGTAGCAGCAGGAGTGCGGCGGACGGCGTCCCGGCGGGTATCCGCCTCCCCGCACCGCTGCCCGTCAGTCGGCCGGAGAACGAGAGCCGGCCCGGAGTATGAGCCGTTTCACGTGAAACAGCCCTGTCCGTTCCACGTGAAACGGACCCGGCCGCCGACCGCTCGGCCGCCTCAGGCCGGCACGTGCACCGCCTCGACCCGGCTGACGACCAGCCGTTCGCGCTCGCGTCGCGCCGCACGCCGACGCAGGCGCAGGATCTGCGAGACGCCGAGCGCCTCCAGGACGAACATCGAGGCGAAGGCGACCCGGTAGTTGTCGCCGGTCGCGTCCAGCAGCACTCCGACGGCGAGCAGGGTCGTCATCGAGGCGGTGAAGCCGCCCATGTTGACGATGCCGGAGGCGGTGCCCTGGCGCTCGGGCGGGTTGGCGGGCCGCGCGAAGTCGAAGCCGATCATTGAGGCGGGGCCGCAGGCGCCCAGCACCGCACACAGCACGATCAGCAGCGCCATCGGGGCGTGATCGGCCGGCCAGGCCAGTACGAGCGCCCACATCAGCGCCGTGGCGCCCACGGTGCCCAGTGCCAGTGGTGTACGGGCCGCGTGATGGCGGGCGATGACCTGGCCGAAGACCAGGCCCACCGCCATGTTGGAGAGCACCACGAGGGTGAGCAGTTCACCGGCGGTGCCGCGGGACAGCCCCTGTGCCTCGACAAGGAACGGCAGGCCCCAGAGCAGCAGGAACACCATCGCGGGGAACTGGGTGGTGAAGTGCACCCACATGCCCAGCCGGGTACCGGGCTCCCGCCAGGCGTCCGCGATCTGCCGGCGCACGAATCCGGTGCCGGTGTGCGCGGCGGACGCGGGCGGCGGCTCGAAGCCCTCGGGGTGGTCCTTGAGGAAGAGCAGCAGCACGATCAGCACGACGATGCCGCCGGCCGCGCTGGCGGCGAAGGTCGGAGTCCAGCCGAAGGAGTGCAGGAAGCGGGCGAGGACGAGCGTGGAGACGAGGTTGCCCGCCATCCCGACCAGCGCGGCGATCTGAGCGATCATCGGGCCGCGGCGGGCCGGGAACCACCGGGCGCCCAGCCGCAGCACGCTGATGAAGGTCATCGCGTCCCCGCAGCCGAGCAGCGCACGCGAGCCGAGCGCCATGGCGTACGACGAGGAGAGCGCGAAGCCGAACTGGCCGACGGTGTAGAGCACCACGCCGATCGTCAGCACCTTCTTGGCGCCGAGCCGGTCGACCAGCAGACCGACGGGGATCTGCATCCCCGCGTACACCAGCAGCTGGAGGATGGAGAACGTCGACAGCGCCGAGGCGTTGATGTGGAAGCGGTCGGCGGCGTCCAGCCCGGCCACGCCGAGGCTGGTGCGGTAGGTGATCGCGACGAAGTAGACCGCGACACCGATGCCCCAGACCGCCATCGCCCTCCGGCCGCCGGGCGGGTCCGCGGGCATCAGCCGGGCGGAGCCACCGCCTATACCGGAGCCGCCGGCACCGTCCGAGCCGAGGGAGCCACCGGCGCTTCCGCTGCCGGCGCTCATCGCACGTCGCCCTGCGCGAGGTTGCGGACCCAGCTGACGTGACGCTGCACGACGTCGGTCGCGGCGTCCGCGTCACCGGCGCGCAGCGCCTCCAGGATCTCCGCATGCTCGGTGATGTTCTTGGCGATCCGGTCCGGATGGGCATGCATCACCGCGACGCCCATCCGCAGCTGACGGTCGCGCAGCTGCTCATAGAGCCGGTCCAGGATCTGGTTGCCGGCGCTGCGCACGATGGCGGCGTGGAAAGCGCGGTCGGTGACGGATACGGCGGCCAGATCACCGGACGCGGCCTGCTCCCGCATCGTCTCCAGCAGCTCGGTCAGCTCGCCGACCAGCGCCTCACTGGCGGGCACCGCCTTGGCCGCAGCGTGCTTCTCCACCAGCAGCCGGGTCTCGACGACATCGGCGATCTCCTGCGCGGAGACCGGCAGCACCAGCGCGCCCTTCTTGGGGTAGAGCTTGATCAGCCCCTCGACCTCCAGCCGCAGCAGGGCCTCGCGCACCGGTGTCCGTGACACCCCCACGGCGTCGGCCAGCTCGCCCTCGGTGAGCAGCATGCCGCCCTCGTAGCGGCGGTCCAGGACGGCGTCCTTGATATGGGCGTAGACCCGCTCGGCGGCGGGCGGCTGCTTGGCGGCGGACTCTCTGGCAGGCGCGGTGGGCGTGGACGCTGAGGGCATGCGCACAGGATAGATACAACAGGTATGCGTTCGACACCGCAGTCCGGGATGCGGACAGGACGGTCACGTTTTCGCTGGTGGAGGCGTTGTGGGCCCGTCATGGCGGCGGAGGGCCGGTCAGCGCCCGGTGTGCGCCCCGGCCCGTCCGCCGCCCGGCGGTAGCCTCAGCCCGGCATCCGTCCCTGTGCGACCAACCGGTTCACGACCTGCGCATGGGCGGGGGCACAGCGCTCCCGCGCTTCCTGGCGGTCGAACCAGGCGTATTCGGCGATCTCCCGGCCGGGGGCCGGTGCGATGTCCTGGGGCCCGCCGGTGAAGCAGGTCATATGCAGCCGACGCCCGTTCTTCCCGTGGGCGACGGCATGGATGACAAAGGCCTCCGACAGCTCGTCGGCGGGCACCACCAGGCCGAGTTCCTCACCGAGCTCGCGGGACAGCGCCTCCCGGGCGGTCTCGCCGGGCTCGTACTTGCCGCCCGGGAGATAGAACGTGTCGTTCCCGCGCGTCCGTACGCTCAGCAGCCGCCCCTCGCGCAGATGCAGCCAGCTCACCGACTTCAACGGTGCGCCGCGCTCCATGGAGATCAGCGGATGGCCGGTCTCCTCGTCCGTCCGCCGCCCGCGCTCCGTGAAGCCCAGGTGCGCGTAGAAACGGCGGGCCCGGTCGTTGCCCTCGAAGACCTCCAGGGTCAGCGCGCCGTGCAGGGCCGCCGCATGCTCCAGCAACTCCCGCCCGGTTCCGCCTCCTTGGGCCTCCGGCGCCACGAACAGCCCGCCGACCTCGGTCCCGGGCCGGTCGCCGTCCCCGGGTCCGCCGGTCAGCAGTCCGAGCAGCCCGATGACGCGGCCGTCGCGTTCGGCCACCCAGTTCTCCGCCTGAACGAGGTACATCTCACGGAGGAGCCGGGCCCGTTCGCCCGTGCCCTCCCCGTCGAGGAACGGGTGCGCCTGCCGCGCGGCCCGGGACCACAGATCGGTGACCACGTCCTGGTCGGAGGGCTGGTAGGGCCGGATGATCATTTCGCTGCTCATTTCGCCGACCGTAAACAGCGCGGCCGAGCGCGGCAAACCCTTTCCCGGGCCCCGGCGGAAGGGACCCTCCAGAGGGATGTCGGGTCCGCCTCAAGTCGGACAGGAGTCCGTACCTGCCGCGTACGGACCACGGTGAATCTCATGGGTGAATAGAGGCACGGAGTCGGGGAGGCTCCGACACCCAAGGGGAGTGGACCATGCAGCCCAGGACGAACGCCGGCCGCCGTACGCGGAATACCGTCGTGCTGGCATTGATCGTCGCCGGTCTGTGGGCAGGCATCGCCCTGACCCGCGGCGCCGCCCGCGCCGATGGCTCCGGTCCGGCCGGGCCGGTGGGCCACTTCAGCCGCGCGGTGGAGCTCATCCGCGGCTGACCGGCCCGCCGGTCGCGCGCGGCCCCGGCTACACCTTGCGCGGCTCGCCGCGATACGTACCGAACGACCAGAGGTTGCCCTCGGGATCGCGGGCCCCGAAGCTCCGCGAGCCGTAGTCGGTGTCGTTCAGCTCCTCCATGATCTCCGCTCCGGCAGCTCGGGCGCGGGCGCACAGCTCGTCCGGGCGGTCGGTGACGACATAGCCCCCGAACGTCCCGGGCCGCAGCGGCCACCGGTCGTCCTCGGTCTCCCTGACGGAGCCGAGCATGATGCCACCGCCTTCCGGCCAGGAAAGCTGGGCGTGCATGACGCGCTCGCCCTCTCCAAAGACCACGGTCTCCTCGAAACCGAACGCCTCGACCAGGAAACGGATCAGCCCACGGGCATCACGAGCCCGCAGCGTCGGCCATACCTGCGGGGCGGGAGTGGTGTCGGACTGGTTCTCGGGCATATCGCCGGACCTCCTGGGTCGGTGGGGCCCCCGGTGGACCGCCGACTTCAGCGTTCCCCTAAGGCGTCCCCGGCGGCTTGGACGTTTCGGAACTCCTCGGCGAGCCACTGGCTCGGCGGACAGCCGGCCGGCGAGCGGAACTCACGGGCGAGATGAGCCTGGTCGAAGTAGCCGCAGCGCACGGCCAGATCGGCCAGCAGCGGTGCGCGGCCGGTACGGGCCCCGGCGCCGAGCAGCCGGCGTGCCCGGTCGAAGCGGATGACCCGGGCGGCGGTCTTGGGCGTCAGCCCGGTCTCCTGCCGGAAGCGGGCGGTCAGATGGCGCGCACTCCAGCCGATGTCCTCGGCGAGCGTGGCCACCGGTGCGGCGCCCCGCGACCACGCCAGCAGCTGCCAGGCGCGGACGGCTTCGGGCGACGGGCAGGGGCCGAAGCCGGGGCCACCCGGTTCACGCGACAGGCGTTGCAGCAGAGCGGCGTCCAGCAGCGCGAACCGCTCCGGCCAGCCGCGGGCCGTCCGCAGCCGCTCACCGAGGTCTGCGCCAAACCGTCCGAGGACAGCTTCCGCGGGAAGGTCGAGGCTCGCCAGCTCACCGGCCGGCAGCCCCAGCAGGGCGCGGGCGCCCAGGGGATGCAGACCGATCTGGATGCCGGACTGACGGCCCTGGTGGTCGATCAGCGCCGGGCGGGTGTGCAAACCGCCGGTGAGGGTGTCGTACGTGCCGGGGGCTTGCCCGGGGTCGGGGTGACCGGCCAGCGTGAGCGGCTCATCGAGGGTGAAGATCAGGGTCAGCCGGGGCGAGGGGAGCCCACGGTGCCGGCCCGGCGGCAGCCCGGCCTGCCGGTATCCGGCGTAGTCGCTGACGTAAGGGCGGAGCGGCGGCGCGGGGTGGACCCACGACTGCTCGTCCACAGGGCCGGTGCGGACCCGAGGCGGCGTTTCACGTGAAACGCCGCTCCGAACCGCCCGGCCCCGCATGCCGGGTCATCCCCAGGTGATGAGCCGCTTGGGCCGCTCCAGCACCGCCGCGATATCCGCGAGGAGCTTGGAGCCCAGCTCGCCGTCGACGAGCCGGTGGTCGAAGGACAGCGCGAGCGTGGTGACCTGGCGCGCCTTCACCTTGCCCTTGTGGACCCACGGCTGGAGCTTGACCGCGCCGAAGGCGAGGATCGCCGACTCCCCCGGGTTGAGGATCGGCGTACCGGTGTCGACGCCGAAGACGCCGACGTTGGTGATGGTGACCGTGCCACCGGTCATCGCCGCCGGCGAGGTCTTGCCCTCGCGGGCGGTGGCGACCAGATCGCCCAGTTCCGCGGCGAGTTGGGGCAGCGTCTTGACTCCGGCGTCCTTGATGTTCGGGACGATCAGCCCACGGGGGGTGGCCGCCGCGATCCCGAGGTTCACGTAGTCCTTGTAGACGATCTCCTGCCGCGCCTCGTCCCAGGCCGCATTGACCTCGGGGTGGCGCTTGAGGGCCACCAGGAAGGCCCGGGCGACCAGCAGCAGCGGGTTGACCCGCAGCCCTGCCATGTCCGGGTCCTGCTTGAGTTCCTGGACGAGCTTCATCGTGCGGGTCACATCGACGGTGATGAACTCCGTGACATGCGGCGCGGTGAAGGCGCTGGCGACCATCGCCTGAGCGGTGGCCTTGCGTACGCCCTTGACGGGCACCCGCCGCTCACGGGCGGCGGCGTTGACGACACCGGTCTCCGCCGGGGCGACCGCCTCGGTGACGGGAGCCGGAACCGCGGCCGGTGCGGCCGGAGCCGCTGCCGGGGCGGCGGCCGCGTGCACGTCCTCGCGGGTGATGATGCCGTCCGGTCCGCTCGGGACGATCGTCGCCAGATCGATCCCGAGGTCCTTGGCCAGCTTGCGCACCGGCGGCTTGGCCAGCGGCCGGCCGGCGGTCCCGGCACTCGTGCCGTTCGCGACCGGAGCCACGGGCGCGACCGGAGCGGGCGCCGTGCGGCCGTTCAGCTCGGCCTGGAGCGCGGCGCTCACGGGCTCCGGCTGGGCCGGGACGCCCGGCTGGGGCTTGCGGGCCCGGCGCTTGGTCGAGGACGGCGCGGCGCCGTAGCCGACCAGCACCGCCTGCCGGCCCTGCGGCTCGGCCTCCTCCTCGGCCTTGGCGGCCTCCGGCGGCGCTTCGACCGCGGCCGGTGCCGTGGCGGGCCCGGCTCCGGGGTCGGTGTCCACGGAGATGATGACGGTGCCGACATCGACGGTGACGCCCTCGCCGAAGTTCAGCTCGTGCACCACCCCGTCGTAGGGGATGGGCAGTTCGACAGCGGCCTTGGCGGTCTCGACCTCACAGACGACCTGGCCGTCGGTGACGGTGTCGCCCGGCTTGACGTACCACTTGAGGATCTCGGCCTCGGTCAGCCCCTCGCCGACGTCGGGCATCTTGAACTCGCGGAAGCGCTGAGCGTTGGCGGTACTTGCAGTCATGGTCACGAACTCTCCTCAAACCCTCAGTACGCCAACGCACGATCAACGGCGTCGAGCACCCGGTCCAGTCCCGGAAGGTACTCGTCCTCCAGACGGGAGGGCGGATACGGGGAGTGGAAACCGCCGACCCGCAGGACCGGGGCCTCCAGGTGGTAGAAGCACCGCTCGGTGATCCGGGCGGCGATCTCGGCACCGGCGCCGAAGAAGACCGGGGCTTCGTGGACGACGACGAGCCGGCCGGTCTTCTGCACCGAGGACTGCACGGTGTCGAAGTCGATCGGGGAGAGCGAGCGCAGGTCGACGACCTCGAGCGACTTGCCCTCCTCGGCCGCGACATTGGCGACGTCCTGGCAGACCTTGACCATCGGACCGTAGGCGGCCAGCGTGAGGTCGGCGCCGGTCCGGGCGATCCGGGCCTTGTGCAGCGGGTCCGGGATCGACTCGGTGTCCAGCCGCGACTTGTCGTGGTAGCGGCGCTTGGGCTCGAAGTAGATGACCGGGTCATCGCCCGCGATGGCCTGCTGGAGCATCCAGTAGGCGTCGGAGGAGTTCGAGGGAGAAACGATCTTGAGGCCCGCGACATGCGCGAAGAGCGCCTCGGGGGACTCGGAGTGGTGCTCGACCGCGCCGATACCGCCCGCGTACGGGATGCGGATGACGACCGGCACCTTGACCTTGCCCAGCGCACGGGCGTGCATCTTCGCGAGCTGGGTGACGATCTGGTCGTAGGCGGGGAAGACGAAACCGTCGAACTGGATCTCGACGACCGGACGGTAGCCGCGCAGCGCCATACCGATCGCGGTGCCGACGATGCCGGACTCGGCGAGCGGGGTGTCGATCACCCGGTCCTCGCCGAAGTCCTTCTGAAGTCCGTCGGTGACACGGAAGACGCCGCCGAGCTTGCCGACGTCCTCGCCCATGACGAGGACCTTGGGGTCGGCCTCCATGGAGGCACGCAGCGACTCATTGATCGCCTTGGCGATGGTGATCTTCTCGAAGACGGCCATGGTCAGTTCCCCTCCGCGGCGGCATCGGCGTCGGCGAACGACGCCTGGTACGCGGCGAACTGCGCGCGCTCCTCATCGACGAGCGCATGCCCGTCGGCATAGACATTCTCGAAGATCGCCATGTCGTCCGGGTCGGGCATGGCACGCACGGCATCGCGGACCCGCTTGCCCAGGGCCTCGCTCTCCTCGTCGATCGACGCGAGGTACGCCTCGTCGACCAGGCCCTCGGCCTCCAGGTACGTCCGCAGCCGCAGGATCGGGTCCTTGGCCTCCCAGGCCACCCGCTCCTCGTCCTCCCGGTACTTCGTCGGGTCGTCGGAGGTGGTGTGCGCGCCCATGCGGTACGTGAACGCCTCGATCAGCATCGGACCCTGGCCGGTGCGCGCCCGCTCCAGCGCCGCCTTGGTCACCGCCAGACAGGCCAGTACGTCGTTGCCGTCGACCCGTACGCCGGGGAAGCCGAATCCGCGGGCGCGCTGGTAGAGCGGCACCCGGGTCTGCTTCTCGGTGGGTTCGGAAATCGCCCACTGGTTGTTCTGGCAGAAGAACACGACCGGGGCGTTGTAGACCGCGGAGAAGGTGAAGGATTCCGCGACATCTCCCTGGCTGGAAGCACCGTCACCGAAATAGGCGATGACCGCGGAATCCGCGCCGTCCTTCTGCACACCCATCGCATAGCCGGTCGCGTGCAGCGTCTGCGAGCCGATCACGATCGTGTACAGGTGGAAGTTGTTGCTGTTGGGGTCCCAGCCGCCGTGATTGACCCCGCGGAACATGCCCAGCAGGTTCGTCGGGTCGACGCCGCGGCACCACGCCACGCCGTGCTCGCGGTAGGTCGGAAAGACGTAGTCGTCATCGCGCAGCGCGCGGCCCGAGCCGATCTGAGCGGCCTCCTGGCCCAGCAGCGAGGCCCACAGGCCCAGTTCGCCCTGGCGCTGGAGGGTGGTCGCCTCGGCATCGAACTTCCGCGTCAGCACCATGTCGCGGTAGAGGCCGCGCAGCTCTTCGGCGGAAAGGTCGATCGAGTAATCCGGGTGCTCGATCCGCTTGCCTTCGGGCGTCAGCAGTTGTACGAGCTGATCCTGCTCCGCCTCGTCGGGCCGGCCGGAGTTCCGGGCCTTGGCCGGGGACGCCTTCTTGGCCGACGTCGCCTTTTTGGCGGTGGTGCGCTTGCTGCTGCCGCGGGCGTTTTTCCGCTGCGCAGTGCCTTCCACGGTCACGTGCTGCTCCTCCGTCTGTCCGGCCCCCGGGGTCCGCCGGTGGCCGTATTGCGGCTCACCCGGTATCCGATACGGCGCACGGGGTGTGTGCGATCGCGGCCCGGCTCCGGGTGGAACAAAGCTCCCGGACAGTGGCCTGCTCATTGCACGTTACCCATTGTCAAAGCCGAAGTGGAAACGGCGCTGACCTGCGATTTTGCTTGGATTTCCAAGTAAATCGCGAAGGTTTGGAACAACTCCTGGTCACAGCGTTGCAGGCCGCCGGGACAACGGCACGTTATATCGGTGACCTGGAGCACGGGAAGGGTTGATGTGTGAGACTGGTGGGGTGCGCGAAGACGGAAAAATCACGGTATTCCTGCTCGATGACCACGAAGTTGTCCGGCGCGGCGTCCACGAAATGCTCTCGGTCGAGGAGGACATCGAGGTGGTCGGCGAGGCCGGCACCGCCGCAGATGCCCTGGTCAGGATCCCGGCGACCCGTCCGGACGTGGCGGTGCTCGACGTCCGGCTGCCGGACGGGAGCGGCGTCGAGGTCTGCCGCGAGATCCGTTCGCAGGACGAGGACATCAAATGCCTGATGCTCACCTCGTTCGCGGATGACGAGGCCCTTTTCGATGCGATCATGGCCGGTGCGTCCGGTTATGTCCTCAAGGCCATCCGGGGGAACGAACTGCTCTCCGCGGTCCGCGAGGTGGCGGCCGGCAAGTCCCTGCTCGATCCCGTGGCCACCGCCCGGGTGCTGGAGCGGCTGCGCGACGGCAACACCGCGAAGGGCGACGACCGGCTGGCGAGCCTCACCGACCAGGAGCGCAGGATCCTCGATCTGATCGGCGAGGGAATGACCAATCGCGCTATCGGCGAACGGCTCCATCTCGCCGAGAAAACGATCAAGAATTACGTTTCCAGTCTGCTGTCCAAGCTCGGAATGGAGCGGCGCTCCCAGGCCGCCGCCTATGTCGCCCGAATGCAGGCGGAACGTCACTGAACAGCTCACGGAATACCGGCCGCGCACCCCGGCGCACCATCCCGCGGATTCCCTGCGATTACCGCCACCGGCAGACCCCGCCGAACGGGATCAGAGGTGCCGTCCGTCTCTGCGTGCACTCTGCGTAAGGCCTTCCGGTACACCCACTCCGACGGGCGTAGTTGATCTAACATCTGGCGCGTGCTGCGCTCATCTGTAGTCCGGACGGCGGCGACGCCCGACAGAGACACCCTCGGATCCCTGCTCCGCCACTACGCAGGCGCCGGTGCGCCGCTGTCCTGTGAACCCGTCGCCGAGGGTCTGCTGAACCACGGCTACTTCCTCGCCACCACCCGCGGCCGCTACTTCCTCAAGCACCACCTCGACGGCGACCACGCAGCCCTCACCCGCCAGCACCGCGCCACCTACCGCCTCGCCGCGCTGGGGCTGCCGGTCGCCCCGCCCGTCGCCCATACGGACGGCCGCACCGTCACCGTCCTCGACGGCCGCTGCTACGCGCTGCACCCCTGGGTCGAAGGCCGCCACCTCGGCGGCGCCGCGCTGACCCGCGACCAGTCCAGGCGGCTCGGCGCCCTGCTCGGGCTCGTGCACACCGCGCTGGAGGAGGCCATGGCGGACGAACCGCATCCGCCCCGGCCCCCCTGCGCGGACGCCGGCGCCGACCCCGAGCGGACCTTCGAGACGATCGACGAGCTGCTGGCCCTGGCCCGGGGCGCCCGCCCGCGCACCAGCTTCGACGAGCTCGCCGAACACCGTCTGCTGGAGCGCCGGGCCCTGCTGGCGCAGCAGGCGCACCGCCGGCCGGCCCCGGGCGCGGAGCCCCCCGCGGGCTGGGTGCACGGCGACTTCCACCCGCTGAATGTGCTCTACCGGGGCACGGAACCGACCGCGATCGTCGACTGGGACCGGCTGGGCGTCCAGCCGCGCGCCGAGGAGGCGGTACGCGCCGCCGCGATCTTCTTCGTACGCCCCTGCGGCACGCTGGATCTGGGCAAGGTGGCGGCGTACGCGGGCGCCTACCGCAGGGCCTGCGGGGCCGGTGCCGAGGAACTCGCGGCGGCCGTCCACCGGGTGTGGTGGGAACGGCTGAACGACTTCTGGATGCTCACCTGGCGCTACCAGCTGGGCGACCGCCGCACCGATCCACAATTCCCGGCGGCGGCCGCCCTGGCCGTCTGGTGGACCCGCGAGTACCGGGCCGTTCGGAACGCGTTCACCCGCTGAGGCGGGGGGGCGCCCGTCAGCCGGTCGCGCCCGAGGTCAGGCCGGTGTCCGAGCCGCCGTCGCCGGTGCCCCCGTCGCCGGTGCCCCCGTCATCGGTCCCGCCGGTGGGGTCGGTGGGATCGGTGGGGTCGGTCGGCGGCTGCGACGTCGGAGGCTCGGACGTCGGAGGCTCCGAGGTCGGCGGCTGGGACGTCGGCGGCTGGGACGTCTGCGGCGTGCTGGGCTGCTCGGTCGGCGGCTCGGAGTAGGTGCCGGTGTCACCGGTGTCTTCGGGCTCGGTCTCCGGAGTGCTCGGATCCTCCGTCGGCGGCTCGCTTGTCTTGTCGTCCTCCGACGGCGTCGGCGACTGCGAGGTGGGCGTCTCGTGCTTCTTGCCCTCACCGCCGGTGTTCTGCAGTGCGAAGGCCACACCCACCGCGATGGCGATCACCGCCAGCGCCGCGATCAGCCAGATCTTGCCGCGGCCGCTCTTGGTCCCCCGGGGCCCGCCGTCGAAACCGCCGTCGTCGTCCCGCATACCGGGGGACAGAATCGGCTGCGCCGTGGTCTGGCCGGCGTCGGGGTGCGGCAGCGCCGTGGTGGCCGCGGTGCCCATGGCCGGGGAGAGGCCGCCCTCGTGCACGGCGACCGGCCCGGTGCTCCAGGTGCCGGTGTGACCGCCCTGCTCATGCAGCATCTGGAGCGAGTACTGGACCAGGCCGCGCATCTCCTCGGCGGACTGGAAACGGTCGTCGGGGTCCTTCGCCAGCGACCGCATGACCAGGCCGTCCAGCTCCGGCGGCACCGCGTCGGCGACCTGCGACGGCGCCACCGGCATGTCCTGCACATGCTGGTAGACGACCGAGAGCGGGGTCTCGCCGGTGAACGGCGGCCGCAGCGCGAGGAGTTCGTAGAGCAGACAGCCGGTGGCGTAGAGGTCGGAGCGGGTGTCGACGGTCTTGCCGAGCGCCTGCTCCGGGGAGAGGTACTGAGGGGTCCCCATGACCATGCCGGTCTGGGTCATGGTCGACTGGGCGCCGTGCAGCGCACGGGCGATGCCGAAGTCCATGACCTTGACGGCGCCGCTGTTCGTGATGATCACGTTCGCGGGCTTGATGTCACGGTGCACGATGCCGTGCTGGTGGCTGTAGGCCAGCGCCTCCAGCACACCGGAGACGATGATCAGCGCCTGGTCCGGCGGCG